>Ga0224559_1000563_pt1 | contig 24150 bp, 23 predicted proteins | sample 714S33034metaG_FD_180676 | JGI IMG/M metagenome (GOLD analysis project Ga0224559, IMG submission 180676) | Peat soil microbial communities from Stordalen Mire, Sweden - 717 S3 30-34 | ecosystem: Environmental > Terrestrial > Soil > Wetlands > Peat | place: Sweden: Norrbotten County, Stordalen... | reverse complement strand
TGCGCTACAAACTCTTTGCAAAACCGGCTTACCTGACCACTGAGAGCCGAAAAACAATCTTGAATCTGGCATTGGCAATGCAGCAGAGAACGTGGATGCAAGGTTTGTGGGACGCATCGAATTCGTTCGATTTGCCCGCCAAATTTACTCCGGTTTATTCGCCCTGATTATTGCCTAATGGAAAATCTCGGATAAAATGCCACTTCCGGTTACACAGAAGTGGCATTTTATTAATTGCTGCTTGAATTTTTATTTCAGGGCTTTGGCAATGCGCTCCAGAGCTTTTCTCAGATTTTCCTGGGATGTGGCGAATGATAGGCGAATATATCCTTCGCTGCCAAATGCCGAGCCTGGCACCACAGCCACACCCGCTTCTACGAGTAAATATTCGGAGAAGGCGATGTCGGTTGAATCTTTAAGAATTCCTTTTTTGTGCAAAGCTGCGATAGCGACCCGTGCATCAGGAAAAGCATAAAAAGCGCCCCCGGCCAGAAGACAGCTCAGTCCCGGAATTTTGTTCAGTTCATTCACAACGAATAAGTGACGTTCACGGAATGCCTTGAGCATTGGCGTGATACAGCTTTGGTCTCCATTCAGCGCTGCTTCTGCTGCCACTTGCGAAATGGAAGTGGGGTTGGATGTACTCTGCGATTGCACGTTCTCCATCGCGGTAATGATGTTTTCCGGCCCTGCTGCATATCCGATGCGCCAGCCGGTCATTGCGTAAGCTTTGGACACACCATTCAGTACCATGGTACGCGGATACAAGTCCGGACAGGCATCCAAAATGTTGACGAACTTTGCATCAGTCAGCGCAATGTGTTCATACATATCGTCGGTGGCAATGAGAATATTCGGGTGTTTGCGCAAAACTTCACCGAGAGCCTTCAAATCTTCCAGAGAATAAACCGCACCTGATGGATTGCTCGGGCTGTTGATAACCACCATTTTTGTTTTCGGGGTGATCGCCGCTTCCAGTTGGGCGGGAGTCAAGCGGAAACCTTGTTCAATACCTGCTTGCACAATCACCGGCTTGCCTTCCGCGATGATCACGATATCGGGGTACGACACCCAATACGGCGCAGGGATAATCACTTCATCGCCCGGATTGATAACTGCCAGAGCGAGGTTGAAGAAACTTTGCTTGCCGCCACAGGAAACCAGAATTTGCTTGGGCGTGTATTCCAGCCCGTTGTCACGTTTGAACTTGGCGATAATGGCAGCTTTCAGCGAAGGCGTGCCACCCACAGGGGTGTACTTGGTAAATCCTTTGTTGATTGCTCCGATGGCGGCGTCTTTGATATGTTGCGGGGTATCAAAATCGGGCTCACCTGCGCCCAGGCCGATAATATCTTTGCCTTCGGCTTTAAGTTTTGCAGCACGTGCTGTAACGGCGAGAGTGGGGGAGGGTTTGATTGCTTGTACGCGTGTAGAGAGAGTCAAGTTTTTTCCTTGGGGGGTTACGTGGAGGTTAAATTATACCCCCACTATTTAAACGGAACTAGTATTGCCGTCGGGACTATCCCTTGATCCTCGCAAAGGCTGCTGCCATCGCATTGGTCGGCGTTGGTTGGCGTTGTTCCTGGCGTTTGTTTTGAGACATGAGTTTTGCATTATTTTGTTTATCAGCGCCGGATACGGCTTTGTTGCTTGAGGCGGCTGTGTCTGTCAGGCGCATGGTGAGTGCAATGCGTTTACGTTTTTCATCGACTTCCAATACTTTAACTTTTACCACCTGCCCGGCTTTAACGATGGTGTGAGGGTCTTTGACAAAACTGTTGGACAGGGCGGATATATGAACAAGTCCGTCCTGATGCACGCCGATGTCCACAAAAGCGCCGAAAGCGGCGACGTTGGTAACAACCCCTTCCAGAATCATATCCGGCTTGAGGTCTTTTAATTCTTCCACGCCTTCTTTGAACGTGGCTGTGGTAAATTCGGGGCGCGGGTCGCGTCCCGGTTTATCCAATTCTTTCAATATATCAGCGATGGTCGGTACGCCGAATTTTTCGTCAGCGTATTTGGAGGGATTCAACGCTTGCAACAATTTGCTGTCGCCGATGATTTCCTTGATATCCTTGTTTAGGTCGGCAAGGATTTTTTTAACCAGCGGATAAGACTCTGGATGAACACCGGAGGCATCCAGCGGATTTTCTCCGCCCATAATGCGCAAAAATCCCGCCGCCTGTTCAAAGGCTTTTTCACCCAGACGCGGTACTTTAAGCAACGCTTTGCGTGACGTAAAGATGCCTTTGACATCACGATGAGCAACGATGTTTTGCGCCACCGTATTGCTCAAGCCGGAAACGCGCGCGAGCAAAGGCGCCGACGCGGTATTCACATCCACGCCCACTTTGTTGACGCAATCCTCCACCACGGCATCCAGAGAACGCGCCAGTTGGAATTGGTTTACATCGTGCTGATATTGGCCGACACCGATAGCTTTCGGATCTATCTTGACCAACTCGGCGAGCGGGTCTTGCAGGCGGCGGGCAATGGAGACCGCACCGCGCAGTGCCACATCCATATCGGGAAACTCACGCGAGGCAAATTCCGAGGCTGAGTAGACAGAGGCTCCGGCTTCCGAGACAACGATCTTGCTGAGGTTTAAATCGGGGTGCAATTTAATCAAGTCTTGCGACAGCTTGTCTGTCTCGCGCGAAGCAGTACCGTTTCCTATTGAGATCAGAGATACTTTGTGTTTTTCCGCGAGTTTGGCTAGCGTATGCAACGAGCCGTCCCAGTCATTCTTGGGCTGGTGCGGATAAATTACAGCGGTATCCACTACTTTACCAGTGGCATCGACAACAGCCACTTTAACGCCGGTGCGCATACCTGGGTCGAGACCCATGGTGGCGCGTGGACCCGCCGGCGCAGCCAGAAGCAGGTCTTTCAGGTTGCGCGCAAAAACATTGATCGCCTCAGTCTCAGAGCGTTCACGCAACGAGTTGCGCTGCTCTGTTTCCAGATGCAGAAAACTTTTTACCCGCCAGGTCCAGCGCACAGTGTCGGCCAGCCATTTATCGGCAGGGCGCTCTTTGTTAACGATGCCGAAGCGTGCGGCAATGCGTCCTTCGCACGGGTTAAAAGGGGCATCCCATTTCGGCTTTTCGACTTCACTGTCGAGACGCAGCCCGACACTGAGCATCTCTTCGCGGTTACCGCGAAATACCGCGAGCGCACGATGCGACGGGATAGTGCCAATTGTTTCAGAGTAGTCGAAGTAATCCGAATATTTCGCGGCGGCTTCTTCTTTGCCTTCGAGCACCCTGGTTTCAAGCACGCCATGCGCCTGTACATAAACACGCAACTCGTTCAACAATTCGGCATCTTCGGCAAAGCGTTCCATCAGAATCTGGCGTGCGCCATCCAGCGCGGCTTTGGTATCGGCTACGCCGGGGTTGTCGCCATTTTCTGTCGTGAAGGCGGGCTTTAAATACTGCGCGGCTTCCACTTCGGGATTTAGCATCGGGTCAGCCAGCAAAGATTCGGCTAACGGCAGCAAGCCAGCTTCCAGCGCAATCTGCGCCTTGGTACGGCGCTTGGGTTTGTACGGCAGATACAAATCTTCCAGACGCGTTTTATCTTCTGCATGAGTGATTGCATCCAGCAATTCAGGCGTCATTTTGTTCTGTTCCTGAATGGAGGCGATGATGGCAGTGCGGCGCTCTTCCAGTTCGCGCAAATAGCGCAAGCGTTCTTCCAGCAAACGCAACTGAATGTCGTCGAGACCGCCCGTTACTTCTTTACGGTAACGCGCGATGAAAGGAACCGTCGCGCCTTCGTCGAGGAGAGAAACGGCGGCGGCGACTTGCGCGGCTTTGGCATTGAGTTCAAGAGCGAGACGTTGTTCGATAGTTGGCAGCATAGATTTTGTAAGGGGTAGGTTTTAGTTCCCTCCCCAATACAGGGGGAGGGCTAGGGAGGGGGTAAAAACGTGGCTGCGCTATCGAGCCAACCCCCATCCTAGCCTTCCCACTGAAAAGGAGAAGGGAATGTTGCGTTAATGAATTTTTGGATTAAATCGGATGTAATGTTCCATCTACTAATTTCAACTGGTGCTGCATCTTGCCCGCAAGTTCGAGGTCGTGGGTGACGACAATGAAGCTGGTTTGCAAGCGTTCATTGAGTGACTGCATTAATTCAAATAAAGCGGTGGCGCTGGCCCGGTCAAGGTTGCCTGTCGGTTCATCTGCCAGCACGCACGCTGGCTCAGTGACCAATGCGCGGGCTACAGCGACGCGTTGGCGTTCGCCGCCGGAAAGTTCGGCGGGTTGATGCTGAATCCGTTGCGCCAGTCCGACCCATTCCAGCATTTGCGCCGCGACCGGCTCGGCTTCTTTCCGGCTCATGCCGCGGATAAAGAGCGGCATGGCAACGTTTTCCAGAGCAGTGAATTCCATTAACAGATGGTGAAATTGGTAAACGAATCCAAGTGAGCGGTTGCGTAATTCACCACGCCGGGTTTCGTTCATGGCAACAATATCCTGCCCCAGAATCTCGACAGTGCCGCTGGTGGCTTTGTCGAGTCCCCCGAGAAGATGCAGCAGCGTACTCTTGCCGGAACCGGAACTGCCTATGATCGCGAGTCGCTCACCGCGCGCCACTTCCAGATTTACGCCCTTTAAGACGGGGACATTGAGCGCGCCTTGAGTAAAGGTTTTACACAAGTCGCGGCAGGATAAAATTGGCTTACTCATAGCGCAATGCCTCAGCCGGCTGAATTTTGGATGCGCGCCAGCTTGGATACAAAGTGGCAACAAGGCTGGTCGTAAATGAGAAGGCAGAGATCACTATGACATCGCTCTTTTGTAAATCAGAGGGAAGCTCAGAGATGAAGTACACATCCTTGGAAAAAAGTTGTACGCTAAATATGCGCTCAATAAAGGGTACAATAGTGTCGATATTAAGCGCGATGATCACGCCGCTTATCACCCCGATAACAACTCCAACCAATCCGATGAGCACGCCTTGCACCATGAAAATTTTCATGATGCTGGAGGGCGAAGCGCCAAGTGTGCGCAAGATGGCGATGTCAGCTTGCTTGTCGGTAACCGCCATCACCAGCGTGGAAACAATATTGAACGCGGCGACCGCAACGATGAGCGAGAGAATGATGAACATCATCTTCTTTTCCATTTGCACGGCGCGGAAATAATTCGCATTCTGGCGTGTCCAGTCCGTGGCATAGAGGTAGTTGGGTAATTGCCCTTCCAGTTCCATTGAAACGTGCTGGGCACGATCAAGGTCTTTTAGACGCGCGCTGATGCCGCTGACGGCTTCACCCATACGATAGAGTTTTTGCGCATCGCTCAGGTGAATCAACGCCAGCGCATTGTCGTAGGGAGACATGCCGATTTCAAAGATACCCACCACATGAAATTGCTTCAAACGCGGAATCATACCGGCCGGGGTGATCTGGCCTTGCGGGGTGATAAGCAAAATGTTGCCCCCAACCCGGACACCAAGAGCATGTGCCAGATCGCTGCCCAAAACGATGCCAAACTCTCCGGCGCGGAGTTCGCTGAGCTTTCCGGCCTTCATTTTTTCGCCAAGTCCGGTGAGTTTGTCTTCGCCTTCCGGAAGCACACCGCGCACCATGACTCCCTGAACATTCTCGTCTTGCGACAGCATGCCTTGCCCGTTAATGTAGGGCGACGCGGATTGAACTTCAGGATGCTTGCTCACGATGTCCAGAATAGGTTGCCAGGCATTTACCAGACCGTTTTCGCTGGTGACTTGCAAATGCGGCGTGATGCCCAGAATACGCGCCCGAATTTCTTTCTGAAAACCGTTCATGACAGACAACACGATAATGAGTGCGGCCACGCCCAGCGCGATGCCCAGCATGGAGATCATCGAGATGAAAGAAATGAAATGGTTGCGACGCTGTGCGCGGGTGTAACGCAGACCGATGAGTAGTTCGTAAGGGCGCAAAGTGAAGAGGGTAAAAATTAACAGGCGCTAGTTTGCCACAAGATTGATGAAAACTGCTATCCGTTTGAGATGATTTCTTGGGCAGCCTTGATTCCACTCATTACTGCACCTTCCAATGTCGCCGGATAATCGCCCGCGGTAAAGTCACCCGCAAGCATTATATTGGGAATCGGCGTGGTATTGCCGGGGCGGGAGAGATTTACCGCGCAAGCGAAGGTGGCGCGTTTTTCAGCAATGACTTGATGCCACAGTGGTTCCGCGTTTATGCCAAGCTGTGCGCTTATTTCCCGTGCAACTTTTTTTGCCAGTTGATCGTGATCAAGTTCCTGATGCAATCCTTCGGCACTGATAACCGCAGCGATGAGTCCATGCTGCCCTGCTATCTGACCTTTGTCGAATAGCCATTGGGTAAAACAGCGGTCAAATCCCAGCATTTCCTGTGGCAGAGCGATTTGTGCTGGATATTGCAAATATACGGTATAGATAGGTTGATAATTGATTGCGTCGATTTGTTCTGAAATTTTGGCAAATTCAGAGATGCCGTGGAACAAGCGCGAGGAAACGGCGGGTGAGGCGGCGCAAACAATATGGCTGAACTGATGCGTACCTTGCACTGTGGATAATTCGACTCCTTTGCTTTGAGGAATGATGGACTCAACGCCGCATGAAGTGTGTACCGTGCCACCGCGCTGCGTTACAAATTCAACTGCGCGATTTGGAAATAGTGTTGAAAAATCGAGGCGCGGTAACAGCATTTCGCTATCGGCAAAGCTGCCATTCAAACTATCCCGCAACACATTCAAAAAGACTTGTGCGGAAGCTTTATGCACTGGTGTATTTAGTGCTGAGATGCAGATGGGTTCCCACATCAAGCGGATTAAATGTTCACTTTGGCCATCAGTGCGCAACAGTTCCTGCGTACTGATGTCGTGCGGCAATTTAAATTTTATACGACGCATAGCGAGCATAAATCGAGATGCTTGAATTCGGTCACCTATCGTCAAACCTTTTGCCATAAGAAGTGCGGCAAGCAAATGCAGCGGGGCGGGCAGATGCGGTGCTTTCAGCTCGAAGCAGTTATGCAGCGTGAGTTGCAGCGGTAAGCGCAGAAAATCATGATCAATATTTCCGCCGACTTGTTCGATGAGTTTGAGTGTTTGGCGGTAGCAACCGAGAAGAATATGCTGGCCGTTATCAAGTTGGGTATCGTTGAGCAACACGCCGCGTGCGCGACCGCCGAGTTGTTTTGCGCTTTCAAAAACGGTGACGGGAATGCCTTGTGCCGCAAACGTAACAGCGGCGGCCATGCCAGCGTAACCGCCACCAATGATGCCAACATTAAATCGTTTGTCGGTTGTCATGTAGAAATTCTGAACAGAATTTATTGCTTATTCCTTCCCCCTCGCAGGGGGAAGGTTAGGATGGGGGTATAGTATAAAATTCTCAACAATAGTTGATAACACTCCCTCCAAGTTATCAAATACATCATTATTCCAAAAACGCAGCACTCTCCACTCATGTGAAAGTAAGTAAGCTGTCCTGTGTTCGTCATAAGTAACATGATCCTGATGTTGTCCTCCATCAAGTTCAATAACTAGTTGCTGTTCTATGCATGCAAAATCGGCAATGTAACGTCCAATTGGGTGTTGGCGGCGAAAGCGATGACCACTTAGCTGTTTACCACGTAATTCACGCCATAAAATTTGTTCAACAATGGTCATGCCACTTCGAAGCGATCTTGCTTTGGTGGTGGTCGCTATGCTAATTCTTCTGGTAGGCATAAAAGAATGCGCCCCCATCCTAGCCTTCCCCCTGAGAGGGGGAAGGAATTTGAGTTAGTTCTTCCACCACGTTTTATATGCCAGCCAAAGTTTGCGTAACGGAGGAAGAGAGATACGTTCTTTGAGTACATGACAACCGCTGGCAACAACTTCATCGAGCGTGGCGCGATAGATCGCTGCCATGATGATTCCAGTGCGCTGGCTTTTGCGGTCTGCCTCAGGCAGTTGCTCAAATGCTAGCCGGTAAAAATGTTGTGCGCGTTCGATCTGAAACTTCATCAGTTTTTGAAACTCTTCTGTCTCGTTAGCATTGAGAATGTCACGGGTATGCACCCCGAATTGGGTGAGTTCATCCTGCGGCAGATAGATGCGGCCGCGTCGCGCATCTTCTCCGACATCGCGGATAATATTGGTAAGCTGCAATGCGATACCAAGGTCGTGCGCGTATTTTAATGTTTTGCGATCGGTGTAGCCGAATATCCCCGCGGCTAGCAATCCCACCACCGAGGCAACCCGGTAGCAATACAATTGCAAGGCTTTGAAATCGGCATATTGATGCTGCTCCAAATCCATCTCCATGCCGTCGATGATTTCCAGCAAATGCTCTTGCGCCATATTGAACTGTTTGACAACCGGTACAAGCGCTAGCGCCACCGGATGTTGCGGTTTGCCGCCGTAAATTTCTGCAACTTGCCCACGCCACCAGATAAGCGTCGTGCGCGCCACATTGGTATCCGAACATTCGTCTACTGCATCATCCACCTCACGACAGAAAGCATATAGCGCGGTAATGGCGCGGCGTTTGTCCTGCGGCAGGAACATAAAGCTGTAGTAAAAGCTGGAGCCGCTTTGGGCCGCTTTGTCTTGGCAATATTCTTCAGGCGTCATATTAGAAATTGAACGGTGCACTGCGGAACAGCATGATAACCCAGTCAAACGGGCGCAGTGTCGGGCGTTTTTGGAATACGTCATAACGTACCCCGTCCAGCTTGGCGAGAATGCCCAGCCCACCCGCAATGATGAGGCGCATTTCCAGCCCGATGCGCCCGGTCAGAATTGTGCCGAGCGGTTTGCCGCTATTCATCATTTCACGCGCGCGCCGCGTTTGAAATTGCATTAATTCCTGCCAAGCAGCATCTACCTGTCCTTCGGCAATGTTCGCCTCGGTGACGCCGAAACGCGTCATGTCATCGAGAGGAAGATAAATACGATTAATTGCGTAATCTTTTTTTACATCTTGCCAGAAGTTGATGAGTTGCAAGCTGGTGCAGATAGCGTCGGAATAAATCAGATTTTGCGGCGTGGCCTCGTCATAAAGGTGCAGAAGCAATCGACCCACCGGGTTGGCTGAACGCCGGCAATAGTCCAGCACTTCATCAAAATTCGCATAGCGTTTTATTATCACATCCTGTGTGAAGGCATCGAGCAAATCGTGAAATAACTGAATCGGCAGCTGATGCAGTTCGACGATTTCTGCCATATTGGCAAACAGGGGGGTAAGCGGCTTTTCGTGTGCGGCGATGCGATTCAGTTCGGCGCGAAACGCATCCAGCCTGGATAGTCGTACAGCGTCTGCGACATCACCCTCGTCGGCGAAATCATCAGCCTGACGTGCAAAGTGATAAATGATTTCAACCGCCCGGCGTAAACGCCTAGGCAACAGAATGGATGCAACGGGAAAGTTTTCGTAGTGATCAACGGTCATTGTGGAAACCAATAGGACACTTCTCGTCCACTGGGAAAAAATGGATCAACCTCTTCCAGTACCAGATTGCGCCAAGATTGTTGGAGTGTAACTGCTGCCCAAGCTGCAAATGCAGCAAGTGCAGCGTCGCGTTCATGTTCGGTGTTTATGGTCGGAAGGTGATTTGTGATAAATTGCTCTGCCTCTGCGTGCAGACGCAACAGTGCCTTCGGGTGAGCTTCCGTAATAAGGGTAGTTGGCCAGGAAGTAGCAATAAGTCGTGCGGCGATAATTCCTTGAACGAGACACGCGCCTCGAAGCGAGTTGACACTGTTCACTGTGCCGTTATGACCACCAGCTTCCCTCACACGCAGACGCAAATATGAATCAACACGCCGATCACCTTCTTGAACCCAGAACAACGGAGCATCAATGCCGACACCTGCGGGCGCAAAAGTCGTGTTCTTTGCCGCATTGCTAATTGCTTCGGGTGCATTAGATACAACACCGGTTACAAGGCTGACAATCCCGCCAACTTTGTCAACGTGAAGTGTGGCCCAACCAAAGTTGTTGATGCCGCCGGGATCAAAACCAAGAAGAACCATTAGATTTGCTGTTCCTCAATCAATTTATCAATCAGAACCTGGTCGTTAGGCAGACCTTTTGCGCGCTGACCGAGTTTTTGTAACAGTTCACGGCTCGGGTAGCGCATGTTGCGCAGGTCGGAAGCATTTACCTGTGTATGTCCAGAGAACACCCGAAAATGCTCGTCAAGGATAGTCGAGTTAAGAAAGACGCTTAGCCCTTTTGCAGTATCCTCGTCCATCCCGTGCTTCCCGATATGAAATACATTCCAATGATTTTCAAATCCTATAAGTGCGGCATCTAAAGCATCGCTAGCTAAATGATAAGCTACGAGGCGTCGACGTTCTTCCTTCGAGGTAAAACGTTTAACCAGTACATAATGACCACGCGGCATCAGCCACTTGCTTATATTGCATTTGTTGCCGTCAGATGCTATCCGCAATGCATTAGGTTTTTTGTGAAATTTAGGCCAACATAAAATACCATCCGCAAAATGGTGCGGATAGAGTAAAGGAGCTGTATCGCGGCTTGGTTCGTTGCACCAATATTCTTTTAGGCGAAAGTCCACTACTGGGCCGGTACAAACCTCTAGTCCAATGTCAGGTAATGTGTGCGTGCAATGTTTAGGAGTATCTGTTTGCCCAATAGCTGTCGGAATATGGATGAATTGTTCTACGTCATTCGGTTTCACAATCACGGCAGCATCGAATGTGGTTTGCCGGAAGTCAGAAAATTTTGCATCATGCGAAGTGGATATTACAACCGTGCCTTGCAATTCACCTTTGATCAAGTGAATGATGACATTTTCTTGCAATACATCATCCTCTTGAAATGCTTGGCTTCGGCTCTCGAAAAGATGCAGTTGCCGGATTGCGCAAGTCCGCAAAATTAAATCCCGGAACGGGCGGTAATAGCTTCCGTTGCAAAATGAACGGGGAATGATCGCGACAACCTCACCTTTATCTTTCAAAAGCAGAATAGTCAAAGCAAGAAACGCGGTATATAAATTCACAGTCTCAATACCTACCATTCGTAACAGTTTTCGGTGTTTGGAGTTGGAGGATATTTTTTTGTATGGAGGATTGAGAATTGCGTGAGTGTAACGCTGGTTGCTATCAAACTGTATTGCAGAGGTAGCATCCTCGATAAAGTCAGACATGTGGATATGGGATATTATTTTTCCTTGCCCGTGTTGAACATAATCGTCGAGCGTATTTTTGAGGTAGGCACCTAATACCTCATCTATTTCCCAAACTTCTGAAACGACAATTATATTTTCCTGAAGAGCTTTGTCTAAGAAAGCTGAAGTTAATGATCCGACCCCCGCGCCTGCATCTAGCAATCTGGCGTGTTCTTTGTATGAAAAAAGTGAAGCCATAAAAGTGGCGATGGGAGACGAAGTCATGAATTGACCAAGTTCAGAACGTCGTTGAGAATCCAGTAAGCTATTGGCTTCTCGTCTGACTTTGTCAATAATAAGGCTCATGGGTTTAGATTAAATCTTCGCGATGCAACAAGAACACAAATTCGTCACCCGCAGAAACAGTAAGCCAGTTGAAGGGTAATTCCGGATATGCGGCTTCTAGTACGTCGCGGTTGTGGCCGATTTCAACAACCAGTATGCCGCCGGGATTTAGATGCATGGCGGCGTGTCTGAGAATTTCGCGCGTGGCATCCAGACCGTCTTTGCCGCTGCCGAGTGCCAGTGACGGTTCGTGCAGATATTCTGCGGGCAGTGCGGCGACGGATTCGGCATCCACGTAAGGGGGATTGCTGATGATGAGGTCGTATTTTTTGTCGTCGAGCTTGGCAAAAAGATTTGATTCGATCAGACGAACACGTTCATTAAGCTTGTAGTCATCTACATTGCGCGCAGCCACGGCAAGAGCATCGTTGGAAAGATCGACGGCATCGACGGTCGCTTCAGGGAATATGTGCGCTGCCAAGATGGCAAGGCACCCGCTGCCGGTACACATATCCAATATGCTATGCACTTTTTCTGTGGCCTCGACCCAGGGAAACAGACTCTCATGCAGTAATTCGGCAATAAATGAACGCGGCACGATGACGCGTTCGTCTACATAAAAACGCAGTGCGCCTAACCAGGCTTCGTGCGTGAGATAGGCGGCAGGAATTTTTTGTTCGACACGCTGCTTAAGTAATTTGCCGAGCGCTGTTTTCTCGTGAATCGTTAAACGAGCATCCAGGAAAGGTTCAAGCGTATCCAGTGGCAAATGCAGCGTATGCAAAATGAGGTAGGCAGCTTCGTCGTAAGCACTGGCGGAGCCGTGTCCAAAACTGAGCTTGTTTTCATTAAATGCACTGACGGAAAAGCGCATCCAGTCACGCAAGGTATGCAGCTCGGAGGTATCCGAAAACGAGTGAAGAGTACTCATGCGCTTTTGACCAATAGTTTGATGAGCGTTAGCCTGTAAATTTCAGAAAGCGCTTTCAGATCGGCGACAGCAACGCATTCGTTTAGTTTATGGATCGTTGCATTGAGCGGGCCAACCTCAATTACCTGAGGACAAATATCAGCGATGAAACGTCCGTCTGAAGTACCTCCACTGGTGGAGAGTTCGGCCTCAATTCCCTGCACTTGCTTAATGGCGTCGCTTATAGCATCAACCAGATTGCCGCGTGGTGTGAGATAGGGCTTGCCGGAAAGCTCCCACAACAGGTCGTACTCCAGTTTATGTTTGTCGAGGATAGCATGTACTTTAGCTTTTAGTTCTTCCACCGTACTTGCAGTGGAAAAGCGGAAATTGAATAATATTTCCACTGTGCCCGGCACCACATTGGTCGCGCCTGTGCCACCGTGAATATTGGATATTTGCCACGAAGTCGGCGGAAAATATTCGTTACCCTTGTCCCATACGGTTGCTGCAAGTTCGGCAATGGCAGGGGAGGCGAGATGAATGGGATTTTTCACCAGATGCGGGTAGGCAATGTGGCCTTGCACACCTTTGACGGTGAGTGTGCCGGAGAGTGAACCGCGCCGTCCGTTTTTGATGGTGTCGCCTGTTGTACTCACCGAAGTGGGTTCACCGACAATGCAATAATCCAATTTTTCATCTCGTGCCTGCAAGGTTTCGACCACGCGCACAGTTCCGTCAAGGGCTACACCTTCTTCGTCTGAAGTCAGCAGCAGGGCGATGGAGCCTTGGTGTTGTGGATATTCTGCAACGAATTTCTCTATGGCGGTGACAAAAGCAGCAAGCGAGCCTTTCATATCGGCTGCGCCACGTCCGTATAGCATGCCATCACGTACAGTTGGTGTAAACGGATCACTCGTCCATTTATCCAGGGGGCCGGTTGGTACAACATCCGTGTGCCCAGCAAAACAGATTACAGGCGAAGTTTCGCCGCGCCTTGCCCACAAGTTATCGACTTCATTGCTGCGCGTTTTGTCTAGGACAAAGGCGAGAGGAGCTAGACGTCTGCCGATAATGTCGAGGCAACCTTTGTCATCAGGTGTGAGGGAATGCCGCGCAATAAGCTGTTTGGCAAGGTCTAATGTGTCACTCATAATTTCAAGTTTTTATAATCATTGTCATTGAATCCGGTTGCCACTACTTTTCCTTTTTTCTCCAATACCGGACGTTTGATAACGTTGGGTTTTTCCAACATGAGCGCCAAAGCCGATGCATCGTCTTTGATTGAAGTTTTCACCGCATCCGGCAATTGTCCCCAGGTTGGCCCAGTCTTCTTTAGCAATTTTTGCCAGCCGACTTGCTTGAGCCATTCAGAAAGCATTTCTTGCGTAACACCATGCTTTTTGAAGTCGTGAAATTCATAGCCGATACCGGACTCGTCAAGCCATGTGCGGGCTTTTTTCACCGTGCCGCAGTTGGAAATGCCGTAAAGTTTTATAGAATTACTCAAGGTTTAATTTTATAGAATTTAGTTGCGCGGGAGCAGGACTTGAAGGCGCGGTTGAGGCTTCTCCCGACGAAGGTGATTCACTTGTTGGCTGGTTAAAAGCTTTCATTTTGGATGTTTGCGAGTAATCGATCAGCGAAGAAAGATTGCTGGCGGAATCGGCGTTACGCAGAGCTTCTTCTTTGGTGATCTGACCCGCTTTGAAAAGCTTGTAGAGTGCTTGCTCAAAAGTTTGAGTTCCCGGTGTAACGCTTTGTTCCATCGCTTCGCGAATCTTGTCGATTTCGTCTTTCTTTATGAGTTCAGCAACGAGCGAAGAGTTCACTAAAATTTCGACAGCGGGAACCAGCTTGCCTTCTTTATTGCGGATTAGACGCTGCGAAACTACAGCACGCAAACACATGGATAAATCTGACAATACGCTTTGGCGCGCATCATAGGGGAAAAAATTCACGATACGGTTTAATGCATGATAGCTGTTGTTTGCATGCAGTGTCGAAAGGCAAAGGTGACCTGTTTGCGCGAAAATAAGACCGTGTTTTAGTGTGTCACGATCACGTATTTCACCGATCATTAACACATCCGGGGCTTCACGCATTGCACTCACCAGCGCATTGATATAGTTCTCGGTATCAGTTCCTATTTCACGCTGATTGACGATGGATTTGTTGTGTTTGAAAATATATTCGATCGGGTCCTCGATGGTTAGAATATGCCCGCTCTTGGTAACGTTACGGTGTTCGATCATCGCGGCCAATGTTGAAGACTTCCCCGAACTTGTTGCCCCGACTACCAGCACCAATCCCCGCTTCTCCATAATAAGCTCTTTGAGGACGACTGGCAGATGAAGATCTTCAATATTCAGGATGTCTCCACGCACGTAGCGAACGACTATCGCCACATCACCCCGCTGGCGAAAGACATTGATACGGAAGTTGCCGATGCTTGGTACACGGAAGGAGAAATTCATTTCCATGTGTAGCTCGAATTCGGTAATTTGCTGTTCCGTCATCATTTCGTAGGCAATACGCTTGATCGTAACCGCATCAAGGATTTGCGCATTGATCGGCATAGCAATGCCATCAATCTTGATATTGATCGGAGCATCAGCCGAGAAAAACAAATCAGAGGCATGCTTGTCTGCTGCAAGTTGCAGTAGTGGAGTAATGATCATGTTTTTTCCTTAAAGCAGCTTCTAGTCGTTAGTGGCTAGTTTCCAGTTACCAGTTAAAACAAAAATCGCGCAGCGACTTTACCAACTAACGACTAGCTACCAGCGTCTAACGACTGTTTAACTTAGATGCCTCTCAATAACTCATTGATACCCGTCTTGCCCAAGGTCTTGGCATCAACCTTTTTGACGATTATGGCGCAGTTCAAACTGTACTTGCCATCGTTGGATGGCAGGCTACCACTTACCACAACGGAGCCTGCGGGTACCCGTCCGAAATGAATTTCGCCAGTTTCGCGATCATAAATTTTTGTGCTTTGACCGATGAATACGCCCATCGAAATCACGGAGCCTTCTTCCACGATCACTCCCTCGACAACTTCCGAACGTGCGCCGATAAAACAATTGTCTTCAATAATGGTTGGGTTTGCCTGCACCGGCTCAAGAACGCCACCAATGCCGACACCGCCGCTTAAATGAACGTTTTTGCCTATCTGGGCACAAGAGCCGACGGTAGCCCACGTATCGACCATTGTGCCTTCATCCACATAGGCTCCGATGTTGACGTACGATGGCATCAGGACTACGTTTTTGGCAATGAACGCACCTCTGCGTGCGGTAGCCGGAGGAACAACGCGAAAGCCGCCTTCACGAAATTCTTTGGAGTTGTAGTCGGCAAATTTGGAAGGGACTTTATCGAAATAGTTGGTAAAGCCGCCTTTGATAAAAGCATTGTCTTCAATGCGAAAGGACAGCAGCACGGCTTTTTTGATCCACTGATTGGTGATCCAGGCACCGTCAACCTTTTCGGCCACGCGCAACTTGCCATGGTCGAGATATTCAATAACTGTATTAATGGTTTCTTTTAACTGTGCATCCACATTGCGTGGAGTAATCTCGGCACGACGTTCAAAGGCTTCTTCAATAATTGCTTGCAGTTGAGGCATAATTTTCCCTATTTTTTAATAAAGTTTGTAGTCGTTAGTCTCTAGTCGTTAGTTGAGAAATGCCCGCTATGAGTTTATTGTTTTAACTAACGGCAAACGTCTCGCGACAGAATTTAACTATTCTTTCGGCAGCTTCCAACGTCTCATCCAAATTGGCAACCAGTGCCAAGCGAACAAAATTGCTACCTGGATTGATGCCGTGAACTTCACGGGCCAGGAAACTGCCGGGTAGTACGGACACATTATAGTCGCGGAAAAGCTGTTGCGCGAAGCTGGTATCAGCTATTGGGGTTTTTAGCCATAAATAGAAGCTGGCCTCCGGCTTAGATACTTGCAATACTGGGCTCAGTATGTTAATGACTTCATTGAATTTTTCGGTGTATTGTTGGCGATTCTCAGCAACATGTTTTTCATCGCTCCATGCGGCAATAGTCGCTGCCTGAACTGCCGGATTCATTGCGCAGCCATGATAAGTGCGATAGAGCGAAAACTTTTCCAGTACTTTGGCATCGCCGGCAACGAAGCCTGATCGCAGACCCGGTACATTGGAGCGTTTGGACAGGCTTGAAAACACCACGAGGTTTTTGTAATCGCCCCGTCCCAGTTGTTGTGCTGCTTGTAAGGCTCCCAGAGGTTTGTCTTCGCCAAAGTATATTTCGGAATAACACTCGTCCGAGGCAATGACAAAGCCGTAGCGGTCACTCAATTCGAACAGAGTCTTCCATTCTGCCAGCGTCATTATGCGCCCGGTTGGATTTCCCGGAGAACAGACATAGATCAGTTGAGTGCGTTGCCAGATAGACTCGGGTAGCTGCGCAAAGTTTAGAGCAAAATCATCCCCGGACAAGGTGTTGAGAAAGTGGGGCGTCGCACCCGCTAAAAAAGCCGCGCCTTCGTAAATTTGATAAAACGGGTTGGGGCAAACCACCACCGGGTCGTGCTTGTTGCGGTCGATAACCGCTTGCGCGAAAGCAAAAAGCGCTTCACGGCTGCCGTTTATAGGCAATACTTGCGTCTTGGCATCCGGTGCCGGAATACCATAGCGACGTGCCAACCAATTGGCAATAGTGCTGCGCAACGCATCGCTGCCTATTGTTGTGGGATAATTCGATAGACCATCCAGACCTGCGATCAATGCCTCTTTTATAAAGGACGGCGTGGTGTGTTTGGGTTCTCCGATATGCAGACTGATCGGTTTTAAAGCAGCATTAGGCGTTACTTCACCGAAAAGACGGGCAAGTTTTTGGAACGGGTAGGGTTGAAGTTTGTCTAGATCAGGATTCATTGTGGTTTCACAAAGTGCGGTATATCAGCGAGCATTATAAAGGTCGGTCGAGTGCTATCAAAATTATTTATAAAAGATGGATGCAGGTGCCTGTCTAACCCACCATGACCATTAACAATAACAACGTAAAACCGGTAACCTGTGTTCTAACCGGCGCTCTTGTCTGGGGGCTGGTTTGGTTTCCTTACCGCGAACTGCAAAGCAATGGCGTGTCCGGCGCGATGGCGACCATGCTGACCTATTTGTTTGCAATGCTGGTCGGCGCATTTATGTTGAAGCGCGTATGGCATGAACGATCATCTTTCAACGGTTGGGTGCTGTTGCTGGTATTGAGCTCGGGTTGGTCGAATTTCGGTTATGTGCTGGCGATGCTGCATGGTGAAGTCATGCGCGTGCTATTGTTGTTCTACTTGGCCCCGGTATGGACTATCTTGTTTTCGTTCTGGCTATTGGGAGAACGTCTCAATCTTTATGGCTATTTCGTCGTGGCACTCTCGTTGGCTGGTGCAATCATGATGCTGTGGAAGCCCAGCCTCGGCTTTCCCTTGCCACAAAATTTGTCTGAATGGTTGGGGCTTTCAGCGGGGATGAGTTTTGCGCTTGCCAATGTGATATCACGCCGTACTTCCCATCTCTCTGTCGAAGCCAAGTCTTTTAGCGTATGGCTGGGCGCTGCTTTGCTGACCTTGCCATTTCTGGCATGGCAAGGCGGCGTGATGAATCAGATATTGGCTATCGATAAATACTCATGGTTGGTATTGGGGGTAATGGGTATCGCCTTAACGGCAACCAGTTTTGCCGTGCAATATGGTGTAACCCATCTTGCTGCTAACAGGGCAGCCGTGTTATTTCTGTTTGAGCTGATTGTTGCCGCCGTATCTTCGTATTTTCTAGCAGGAGAAGCGATGGGTTGGCACGAATGGGCAGGTGCAATACCTATTATTGCCGCTAGTTTACTATCAGGAAAATTGTGTTTAGACAAAAGCATGGGGTAAACTCCGACTTGATCTGCTTCTGTCAATTTTCAAATAGGGTTCGTTAAATATTTTAGTTGGCCATGATAAGTATCCAGACATCTGCTGAAATCGCCAATATATTTGGCAATAATGATCCTGATATGGTCTGGGGAAAAGTTAGCGATATCATCCGTCGTATAAGTCCCGATTACGATTTCACCCTGATTCAAACTCTCTACATTGATGTGATGCGCCTGTTTCGGGGAGAATACCCGGGTTATTGTGCGATCAAAACGCTATATCACGATACTTCACACACTTTGGAAGTTTTGATGTGCGGAGTTAGGCTCATGCATGGGGTACATCTGTCGGGCGATCATTTAACGGATGATGAAATTACGCTAATGTTTTCGGCCATGTTGCTGCACGATGTCGGGTATGCCCAACGCGAAGGCGAAGAAAGCGGAACCGGTGCCCAGTATACACAGACCCATGTTCAGCGTGGTATTGAGTTTATGAGGCATTATTTTAGTCAACATAATTTGCCGTCAAAGGTTCCTGACGCGATCACAGGCATGATCATGGGTACCGAGCACACGAAGCCATTTACCCGGATAGCGTTTGAAGATGAAAGGGCTCGCATGTTAGCCCGAATTGTTGCAACTGCCGATATCACCGGACAAATGGCGGATCGCGCTTATTTGGAAAAACTATTGTTTCTTTATTTAGAGTTCAAAGAGGCACGTTTCGGCAGTTATCAAAGCATGTATGAATTGCTGCGCCAGACTAGCCATTTTTATAGGTTGACCCGCAAAAAAATGGATGAAGCGCTGGGTGGCATTTATCAGAAGCTGGAATTCCATTTCAAAGACAGGTTGGGCGTAAGAAACAATTACTATCTTGAGTCAATCGAAAAAAACATGAGCTATTTACAAAAGATTGTTGCCCAGAATGAAGCGGCGTATCTTACGATGCTCAAGCGAAACGGTATTGCGGAGAAATCTCGTTTGATCATGTAGTTTCACAATTTTAAGATAAGGATGTGCCTTCATGACTAATGCGGTTGATTCTATCCTGAACTATAACGCCGGGCGTGAGCCGGAGCGACTAGCTTTGAAGCATCTGGCCATGAGGCAGGATGCTTTCGCATTTATGCGGGGAACCTGCCACCTGTATTATCAGGATTGGCCAGCCGCAGACAAGCAACTTAACGCGACGCCACTCGGGTGGATATGTGGCGATTTGCACTTGGAAAATTTGGGTTGCTACAAAGGGGATAATCGTCAAGTGTATTTCGACTTGAATGATTTTGACGAGGCGATCCTTGCGCCAGTCTCCTGGGAACTAAGCCGCTGGTTGACCAGTATTCTAGTCGCGGCGAAATCTTTGCAGATTCCGAGAGAAGATGCGGCTCATCTTTGCAGAATCGGTTTGGACAGTTACTCCGCAGCTTTGAAGGCAGGAAAGGCCAGATGGCTGGAAAGAGAAACCGCAAAAGGAATGATTCGAGACCTGCTTAATCCGCTGAAATTGAGGAACCGGAAAACGTTTTTGGACAGCCGTACCAAACTGCGTAACGGAAAACGCCTGATCAGGATTGATGGAAAACGTGCGCTGGCATTGGAGCCGCAAGAAAAAGCAGAAGTCATGGCATTTGTTAAAGAGTTTGCCAAACTGCAACCCAATCCGGCTTTTTATAAACCGCTTGATGCATCGCGTCGTATCGCCGGAACCGGCAGCTTAGGCGTCAAACGTTATGCGATTCTGATCGAAGGACACAGTAGCCCGGATGCAAATTATCTGCTCGATCTGAAAGAGGCCGTACCCGGCGCGCTCAAGCCCCATGTCAAACACAAACAACCAAAATGGGAAAGTGAAGCCCACCGTGTTGTTGCCGTGCAACGCCGCGCGCAAGCAATTTCTCCAGCATTTTTGTCTGCGGTCACTTTCCAAAATCGGCCGTTTGTCCTTAAAGGGTTGCAGCCAACTTCAGATCGTTTGGCACTGGAAAAGTGGAACGGAAAAATAAAGCGGCTGGAGCAGGTTATTCACAGTATGGGAGAAGTCGTTGCCTGGAGTCATTTGCGCAGCGGGGGGCATTCCGGTTCATCCATCGCGGATGAGTGGACATTGTTTGGAAGTCAAAGCGATTGGCAGTCGCCATTATTGAAATATGCCTCGGACTACGCCGCAAAAATTGAGTCGGATTGGAAAAAATACGCCAAAGAATATGATCGTTCGGGAAAAAGCTGGGTTGAAGTTATTCCTGACCGGAAGAAAAGATAGGCGAATTTTCAGCACTGCACATACGGGTATTTTCTACTGTGTATAATTATGCCCTTTCAAAATCACATTATCTCAACGCAATTTTATGAACCCCATCACGCTTGGTACACCACTCAGCCCGTCCGCAACTAAAGTTATGTTACTTGGTAGCGGAGAACTCGGCAAAGAAGTCATCATTGCACTGCAACGCTTTGGTGTTGAAGTGATTGCAGTAGATCGTTACGAGAATGCCCCCGGACACCAAGTGGCACACCGCGCACATGTTATCAATATGGCGGATGGCGCGGCCTTGCTCGCGCTAATAGAAAAAGAGCAGCCGCATATTATTGTGCCCGAGATTGAGGCCATCGCCACCGATATGCTGGTGCAAATCGAGAGTGAAGGAATAGCGCGCGTTATTCCCACAGCTCGCGCCGCACAACTCACCATGAACCGCGAAGGCATTCGCCGTCTTGCTGCTGAAAAACTCTGGTTGCCCACTTCGCCCTACAAGTTCGCCAATAGCCTGGAAGAATTGCGTGCTGCCATCGACGGTGGCATAGGTTATCCGTGCATTGTCAAACCGGTGATGTCATCTTCGGGTAAAGGCCAATCAAAAATAGATAATGCCAATGAAATTCAGACCGCGTGGGATTATGCCGCGAGCGGTTCGCGCGTAAATCAGGGTAGGGTTATCGTTGAAGGTTTTATCGATTTTGATTATGAGATCACGCAATTGACCGTGCGGGCCGTTGGCTCGAACGGGGATATTGAAACTCATTTTTGCGAACCAATTGGTCATGTGCAGATTCATGGCGATTATGTCGAGAGTTGGCAACCCATGGCGATGACAGCACTGGCGCTGCAAAGATCCCGCGACATTGCCAAAAAAGTGACTGATGATTTGGGTGGCTTGGGTATCTTTGGTGTCGAACTGTTTGTGAAAGGCGACACAGTTTGGTTCAGCGAAGTGAGTCCGCGTCCCCACGACACAGGTATGGTGACCATGTGTACCCAGCGGATTAACGAATTTGAGTTGCATGCGCGTGCAATCCTAGGCCTGCCTGTGGATACCACGTTAATCAAAGCGGGGGCGAGTGCGGTGATTTATGGTCAGCTAGATGAAAAAGGCATTGCTTTTCAGGGGCTGGAAGAAGCCTTGCGCGTTCCCGAATCGGATGTACGCTTGTTCGGCAAACCTGAGTCATTCAAAAAACGTCGTATGGGTGTCGCGTTAGCGAGGGGGAAAGATACCGATGAGGCACGGGTGCGCGCCAAGCTCGCCGCAAGTAAAGTTATCCCCGTCAAAGTTTGATGATTCTGGGAATTCAACACGCCACCTTTATAACGAGCGATCTAGCCAGATCGCGTCAGTTTTACGAAGGCGTACTGGGTTTATCTCTTTCGGACAAACGTCCGCCCATGAGTTTTGAAGGTGTGTGGTATGACATTACACCCGCCCAGCAAATTCATTTAATGCTATTGCCGAATCCGGAAGCCGGTTTACAACGCCCTGCCCACGGCGGGCGTGACCGTCATGTAGCATTGAACGTGTCGGATATGGCTTTATTTGTAGAACGGTTAAATTCGGCGGGTATTACGTATACGCAAAGCCAGTCTGGTCGGAGCGCTTTATTTTGCCGCGATCCCGATGGTAATGCACTTGAGTTTATGGAAGTTTAGGAACCGTCATGATAAAGAATTCAGAGCGCAGGCAGTCAAGCATGTATCAATGGGGTCAAACTCGATTGATACATATTATTTGCTGGCTTATTGGGACGCCGTAAATTCGAGATAAAACAAATACCCTTTATAGGCAGACACGCCCAAGATCAATATAAAAATAATTATTGCGTAATGGATGACGCCCCATCCGTCATTATTTTCTTTAACAGCTCTGGCGGCAGGAACTTTTTTCTGAGTAAATCCGAATGGCACTTCAATGTGCGCAGATTTATTAAACTGCGGGTACATCTCATCATGTTTATCCAGCAATGCAAAAATAATCCTGGCTATTTCAGGCGAGAAGCCGGCACGGCCACCGTCCCTTGAGTCGTTAATAAGTGAAAGTAACAACTCGCGGCAATTCGAAGACCCCCATAGCATCGTAATTTTTTTTGCAATATGGGGATACTTTGTAAATAGCTCAGCTGGATCTACTTTATTCATTCTTTCCTCAAAGCTCTTCCAAGGTGGAAAACATCCACTATGAAAAGTACAACCTAATAAATCTACGGAAGATTTCTCGCTAGTCTGAAACCATCATCATCGTCACGATAAACCGGCAGGTTTCTTTCCCTGCCAGAGGCCCTTTCGTCCTGCTGGGTGCCGTTCCAGGAACTGCCTCGAAGGACTCGCTCATAGCCGTTACCAAGCCAGACACTGCCATCAGTCGGTGATTTATTATAGTTTGGATGGTAACTGTCTTCTACCCACTCGTATACATTCCCTGACATATCGTATAAACCGAAGGCATTGGGTTTTTTGCCGGCAACAGGATGTGTCGTAACCTTGCTGTTGCCAGCAGGGCTCGAATATGCCCCGTACCAGGCAACACTGTCCAGATCGTTGCTACCGCAATATTCAAAATTTTCGCCAGCACGACAAGCGTACTCCCATTCGGCTTCAGAGGGTAAACGATAATGTTTGCCTGTCTTGGTGTTGAGTTTGGAAATAAATAGTTGAGCGTCCTCCCAACTGACTTTTTCGACCGGACAGTTATCGCCACACTTTTTAAACCCACTGGGATTGTTACCCATAATCTCTTTCCACTGCCCCTGCGTAACTTCGGTTTTTCCCATGGCAAAACTTTTTCCAATAGTAACTAGCTGCACGGGCTTTTCGTCGTCATTACCATTGCTTGATCCCCGCTCAAAACTCCCCGGCGGGATAACGATCATTTCAGGACATTTGGGGCAGTCTTTAATGACGGCACCGGATTTTAATTCGGCTTCCGCATAAGCGTTTGTCAGCACAATTGACATGAATAATATGACTGAAGTGACGGCGCTCCCAAGCGATGCTTTATTATTTTTGGACATGTAATTCCCCGATGCAACATGCATGTATATCGACTATTGAATTTTTCGCCGCGAAGACTACACGAAAACCCTATTTTTGTCATAATCAAAAGTATCTAGACCTACATACAATGAAGGTACTGTTAATTTTATAAAATATTATAATTCAATGAGATGATATTTGTTTGTCGTTGTGATGCGGCACAAGATTGCGCCGTGTTTTCAAATGCGAGTTTCTAAGCGGCAACTTATTTTAAGGAGTCGGATTGGTGTGGCGCTTATGCATGTTCTCTATTTTTCATATACCAGGCGATAGCATTACCTCGGCGCAGACCATGTTTGTGTGAGTTGGTCTAATTTCTATGTAATAAAAAATTCACATTATTTTCACCTTGGTTTAAGTCTACCTTCGTAAATTTGTACCTGTCTAAGTAAATTTGCGTTTCGCAAAAAATTTTAGTCGTGGCCCGGATAGTTTTGTCCGCGCTGTAATTACTAATCATTTAACTTCAAGGGGAATCTACGTGCGTTATTATTTGAATCATGGTGCTTTTGTAAAATCACTTCCGGCTGGTATTGCGCTTTCGGTACTGGCCTGCGCAATAAATAGCGCCCTTGCTGCCGAAGTTACCGATCT
>Ga0224559_1000562_pt1 | contig 24171 bp, 25 predicted proteins | sample 714S33034metaG_FD_180676 | JGI IMG/M metagenome (GOLD analysis project Ga0224559, IMG submission 180676) | Peat soil microbial communities from Stordalen Mire, Sweden - 717 S3 30-34 | ecosystem: Environmental > Terrestrial > Soil > Wetlands > Peat | place: Sweden: Norrbotten County, Stordalen... | reverse complement strand
TACTGGCAGAGACGGAGACGGAATTGCTCGTATTGAAGGTTTTGTAGTTTTTGTTTCAGGCGCTAAAGTTGGCGATGAAGTTAAAATTAGAATTAATTCAACAAGAAGAAATTTTGCTTTCGCTGAGATAATCGAATAATCTCTATTTTTAATTGTTAGACCTATGTTTTCTTGAAAATTGATTTAATTTCACAATTTTATTAATTTTCTAGAATTTTTTTATTTTAAAATTTTTCACTTTATAAATCAATTTTTTTATTATTAGTAAATTTTAATTTTTTTATTATAAATTTATAATTATATCACTTATTATTTTTAATATTTAAATTAATAAATAATTATATTAATGATGATGTATTAGTATGTATTAAGCTGAATTTAGATGTATATTTTTTTTATTAAATCAATTTGTTCAATTGGAATATGCTTCTAATTTAGGTTATTTATAGAAATTAATGGAGAGATAAAAATGTTAAAAAAAGGAGTTATGGCAATATTTATTGTAGTTGCAATATCAGCGATAATAATTGGTGCTTTCGCAATTTCAAATAATAAAAATTCTTCTAATAACATACCTTCTAATCAACTTACATCATTGAATACGCCTTTAAATAACACATCCTCCGATAAAAATAATGTGTTGCCTGTTAATGCGAATAATTCTATGTCTAATATTAACAATTCTGTTAATAATGGTAAAACATTTAGCAATGGGAAGGTTGATATGGAGGATACACCGATTGCAGGAAATATAAATGGTGTTATATTCCATAATGTAAATTATCATCTCTCTAATATAACTATAATATCCCCGGCTAAAGCCCAGAAAATAGCTGCACAATATATTGAACAAGCTGGAGCAACACCAGGTATACCCGATCTTGTAAATCAAGATGGTAAAAAGTTGTATATTGTCCCTGTAATTTTAAATAATACTAATGTTGGGGAAATAGACATAAATGCACATGATGGATCTAATGTGGGTGGTGCAGGTGGGGTGAAAAATTAATTAATTTAAGATTAGTCCGGAAGATTAGTAATTACACATTTTAATTCCTAATTTAATAATTTCAAATTTTTTATTATATAGGATAATCTTTTTTTTATTGATTAAAACTTACTGTCTATTCAAAGTAATTTCTGTTTATTATGTATATCATTTTGCAAGATACAATCTATTTTTAGATTATAATTTTTGTTTGGTGAAAAGAAAAATTTAAGAAGAAATATTAATTAAACTTCGATAAAAACGGAGTCATCCTTTACTGTTACTGGAAAACTTTTTAAATCGTGTGATCATCCTCCAGTGAGAAGTTTTAATATGCCAGAAACATCTTTAACAAGTTTTCCGGTAGTCACGTCGTATTGTGAACCATGTACAGGACATATTATAATATTTTTTTCTATATTACCAATGGGTAAAAAACCACCCATATGTGGACATACTGCATCAACAGCATAAAAATTTCCGTTTACATTTGCCAGAAGTATGTAGCTATGTTTAACTGTAAAACCTCTCACTTTCCCCTCTTTTAAATCTGAAACATCACAAACCTTTTCCATTTTATCCCTCCATTTTCTATAATTTCAACTCTTTGCATTTCAATTGAATTTAGCTATATAATTTAGATAATAAATATCCTAATATCATATAATTCATAGTTATAGACCTTAAAACAACTAAGTTGAAAATATGGATGATTGAACTTCTTTATTATGAAGATATACCCTATTAGCATTAGTTTATTCTGGTAATAAATGGGAATGAAACTGATTGTTTTTCAGTGATAATAATTCCCAAATGGATATTGATGGTGTAATCTCCTGTTGAATATTCGTATGTGTCATGCCATCTATATAAGAACTCTTGATTGAAGATATATTCTCTGCTTCCTAGAATTGGAACTTGAAGTACACATTTGTGGTGTCGATTCCGAGTACAACCATGTTGGTTGTGTTATTTTTACATGCTTGAGCATCAACTATGACTGGTATTCCCTGTAGAACATAAATCTGTAAATCTTCCTGGTCATATTTTCTTGTATAACTGCACTAAATCCTAAATTACTTGCAGTTTGTACCATAGTTCCAGGCGATATTCCGTTTTCTGGTGTGTTGTTGGTCATGTTTATTAGTTCATTTAGACTGGTATTTGATCCATAATATGCTAGGACAGCTTGAAATGATGTTGGACCGCTATTAAAATTGGAGGGTTGATTTACATATGGAACATTTAGAATGGTGGTGTTGTTTTGGAATAGTTATTGTTATCTAAAAGATAAGAATTTGTACTGGTTTGTGTACTATTGTTTCCTGATACAGCGGACTTTACATCTAATGGTATCATTATCATTAGGAGGACCATTAGTAGTATGATCAACTTGTATTTTAGGTTCATAATATATTATTATGTTTCTGTATTATTTATATTTTTATGAGGCTGTCTCATAATTCAAAATCTAGAAAAAATAATTATTTATATGCCTTTAAATTCGAAATAATCAAATATTAAAAGTGCAGAAAATATTTGTGAGACAGCCTTTTTATATAAAAAAAATATATAATTTTAATTTGGATATCAATTTAAAGTTAATTGTAAGATAAAATATAATTTTTTTAATTCCATTTCTAATTTGATTTATGATGTTATTCAATTTTTAGGAGAATATTATTATACCTAGTTGATGTATGTATCATTAATTACACTCAAATTTATTTAATAAAAATTATATACAACTAATTTGGATGTAAAAGAATATTTTCAAATTATAATTCATAAGGTTAAAATAATGGATTATATTATTACATGAGTCTGTTTAGGTGATAAAATGAGATGGTCGGTTATAGCAATATTTGTATTAGCAATAATTTTAGCTTATTCTTTTATAGCTGTTTCACTTGGCCCAATAGCTCCTTTAGGTAGACTCGCATTTGTTAAGCTTGAAAATCCTGATATGTATCCTGGTCATCCTCACTCAGTTCTATTAGCACAGTACGCTGAGGGGACTGGATCAAAATGTGCTTTGGTTCTTCATTTTGCTGGAAGCTCAACATACAGTAGTTATGAACAAGATACTACAAACTCTAAAACTCAGAATGGTGTATATATAATTGAAGTTGCTTATATTGATACTCAAGGGGGAGGTTCATCCAGTTTGAGTCAGATAAACCTTTTAGATTCTATAAAAGTTGCGTTATTTGGAGTTCCTGATGGTAGATATAAGTACATGTCAGATGGTGTGGTTTACAACTCCTATGATGCTATGATGAATCATGTTTATACATTAGCCAAACAACACGGTCAAAAGGGTGCTATCCCCACTGTTTATCATGGAACTGTAAGAACTGATAATCCTATTCTGGATCCGGGCTGTGGATTTCCATTATACTTCCAGATACTTGATAAAACTTATGGAATTATTCCAGCTTATGTTTACACCATTACTGGGATGATATTCCCTTATTTGAACAGTCCCTACAGAAATTTTGAGTTAATGCATTCTTCAGAACTCCAATATTATTACAATAATGGTTTGTTAAATATTGACTATAAAAATAGCCACGTTAACACAGGTAAATATTATGGCCAAACTTCTAATAATACAGATTAGTTGAGTTGCCTAACCTTTAATCCTAAATTATTAGTTTTATTTTTTTTAAAACTATTTTTTTGAAGGATTAACCTCTAAATTTTAACTATATGCATAAAGTGGATGGGCTGATTTTATTGCAGAAAATATAATGGATTAATACGTGGCATTTTGATTTTTGTTGTCATATCTGCGGTTTATATAAATAAAATTAAGGCTAGTAACATTACTAATTGGTTAATATCTAAATATTATATGGGAGGAATTAATATTGACATTGTTAATGGTAAGACACAGATATCTGTTTCAATATTCCCATTCCCAAAGGAATGTCAAATTTAGATGTAATTAACTCTATTAAATCCATCAAATCCCAGTAATTATCAAACAATATCATACAATACAACTACCGTAGATGGTAACACAGCCTACGAAACCTTATCACGAGTCAATAATTCGTCTATATTTTCTAGTGAAATTATGAAAAAATAACTTTCATTAAAAATGGATATGAGTATGCTTTGGTTCTTTCAACACCAGAAAATATCTTTAATCAAGAAAAATTGAATTTTAAAATCACCCCTAATAAATTTAAAGTATTATTAACAATAAAAATGCAATAGATAAATTTAATAAAATCTGATCTAGTGATAGTAAAAATAACTGAATATAATAATATGATGAATTTTTAATATAGTTAAGATCATTCTAATAGTGGAAAATCATGAAATTAAAAGCTAATAGATTTAATTTATTTATTGGGATAATCTGAATATCTGAAGGTTTAATTTTGTTATATTTATTTAAATTCTCCCATTCAACTGCAAATTTTGTTTTAACATTAATCAACTTTATTTTTGGATTAATTTTTATAATTTCATACAAATTTCCGGACATTCTAAGATTGAATAGGAAAAAGCAATTTAAAGATATATTAAAATATAATAAAATCTTACAATTAAATTTTAAGGATACTAAAGCTTGGAATAATAAAGGAACTGAATTTTCAAAAATTGGAAGATATCACGAAGCAATAAAATGTTTTGACAAAGTTCTTAAAATTGATACAAAAGATGGTGCATCATAGCATAATAAAGGTGTTGTGATTGATAATTTTAAAAAAAACTCAAGAAGTTATAAAATATAATGATAAAGCATTAATTCTAGATCCAAAATTAAAATGATCCTAACAAGTGGGAAAAATAATTTTAGAAGATAAATACCAATTATATAATGGATATATAGATTTGTTAGAGTAGTATTTGGAAGTGGTTTTGGTGAGTATATTTGATGGTTATAAAAAGAAAAAAATTCTTAACAACGGTGCTGAACTATTAAATCAAGGAAAATATGAAGAATCATTGGAATATTTTGATAATGCTTTGAATATAGATCCTAGTTATGCTGATGCATGGTATAGTAAGGGATATGTGCTTTTTAATATTGGAAAGTATAATGATGCGAACGAATGCTTTAATAAGTTCATAGAAATAAATCCTGAAAATATTAATGCATTTAATGCAATGCTACTCAAAGCAAGTGGACTTTTTATGCTGAAAAAATATCAAGAACAATTGGAATTATCTAATAAACTAATTGGATTAACTAAGAATTCATTGGAAAAATTATATGCATTAAACATAAAATCCAACGCTCTTTTAAAACTTGAGCAATATGATGAATCAGAAATAATTATTAATAATATATTAAATGAAAATCCTGAATTAGTGTCAGCACTTGCTGATAAAGCAACTATCCTTTCAAAACATGGAAACTACCAAGTAGCAATAGAGTATTATGAAAAATCATTAAAAATGTATAACAAAAAAATATTAAAGTACAATTCAAAGAGGACCAAAGGATACGTGTTATTACCTGAGAAAATAAGGAATTACATCTTAAGTGAAATATGGGTCAATAAGGGCAAAGCTCATCAGGAACTACAAGAAACTACAAAAGCTTTAGAATGTTTTAACACAGCTTTAAAATTAGATCCTGACTATAATGAAGCTCAAAAAGCAATAGAAGATACTATATTACACAATTAGAGTTATTATTTTTTGAAAGATTATTAACCTAACAAATTGTAAATTTTTTATAAAACTGATAAAATCATGTCTATAACCTATTAAAATCTACTATAATTGGAAAAGAAGAGATCAAACCACATCAAATATTAATTATTAATTTATAATAAAGATTTTTTGAAATGTAATCTGTATAATTTTATCTATTTAATGTGATACTGTTGTAATCTTATTTGCTCTTAAATAAATTTATTTTATTTTTTATGGTATGAATATCGACATGTTGTGAATAACAACTCAATATTATCATAATATTACATTTGGGGCCTTGATATTACAAATAACGGATTACTATCTGTTTTTATCAATTTCAATACATTTATATATAGATTAATAAAATTAATTATCTAGTTAAAGTTTAGAATGGACAAGGAGGTAAATTTTGAAAAGCAGTAAAGTAATGAAATTATTTGGCGTATTTATTACTTTGTTAATTTCTCTCTCTGCATCGTATGCAGCTGATACATCAGATTTAAATTCTACTGATATCTCAAATCAGGTTATGACTGATCCCGGTTTGTCTGATGATTCTGGTTTGTCTGATACCAATACTGACGATGATGGTAATGATTCTCTAACTGACTACAACAGTAACGACACATTCAATGATGGTATTGAACCCACGATTTACTACGCTATGGCAGATGGTGCAACCTCAATATCTTTAGATGATTCTGGAAATGATTCAAATTCTCAAGGTGAAGATAACTTATCAACGGATAGTAGTAATGGAACGGGAAATAACTCTCTTAGTTTTGGATGGGGCGTATCTGGATCTTCAAATTGGAGTTCAGGAAATATGCCAACCACTACAGTAACTACAATGGAAGATCCACAAAAAAATAAAATACCTATGAAAAAGACAGGAATTCCTTTTTTACCTGCTGAATTAGGTATAATCAGTATAATTGGCGGATTTATGATAAATAGGATTAGATCATAAAATCTTTTTATTTCTTTTTTTAATATTTTCTTTAATTAATTCAGTAGTATCTTTATCTAATTGTAGCATGATTTCAGAACATTGAGTACAATATGATGTATTGTGACGTTTTCTCTGAGTTTCATTGGGAATAAATGAAGTATAACAGCGTTTACATATTCTCATCGTAGTCCATTTATTAAATCTCATAATTATTCAACTCCACTTTGATATTTATTATTGTATCTTTTATGGCAGTTACATTTTTACAAGTTCAAATAATAAATCAGTTTGAATGAAAATTATTACAATTTAATTCAAAATAATCTTCCAATATCTAAAAAAAATTATTAACCCTGGTAAAATTGGAGGCGATACCAGGGTAATAATGGGTGTGGGCGAAAATACACACCTCACAACTATAACTTTCCTTTAGGTACTTAAATCGATTTTCCCAAATTTAACCCAAATCTTACCCACATACCCAATTTCAATTAAAAATTTTTACAATATCATAATTATGTTTCATAATTTGATTAAATGCTATAATTGGTAATTTTAAGTGGGTATTCGTACATCAAGGTGACTTAATTCATTATTCCTTAATTCAGTCTAAATTTAATTTTAATAAATTTAATTCTAACAATAAAAAAAAATAATAAGAATAGGAACGATATATAAATCTAAAAATGTCCATATATAAGTTGAATCATCCGAATTGAATAGTATTTAAAGATTTTAACATGGATAAACCAAATAAATCGATTTAAGAGGTGGATAGTTGTGTACAATAGGATATTATTACCAACTGATGGTTCTGAAAATGCTAAAAGGGCGGGTAAACATGCTATATGGATCTCGGATAACAGTAGTGCAGATATAATTGTTTTAAATGTGATTGAACCTTATTATCCCCAAATATCTGCGTTACCTAGTTTTAGCGAGGTCATTTTTGATGAATTGAGGGAAGAGGGAGAAAATGCTGTAAAATCGTTTAAAAAGGAATTAGAATTGAGCCAATGTAATGGTAAATGTAAAAATATGAAATTAACAACCCAAATTAAAGAGGGTAAGGCGTTTGTTGAGATAATAAAATCCATTAAAAGGGAAAAGATTGATCTGGTAGTGATGGGTGCTTCGGGTCGGCATGGTATTGATCGTTTCATGCTTGGAAGTGTTGCTGAAAGGGTTGTTAGGGAAGCAGTTTGTCCAGTGTTAATTGTTAATTGAAGTAGAATTTCTAAGATAGTTATGTAAAACTAGTAAAAGAGAAAAATAAATATAGACTAAAAAAAAGTCTATTTTTATTTTCTAATAAGCCACATGTAAAGTCCGTAAACAATCAATATTATCACAACTATCCAAAATAGCCAGTGAAATAGTCCAGGTACTGCTAAAGCCAAAATAGCTAGAACCACACCTAACAGAAATGTAATTGCTCCCATAGTACTATCGTTCATAGTATCACTCCTCTAAAAAGTAATGTTTATATAACTTATTGTACCACTTTTTTTTACATGAACTCTAAATCTATTAAACAACATCCAGATTTTTTAGACTTCTGTAAAAGGAGGAACTTAAAAAGTTCCACCGTTAATAGATATGTCATAGCTTTACATAAATATACTGATTTAATCGATTTAGATATAGATGAAATGATAGAAGAAGCTGAGGAAGAAGAGGATTTAGGGCTATGATTAAGGAAAAGAAAAATCAGAAAACACTTGATTAAGTTCAAAGAATATTTAGATAATAATAAATATAGTGAAAATTATAAAACTGGAACTTTATCCATGGTAAGAGCATTCTATTCAGAATATAATATAACCTTACCAAAAAACTTTAAAAAGAAAACTAGAAATGATAAAAAGCCATTATTATTTGAAGATTTGCCTTCAATGGAAGAAATCAGATATATTCTACAATATGCCAAATCTGTATTCCGATCAATGATATTATTAGGCGTTAGTTCAGGAATGAGTACGGCAGAATTATTATCTTTAACTTTTGGACATTTATATGACGCTATGGATATGTCTGAAGATTCTTATAATATTAATGAATTAATAGATGTTTGAAGTCTAAATCGGAGAAAATTCCATTTTGGAATGTAATAAGAATTAAAACTACTAATCACTATTTTACTTTTTCCAGTCCAGAATCGATTGTTAGCATAATCAACTATTTAGAAGATTTAAACCGTTTACACAATAGAAAATATAAAACAGATATTGAAATAACACCAAAAACAAAGTTATTTATGAATAACAGGTTTAAATCAATCAATGAGAACTTAATAACAATTATTTATAGAAGATTAAATGAAAAAGCAGGATATAAGCGCCCTGACGGTAGTAATTATATTAGACTTCATGTTTTAAGAAAAGTCTTTGCTAGTACTCTTGAGAGAAATAAAATGCCACATTAAATGACCAGATGGCTCATGGGACATAAATTAGATCCAACAACTTCAGCTTATTTTAAAGAGGATCCAGAAACCTTAAAAGAAGAATATATCCAAGTTGTAGAACAAATCAATGTTAATCAAGATATTGAAGTAAAAACTGTAACCACCGGGGGATATGATCAACTAATAAACGATTCTAAAGAAAAAGAAAAACAGATAAAAGCCGTGTAAAATCAAATTCAAGAGATGATTGAACACAATAAAAAAAGAGATAAAATATTAGATGACATTGCTCATGAAAAAACGGTCAGGGATAAGGTTGTTAAATAGTATAATAATTTATTTCAATTATGACTTACAAACTTATCAAAACATTTTGTCCTATATACTTCAGAATTCTTAAGATAATTTGAACATTCAAAAAAAAAAAATTAGGAAATAAATATTCCTTTTTATCTTCTTTTAAATGGAATCATCAAAGCTCTACCATACCTTCCTATTGACAAGGCCAAAGTAAAAGATATTTATAGCAAAGAATTTGAAGAATTCATAAAAGAATCTAAAATCAAAGATGAAAAAATAGCAATAATGGAACAAAAAAATGGAAGAAATGGAAAAGAGAAACAAAGAAAGAGATGAATTCCTAGATGACCTAATGTCTAAAAAGAATGTTGTAGAAAAAATCTTAGAAGAAGATAAAAATATAAGATAGTAGGAATTAGTTGTCAGATTGGTTTATTATAATAAATTTTTTGTTCTTTTTCCTATGTAACTACCAATTATTGCTGGTATTATTGATATTGGAATAGATCCAATTATATATTTTAGAATATCTAAATTGCTAGTTGGTTCTGATGAGGAATATATGAATAGTACTATGATTGCTCCAATTCCTACAAATAGACCATAAATTATCCTTTTTTCTTTAGCAAAATACGTAGCAACAAAACCTCCAACCAAAGGACCGACAACATATCCTAAATATGGTATGAACATCAATGTAAATGCTACTATAACTCCTACAATTATAGTAAAAATAGGATTTGTAAAACTTAATTCAAATTTTCCCATTTATATATCTACGTTTATAATTTTTAATCTATTATTTTATACTATTATCATTATAGGTACTCAAATTAACTGAAAAAATGGGATTTATTTAAAAAAAATTGAAAAAATAAGGAAAATATATATTTCCTTTTATCCTGTTTTGAATTTTATTGTATATGCTGCTGTTAAGTTACCGGCTAAGTCTTTAAATGCACTTTTTGGTATGTTTATAATGTATTTGTCGTTGTGTAATCTGCTTTTTGTTGTTTTGATTATTAAGGTATTTTTGGATATGGTTTTTGTTATTTGTACTAGTTTTCCTGTTTTAACGTTTTTAACGTAGATATTGTTGTAGGTGATTCCTTTAAGGATGTTTTCACTGAAGGTTATGGTTAATGGTGTTGTGAGTGGTACGTTGATTGCATTGTATTTAGGGTTGGTTTTAATTTTATTCCAATCTTTACGGATTGGGTTTACTTTGCCAGTATTTGAGTTCCATTTTGCCATTTTTTATTTCGATATAACTATTTTGAAATTCTTTATTTGGTAATTCATTAACCCAAGATCCGGTGTTTGCCACTTTTTTCTCTTCGTTAATGAATGGTACATGTGTATGGCCGAAAATTAATGTTTCGTTAGGTTTATTCCCTAAAAGATAATGTTTTCCTTCTGAAATAGCTAATTGATAAGTTTTATTCGATTTATCAATAATGTTATTTTCATCTAATAAGTTTAACCGTTCTGTTGGATTCTTAAGTTTTAAGTTTTTTAATTCTCTTTCACTTCTTTGAAATATATCCCAGAAATGGCTTTCAACTCCTCCAACAATATCTCCATTGAAACACATGTTCTCACTGATCATTTCATAAGTTTCTAATGACATTTCTACAATTTCTGAACTAAACACTTCAAACTCATATCCATGAATGAAATAGAACTCATTTGATCCATCTTGCAATCTTAAAAACTTCTTTACTTCGAATGGATATTTCTCATTGTATCTTTCATTCAATTTTAGCATATAATAATCATGATTACCAATAACATAATGGATTTTCTTAGCTTTAAGATTATCAAATTTTTCTAGAATGTCTTTATTATCTATGATTATTTCAGATTCGTTATGTCTCCAAAAATCAAATAAATCACCCAATAAAACTAGATGATCTAATTCGATATTTTTAATATTGTCCAAAAAGTCACCGAAATCTTTCTTGTTACAATTTTCATATCCTAAATGAATATCCGATACAACTAAGATCATTTAAAACCCCCTCCTATATCTAGATAGTATCTAAAAAGATTAATAGTTTTTCAATCTGCAAAGAAAATTAATGGGCGTATATAAGAAGTATAAAACATTTAATGGTGTGTTTAATTTTTACGCGGGGTTTAGTGCTTAGACGCGAGGGTTGGGATCACATTACTTGCATTGGAACATACGATTACATAATGTGAATGAATCAAAGACAAACGAAAAAAGAAAGAGAGAAAAAAGGAGAAAGGAAAGAGAAGAGAGAAATGGAAAGATAAACGATATTCAAATTGAAAAAAGATGGAACCGTGTTTACTTTAAGATTTGATACGCTACAACGATTTTCATCAGGCTGTAGACTTTCCTGGTTATAAATTAATCATCAAATCAAATACTTATCCCATTTTTTTTAATCAATTTTCATATATAATCTTTCAAATAAGTATAACAAAAATCTGATAAATTGTAAAATTGGTCATTGATAAGAGATCCAAAAAAGAAGTAATAAAGAAGTAATAATATAACTTATGGTTTTAATCTTTAATATAAATTAAAATAGTAATTAGGAACATAAAGAAAAATTAAATATGAAAATAAATCCTATAATAACTATAATTAAGATTTTTAATAATTCAATAGTATAAAATCACTTTACGGGTTCATATCATTCAGGGATTTGGTAAACTAATATCTGTATCACGGGTCGAGTATTACAAGTATTTGTCAAAAGGAAAAAAAATAGACATTCAAATTGAAAAATTGGGTCGTTTCAAATTAAAATGGATACGTAGGATTTTTATCAATCCATTACTTTTCTTCCCTTTTATCATTAATCAAAACTTCTCAATTATATTTTCAATCTAAATTATCATAATCTTATTGATGTTATTGGTATCTTGTACTGTTGGTGTTGTGAGTTTTTTTTAATTATATATATGATGGAGGATAATAATTATATGTATGAAGATCATACAAATAAGGGACAAGATAGATGATGGTAAGAATATTATCTTCTTTCAAAAGAGTGTGTATGATTGTTTTAATGAATTACAAGAAGATTTTCTATGTGTTTACTTCTCTGAACCTATACTGGTCAAGGTTCGTTTAATTAATATTATTCAAGAGTTAAATGGTGACGATATTCGTTCATTAAATCATAAAACAATTGCTGAACTTAAAGAAATATTGCTTAAACAATTAAAATAGAAAAGGCTGATTATATGTTTTAATCATTTTGAACGGTTGACCAAGAGGACAGTTCAAATTTATCAGTCCCTTAACAGCCTAACAAATGTCCAGTTTGTATGTAATTTTCAAAATAATTTCAAATCAGAAGTTTATCCATTTTATAAAACTTTCATCCTTGATTAATCCCGAGAAATACGAACTAAAAAATTCTAAAAATGAAATAAACATCACATATGCATTATATATTCTTATTAGTATCTATGTATTCTTTCTTTATTTAAAAACAACTTCATCCATCTACATGGCATTTATGCTCATAGGTGCTGCATGGTTTGCCTTAATAATATTCAGAACACTGGTTTTTATAGGAGGTCGTGTATAACTCATGAGAAGTTACACCCACATAGCTGGTGCATTACTCCTTTTTATATCATTTTCATATCTAATTAACCTAAACAACCTATATCTCGGGCTTTTCGTTGCAGGTTGGATATCACTATTTCCTGACATTCTAGACAGGTTATTAGGGAGGTATCCTTGGCCAAAACTTCCTCCAGGATATTTCTAATGGATCAAATGGAAATATACACAGTTCTGGGTCAGGCCATATTAAAAACAGTCCAAATTTAAATATTCAACTCCCACGACCCGTAAAAAACGTAACAGAAAATATCACCATCAAAAATGTTAATGAAAATGAAACAAACATCATGGTAATTAACACTTGAGATGGAGGTTAGAAAATGAGCAAAGACAGAAATAAATGTAAAATTTACTGTGATGCAAATGGTAGCTATGTAATCCCATCCGAATGAGAAAACTGCAAGCTCAAAAGAGATTGTATTAAAATTAAACTACCAAACTTGAAAAGTTATAGGTTTAAAATATCAAGATATCTCTAAATTATTCAAATGTCAAATAAAAAACAAAAAGGAAAAAATCTAATAGAAATAGAAGATATTAGAGTATTTCATGGTGTTTTAACGGGTAAAATGTAAAAGCTATAAAAAATACAGAAATATCCTTTAAACGATTCAATAAAGGAGATATTGTTCTAGTATTCAATATGATGATTTTATGCTATTTTTTAAGGATTTGAGAATAGTAACAAATAAAAAAGAGTAATTAAAGTTCCTATTTTAAATATTGAATTCATACTTTCAGTTGTATTTTAACATGGGTCTTATGAATATGATATAATACTCAAATAAAATGATATTAAAGAGTTTCTCTGAACATATAACATATCAAATGATTATTTTACTTTATTAAATTGGAAAAACAGTTAAATAATAATTTAAAGAGGTTAATATATGACATTCAAGATTTTTATAAGTGGAAATCAGACTGAGTTATCTGAGGAACGATTTGCTGTTAAGGATGTTATAGCAAACAATCCTGTATTCAATGAGTTTTTTGATGTTTTTCTCTTTGAAGATGTACCTGCTTCGCGTCGCAGACCTGATTTAACTTACATTGGTGAAGTAAAAAACAGTAATATTTTTATTGGTTTATTGGGTAATAAGTATGGAAATAAGGATGATGAAGGCATATCACCTACGGAACGAGAGTTTAGAACTTTCCTTGAACATTGTCCTCATAATGAAGTCATTATATATGTTAAAGGTAGAGATGATGACGAAAGGGATGAAGAAGTACAAAAATTATTTAAATTTATAAAAGATTCTTTTAAATATAAACGGATTGATAATTTAAAAGAGTTAAAAGAATTTGTTACTGAGAGCCTCATAATATTTCTCCGAGATAACGGTATTGGAACTTCTGTGCCATTTGATGAAATGGTACAAATGGATCTAGACTATTCTATTTTAGAGGAAGAAGAAATTATAGAATTTCTTCAAAAAAGAGCATTCAAACTACAAGTAGATGTACCATCAATTCCTTTAAAAGATATTCTTGTAGATGTTTTAAAGGTAGTAAAAAATGTAGATGGTGAATTTAAACCTACAAATACAGCTTTAATCTTCTTTTCATCAAATCCTACAGATTATCTTCCTCAAGATGTTATAAAGATTGCCCGCTATAACGGTAATACAAGAATAGAGACTATTGACAATAAAGAAATTACAGGGTCAATTTATAAAATGATTAACGATGTAGAAGTTTTTTTCAAACGTAATACTCGTTTAGCAAATAAAATAGTTGATTTTAAAAGGATAGACATACCTGAATATCCGTTTGAAGCCATAAGGGAAGCTTTGATAAATGCGATAGCACACAGAGATTACAGCCAGAGAGGTGCACATATCATGTTCTCTATTTTTGATGATAGAATTGAAATTGTTAGCCCTGGAGGTTTGTTACCTGGTCTTAAAATAAACGATCTTAAAGGAAAGCATAAAGCTAGAAACCACTTAATATGTAGCATATTCCATGAAACTAGAGATATGGAACGTTTCGGTACAGGTATGGAAAAAATGAATAGATCAATGGTTGAACACGGCTTAGAAGAACCTGAACTTTCAGAAGAAGGAGATTATTTTGTAGTAAAATTCTTCGGACCAGGTGACAAAATACTTGATCTAGTTTCGGATATTCCAGACGAACGAATGACAGATTTAAAAGAATTAGGACTCAACAATAGACAGATTGAAGCGCTTGAAATGATGGTAAATGAAGGTTTCGTATTTACTAATAGTATATATCAAGAAAAATTCAAAATAAAAAGGAGAACTGCTTCGAGAGACCTTAAAAAATTATTTGATCTTAAACAGATAAATAAAATTGGATCTGGAAGAGGAACAAAATATAACGCAGTTTAAATTTAATGTCTCAATAATTTAGAAAATGTCCTATTTAATGTCCTATTAATCCTTGAAAATTATTGGCTTATTATTAAAGAAAATGTCCCAATTAATGTCTTATTTCATTTAATAAATCATAAAAATTTATTTCGTCATAGCACAGTATGACGAAGTAAACATTTAGTAATAATATTCAAAAATAGTTTCTAGAGCTTATTTTCTATAAAGAAAGCCATATTATTAGTTTTGATATTTTAGATTAGATTATTAAATTGAACAATAATTGGAAATTTGTAAAAAAATTAGTATTATGCTAAAAAAATTAATAAATGCAAGTTATGTGAATGGTTATATAAATGAGTCTCCTGATTTAGTCAATCATTATTATTATAGAAACTATTATTTCTATTATATTTTTATAATTTTTCTTAATTTAAAACTAGCCCAAATAATTATTTTTTATTAAAAAAGAGATTATTATAGTTTAATTTTTTCAACAATATTTAGTAATGCTTTTTTAAAATTAGTATGTCAATATGGGTAATAAAGTTATCATTTTTAATGATAAATTCCTATCATTGTAAATAAGTGGGAATTAATTTAGTAATACTTTATTAAAATAATTTATTATTACATGAATAAAATTAGTCTTTAAGATTAATAATTTTATCTAGTATATCTTAACTTTGGACATTTTTTGATACAAAATTTTAGTATTACTAAATTTGATAAAAATATTATAAAAGCTGTGATAAGTTAGAAAAGTATTACTAATTGGTAGGGAGATTCATAATATCACTATTACATTATATGATAAACTAAATATCTAAAATTTCCGCTAATAGTAATAACCCTTAAAAACCAGATTTTATGGTATTGAATGTTGAGTAAATATCTGGTCATGGTATTGAATAAAATTATTAATTCAGATTTACATAATAATTTATAATTTATTGAAACATTGTTTGATAATATGGGAGTGATACATTGAATTTTGATGATTGTATAAAATTTGCTAACACAACACCTGTATGTTATTTAGCAACTGTAGAAGGGGATCAACCACGTGTTAGGGCATTAGATTTCTGGTTTGCAGATGAAAAAGGATTTTATTTCCAGATAGGTGCTGTTAAAGATATGCACGGCCAAATTCAAGCTAATCCAAAAGTTGAGGCATGTTTTTACCAGCCAGGCGAACAATCAGGCACCATGATGAGGGTTGCAGGAGAAATTGAATTTATAGATGATATTGTTCTTAAAAAGAAGGTTTTAGAAGACAGACCCTTCCTTAAAGAATTTGGAATGACTTTTGACCATCCTGATCTGGTAATTTTCCGCATAGCCAAAGGTGAAGCTTATTTTTGGACAATAGAAACTAATTATGAGCCTAAAAAGATGATTAAATTCGGTGATTAGTATTAAAATTTTTTCTTTTTTTCTTTTATTAATGTGATAAATATTAACCGCATTAATCAAGATGTAAGAGTGAAGTTGTACTTTTAAATGTATGATTTTTTAATATATGTCATATTGATTTTCTATTATTAAAAATAATGATTTAATTATCCCAGTTTCATCTTTAAGGATAAATTTATATGGTATATTACAATTATCAGTGTATTATATGATTTTTAAGCAGGGGTTTTGGTTTGGTGTATAAAAAAAACTTTAAAATCTAAAATTTTAATAGTGGAAAACTTTAGTATCATTTCAAGAGATATTAAAGAAAGATTAAAACATATGGATTATAATGTACTCGATATTGTAAGTAATGGCAATATGCTATAAGAATATCCAATGGGACAAAACCCGACGTTGTGTTAATGGATGTTGTTTTAAAAGGAGATTTAAATGGCATAGAAACAGCTCAAAAAATACAAGCACATAAATACCCATCATATATGGGCATACTATGACAATAAAACATTAAAAAGAGCCGCAAAAACGTTACCTTCAGAATTTATACTCAAACCCTTTGATGATGTTGGATTGGACACATTAATACAATTAGCATCGTACAAACAACAACATCTAGAAGAAATTAAAGGAATTCATATTAAACCAAACTTTAAGATATTTTGGAGGAATAATATTTATATATTATTAATAAAACAGAAAATTTAGTTCAATAAATTTCTATTTTTCAAATAAATCATATCAATTGTAAATATCCATCACTATTTTTAAATTTAGAATGAAATAATTATGGGATCATGGTGTATTCCCTATATTTTTAGGGCGGAACCAATCTCGGGAGAAATCGGCTTTGTAGAAAATTACATCTCCAAATTATTATATTTGTGAAATGGTAATTAAAAATTCGGTGTTTGTTAAGTTGTTGGGTGTGGAGTAACCACACTTATAATTTTAAGCTTTTTTAGAAGGCCAACCTAGGAAAACTGAACTCAAAAGATATAAATTAAGCTCAACACCCATTAACTTGACAGCCTTAAAATTCGGATTTAATATCATTTTTTTTGAAGTTTTGTGTAATATAATATTTAATTTATTAATCAATTATCTAGAGAATTTTAGAAAAAATAGGATAAATATGCATTATTGGTTGGAATAAACAGAATTATATAAAAAAAATTTGAGGATTGAATATTTGATATGGGGTTGAGGGCAGGACAATAAACTTTCAATAACATACTTTGGGGGGTTTATTAATGAAGGTGTTTGTAAAAAAACGTAAGTCCTGCCCTCATCCTTCATGAGTAAGAGGTTATATTTGAAGTTAATTGTTACGATTTTAGGAAATTTAAGGCATTATTTATTATTCTTTTAATTTTTTGTGTAGCAACGAAAACAAATTAATTGATGATTTTCTTTTTATATTTAAGGTTATATTTGCTATCAACCAACCATATTCATATGTATTTGCGCATTGTAATTTGTTTTGGTAACATATTGTACGTTGCATAATATGTCATTATCCTTGAGAACATGTAAATCAGGGATTAAATTTGATGTTTTCCAAGTGAGCTTGTTGAATAGGATGGTGCCTTTTCATATGTACTTATATAATTATTAACTCTTTTAAAAATAGTTAAATATTCTTTCTCTGTTATATTTTCACTTTTATATATTTTAAATACTTTATATGGATTCTTAACTGATTTGATGGTTATGGGGGATGTTGATCCACTGTGAACATTTAGAAAGTTGGATGTTTGAAGTTGTAGAGATTGTGAGGTAGTTACCTGTTTATTTGAAATAGTTACGTTGTTTGGTAATTTATGGTATGTTCCATGATATTTCTTAATAATTTTAGATTCAGAATTTATTTGACTTATTGCAAAACTATTTGCTGAAACTGATTGTAAATTAGCTGCCCATATTATCATTTTAGCTAATAAAAACGGATTTTGAGGAGTTAATTCTGGATGAGGTCCGGTTAAAACAGATCTTCCTTTACCATAGGTGTCTCCCACTATGGCTCCGTATTTCTGATAACCATTGGAGTTGTCTGTGTATGTAGCAAATGTTATGATACTGCCACCATATTGATACATTGCAGGGCCATTGTAGTAAGCGAGTGTAATTGTTCCGCTGGTAGATAATAGTTGACTTCCAAAATGGGTCATGGTTACTCTGATATTTCCAGTATGTGAAACAGCTTTACAACGTACATTTGGTGCAACACCCCAGGCATTATAGAGGCCATTTACATAACTTGAGCTAGCATAAGCACCTGCACAGATTCCAAGATAACCATGGCCACTTGATACAAAATTTCGAATAATTGAAGAACTTATACTCTTTAAATAAACTTTTCCACTGGTTCCTCCAGGCATGACCAGTAGATCATATTTAGATAATATTGCTGATGTAATGGTTTTTGAAGTTGAATATGAGAAACGATATCCGGGTACCAGATTTTTAGTGTTTGAGGTATATAATGCAAATATTATATTATTAACATAGGTTGTACCTGTACCCTCTCCATTGTATATTAATACCCTTATGGTTTTTGTTGATGTTGTAAAAGCAGATGCTTTTATTGTGGTTTGCAATGTCAATGTGGTGGTATTTAATTTGCTGTTAGTGGATACTGATTGTTGTGTTGTGTTATTGGAGTTTTGTGCAGCTGAAACACTGTTAAAATTTAATATGAGAGTTAAACCTAATAAAAAGAGCAGTATTAATAGTAACTTTTGTTTAATTTTAATGGCCCCTAAAGTTTTAGTTATAACATTCAATGATTTGATCCAATAGTTATGTTCTAAAGGAATATGTACATTTAACAATAAAACAGTTGCCGTAATATTTTAGTAGTCATGATGCAGTATTAGAACAAATCCAGATTGAAAATCATTAAAGTAAATGATTATCTAGAATATAATTGTATTTATTATCTAAAATTAAACAATTAGATAACTTTCCTAAAATGATAATAACAAACAAATAATGAGATCTAAAATACAACATCTAAATTGGAAAAATGTCATTATTAAAGATTTTTAAATTATATTACTAACTTTTTATTCTAATTTGGGATTGTAAACAATTTTCTGAATTGTTTAATACGATCTTAACATTAAACTCTAATCTTCTACTTATTAACTGTAAAATCTTATATATGATGTTATTCTTACATTAGTTATGGTTCTAAATCCTTGAATATCCTTTTCAGATTAAATAGATTTTCTATTAAAATTATATTAATCAAGAAAATTTGTATAAATTAATTAAAGTTATATAGCGAATTAATCTAATGAATAGTATATTGGAGATCTTTAAGAGAAATATTTAGATCACATATCAATAACACCGAAAAGAAGCTATATTAACCTTATTTGGTTAAAAAAGCATTTTGAGTACTGTTACAAAGGTGTTTCAGTACAAGGTTTTTAAATAATTAAAATTATAAAATAAGGAGTTGAATTAAATGGCAAAAGTAGCAGGAACTAACAAGAGAACTCGACAAAAAAGGGGTTATAAGAAATTAGGAAGTAAAAGGGGAAGAGGAGTTAAAAGATAATTTTCTTGATTATCTATCTGTTTAAGAGGTATCTAGTCGAATGACAAATTCCTCTTATATTCCGGGTTATAATATCTATTAATTTTTATTAAATCTGATCTTTATAAAAATCTTTATTTTTTTAGTAAATTGCTTTTTTTTAACTATTATTTTTTAACCATTTCTAATCTAATTATCAAGATATATTACTTTTATTAGAAAATCATTTATCAATAAAAAGATATAATATTTAATGGTGATTTTATATGGTTTATTGTCATGAATGTGGAACAAAAAATGGTGAAGATGCAGAATACTGCTCTAAGTGCGGTTCATCACTAAAAGACCGTGATGATCGAGATGAAAGATATCGTCGTCGTAATGACCACAGATATCGTCATAGAAATGAATGTTTTGGCCTTCCAAATGGGGGTATGATTGTTGGAATATTATTTGGAATATTATTAATCCTCTTCGGTGTTTCAGCATATTACGGAATAGATTTATGGAGATACATATGGCCTATAATAATAGTAATCGTAGGTATTTTGATCATTGCAGGTGCCATATCCAATTATGCCCGTAGAAGATAGGTACTAGTTAATGTAAACAACAAATAGTCTGGGATCTATTTGTAAATACAATATGATCCCTTGCTACATTCATTACATATTTTATCATGTTTTTTTTCTGAACTTGTAATTCTAGTTGGGATCCAAATAAAAACTAATACTAGAAAATAAAGCTGTACAGATATGCTATTGTTCAATTCAATGATACCTATCAATAACATGAAAGAACCTAAAACCAAAATCATGTTGAAGAAAAATTTTATAATGTTCAGATCTATATTTAAAAGCAGATCCTGAAGTAAATATATTAAAACAGAAGTAAATCCCATTAAAAAAATTAAACTTCCAAAATCATCAAGTCCATGAAAATAGTAGATAACTGTTCCAACAACAGATATAAAAGCACCTACAAAGAGGCCACTACAGCCGGCACAATATGTTTTTTCGAGTAATTTGTATCTATGGTTATTAAAATCGTTACATTCAGGGTGATGTCCCTTAAACTTCATTTTGATGTTGTTGTAACCATTTTCATTATTAATTTTGTAGGGTCTTTGAAACTTTTTTAGACTAATAAACTCTGAACACCTTGAAGGTGAAAGAGCTGCAAACATCCCTAAAATACAGATAACTAAAAAAACAGATAATATTAGTTGTTTCTGGTGATTATATTGTATATGGAGATTAGTTGGGTGATAAACCAATAATAAAAGTAGAATAAGCCCTGCTAAGCTTATAAATGAAAAATATATGTTATTTATACTTTTTTTATTTATGGTACTCAATACAGATCCCTCATATATTGGAGTAAACCTTGACCTGCCATATAACGATAAGTTTTTCTTTTAAATGTATTCTTAGAAAACACACCCGTTAATCTTCTTTTCATACTGCCGTAGAAATCCCTATAGCACAGATAAAGTTCTTCCTGTACTTCTGATACGGTTAAATGTTCTGTTGGCATCACTGCATGTACCATATCATAATTAGCCCAGTTATCATCCTCTAACCATCCATTTTCATGGGCCTTTTTATACAGATCAGTACCTGGAAATGGTGTTAAAACCATGAAGATGGCCAGGTCAGGATCCACGTAGTTAATGAACTTACGTAAATCCTGTATTGAAGTATGTGAATCGCTTCTATCACCCATTATTAGTGTTGCCTGTGCAAATATACCGTTTTCTTTTAATAAATCCATTGATAACTTGGAATCTGAGGGTTTAATCCCTTTATGGTAAGTTCTTATGGTTTTATCATCATGACGTTCTAGTCCTGCCATTATCCAGTAATTACCGGCTTTTCTCATTTTTGGTAGAAGTTTCCTTTGATTGATTATATCATCACTTCTAGCCTGAAGAAACCATGTAATATTATCTGAAACACCTTTTTTAATTAATTCATCACAAAGATCGTTGGTTCGTTTTCCAAGTCCCAAATTATCGTCTGTTAACCAGAGAAAACTGATATCATACTCATTATAAATGTGTTCCATTTCATCTGCGATTCTTTTAGGGGATTTAGTCCTCCACCTACCACCCCAGTATGGCCACTGGGAGCAGAATGTGCATTTATGCAAACATCCCCGAGATGCTTCAACCAAGGCATAACCCGCATTAGAACCAGTCATCATCTTAAAATGATACTTGTCCATATGATCTTCAATAAAATGATAACCTGGAAATGGTAGGTCATCCAATTTATCTATAAGTGCACGGGGAGGGTTATGCATTATCCTTCCATTATGTCTAAATGATATTCCTTCAACATTTTCAGGTGATCTTCCATTATCAAGTGTTTTAACCAGATCAAGAAGTGTTAATTCACCCTCTCCCCTTATAATATAATCAATTTCAGGGTAATTGTTTAAACTTTCAGTTGCTAGAGCTGTGAAGTGTTGTCCACCAACAACAGTTTTTATCTGTGGATCAATTTTTTTCACTGTATCAACGGTTCTCAAAATTGTGTATGTATTACACGTTGCAAGTGCACTGGATACAACAACATCGGGTTCATAACATTCAATTTTTCTTTTAAGACCATCCCATCCTACTTGCTCTGCCTGACAATCAAGTACATATATCTCGATATTGGAAATTTTTGACTCTAGAAATGCTGCCAGTTGGAGTATACCTAACGGTGGGGGAGTGTACTCACCCATTACAAACCAAAAATCTTTTGGGGGTTCTACAAATAATATCTTCATGGATACGTATCCTGGGTATTAATTCAGTTTTGTAACTGTCTAAATATTATTTTTAGATCAATATAACAAATACTTTTCTAATTATTTGTGATATTACAGGTTTCTAGGCTTAAAATCAGGAAATTTGTAGAAATATGATGTTATGTCTTTATGAAAAATAGAATGTACTTGATTTGAAAAAATAATATAATATGTGAATTATTTGTAAATTAAAAATACAATGTAGGATGGGATTATAATGTTAAACCCATCTCTATTTCTTCACTAATTTCCTTGTATCTGTTACGAATGGTTACTTCAGTAACACCAGCTACTTCAGCTACATCTCGTTGAGTTTTTCTTTCACCAAGGAGTACAGATGCAATATAAAGAGCTGCTGCTGCTACACCTGTTGGACCTTTACCAGATGTGAGTCCTTTATCCATGGCTTTTCCAATGATATCAATTGCTTTAGACTGAACTTCACCTGATAAGTTTAGTTCACTTGCAAATCTTGGAACGTAATCTACTGGTGATGTTGGTGGTAGTTTAATGTTTAATTCTCTTGTAAGGAACCTATATGTCCTTCCAACTTCTTTTTTACCAACCCTTGATACTTCTGCAATTTCATCAAGTGTTCTGGGAACCTTACATTTTCTGCAAGCTGCATAGAGTGATGCTGCAACCACACCTTCTATGCTTCTTCCTCTGATGAGTTTGTTTTCTACTGCGTTACGATATACAACCGATGCTGCTTCCCTAACACTTCTTGGTAATCCAAGTCTTGATGAATCCCTGTCCAGTTCACTCAGTGCAAATGCAAGATTTCTTTCGGTTGCACCGGATATCCTGATCTTTCTCTGCCATTTTCTTAGCCTGTACCACTGTGCACGATTCCTTGCTGGGATGTCACGACCATAGATGTCCTTATTTCTCCAATCTATCATGGTTGAAAGACCCTTATCATGTATGGTGTAGGTCATTGGGGCTCCTACTCTTGTTCTTTTATCACGTTGTTCACTATCGAAGGCTCTCCATTCAGGACCCATGTCCATTATACTATCATCTATAACTAGGCCGCAGGCTCCACAAGCTACTTCTCCACGTCCTTGATCGTTTATAATATTTTCAGATCCACATTCTGGACATTTAGTTTCGTTAGCTTCAATTTCTGAAACTTCTTGTTT
>Ga0224559_1000561_pt1 | contig 24171 bp, 17 predicted proteins | sample 714S33034metaG_FD_180676 | JGI IMG/M metagenome (GOLD analysis project Ga0224559, IMG submission 180676) | Peat soil microbial communities from Stordalen Mire, Sweden - 717 S3 30-34 | ecosystem: Environmental > Terrestrial > Soil > Wetlands > Peat | place: Sweden: Norrbotten County, Stordalen... | reverse complement strand
TTTGGCCCGGCGGCATTGATCGGGACTGATGGCGTGCACGACCAGGACCATCCACCGAAGGCGACCCCCGTCTGGGCTGGCGCAGTCAACGTCACGGTTGTGCCCAAGGGGTAGGCCGCAACGCAGACTGAGCCGCCGGAGTTTCCGTCCGCAGCCCAACCGGGGCCGCAATGGATCACGTCCGGTGTGCCCGTGGCGGAAGGAGCCGTTACCAGCCAATTGTTGGTGTTCAGCCCTTCGTTATAGATGGTTAGCGTGACCTTTAATCCTGACGCCTGGGAACCCGGAAAGCATGAACCTGCGGTGGTGGGGGTGGGAAGAACCAAGGGGCAGTTGAACGTTGCCGTAGCAGTCTGAATGGACCCCGTGGATGGATCCGTGGCTTCGGCAATGATTGTGGCGGACCCGTCTCCATAGGCAGTGACAACGCCGCCGGGAGCGCCTGGATTTGTGGAGCTTGAGTTGGTATTGACGGGGAAAACATCGGGGAAGGAAGAAAGCCAGGTGACCGAATTAGTCAGATCCCGAACCGTTGGAGAAGTCGAGAAGGTTCCGATGGCCAGGAAATTCCCGGTATCCTGCAAATTGCCGACGGTTATCGTGCTCGGAATAATGGTAAGCGAGAGCAAAGGCTCTGGCGCCGGCGAGGATGTGACATTGACGATTGCGGATGCCGAGGCGCCGGTGCCATCGGCGTTCGTCCATACCGCCGTGATCGTGCACTGACCAGGGCTCTGTCCCGCCACAAGGCCGGTCGTGTTGACTGAGGCAACCGTTGGAACGCTGGAAGTCCACGTAATGCCTGGGGTACCCGTCATGCTGGTCACATTCACGATTAGGCCGGTCGTGCCGGAAGTTCCCAGCGCAATGAACTGGCTGGTTTGACCCGACGCGGAGAGCGATTGCTGGGTTGGGGTGATTGAAAGCTTGGTGATCTGTTCCTGAATTGGGCCCTGCACGGTGAAGCTCGATGTGCCGGTCGCAACAGTCTTATCGGCGTTGGTAAGGAGGGCGGTGATGGTCGATGTTCCCTGACCCACCGCGGTGGCAAGCCCGGAAGCGTTGATGGTCGCAATCTGAGCGCTGCTCGAACTCCAGGAGACCTGGCTCGACACGTTCTCCGTAGCCCCGGATGAGGTGGTTCCAATGGCGATGAATTGGCTGGTTTGAGTCGGCGTCAGGACCGATTGAGTGCCCGGGATGACGTTGACCGAAATAACGTCGCCTCCCGCGGAACCCCCGGTTGATTGTGTAACCGTGATCGTCCCGGTGGAGGGAGTTGCCCCGGCCAGGGTAGCCGTAATCGTCGCACTGCCCACAGCCACCGCAGTGACCATGCCGGCGGAATTCACGGTGGCAATGGCAGGAGCGCTGGACCTCCAGGTCACCATGGAAGTTACATCCTCAGTGGAGGCTGGATGAGACCCATGGTCGATGGTCCCGGTCGCCATGAACTGCGCGGTCTGTCCGACTGACACAGATTGCGTTGCGGGACTTACCGCGATGGAGTCAACTGAAGTCTTGGTGCAACCGGCAATTGCCAGGGCAACAGCGGCCACCAGCAACGCGCTCAAGCAAGCTCGATGAAACATCGACGACCTCCTCGGTCTTCCACTGTCTTCCGATCCGGCACTTCACGACTCGGCTGAAGGTTGTTCCCACCTTCGACTATAAGTCTGCGGACGACCGAACTCGAGCGTCCCTGAAGGCGTCGCCTACTGTTCGGAATCAAGACAGTCATTAAAAGCCCAATTCGACGCACAGCTATTGTCCATGCGCTGCCGCGCCGGATGGAATACTCCAAAGGTGGAACAGATAAGCCGCAAAGGAACCATTCCATCCCAGCCGATACGCCGCCAAGTCGCAGCATTGTCCAAGATTTCCATTGCACGTCGCACTCCGTTCCTCGACAGACCTATCTTCTTTAGAATCCGAAATCCATAAACGCATCCCAATCGGATGACGTAACCTCCTGTATACGCAACGGGTTGGATGGGTACGGTCGTTTACAAGCAGTTTGAACCAGCGTTCCGGTTGCGCCGGCAACCCCCGCCCATTAGACTTCCCTCAGCATGGCCATCGCCCGCGACAACACCCCGGAACGTCTCGTCAGCGCATCCCGCGCCGAGGAAGAGCAGGGTTTTGAGCTGAAATTACGGCCCCGCTGGCTGCGCGAGTTCATCGGCCAGTCGAAAGCCAAGGAACAGCTCGCCATCGCCCTTGAAGCCGCCAAATCGCGCGGCGAAGCTCTCGATCATGTGCTCCTTTTCGGCCCTCCGGGACTGGGAAAGACCACCCTCGCCACCATCATTGCCAATGAACTCGACGTAGGCTTCCAGCAGACCTCCGGTCCGGCCCTGCAAATCCAGGGCGACCTGACCGCCATCCTGACCAACCTGCGCGAGCGCCAGGTTCTTTTCCTCGACGAAATCCATCGTATGCAGCCGGTGCTGGAAGAAAAGCTCTACACCGCGCTCGAGGACTACAAGCTCGACATCATCATCGGCCAGGGTCCGGCCGCGCGCACTCACGTGATGGAGATTCGCCCCTTCACGTTCATCGGCGCAACCACGCGCCCCGGCCTGCTCTCTTCACCGCTTCGTTCCCGCTTCGGCATTCTTCTGCGGCTCGAGTTTTATACGGAGGAGGAACTCCGGTTCATCGTGTCGCGCTCGGCCGAGGTCATGCAGGTGCCCATCGACGAGGACGGCGCGGCGGAGATTGCGCTGCGTTCCCGCGGCACGCCGCGCATCGCCAATCGCCTGCTGCGCCGCGTCCGCGACTACGCGCAGGTTCGCGGCTCCGGCACGATCGACCGGCCCACAGCCAACGCCGCCCTCACCATGCTCGAAGTGGACGCGCACGGCTTCGACGAAATCGACCGCCGTCTGCTGCTCACCATCATCCAGAAATACGACGGCGGCCCCGTTGGCCTGGGCACGCTCGCCGCAACTCTTGCCGAAGAAGAAGACGCTCTCGAAGAGGTCTACGAGCCGTTCCTGATCCAGATCGGATTTCTCGACCGCACGCCGCGCGGGCGTGTAGCCACGCGGCTTGCGTACGAGCACTTCAACCTCACCATGCCCGGCCGCCAGACGCCGCTGTTTTAGCTAGCGCGCGGAGTTAGCCGTGTTAGCGGAGTTAGTTCGACCAGCCAAATAGAATTGGAGAAAAACAATGGCACTTACTGAATCCACGATGCTCGATCTCGGCACTATCGCCCCAGACTTCGCACTCACCGATGTCGTGACAGGCAAGGCCGTCAGCCGCGACGACTTTCGCGGCAAGAAGGCGTTGCTGGTCATGTTCATCTGCGCTCACTGCCCCTACGTCAAGCACATCAATGAGGGTCTCGCGGCACTTGGCAAAGACTACGCGGATCGATTCATCGCCATCGTCGCCATCAGCAGCAACGACGCAACAACGCATCCCGCCGACAGCCCCGCAGGACTCAAGCAACAAGCGCAGGGCTTCGGCTTTGTCTTCCCTTACTTACATGACGAAACGCAGGCCGTAGCTCATGCTTACAAGGCCGCATGCACGCCCGACTTCTTTCTCTTCGACGGCAACTTCCGCCTTGCTTATCGCGGCCAATTCGATTCCAGCCGTCCCGGCAGCGGGATTCCCGTCACCGGCCAGGATCTGCGCGCCGCCATCGACTTGGTGCTCGCGGGCAAGGCTGTCCCCGAAGAGCAGCGGCCCTCGATCGGCTGCAACATCAAGTGGAGGTAGTAAAGGATCACGATGTGACCGAGAGGATCGTCTTGAATGTGCGTGGCTTCAGCTAGCTCTCAGTCCTACAGTCGTAAATCGAAGATTCCGGAGGGAGCCGGGGGCTTCAGCCCCCGGAAATAGCGCAAAATTGCGCGGCCTTCAGGCCCGGGCCTTTGTATTTTTTCCACGCAAGAATGCAAGTACAACTGAAGAGCCGTGGCAGCCGCGCACAGCTAGAGCATTTCTTGCAATGGTGTAGAGGAGATTCGCGCGGGTGATGACGGTTGGAGCGTGGGCATTCAGGCCCGGGGCTGAAGCCCGCTTGCTCCACCTGCCTCATTCAGGGGCCTGAAGGCCCCCGCACCCTCCGCTTGATTCGCCCCTCTACGCAAATAGGAGAATTGCTTTAGTTCCACCGCTTCTTGTCGTCGTGGCTGTCGTCGTCGATCAGCTTGCCGTTGCCGTCGAAGCGGACCGTGCGGCCCTGGGAGCGCATGTAGACCTCGAACTTGCGCGCGGCGCGGCGGCGCTTCCAGCGGTAATAGCCGTTGCGCAGCGCGTACCATCTCTCGCTGAGAGCGAAAGAGACGCCGCGGCGCGGAGCAAGTTGGATAAACAGCAGGCCGGCAAGCGCGCCGCCCAGTTGGGCAAAAGCATACATGCGCTGCGCGCCGAAGAGCATGGCGATGGAGATGAGCGCGTAGATGGCGGCCAGGTATTTCGCCTTGATGCCGATGGTGAAGAAGAGCAGGAACTCCATATTGCCGTAGAGCACGCCAATGGCAATGAGCAGGCCGAAGATGGCGCCGCCGCAGCCGTAGATGGGAAACTCCGCGAGCCGATAGCCGAGCGTCCCGCTGGCGAGATAGATCGCGGTGGCGGCAGCCGCTGTTCCCAGGACAGAAACAGCGTAGAGGCCGGCGACCCAGTTCGAGGTGTGAAGACCCTCAAGAAATCCGGCCAGGAACCACAGCGAGATCAACTCAAAGAGCGTTCCCATTAGGCTAGGATGCACGAAGCTGTAGGTGAACGGCTGCCAGATCCAGCCGTGCATGAATAAGCTTGGGATAAAGCCGAAGCGGTCACTGAGGGGAACTTCAGGGCTGGGAAGAAACGACGTGACCAGGAGCAAGGCGAAATAGGCGAGCAGATTGATAACGACCAGGCGGCGAGTGACGCCGCTGAAGTCGGGAAAGGAAAACGGGCTGCTGCCAATTCTGGCCATCGTAGAGAACAGGGTAAACGCTGGAGCGGTCCCGTGTCATGGATTCGATGCAACCGTTCCGCGCCGAGTTGGGGTCGTCGCCCAGCGCCGCGGGTGGGATTGCAGAGAATGGACTCCGAGCGGCAGGCGTCGCTCTTTAGGCTCGAACACAGTCTAACTGATCGGAGAACGGCAGGCAGGACTGCCCGGCGAAGCTGCCTTGGTTGGCGGATATACATCGGCATTCTCCAACCTTGGGAGTCCCAGTTGGGCGATCGGATTTCACCCCTTGACCTGAGGCAGGGTTCTCTCCCAGAATAGCGGAGTCGTACCGCAAGGTTCCGCTATCCTAGAATACGAAACGCAATGAAAGAGAGGAGCGTGTCATGCCCAACTGCCCGGAGTGCGAGAATGGACTTGACATTGAATTGGACGAAGTGGAAGAAGGCGACGTGATCACCTGCGATGAGTGCGGCACGGAGTACGAGGTGGTTGGCGTTGAACCACTCGAGTTGGCGCGGGTGGACGAAGGCCTGGATGAGGACGACGATCTGCTTGTCGAGGACGAGGAGGAAGAGTGAGGTTTTTCAGCTCGAAAATGGCAGTTGGGACGACGATTGCAGTCCTGGCTGCCGGGTTGTTCCCCATAGGCTCGCAGCGCGGAGAGACTGGATTCAATCTTGGGCCGGCTGCGGCACAGGCGCAGAATCTGGGCCTGCGTGCCGTTTCCGGCACGGTGGTGGACGCGGATTCAAAGCCGGTGGCTGGAGCGACAGTCTTTCTCAAGTACGTCAAGAACAAGTCGATCCGCAGCTATACCACCGAGGCCGGCGGCCGGTTCCGCTTCACACAGGTCAACATGGCGGAAGACCACGAACTGTGGGCGGAAAAAGACGGCAAGAAGAGCCCTGTCAAGACCGTCAGCCAGTGGGATGCGCGCAAGGAGTTCGAAACCGAGCTGAAGCTGAAATAGCTGCGCGGGCACTCGGAGTTCGGATCTCCGGCGGCGTCCATCGTGGGCGCATGAGACGCGGGACAAGCAAGAGCATGCTCGCCTCCGCTGTCACTCCTGGCGCAGAATCACATCTCCGTTGATGGTCTTGATGGTGACCTGGTTAAGCCCGCTCCCCACCCGGCCGGCGGCGCGAATGTACTTGCGCGGCGTTCCCTCGGAGGTATCCCACACGTTGGTTTCGCGAACCTCCAAGCCGGCATGCTGGTCGATGCGGAAATCGCGATCCGTCTTCGTGTATGCCACCGTGATCCGCACCTCCATGGGGAAATCCTTGGGCACCGTCAGCTCGATCGTCCCGCCCTTCGACGTCAGTTCGATGTCCCGTTCCTGGCTTGAGGAGCCCACTTCGCGGACCTTGATGTCGCCGCCCATGGTACTTGCCTTGATGGGGCCATTGGCCGTGCCGATGGTGATCCCTCCCCCCATCGTGGACGCATCCACCGTGCCGGTAGAGCGATCGATGTCGATGCCCCCTCCCATCGTCTTTACCTTGGCGAGAACGGCGACATTTCGCACATGTATGCCTCCGCCCATGGTGGTCAGGTTCGCCCCGTGCGGAGCGTCTTCGACGTCGATGCCGCCGCCCATTTTGGTGATGTTCACTTCGCCGGAGTCGGTCTTGGCGCTCGTTACTCCATCGTCGAACGACTCATAGCTCTTGCAACCCGCCATAATAACGGGCAGCGCGCTTGCCAGCAGCAGCGCGCATGTCTTGCGCAGGTTCATCGGAATGCCCTCCCATAGAGGAACGGTGGCAGATATTGGAAGAGAGTACGAACGGCGCGCCGGAATTGTTCCCCAGATTGGCGAATTCGATTGTTCGCCAATCGGCGCCAGCCAAGACTACCCTTCGAGCTTTTTCACGACCAATTCATTCAAGAGCGCGGGGTTTGCCTGCCCTTTTGTGGCTCTCATCACCTGGCCGACAAAGAATCCCGCAATCGTCTTCTTTCCGGCGCGATACTGCTCAACCTGTTTGGGATTGGCGGCGATGACCTGATCGATCATGGCCTCAATCTCCGATGCATCGGTGATCTGCTGGGGCTTTTCCCGTTCATAGACGGCGGCGAAGTCTTCTGCTTTTTCAAAGCACACGTCAAATAGTTGTTTCAACTGTTTTGAGCTGATCTTGCCCTCGTCCAGCAGATCGGCGGCCTGCACGATTCCAGCCATGGATACGGGAGACTGTCCCTGTTCGAGGCCGAGGGCATTGAGGCGTCCGCCTACTTCGCTGAGCAGTAGGTTGGCCACGCGGCGCGGGCTGCGGGCGGTGCGGGCCGCGGCTTCAAAGCGGTCGGCGAAATCTCGCGACGCGGTGATCGTGAAGGCGTCCTTGCGCGTGATCTCGTACTCGGCGATCATGCGCGCGCGGCGGGCTTCGGGCAGTTCGGGAAGCTTCTTGGCAGTCTCGGCGAGAAACTCGGCGGAGACGATCAGCGGCGGCAGGTCGGGCTCGGGAAAGTAGCGATAGTCGTGCGCCTCTTCCTTCGAACGCATGGAGTAAGTGCGCCCCTCGGCGGAATTCCATAGCCGGCTCTCCTGAATCACGCGCCCGCCGGATTCGATGACCTCGATCTGGCGCTCAATCTCATATTCCAAAGCCGCGCGAACAAAGCGGAAACTGTTAACGTTCTTGACTTCTGCCTTGGTGCCAAACTTCTCCGCGCCCCTCGGCCTAACGCTGACGTTGGCGTCGCAGCGCAGCGAACCCTCTTCCATATTGCAGTCGGAAACGCCGGTGTAGAGCAAGATTTCTTTCAAGCGCGTCAGGTATTCGAAGGCCTCGTCGGGAGTGCGAATGTCCGGCTCGGAGACAATCTCGATCAATGGCGTCCCGCAGCGGTTCAAGTCGAGATAAGTGCGCGTGGCGGAGTCTGCAAAGCCGTCGTGGAGGCTCTTGCCGGCGTCTTCTTCCATGTGCAGCCGCGTGATGCCGATGCGCTTCATCGTGCCGTCAGCCGTTGGCACTTCGATGAATCCATGCTCGGCGATGGGCTTGTCGAATTGCGAAATCTGATAGCCCTTGGGCAGGTCGGGATAGAAGTAGTTCTTGCGCGCGAAGATGGAGCGCTCGCGGACCTCACAGCCGATGGCGAGCGCCGCGAGGGTTGCGAACTCGACAGCTTTGGCGTTGAGTACGGGCAGCGCGCCGGGCAATCCCAGGCAGACCGGGCAGATATTGGTATTGGGCGCCGATCCAAAATGATTGGCGCAACCGCAGAAGGCCTTGGTTGCGGTGAGCAGTTGGACGTGGACTTCGAGTCCAATGACGGGCTCGTAATTGGCCAGGACCTCAGGAGCGAGAGCGGCGGGCATATTGGGATTCTAGCGCGACGAAAGGACTTCGCGCTGCGACACCCCGTGCTTCGCCAGGGGCGCAGGGAGATGTTGATCGACCAGTAACTTCCGGTTGGCCGGTCATACATCCGGAACCCCAGAATTTGCTTGCTAGATGCTCGATACCCACCTAGGCAAACCGGAAGTGGATCACATTCCTCTGACGGCCAGGTTTGGTAGGATTGCATTCCCATGATCAAGCGATTGCTTTTTCTTTCGCTTTTTTCGATGTTCGCTCTCGCGGACTTCCATGCGCAGTCTCTCACTGCAAGCTCTTCAACCGCCGTGATTGAGGCGGGGGCCAGAGCGAGTTTTCAGCAGGATTCGATCCGATTCGAGTTGCCGCTGGCTGTTCCGGCCGGGCCGGGTGTGCATGCTACGGTTTGGATTCTTGCGCCGGACGGGAAGCAGACAGGCGTGACGGCGGTCGATATGCGCGAAGGAAGTGCGAAGATCATCGCCATCGTTCCTCGCCCAACGGAACCAGACGGCAAACCAGTGGTGAAGCTGGATTGGTATCGCATCGCCTATCGTGTGCAGGCGCCGGGCGCGGCCGCTACTGAGGGAATTGTTGCGGTGGGCGTTGTTGCACCCAATGCAATGGAACTGCGTCTGGTACGGCCAGCCTCCCTGATATCCGGCCAGCCGATCGAGGTGCGTGTCTATGCCTGCAATCCGGTCACAAAAGCGCCGCTGAGGAACGTTCACCTGACCGGGGCGCTGGAACTGTTGGCTGCGTCCTCCAGCGAGGAGAAGCGCTCGAAGGCTACGGTGGTTCGGGAAGGCACCACGGATGAGACAGGAGAAGCGTGGCTGCGGTTTCCGAAAAAGAGTCCGGCGATTGAGAGTGTGACCATTCAGGTTCATGGAATGTTGGGGGATGAGGGTGGTGGTCAAACGGAGGCGACGATCGAAGCCGAGCTGACCCAGTGGGACCGGGCTTCAATCCATATCGAGACCGACAAGCCGCTGCACAAACCAGGCGAGACGGTGCATCTGCGAGCACTGGTTTTTCATGACGGGGCGGCAGTACCCAACGCGGCCTTCACCATTACCATCAAGGACCCTGAAGACAAGGTCGTGGCCGCTGTGCCTGTGACGACCAATCGATTTGGGATTGTGGCCTACGACTGGAAGACGAACGAACATCTGGAAGTGGGCGACTATTCTGTCCGCGTCGGAGATGGCGAGGACTCGGAGCATTCCAGCTACCAGACAGAGAACATACGCATCCGGCGCTACGAACTGCCCGAGTTCGCTGTACAAGTGAGGACGGACCGGGGTGCCTATCTGGCCTGGCAATCGGCGGTGGTCCGGATCCACGCGGGCTATCTCTTTGGCAAGCCAGTCTCCGCGGGGACAGTGCGGCTGGGCCTCGCTGACGATCACGAGTGGAACCCAAAGACCAGAGAATGGGAGAAGTCGGACAAGCCGGAGCAGACGGCAACACTTGATTCAAACGGGGACGCCGAACTGCACCTGGATCTGAAGGGCAATTTCGAGGAATTCAAAGATCGGGACTATGAGCGTTATGAAGATGTGGATTATCGCGCCATCGTTACGGACCTGAGCAGCGGGCGCAGCGAACCGCGCAGGTTTCTGGTGCGCCTGACCCACGATCCAGTTCATATCTACGTTCGATCGCTCGGCGGAGGCGACAAGGAGGGCGACTTTCTTGTCACGGCAAATGCCGCGGAAGGCGCCCCGGTAACCCGCAAGGTCACGCTCGACTGGGTCGACGACGATTCTCATGCAACGCGGGCGGCCACCGTGACCACCAACCAGTATGGACTGGCCAAGGCGCACCTGCGCTACCCGGCGCATGACGAAAACAACGGACGTCAGTACAAGATCCGCCTGGCGGAGCGAGATCTGGACGGCAGGGTCTCAAGCTTTGATGACACTCTGTTCCTGGAGCCCACAAATGCCTGGTTCTCGGTTTCCCGTTCTCTGCTCAAGCCGAACCAACCCATCGAGGCGGTTCTTCACGCGCTGCGGGGCACCACGCTCGACGTCCAGGTTCACTCGCGGGATGGCCTAATAAAGCAGTGGCAGACGCACATGAAAAGTGGAATTGAGCCGGTGAATCTTGAGGCCAATTCTGCCTTCCATGGGCTTATCACCCTGTCAGCTTGCGAGATCAAGACCATGGCATCGACGATGTGGAGGGGACCGTGCGCTCACAAGAGCGTTTTGTATCCCGAGGATCGCGCGCTCAAGGTCAAGCTCGAGGGCCTGCGGCCTTCTTATGCGCCGGGGACCGAGGTGCAGGCAAGGCTTAATCTCCAGGGGGTCGCGGGAGTGATGGGCGTCTCGGTGTTCGACACAGCCGTCGAGCAGCGTTCCACCACCGAGAATGACGAGAACGATCGCTGGAGGAGCGCGGGCTGGTGGCAGGATGACTCGAACATCTCGGGAATGACGGAAGAGGATCTGAACAAGATCGACATGTCGCAGCCGATACCCGATGGTCTTGACCTGGCGGCCGAGGCGCTCATCGGAGGCTCTGCTGTGCAGACGTGGTGGGTGACAACCAGCGAGGACGACAGCGAAGAACGAATCTACCAGTCGCAGATGGAAGCGTCTCTCAAGCCGCTGGGAGTTGCGGTCATGGCCGCGCGCACGCCCCACTTCCCTGTGAGTCTTGAGGGGCTTCAGGCCGTTGCTCGCGCTGCAGGGTTGAACGATGCGCTGCTGAAGGACCCGTGGGATACGCCTTACAAGGTATCGACGGCGGTGGATGGCAGCGACGAGGTGTTGAAGCTGATCAGCGCCGGCCCTGACAAGAAGTTCGTCACCAATGACGACTTCGAGCTAGAGCTTGCGCAGAGGAACGTCTTTGCTGCCGCGGGCGAGCGCCTGGCGGAGTTGCTGCGAAAGGCTGTTGCCGCCGGCCATCCTTTGCCCGGAACTGTGGAGGGCCTGAAGCAACTGGCGCGCGACGGCGGCCTCGATCTCGATTCGCAGCAGGATGCGACCCTCGACCGGAATGGAAATCCGTATCGCTACGCCATCTCTGTCCGGGGCCGGTTCTACAGCGTCCAGGTCTACGAGCATCAGAAGGACGAGAAGCCGGTCAACCCCGCCAACGACTCGAATATATGGAGCTCGCCCGCAATCGACTACCTGGCGCACACTGAAGCGCGGTTGAGCGAAGCGTTGCAAAGCTGGGAGGCAGCCGGAAATCTGTTCCCGGAGACGGAGACGGAGGCGCGGCGTACTTTTGCTGCTGGGGGAATCGATTTTGACGCGCTGCACGATCCTCTGGGAAAGCCATTCAAGCTGTGGGTAGGGCAGGTGACGGACTATTCACGGGTTGAAAGTGTAAAGGCCGCCGACAGCGTGAAATCGAAGACCATCTTTGTGACGCACCAGATGCGCGCAGTTCAGGTTCTGCGTGAATCGGAAGCGGATGGGAATCGCGTCGCGGGAGAAGCGATCGCTCAATTTCTCCACCCCATCAGCGAACAAAGCGGAAGAGACCTTAATCCGAGGCCGGTAGTGGAAGGCGTGTTCAACGGGAACACAGGGGCCATCGGCGGCACGGTTACCGACCAGACCGGGGCGATTATCTCCGGCGCCAATATTAAAGTGACGAGAAGTTTCGGCGCACTGATTGCCACCGTGAAGACGGAGGAAGACGGGACTTACCTGGTGCGTGATTTGACGTCCGGGCCTGTGACCGTTGAGGTTTCCGCAAAGGGCTTTGAGGCCTTTGTGATTCATGAAGTGCTTATCTCGTCGGCTTCGCTGACATCGGTGGATGTGCAACTTAGCGTCGGCGCGGCATCCATGACCGTAACGGTGGAGGCAGATGCGATCCCCGTCCAGACAGATTCCAACGCAGTCTCGGCAGTTGTTGCAGCCCAAACCGGCCGAGTGAGGATTTCTTCGCCGACCTTCACTCCGCGGGTCAGGCATGTATTTGAGGAGACGGCCTACTGGGCGCCGTCGCTTGAGACAAGCGCTGCCGGGCGCGCCAGCCTGCACTTTACTCTGCCGGATAGCCTGACGACGTGGAAACTGCACGCGCTGGCCTCAACAACGGATGGGCGCTTGGGCGTGCTGGATCGGACCTTCAAGACCTTCCAGCCGTTCTTCGTGGACCTGGATGCGCCGCAGGTCCTTACGGTGGGAGACGAGATCACGCTGCCGGTGAACCTGCGCAACTACACTGCGCGGCAGATTGCGCTGCCGGTTACGTTGAAGCCGGCCGGCTGGATGTCGCTGCTGACTCCGGCCAAGGTGGATGCCTCCGTGCCGTCGAACGGGACCGCGCCCGTGATCTTCGGCTTCCGTGCGACGAAGGCCGTGGAAGCTGGTTCATTGAATATCAACGCCGCAAATGCGCACGAAGGCGATGCCGTAGAGAAGACGGTGCGCGTCCATCCTGACGGCGAGCCACGGGCTGTTGCGGTGTCGGGGCTGCTGCGCGGAAGGTCGACGACACTGGCCCTGGATCTGCCTGCTGACGCGGTTCCGGGATCGATCCATGCGGTGTTGCGCCTCTATCCAAATCTCGGTGCTCACATTCTGCAATCGATGAAGGCGGTGCTGGAACGGCCGTATGGATGCGGCGAGCAGACACTTTCCTCCACCTACCCAAGCCTGCTCCTTCTGGAATTGCTGAAAGCCACGAAGAGCAGTTCTTCTCTCGAGAATGAAGCTCAGAACTATTTGCAACTGGGCTACGACAGGCTGCTGGGCTATTTCGGAACAGGGGGCGGTCTCACTTACTGGGGCAGAAGCGAGGAAGCACCCGACCCGGCGCTGACGGCGTACGGCATCGAGTTCCTGACCGAGGCCGAACCGTATCTGCACGTGGATCAAAGCCGCATTGGAGACGCGGTGAACTGGCTGGTCTCAAATCAGCAGGCAGACGGGAGTTGGAAGCCCCATTATGGAGGGACATCCGCCGATCTCAACCTCTATGTAGCTGCGGAACTGGCTCGAACATTGGCCGCCAATGAATCCGCCACGGGGTTGTCGCCCGACCTGCGTGAGCGGGCAAAGAAGGCGGTAAAGCTGGCTGTTAAATGGGCAGCGAATTCGGCGGTGGCGGTGCACGATCCGTATGCGAACGCGCTGAGGTTCCGTTTGGGTCCGGAGAGTGCAAACTTCGCCGCGCTTCGCGCCGAACTGGTGAGTGAAGCTGCGCGGGACCGCTACGGCGTTAACTGGAGCAGCCAGAACGCCTCGCCGTTTTATGGCTGGGGCCATGCGGGAGACCTGGAAACCACAGCACTGGTGGTGGACGCCTTGAACCAAAGCAGTGTCACTGGCGGTGATGCATCGGCGGTGAACGATGGACTGCTCTACATGCTGCGCAATCAGGATCGATATGGCATCTGGTATAGCGGACAGGCGACGGTTCGCGTTTTGCAAGCGCTTCTGCCGATGGCTATTGCGCAGATGAGGGCGCCCGCGGGTTCGTCTGAAGTTCACCTGGCCATCAATGGCGTGCCACTTTCCTACAAAGACGCGGAAGCTCTTCGGGCTGACGCAAAACTCCTTGAAGCGCCGCGGACGATGGATCTGACGGCCCTGCTAAAGGCTGGAAGCAATACGCTTGAACTCACCAGCGCAAGCGACGCCGCCCTGACAAGTGTCGATGCTTCCGCAAGCTTCTACGTACCCTGGCAGGGGAACGCAGCGCCGGAGAAAGCGAAGACGCAGACCGGCACGGACTTCGGGCTAGACTTTGGGTACAGCTGCAATGCGGCGGATGCGAGGGTGGGCCAGCCGATTAACTGTACCGTAGATGTGCGCAGGTTCGGCTCGGGCGGCTACGGAATGCTGCTGGCGGAGATGGGCCTGCCGCCGGGTGTGGATGTGGATCGCGCCTCGTTGGGAAGACTGCTGGACAACTGGGCGATCAGCCACTACGAGTTGCAGCCGGACCGGGTGGTTTTCTACCTGTGGTCGTGGAAGGCCGAAGGGGCGCATTTCGGATTCAGCTTTACGCCCCGCTATGCGATCAAGGCGAAGGCGGCGCCGTCGAGGCTCTCCGACTACTACAACCCGGACGTGAGCGTGGTGCTTGCTCCGCAGACGTTCGCAGTTTCCGATCGTCTGCGGAAGTAAACGCCAAAACCCAAACTCCCCGGCAGAACGCCATCAGCTCCCACATCCTTTAGGCTTGGACTTCGGGACGGCCAAGAAACTCGTTGGAGCAGGGTTGCCGGTAATCTGCCCAGAACCCCAATCTGGCACTTGCTAGCCGTGGATGAGTCAAACGGCTCAGTTCGTTTGTCGGCGCAGAACCCCGGATTTTGGCACGCCTTTGAATGGCCCGACACTTGTGAGGAAGTTAGAGAGAACCATCTCCATCTGCTTATCGTAATCAGGAGGATTCTTAGGAAGGTGTGGCCACGCTATGCGAACAGAAACGCCGCAATCGGCGATTGTGCGACGACAATCCCAAATTACGTACTGAACCTGGGTAGAATGTTGTATCGCCGAGAATGTACTGCACCCCCAGCCTTCTACGAGGTCCTTCTCCTGCGCATTGTGGTCGGTACCTGACACTTGCTTCTGGAAAGCATCTCTATCCTGAGCGGCCCTCAGGTCCGTAGCGATGATCGACAGATTTGAGGAATCCGAAGTGCCCTTGTCGGCAGCGTTCGGGATTTGGAACCCAAATACAGTCTTTTCGCTTGTAGACTTACTTGCTATCACTGGCCAGTCGCCAGGCACCGAGAATTGAACACGGTCGACAATTGTGAAATCAACCACGTCCGTTGCCGGGGTCGTTGCAGCTGACAAAAGACATGTCACAAATCCGAAAAGAACGAACGTCCTCTTTGATTTCATCGGGAGAATTGTACAGCACGGGTATTGCGAACAGCCCGATGCACTCGTAATGGGAAGGAATCGGTGTCGTTTCTGATCGTTCTGGGCGAGTGGTCGGCCAACCGTACATGATCCGGACTTTTGAGTTCTGTCTGGTTTGCCGGCTGGGGCTGATTCAGCTCACTTGGCAAGTGAGCCAACGGCCAGATCGATAACGTGAAGATCAGTGTCGCGGTCGCGAGCAATGAAGAGGATTCGACCTTCGCCGTCGACAACCAGGCTCGAGCCACCGTAGGTCCAGCCCGACCACGGGCCGTGCGTCATCTCTCCCACAAGATCGACGCCCGCCATCGGGCATCGCATCTGGGCAGCTCGGCGCTTGACAAGTTCCTCGAGTTCCCTTGAGTGCTCTGGCCATTTGTCGTTAGCCGCGGCCCATCCGTACGGAACCAGCATCAGATCGGGCTTGAGAGCCTTCAGCCGCTCGACGAACGCATCGGTGAAGGTGTCGGCGCAAATGAGCACGGCGATCCTTCCAAACTCGGTTTCGACCACGCCGATATCGTCCGGCCGGCCCTGCGAATATGGCGGTGTCATGAGCTCTGGCAGCACATTGATCTTCCGGTGCTTCCAGAGCATTCTGCCGGATTTGTCCATGAGAATTGCTGTGTCATAGAGCCGGTCGCCATCTTTCTCATCGAGGCCAATGGCGACCATCAAGCCATACTTATGCGCCAAAGTTCCGATTCGACTGCTGTCCTTGCCTGGAATCGGTTCCGCGAGACGATGTGCATCGGGATTCTCCCAACCAAGGATTGACGACTCGGGGAACACTGCGATCTGCGCATGTTCCGCAGCGGCCTGCTCAAGCGCATATTCAATGCGGCGAAAGTTGCCTTCACGATCGCCATCGATCACGAGAATCTGACAAATGGCGAGGCGGACGGAGCCCTTGGGAACTCCTTGGGCTACCCCCTGAACCGATGAGAACAGCACTCCAACTGAAATGAACAGGGCGAGAGACTTATTCAACATGTGCGAACTCCTTTATACGCATCTTGATCTGGCCCGAGATCTGCATCAGAAAGAATACCGAGAATGTTGTCTTCGGTCGGAAACATGTGTGACTTGGCTCACGTCGCTTCCCATTTGGCGGAGATAGGCCCGCAATCCTTAGTTGGTGCGCGTTAACCGCATCCCCCGTCCGTATTGGCGAGGCTCGGGCGTATGATGATTCGAAGATTATGGACCCTGAAACCTCAAGGCTGGTGGATGATGCGGCGGCAATAGCCTCATCGGGACGCTGGGCGGCTGTCAACGAGCGCATCGAAACTCTTGCCGCGCATCCCGGCATAGATAACGCCTGGTGGGTGCAGCTTTTCGGAGCGCTCTGCTCACACAATTTTTCCGAATATATGCTCCTCAAGAAGGCATACGAAAACCGCCAGCGCGACGACGTGCCACTGTTGGCATGGCGCGCAAGGAACCTCCTTGAATTGTCCGTCTGGTGCACCTACTGCGCGCAGGACCGTAAGAATGCGCGGCTTGTATTCGAAGATGCCTGCCGCGACGCCAGGGAGTTGTTCGATGCCTTCATCAAATGGGGCGCGGCAACAGCCAAGCCCGTCGACTGGTCCAATCGGCTGAAGTCCGCAAAGCAGGGCTTGTCTGAACGCGCATTCCATAATGAGGGCATCGGCTCCCTCGACAGAGCGTATAAACAGGTCAGTGATGCCGCGAGGGAATGCGGCCTAGGGGAACACTTCAGCCTCGGCTTCAAGTTACTCTCCAAGTTCGCCCATCCGACCGCAATGCGCATACTATCCCCCGCCGACGAAAAGCGGGAAAACTTGCAGCGGGATATGTTCTTCAGTCACGGCTGTCTCTTCTTCACGGCAGCGTTTAATGCGCTCGAAGGCCAGTTACGCACATAACCAACGGGCGGCTCATCTTCCGAGCGGAATACAGCCGAATATTCTGGCGGCATTCGCACTTTGGGCGCATCGTCGCCTACTCGGACCTTTGACGATCTTTCGCCCCGGAGTGGCCTTTGAGCATCAATTTTGGGGGTAGGGGACGGAATGCCTGCGACTCGACCGGAACCCGATGAATCGGGTTGTCGTCCACAGCGCAACACTGGGCAAACTCCGAAGCGGGGATCCGATTCTATACTGAACGTGGTCTGAAGGTATGCAGTGCATTTTCAATCTGAGCCTGTTGAGATAAATGGTACTGGGCTGAAAGTCCCACCGCTACCAGAAAGACTAAAGGTATATGAGAAATGCAAGAGTGGAACGACCGAAGGATCAGGGGAATGCTCACAGTTGCGCTCATACTGTGTGCTGGCATATTGGGCAACGCACAAAGCAAGGATGCGAGTCAGGGCCTTCCCGATTCCCCAACACCTGCCGCACGTTCCATTGAGGACCTGAATTACCTCGGAGGAGATGCCGCCATGCCGCCATTTTCCGACAGCGTCATCGACGTTGATTCGGGATTTCGCCGGGCACTCTTTCGCAAGGGCCTTGCCTTTCGAGTCATTACGGGGCCGCAGTACACGCAGAACATGCTTGATGCGCCTGTGCCTGCCGATGAACAGGTCTACGTTGGTCAGCGCGCTTTCGAAAGTTCATTTGTGCAGCCGATCCTCTCGGCCGATCTTCATCAACTGCATTTACAGCACGCACAGTTGTATATGGGCGGAGTATGGAATTGGGCAAGCTGGAACCCCGCGGGTCCAAAGTCGCTGCAGTTGTGGGCCCTCTATTTCTACAAAGAAATCGGCAACGATCGCCTCGAAGTCAAGGCGGGGTACATCGCCAACAACATGAATTTCGTTGGTCTCTTTGTAGGAGGATCGACAGCGACTGGCGCTCAGGGCGTTTATGCCGTTTTGCCCTACGAAGCGGGTATGTCCTACTTCCCTCTGACGGCGCCTTCGTTCAATGTTCGAATTCGCGGGCCTGAGAATACTTACATCAAGACCGCCGCGCAGCGGAGCATCGATCCAAACGGGGGGCCGGTCGAAGTTGCACGAAATCGCACCGGCTTCCGGTTCATTCCGCACGGCGACAAACTCGTCCTGATCAATGAAGTGGGCTACCTCCGTGCAGCCAGCACTGCTGCACACGAGACGTGGTTTCGCGCCGGAGCCATCTACAACATCACGCCTTTCAGGAATGTGACCACTGGCCAGCCGGAGTCGGGCAATTACTGCGCCTACGTGCTCATGGACGATCAGTTGCGCAGAACCGACCGGGAGCATCCAAACCATGGGCTCTATGCCGGTGCATCCTTCATGACGGTGCCGGAAACAATGAATTCTTACTCCCGCTATTACGAGGCACGGCTCTACCAGAAGGCGCCGGCTCGGACACGTCCCGACGATGTTCTCTCCGTAGTTGCATCCCGCACCGGCTACAGCAAGATCTTTACCGACAATCTCGTCTCCGAAGGCAAGACCGTGTGGCGTGCTGGAACGACTGTCACTGGCAGCTACTCGCTGCGCGCTTCACCCGGCAACTACCTGAGCCTGGGATTGAGTTACGTCGACGGGCCGGCAGTTACGCCGCGTGTTCCAAATGCGCTCAATGTCGTCGCGAATTGGACCCTGTTTTTCTAAGGGTGTTGTTCGATCAAAGTGAGCGGCGGATTGGGTTCCGGTCGAATGGTCGGCAAGTGGGAAGTTGGCCCGTTTTTCGGCCATTGTCCGAATTGCTTGTAATACGATCACAACACTCGTTCCGGTAGAACCGCGACTGCTTTCTTTGTGGCGGCGCGCAAATCGACTTCTCCAAGAACGTGACAGTATTTCGGCATGAAGATCAGCACGAATGTGCCGGGTTGGTTGATTCTTGCAGGTTGGGCGTGGCTGTCGTTCAGTATGTGGCGGGTGGGAATTCGACCGCGTGCGACTGACCCGCAGACTACGGGGCGTCGCGTGCTCCACATCGTTGGGGCGCTCATCTTCACGGCTATGACGATTTATTTTCTCGGAGTCGGTCTGGGCTTCTATCAGGTTCCGCCCATCAACAACCACTGAACAGTTCGCGAATCACAACGCTTAGGTTCGGATGTTGCTGGTCTGAAGTCACGCAACTTCTTGCAGCCTTAACGGCGAATGCACGAGTCGCTGGCGGTTGGTCGGCTATTCGGTAGTTACCGGTAGATAAACAGACTCCCCGCCTGAACGCAGTTGAATCGGGCGGGGATTGAAAGAGCGCGCAACGTGATCCACGGATCGCCATTCCGCTGCCTCAGGCGGGGAATTCACAGACATCCTCCCGTTGCCTATTCCGCCGGGTCATCAGCCGTGAACGGCGAGCAGCAGGGCTTTTCACTGGCGCGGAAATTCATCAACTCTACGCGGGTGCCGTCGGGGTCGTAGAGATTGAACTGCCCCTTGCCATCCTTGCCGATCTTGGTTTGACTATCGTGGACGCCGGTCAGGCGGTTGCCTTCACTGAGGATCTTATAGGCGGCATCGACCGAGTCCTCACCGATGGAGAAATGGTCGAGCACGCCGAGAGTGTGTTGCGACATGTCCGCGGGAATGCCGGCGCCCCCTGGTCCCGAACCCGTCCCACTGGTCATCATGTATTCCACCCAGTCGTGGCTGTCGGGGCTCTGCTGGCTCACCCAGTCAACTTTGTCCTCCGCCATGCCTCCAAACCAGTACGGCTTGAAGCCGAGCAGATCGCGGTAGAACGTGTTCTCGACCATCCGGCTATGCACCAGCAAGCCGACGTGGATGATGTGATGGCCGATGGCCGTGGGAGCTGCAAGCGGCTTGAGGTTCTCCGGCAACTGCACAAACTGGACTCTGTTGCCTTCCGGGTCCTTGACTTCGAACCACAGGGCCCCGCCGGCGGTCTTTTCCAGTCGGTAGGGCACCTTCCAGGACTTGGAGCCAAGATAGCGCCGAAGGGCCTCAGCATCGTCGGTGTTCCAGGCGGTGTGGTCGAGGCGATTGATGCCGGCGTCCGCGGGCAAGGGCAGTACCTCAATGAATTGCGCAGCGCTGAGAGCGTAGCGGACGCCCTTGGGATTCTCGGGGTCGGGCATTTTGACCGCGCCAACCACCTCGCGGTAGAAGTGGTCGGTGGCATCGGGGTTCGAGGTGTAGATCGCGACGTGTGAGATACCCAGGATTCTGGGCCTCGCCAGCGGCTTATCGGGCATTTGAGCGGCGGCGCTCACGGATAAGGCAAGGAGAGAAGCGGCAACCATGAACCGGAATTGCATTTTGCACCTCGAATGTATCTAGCGTCCACGATAAATCGATTGCCCGAGGGGGCGCAAACGCTGGGTTTTCGTATTCCTGCAAGGAATTGGCTCTGGCCGCCTTACAATTCCCCCATGCGCAGAAGATTCCCCGCCTGTCCAATTGTCCCTGTTGTTCTCTTGGCCTTGCTTGCGAGCGCCTGGCTTTGTTCAGGTGCGTTTGCCCAGACTTCATTGCCGGCTGCCTCGGCAGAGGACCGCGCGGAGGCCCGTGCGATCTTCAAGCAACTGGTCGAGATCAACACGACGGATACGCCGCTGGGCAACGTGACAACGGCGACCGCAGCAATGCAGAAGCGATTTCTCGATGCGGGATTTTCGCCTGCCGACGTTTATCTGCTGGGGCCGAATGCGCGCAAACAGAACCTGGTCGTGCGGTTTCGCGCTGGCGGAAACCCGACCGAAAAGCCCGTGCTGTTCTTGTGCCACATGGATGTTGTGGAGGCGCTGCCCTCCGATTGGTCGACCGATCCATTCCAGTTTGTCGAGAAGGATGGCTACTACTACGGGCGCGGAACGCAGGACATGAAAAACTCCGACGCCGCGCTGGTGGAGACGTTTCTGCGCCTGCATCGTGAGGGCTACAAGCCCCGGCGCGATCTGATTCTTGCGCTCACCGCGGACGAGGAAGGCGGCAAGTTCAACGGGGCGTCGTGGCTGGTGCGCCAGCATCGCGAGTTGGTCGATGCGGCGTACGTGATCAATCCCGACGCCGGCGGAGTGGAACTGGACCACGGGCGTGCGGTGGTGGCGGACGTCGAGGCAACCGAGAAGGTTTACTCCGATTTCCAGATTGCCGCGGCCAATCGCGGAGGACATAGCTCGCTTCCCCGCCCGGACAATGCGATTTATGAGCTGACGGCTGCGCTGAACAAGCTGGCGGCATTTACTTTCCCGTTCGAGATGAACGAGGTGACGCGCACCTACTTCAAGAATCTGGCTGCGCAGGAGACGGGGCAGACGCAGGCGGATATCCTGGCGGTCCTGGCCACATCGCCGGATATGGCCGCTGCAGCGCGGCTTGGCGGCGAACCAAGCTTCAACGCGAACTTCCGGACGACCTGCGTGGCCACGAGGCTGGCAGCCGGGCACGCCAACAACGCGCTGCCGCAGACGGCGCAGGCCATCGTGAATTGCCGGATTTTTCCGGGCCATTCGCCGGAGGAGATTCGGAAACTGTTGATCGGAATCTTTGCCGACGACAAGCTGACCGTGAAGTACGTGTCTGACTCCGCGGAGGTTTCCGACACGGCGCCGGATCGCAAGGCGATGGTCCCGCCCGCTCCAATCCCCGAAGTGTTTGGCCCTTTGACGCGGCTCACGCAAGCTATCTGGCCAGGGACGCCGGTAACGCCGGTGATGGAGAACGGGGCCAGCGATTCAATCTACTTTGCCCAAGCGGGCATTCCCTGCTACGGCTATTCGGCCATCGCGCTGGAACGGAGTGACGAGCGCGCGCACGGACGGGATGAAAGGCTGCCGGTGGATTCGTATTGGAAGTCGCTGGACTTCTTTTACTCGTTCTTGAAGGCTGAGGGCGGGGAGTGAGAGGCGCGGGTGCTTCATGGTACGATCAGGTAACACCTTGGAGTACTCGAGATGTCTGAAACCTCGACGACCAGCCTGAAGCTCGGCAAAGAACTGAAGACCCGGGTACAACGTCTCGCCGCCGCGCGCCGCCGTACACCTCATTGGGTGATGCGCGAGGCTGTCGAGCAATACGTCGGGCGCGAAGAGATGCGCGAACGGCTGCGCCAGGATGCGCTTGCTGCCTGGAGTCACTTTCAGACGACGGGCTTGCACGCGACTGCCGAGGAAGCAGACTCCTGGTTGGCCAAGCTTGAAGCGGGTGAGGATTCAGAGGCCCCTGAATGCCACGTTTGAAGTGGTCCCAGGCTGCTTTGCGCGATCTGACTCGTTTGCACGATTTTCTGGCCCCCATGAGCCGCGACGCAGCCAAGCGCGCCATCCGGTCGATCCGCCAGGGCGTGAAGGCGCTTGCCAAGCATCCGGAAATCGGTCGTCCGGCCGATGAATTGCCGGTGGAGTTCCGCGAATGGGTAATCGAGTTCGGCCAGGGGGCCTATGTTGCTCTGTATCACTACGACGGTAAACAAGTCGCGATTCTTGCGGTTCGACATGGCCGCGAGGCAGGCTACTGAATTGAATGCCCACAAATAGGGAAGAGAAGGATGGCTTGGCGGCCTCCTCGATTCCCAGGGTTCAAAATCGAGAACCAGGAAACCTGCCGGCTCTCACCCCCTCCATCAGATTCTGGCCGACTGGCCGATCGTGAATTCGCGTGCAAATCCCGCAGGTTCAGCGGAGATTCTGACCCGCAGGTTGCCGTTTGAATCGCAGCTATATTCTTCGCGAATCGTCAGGCCAATGGGGTCGGAAAGCAAGGCTACCGCAACGGAGGCCAGATCCGGGTGCTGCTGCAACCGAGGGTCGAAGGGAAACTGAATCTGATCCCAGTTGGAAATCTCTCCGGTCGGCTGCCCTTGCTCGTCGAGATGGGTGGATTCAAGATATCGAAAGTGGCCTATGTTGTGCGCCGGCCGATAGACTCGCTCACTGTGCAAAGGCGGCTCGCCGGGCGCAGGCAGGTGAACTCCGCGGGCAAAGATCAGGTCGAACAGAATCGTTCCGCCGAAATCGGCCTCGCGCCAAATGCCGAAGTTCTGATTGAACCGGTCACTCAACCGGTCGGGTGCCTGATCGGGGCTCTGATCGCCCGAGGCGCGAATGGCAAGGCCGATGGCGCTGGCCGAACGCATATAAGCGGACCGGCGCACCTTGCGCCCGAAGTTTTCGCGCAGAATGCGAGCCACAGGCGGCAGTTCGGCTGCACCGCCGGTAACATAGAGTGTGTCCAGAGCGCTTGTGGAGTGGGCGGCAAGAAGATTCTCCACCACAACGCGGGTCGACTCGATCAGCGGGCGGCAGCGCTCGTAGTAGGCATCCACCGGAATCGTTACCTGCTCCCACCCCGCGCGCACGCGTTCAAGATCGATGGTGACCTTGCGTGTGTTGGGATTGAGGCTCTCCTTCTTCTCCCGGCATTCCTCGAGCAGGCGATGCTTCTCCAGCGGTGACAGCTTGCCGTGCTCGCCGAGGGATTCGAGGGCGAGCTCAGCCAGGATCTCGTCGAAGTCGTCGCCGCCGAGATTCGGAATTCCATCCGAGGCCACGACGGTGTGCTCGGTCTCGCCCATGGTCACCAGCGAAACGTCGAACGTGCCGCCTCCGAGGTCGTAGACCACCAGGCCGCTGCCGGCGCGGCTCTTGCGCTCCGCACTGTTGCGATGGGCAAACTCGATAGCCGCCGCCGAAGGCTCATTGAGCAGCCCGAGCACCGTAAAGCCCGCCGCCTGCGCGGCTTCTTCGGTCAAGAAACGCTGGTTGCTGTTGGCGTTGGCTGGAACTCCAAGCATGACCTCGAAGCAGCCTTCAAAATCCGCCGCGGTCTCTTCGTCCCAGTCGACGCCCCGGTCGATGCCTAGATTTGAGTGCTCGATCAGTTGCCAACGCAGCGACCTCATCATCTCCGCCATAAGCTGACGCAGCGGCACTGTCTGGCCGCCGACGGTAACCTGCGTATGCGGGTTGGCGGAGCGCAGGTAGCGCTTGAGCGAGCGCAGAATGATCCAGCTCTCGTCTTCCTCGACGGCAATCGCATCCCACCCATAAAGGCGGGCCTCGCCGTTGATCGCCACCACTGGCGGAAACCAGTCGTGAACCTGCCCGTCCGGCGCTTCAAAGCTGACCAGCGGAAAATTGCCGCGGTCCGCATGCGCGACCACGACGCGCGTTATTCCGAAGT
>Ga0224559_1000560_pt1 | contig 24185 bp, 22 predicted proteins | sample 714S33034metaG_FD_180676 | JGI IMG/M metagenome (GOLD analysis project Ga0224559, IMG submission 180676) | Peat soil microbial communities from Stordalen Mire, Sweden - 717 S3 30-34 | ecosystem: Environmental > Terrestrial > Soil > Wetlands > Peat | place: Sweden: Norrbotten County, Stordalen... | reverse complement strand
CCTCGGGCACAGATATGGTAGATATAAATGTTTCAACCGATGTCAATATATCCAATTTTATTCAAAATAGTAGTAAAATTGATGGTGTTAAAAGCATTCAAAGTAATGGAATAACAATTAGAACGGAACCTATGACAAACAGTTCGCAAAGTTTTTTCATTACAAGGATACCCGAAGAAGATAGTAATGTGACATCTGTTGAAATGCCAACAAATGATACAATGATAATGGAGATAAAAAATAATACCGATCCCGGGGATACTATAAGCACTCTCCAATCATGGATGATGTATATTAGTGGTACAAGTATAATTTACAGTATGGTGAATGTAACAATGGCTGTAGAATCCTCTAAGTATTCCCAGGTAATAGCACAACTTCCACAGGGAGAAGTTGTAATAACCAATGTATCTGGTCCGTCGGTTGATAACCTGCAAAAAGTATCTAGTATAATGCCTACCAAATCCAACATAGTACTTTTCTGTGGGTTTATAGGTGTTGTAACCGGACTTTCTGGAATGTTTATAGATAGTATCCTAGGTGTATTAAAAAGGGTAAAAAAGAAGATAACTGAAATTAAACGATAGAAATTACATTCTATTTTTTTCAGATCATATTTAAACTAAAAAATTTTTATTATTTAAAACCATAATCAAAGGTGTAAATTTAATGAAGGCAGCAGTACTCTTTTCAGGCGGTAAAGATAGTACAATGGCAATATATAAAGCTATTGAAAAAGGTTATAATGTTGAATATTTAGTTTCTATGATTTCAGACAATCCTGAATCATACATGTTCCACGTTCCAAATATCCATATCACAGAACTTTCATCTGAAGCCATGGGGATTCCACTCATCAAGGCAAAAACACATGGAGTAAAAGAAAAGGAGCTGGATGATCTTAAAGCTGTTTTAAAAGATCTAAAAGATAAGGGTGTTGAAGCCATATTTGCCGGTGCACTTGACTCTAAGTACCAAAAATCGAGAATAGACCAGCTATGCAAAGATGTTGGACTCATATCTAAAGCACCTCTTTGGCACGTTGATCCTAAGGAGTACATGGAAGAGATTATTAATCTAGGATTTGAAGTTATAATAATCAGTGTATCTGCAGAGGGTCTTGATGAATCATGGCTGGGAAGAAGAATAGACAGTAAATTGTTGGATGAGATAATAGCTCTACATAATAAATATGGAATGCATATGGCATTTGAAGGCGGTGAAGCCGAAACACTGGTACTTGACTGTCCAATTTTTAAGAAACACATAAAAATTCTTGAATCATCAACTGTTTGGGACAGAGACAACGGTTACTTACTAATAAACAAAGCTGAACTTAAAAAAAAGTAATTTCATAATTAGAAAATGGTGATTCAAAAAATTTATATATAATATACTAATTTACAATCCAATTTATTTGGTTGTCATCCATTTTATAAAACCTTCAACATCATCTGTTTCAATGGTAACATCGATTTCTCCAAGAATTGACATACCTTTATCAACAAAGTTTGGTGTTGATACGAGTGCAGCTTGTTTACTCAATGAGAAATTAATTTTATTACCATCAGTACCATTTATAAATATTCTCTGAGCTGTATCACGTATCTTCCTGATTTTAAGGGATTCACGTAAATCTAAGAGCGACTCATTTTCACCTGTCACATTCACATATCCCTCTCCAATTTCAAGTTCATCAAATTTAAAAATATTAGATATAGCACTAATAACTTTATCTAGGTCTTCTGTTGGGTTTACCAGTGCTCTTGCAGTTATTTTGCATTTCATTTTCAAGTATACTCCTAATTATGTTTTTAATTTTTTTAAGTGGTCCCTCATTAACAACCATATAATCAGCTGTTGCAATTACATTACCAATTCCAAAGTTAAGTTCCCTTTGATCTCGCAATTTAAAATCTGATTCTTCACGAGAATCATCCTGCCTCATTCTTCGTTTTAAACGTTTAAATCGTGTATTTGGAGTTGAATGTATTGCTATAACCTTAAATTCAGTGAAATTTTTTTTGAATATCTCAACTTCATAAGGACTTCTAATACCTTCTATCATATAAATATCACATCTAGGAACTTTAATCCTTGATTTGTTCCGTGGATTTGTATCGAAACTGGGACTTTTAGACGAAATATGTGCTTTAATAATTTGGACACATCGTTCTGCAACAATAAATTCACCGTACTCTTTTCTGAGTTCAACTGCTACTTCACCAGTTTTTTGATTCCTATTTTTGGCTTCTTCCCTTATTACATCGCCCATTCTGACAATGGGTATATCCAGTTTCTTTGCAGCTCGTGAAACAACACTTTTTCCAGATCCTGGTAACCCTGTAACTCCAATAATTTTCATGGTTTCACTCTGCCTGTGTGTTTATCTGAAATTTTTTTAAGGGTTTCATCTAGGTTTTCGCGATTATTAAAGTCCCTTATAATTTGATGTAGGGTTGAATCATCAGCATTGTTGAGTTCATGAACCGCTTCTATTAAATTAGGTATAGCTCTCACTATATTATCAACAATTGTTATAGTGGCTGTTTTAGCAGTCCTTGAGAGTGGATTAAGATCGATTGTAATTAGCAGTTTATCTAATTTTACAAGTGCCTCTGCCCTGTCGCCATCTTCAAGCGGTACAAGTACAACATCTGCAATGTAAACTCCTTCCCTACTTGAACTAGCCCGTGGGCCATCAAGTCCCCTGATCATTGTCTTCTCTTCATGATCTGTACCTAAAATGTTCTTGGCACCAGCATCACTCAGTACATTTTCAATGATTGAAACTCTTTTCTCTGTTCTGTGGAACAAGTTTATCTCGATCTTAGCATCAAGATCATCTGATAGTCTAACAATTTCATCAGAAACTAATGCTGCGGTGTTACCATTAACGGATATAACCGGATTTTTTGCAAGAATAAGTGCAGCTGCAGCAGCTTTCACTGCATTTTTAGCATTTGATGTTGTTTCTTCTCCTAAAAGATAATCAAATGCTTCACCCCTACCATGGGCTATCATTCCAGACTCTGCAAGTATGCCATGATTATAGGCGTTGACTATTTTCTCTCTTAACTTCAATGATTGGTATCTAGGATGATTCTTGTGTATCATACAATTATTTAATTAGGATTTCATCGTATATATTCATTATTAGAGTGTAATTTTAGTTTAGAAATAATAAATCTGTGAAAATGTCAATTAGAACATCCCATATTAAAATTTAATATCCAAGTTTAAAAGAATAAAATTTAATAGAATTTTTTTCATATGGTATTTGCAGTTTCAATTATCTTAATTGGTTTATTACCACCCATACTCATGAGTTTTTCTTCCAATTTAAGCTTTACAAATTCACCCTCTAAAGCACCTACTCTATTTTCAACAATATAAATATCCGGTTTTACATTGCTTCTTATATCATATTCAACTTTAACATATGCAGTATTTTTTCCCTCTTCTATAACTGTTCCATATGTAAAATTTCTGTAATATCTAATTCTGTATATAAGAAATACTGCTACAACCGCAACAACTGCAAAGATAAGTACGCTTAGTGATGGTAGTAAAGTAAATGAAAATGCCATTACAAAGTTGGAGTTAGAGTTCAGTAGTACTAATAATATACCCACTGCAATGTACATTAAAAAGAAATCACGATATGCTGGGAAATCGTTTCTGTACATTAAATTAACCTTAGTATAAAGTAGATATACTATATAACCAACTATAACTATCCCGATTGGAATATATATTAAACCGTCAACAAAGTGGAATATGCTTAAGATTGATACAACAACAAAAGCAGCTGATAATAGTTGAAGTGTGAGTATGGTTCTTTCTTTCTCCTCAGAAGTGAAGGTACCTGCAATCATTACAACATCTGAATCAGAATCTGAATCTTCAGTTTCACGTTTCACTGTTTTTTTGATGGTTTTAGTTAGGTTTTCAGCATTGCTGATTTGAGATATTTTCTCATCAAAACCAACATCTTCCCTTAACTTTGATATGTTTCCCTTCAAATTTTCAGTATCTATCCTTTCTTTAATATCATCGGAATTGAAGTTTCGTAATTTTTCCGGGATTTTAGGTATTGCCAAAATAAGCATTCCAACTAAATTAAATGCTGAGACAATATAATAACCAAGTTTACTAAATATATTCATGAAATTCCCCTAAACAAAGTGTTATTTATTGATATTAACGATAAAAATTTATTATGTTATTTCGGTCATGCTTACCATTATAGAACTAGATCCAGCAGGCCAATAAACTTCTACATTGTAATTGTTTTTAGCTGCAATATTCATTGGACTAGGAACAAAAGTTACAGTAATTGGAACATTGGCTGAAATTAGCTTATTGCCCCCTGTGATATTAACGGGCATTTGTATGGTTGGGGAAACATAGCTAAGTGTTCCTGTATTGGAGAAATAAACTGTGATATTTCTTTGAGATCCTGGACCATTCGCATATACAACTCCAACAGCATTTGCAATACTGTTTAAAGCTGCACTTGCATCAGATGAATGTGATACATCTAAACTGTCACTCACACCTTGACTAATAAGAGGTACTGTTATTGAACCTATAATAATCAAGAATATTAATGTTAAGAGCAGATATTCCACTGATGCTTGTCCTTTTACATCCATTCTATCCATGGTTATAGTTATTGATCTATTGTATATATACATTTAGATTAAATTACTAAAAATATTGTAGGAATATATTAAATATACACTATAATTTTTTCTATTTTCTAGTATAATTTAGTATATTAAACCTACCAATATTTTCTCTACGATAAATGCTAAATCTCCAATAAAAAGTGATATTAGAAGACCTATTAATATTGAAGGTGCAAATGGAATACCTTTCTTAGTTTTAAACTTACTGTCTATTTTATTTTTATTTTTAAGTTCTTCTAAGAGATTAATATCCTTTTCTGTAAGGCCTGCTGCCATTGAACTAACAAGTAACTTTCCCTTAGGAGGATTTATTAGGGTCACATCTCCTGTCTTTAAAGCATTTTTTACACGGGTAATAAAACTTTGATTATCTACATAAACCTTGTTATCTTTTTCAAAAATACTATAAGCAGGAATCATACCTTCCTTAAGTTCTGAAATATTATAATCATCTTGAAGAGCTTTATTACTCACTGAGGTCAGGAGTTTAATAAATATCCCAATTATGGTTATTGATATAAAAAGTAATATTATACCCGAAATTGTAATCTTGAAATTGGTTATAAGCGCATAAACTGTAACAATAGATACTACAATGGCTTTTATTCTGTTGGGAATTTTTGATATTATAAATGATAATAAATATATTAATATCAATGATACTAGAATTATCTGTATTTCCAGTTGTTTAGTTAATGTGTAGGTTAATGTGACTGCAGAGGTAACAACCAATGTCAAAACAATGTTCTTTTTATAATCCTTTATAGGGGCTATCAGTTCATCAATGAGCTCTGGTTTATTTTTAACAACTATGTAAATGACGTATATTAATAGAAATGGTAATATGGATAATATGCTATTAATTATGAGGGTGAATGGAAATGGATATATTGCTTCTGCTGGAAATGATACACCCAATATCTGATAGTTGACAATTGATGGATACAATGGAATTGCATAAAATGGTAAAAGTGCTGCAAGTGCAGTGAAAAGCTTAACATCTCCACCAGCCCATGCACCCATCTTCCAGAAAATATAACCCAGTCCGAAGATCACACCTGTAATAATTACACATTCAATAAATAAGAATATACTTGCGGTACTCATGAAAACATAGATTGCATTTAGAATAATTCCAATTGCTATCAATGGAAAAGTTAATTTATTACGGATTACACCCTCTTTAAGATCGGAGTAGCTTGCATAGACACATGCAACAAATGCTATTATAATGCTGATAAGTGGTATGTTGATTAACATGATTATCATTCTCTAAAACGTTGAAATATTTATTATATTCACTTAATATTATAGTCAATCTACATTTAACCTTTCTGTAAAACGATCTGTCCAGATAGTAGATAATAGTCGTGTAAATTGGTTGATTATAAATTGAGAACAACATATGATTCAAAATAAACTATTGAATCTTTGTTCTTTTATAATTATATGGCTATCTTATTCTCTTATTTTCAATTGCAGCCGATATGAATGATTTAAAGAGTGGATGTGCCTTATTGGGTCGAGATTTAAATTCTGGATGGAACTGACACCCTAAAAACCATGGATGATCCCGAAGTTCAACAATTTCAACTAAAAAGTTGTCTGGAGATGCACCTGAAATTATTAAACCCTTATCTTCTAATATTTTCCGATAATCATTGTTAAATTCATATCTATGCCTGTGACGTTCATTGACATTGGTTTCTTTATATGCTTCGTGTGCTATTGTTCCCTCTTCGACTTTGCACGGATATGAACCCAACCTCATGGTTCCGCCCATATTTTTTATCTTTTTCTGCTCAAGCATAATATCAATAACTGGATGTTTAGCGTTTTCATCAAATTCTGTGCTGTTTGCACCTTCAAAACCGTGCATTCTTGCAAATTCTACCACCATACACTGCATTCCAAGACAAATACCAAATAATGGGATCTGTTTTTCAATTGAATATTTTACTGCATCTAATTTTCCGGATATGCCCCTCTCACCAAAACCTCCTGGAATTAGTAGAGCATCAAAATTATCTATTTTTCCTTTATTAATAGTATCTTCGGCCCTTATATATTCAATTTCAACTTTAACACCCAATTCTGCGGCAGCATGCTTTAAAGATTCCCTAATACTTATATAAGCATCTTCAAGCTCTACATACTTACCGATAATTCCAACACTTATTTTTGCTTCGTCCAATTTAAGTGAATCTACTATTCGACTCCATTCGTATAGGTCTGGTTTTCTGGCTTCTATCTTCATTCTATCCAGTATTAGATCGCCAACGTTTTCACTGTTGAGTATGAGTGGAATTTCATAGATTGAATGTACATCAGGTGCGTTAATAACAGCTTTATTATCAACATCACAAAAATGAGCTATCTTATCCTTAAGATGTGTATCAATAGGAAGTTCTGATCTACATATTATCATATCGGGAGTGATACCGGTACTTCTTAACTCTTTGGTACTGTGCTGTGTTGGTTTAGTTTTAAATTCACCTGCAGCCCTGAGGTAGGGTACATATGTAACATGTACAAACATGACGTTATCATGGCCTTCTTCGTTACGTAACTGCCTTAAAGCCTCTAAAAATGGTTGGCTCTCAATATCTCCTACAGTACCTCCAACTTCTACCATAACAACTTCTGCTTGGGTTTTTTTGGCCATTTTTCTTACCATGGCCTTTATCTCATCGGTGATATGTGGAATTATTTGAACACAAGCTCCAAGGTAGTTTCCTTTTCGCTCCTTGTTTATAACAGAGGAATAGACTTTACCCGTGGTTATGTTACATTCCCCTGATAAATTCACATCGAGAAAACGTTCATAGTGACCCAGATCTAGGTCTGTTTCCATACCATCCTCTGTAACGAATACTTCCCCGTGTTGATACGGGTTTAATGTTCCTGAATCCCAATTTAAATATGGATCGATCTTTATGGCTGTTACATCAACACCATAAGACCTTAAAATTCTCCCAATAGATGCTGCTGTAATTCCCTTACCTATTGAACTTACAACACCACCTGTAACTACTATATATTTTGACAGAAGTACCATCTCCTCAAATAACTTTTATTTAACGTTAATACGATTGTAAACTAAATTTTAATCTATACAACATATTATTTGTAATTTGTTGAATAGAATGGGAACTCAAAACTTTCATTTTTTATATAATTTTAATAATTATATGGATCCCCTTAAAGATTATTAATCCTATATTGAAATGATATTAATATAAGACTATTTGTTGTAAATATAAAATCAGTATCCCTCATCATTCCTTTGATCTTCCATTAGTATAGAGATCAAGCACATTATCATGGGCGGCATACTCATGATTATCATCAAGTTTTTTCAAGTCTTTAATATCATATTTACGTTTAAGCGCAGATAGAATAATATGATCCGATAAATGAGGATTTTTAGGGAGAATAGGTCCATGCAGATATGTACCAATACAATTTTTGTAGATCATACCCTCCAATCCATCTTTCCCGTTGTTGCCGTTTCCAACCAACACAGAACCTAATGCATCATAGCTGTGATAAGTTCTTCCGCCATGATTTTCAAAACCTACAATAGTATTTGGTTTTAATCCCAAATTATTTTCGATAACAACATTTCCAATAAGCCTACCCTCTTCGCTTTCAGTTGTGTAATCAAAGACACCAAGACCGGGAATTGTATTACCGTCTGCATCGATATAACTCTCACCTAAAAGCTGATAACCACCGCATATAGCAAGAAAAACAGATCCATCCTCAATAGCTTCGCTGACACTATTTTTATACTTTAAAAAATGAGAATAAACTATTCCCTGCCCTCTATCTGATCCACCACCCATGAAAAAGATATCTGCATCGTTAACATCCCTTTCGTTTGAAAGTGAAAAATCAACGATTTCAACTTCAATTCCACGCCATTCACATCTCTTTTTAAGAGAGGTAATATTACCTATATCTCCATATAGGTTCAGAAGGTCGGGGTACATGTGAAATATAGTAATTTTCATTGAATTATTCTCCTAGTTACCAATTTTAGATTTAATTATCTCTCTTATCCTTGGAATACGGGCACTGGTCTGGTTAAGATGGCCCATAATAATATCTCTAGTTTTATATACTGCTGTGTAAGTCGGTAATATGTAAACAATATCTACATCTTTGTCTAGAACAGTTTTAATAGAATCTTCAATATTATTATCTATTTCAACAATTTTATTGGTATATCCTGCATATTTAAGTCTAAGTGCTATATCTTGAGCTCTTATACCTGCACAGTGTACTGATTTTAGATTGTTAATGTTGTGTATAACTTCAACATCAGCATCCCATATCCATGAAACATCTGTTCCATCGGCGGGATTATCGTTAAGAATGAATAGAATAGATTTTCTTCTTTGGTCGTTGGATATGCTTTTAAGCACTTCTGAAAGTCCTATTGGATTTTTAACCAGAACTATTTTGACCATCTTGTTTTTGAATTCAATATTTTCCATTCTTCCAAGTTTATATTCGAAGTTTTCAATTCTTTGTGTAACCTTCTCCATATCTAAACCGGCTTCAATAGAAAATGCTATGGCTGCACAACAATTATATGCGTTGTAAATTCCATCATATCTAAAGATCACATCATATATCCTACCAGAATTTTCTATTTTAAAATGGTATGCATCCTCAGAATATTTTATTGATGTAATTTTATAGTCATACACTGGATTTTCAAATCCACATTTACTGCAAGTATACTTTCCAAGCTGTCCATAATTAAAATATTCATAATCCAAACTGTTGGAACATACAGGACAGAAACGTGATTCAACCACCCTCTGGTCCAATGTACTGAACCTTGATTTTTCAACTCCATAATAAACATTTTTCTTATTTAAATCTTTAAATTTAGAAACCATGGGATCGTCAGCATTTAAAATTAGGGTTGTATCAAGAGGTTTTAATGCTTCATATACAATTTTTGAAGTATTTTCTATCTCACCAAATCTATCGAGCTGATCCCTGAAGAAATTGGTAATTACCACGTAGTCTGGTTTAAGATATTTAACAACGTGGGGAAATGATCCTTCATCAACTTCAAAAACACCCCAATCATATTCATTTTTGGTGTTGTTTAAAAATGCACTTGCAACACCCTGTGGCATGTTTGCACCTCTCAGATTTGAAAGCACATCATCATATTCTGAGTGTAAAATATGATTTATAAGATTATTGGTTGTTGTTTTACCATTAGTACCAGTTATTATGACTTTTTTTTTACATCTAGTGTTTAATGTACTTAAAAGCTCAGGATTGATCCTGAGTGCAACCTTACCCGGTAGTGCAGTTGCATTCATCCCAACAACCTTTAATGCAACTATTGTGAGTTTACCAGCCAAAATAGATGGTGTAATATCTGAAATTTATAAAACCTCCATATAAATCTAAATTTTTTTATATATCTCTACAGGGATGTTACTTGTTTATGAATAAATTTATTATTTAGTATAATTTTATTTTTTTTTATTTTAAAATATGATTTTCATTTGTTCACAGTATCTATTCATTTAGATATATTGATTGGATAACAGAATAAATTATTGTTTTTTTAAGAATTCAAAGTTTATAATCTGGATAATAGGGTTATTAATGTTTTGAATATTGAATAAAATTTTTTATGAATTCATAACCTGGATTAATACCCATTGAACCTTTACTTGCGGAATATTCATCATATTTCATAATATCATCGGATTTATTAGTTGTAGAACACATTGCATAGGGTACTGGGTCTGATGTGTGGGTTTTTATGGTTATAGGTGTTGGATGGTCCGGTAATATTGCTAGTGAATAATCATTAAAACTTGGAAGTTCATCCAGTAGTTTACCAACAATTCTATGGTCGATACGTTCGATTGCAACCATCTTCTCCTCCAGATCGCCAGCATGTCCTGCTTCATCTGGAGCCTCGACATGAATAAAGACAAGATCATGTGTTTCTAATGTTTCAAGTGCATTTTTAGCCTTTCCACAGTAATCTGTATCATAATATCCTGTTGCACCAGGAACATGAACATTTGTAAGTCTCATATAAACTCCTAATCCCTTGATAAGGTCAACACCAGTAATTGTTGCACCTTTCAGTCCATATTTATCTTTAAAATTTGGTAAGGATGGTTTGACTCCCTGTCCCCACAACCATATCATGTTGGCTGGTTGTTTACCCTCTGAGATTCTTTCTTGGTTAATGGGATGATTTTTAAGGAACTGCTGTGATTCATACATTATATTATTTAACAAAACAGCATTTTTATTTTGAGCAGGTTTTAAAAGATTTCCATCAATTAATTCTCCAACTACATCATGTGGAGGTGTTGATATTAATGAAGCATATTTTTTATTCTTTAACACAAATAGGTGCCTGTAGCTTGTTCCCAGATAAAATTTACCATACCTATAGAATTTTTGATTTAATCGTTCTATAAGTTCTGATGCTTCAATTGTGCTGATGTGTCCTGCATTAAAATCTTTTAATATACCTGAATCCTCTGTTATAAAATTGCATCTGAATGCAACATCACCTTCACCCATTTTGGCACCCATGCTTGCTGCTTCCAATGGACCCCTGCCTGTGTAATACTCTAATGGATTATATCCCATAATTGAAAGGTTAGCAACGTCCGAACCGGGTTGCATATTATCTGGCACGGTTTTAAGCAATCCACTAACACCCTTTGATGCTATAATGTCCATGTTAGGTATATCTGCCCTTTGAAGGGGTGTTTCGCCATCTAATTCCTCGAGTGGAAGATCAGCCATGCCATCTCCAATAACAACAATATATTTCATTTTTTTTGCATCCTGTAAAATTTTTTATAAAACTAAATCCATTTAAAAAATAGTATTTTATAACCCCTTTTTTTTGAGATTGAAAAATTAATATTCATAAACTCTTATACCTATTATATCTATGTTTTGGCTTTCCATATGCTTATGATATCACTCAATATTGCAGAGGCAGTCTCAATTGAACCTGCTCCCTTACCAACCACAGTTACATCGTCTGCAAGATCTGTTCTAAGTGTTGCGACATTCAATGTGCCATCAACTGCGAAGGGTGAACCTTCCCTTACAAGTCTTGGAGATACTTCTAGATTATCGTGGGATGCCACTCCAATGAGTTTAATTAGTAAACCTTCCTTTTTAGCAAGTTCTATAGATTCCGGTGTAATTTTAGATATACCTACAACTTTAACATCTTTGAGACTCACATCCATATTTAAAACTGAATTAGCTAATATAACTATTTTACAAGCGGCATCAATACCTTCCACATCCTGGGTGGGATCAGTTTCAGCTATACCTAATTCTTGAGCTTCATTTAATGTTTGAAGATATGAAGATCCTTCATTTGCCATTCTAGACAGTATATAATTGCATGTTCCATTTAAAATTCCGAGTACAGATGTTATATTGTTACCAGCCAGTGTTTCATGTGCAAAGTTTATTATGGGCATTGCACCTCCGACCGAGGCTTCATATTTAAATTGTGAGTTTGTGGAATCTGCTGCTTTTGTGAGTTCACCGAAGTTTAGGGAGAGTGGTCCTTTGTTAGATGTTACAACATCTTTTCCATCTTTCATTGCTTTTAACATATGGATTCGGGCTGGTTCACCATCGTCTATATTGGTTGGTGATACTTCAATAAGACAGTCGTAATCAATATCATTCAATACCTGTTCACTCGATATCTTCTTAACACCATATTTGGGATAATCTGATATTTTACCTGTTTTTTCCTTGGTTTCAATAAGCAATTCAACATCCAGTCCATCTGGATTTATTGCAGCACCCGATCTGTCTGTTACAGCTACTATGCTGATATCAAGACCATATTTTTCAATGAGCATCTCTTTTTTCATCGAAACAACCTTTGAAACTCCCTTTCCAACTGCTCCAAAACCGATGATACACAACTTCATAAAACTTCCTCCAAATTAAAAAACAGGTTAAACTAGTTTAAAACCATTAAGTAAGTAAATTTAACCATAAATTCATAATTATTTTTTTTAAATTTCATTAATTACTAGAAATCCCTTAGATTTTCCGTATTTGTTGATGTTTCGCATCAAATCTTTTTTTATTCCATAATCGGCTTCAATTACAATTCTAGAAGCTGATTCTTCTGGATTATCTGACATCTTAAGGTTCAGATCAGCAACTCTAACACCTTTGATGATGTTTAAAACCTTGATGGTTTCTTTAAGATCTTTATCAACAATGTTTCCAATTAGAATAGTTGTTAATTTTTCCTTTTTAACAACACCATCAACTTCTATTATTTGGATATCCATTTCTTCAATTGCATTTAAAACTCTTTTAAGTGTTTCTCTATCGCCTTCAATACTTATATGGACGGGTATGGTGCCTCGTTCTGTTTTTACATCACGTTGATGTATAACTGCAACTATGTTCGCACCGAGTTTTCCAATTGGATCCAAAGCATCTAAAAGTTGTCCAGGAACATCTAACAGTTCCAATACAAGATTTAATCGCATATTATCTGACCCATTTTGCTTTATCTGCTATGATATTACCCTCTTCATCGGTATGGGCATTTCTTAAGATCTTTTCAGGATTTTTCTCTTCTGCAAGATCTTCACGTGAAAGGTTAACATTGTCCACCATGTAGTGGGTTTCCTCAAGTTCAGGGATGTCCTTGAGAGCTTCTGAAAAACTTTCCAGTATTTTTTCTGCTTCTTTTTCTATCTTCAAATTACATCACCCTCTGTATAAATATTAATTTAGTATAATGTATTTTATCGTTACTCTAATAGTGTATTATTCATTATCTGAATTTATATTTAAATAATCTAACATTTTAATGATACGGTATAAATTATATTTATTCAAATTTTGTAGAGTGCTTCCAATTTATTTTTATAGTTTTCATCCCTTAAAACCTTCTTCACCAGTATCTTATGTATACCAGAACCGTACTGTGCAGCTTTTTTAGGCCTTCTCACAATTTCAGAGGGCACACCAATATCAGATCCAATTTCCCTTAAGATACATTTACGAAGATTTTCCCTGCCATTATCTAATTTGTATCTAATTGGAACTTTAAGGACCATTTCAACAAGTTCTGGATCAAGGTATGGGACCCTTAACTCTACACTGTTGGCCATTGTAACAGCATCGTCACGCTGGAGATTTACATGGTACAAGTTTTTAACATCTTCGATAAGATCTTCCTGCACCTTCTCACCATTATCAATATATGACTGGATGTAACGATGGTAGCCAGCAAAGATCTCATCGGCACCCTGACCAGACATCACAACCTTAACACCATCAGAATGTGCCATCTCCGACGCTACATATGATGGCATACCCACACCTAATTTCATGATATTAAACTCTTCAATTGCATTTAAAACAAGGTCAGTGTACCTTTTTACATCGTTAACTTCCAGAGTTTTAATCTTCAATGGTAAATCCATATCTGCTGCTGTTTTTTTAGCAAAATTTATATCACTTGATGTTTCATGTCCTGCAGTGTAAAGAGTTGTATCAACTCCCAGGTCATCGGATATTTTGGCAATTATGGTGCTGTCTACACCACCAGAAAAAATAATTCCAACATTTGAAAGTCCTCTGGTCCTTTTCTCAACAGAATCGATCAATAATTCTTTAATTTCATTTTTAAGCTCTAATTTATCTTTTGAATTAATGATTATATTCCTATCGATCTTATCTGCTTGATCATCAGTTATCCATAAATCCACTAGTAGGGTGTGGGCATGAATAACTGGACATTTTTTAGAGTATTTGAAATCAGGGGTCTGTCTATTTTCAATCTTTAGGGGTATGCCATTGTACAACAGATGATCTGGTGCTAATGTGTTCACATGTTTTAATCCTATAGACCATAGCGCTTTTCTCTCAGAGGCATATGCACTTATCCTTCTTAAATCATCATAACCATAATAGAGTGGTTTAACACCCAGTTGGTCCCTTACAACTACACAGTCCTTACCATCATAAATAGCAAATGCGTAGTCCCCATCCAGATAGTGTAAAGAATTTTTTACGGCATTAACAAGAGATCCATTATAAAATCTTTTAACAAGACTTATAATTACTTCACAGTCAGAATCAGTATTATATTTGTCATCAAGACAACTTTTGATTTGTTTATAGTTGTATATTTCAGCATTAGCCACTAGAACCATGTTATGCTTTTCAATGGGCTGTGACACTTCTGTTCCAACAATTGAAAGTAAGTTATGGCCCATTCCAAATGAACCTTCGGGTGTTGTTAAATTTTGTAAGTTATCGTGAATAATTTTTCCATCAACAAATATTCCTGAGCCATCAGGGCCTCGGTGTTTAATTGATTTTAACATTTTCAACAGGTCATTGCCAATATTATACCCATTATCGGTTGTTTTAATGCCTGCTATCCCGCACATAATAGATTCCTTTTACTTGTAATATTTATATTAAATGCTAAACCATCCATTATATCTTATGCTTTTTTTCATCAAGAGTAATAGTTGATGAAGATTAGGTAAGTATTCTCGGGATTAGTATGCCTTTAGACTTTAATTTCATAAAAAAAAAGCTTGAATTTGTTTCTATTATTTAATTGTCCAGAATATGTATTTGAAAAGTTTTATGGTCCTGCATGATGATGATCTGCATGTGAACCCATACAAGCATCACAGTTTACTGGGATATTATCTTTTTCTTTGTGCAGTTGACATACTACATCTTCTGTTTTAATTTTTCTACACAAATCACATATTCTTGAGATTATACCGCTCTGATTGAGTTTTCCTTCCTTAAGATCCATTGCAAACTCTTTAATTAACTCTTGCACATCATCATTAAATTTTATTCCGTGACCTCTTTTATCACTTATATATTGAGATACTGCGGGTTGTGTTATGTCAAGTAACTCTGAAATTTCCTTTTGTTTCATGCCCAGATTTAAAAGCTCTTTAGCAAGCTCTGATCTTATACTGGGAATAACATACCATACTACTATTTCACATGGGGGTCTCATCTTAATCACACTTTCCTTTGAATTTAATAATTTTTTTATTATTTCAAATTTAATAATTTTTTTTAGTTTAATAATATTTAATTAAATTAAAATTTAATAATTATTTGATTATATTGTTTAGCTCATATATAACAATTGACATATTATTATTTTTCATGAGTATAACATTATTTATTTCTATAAAAAAAATTAGGATTATCAATATAATTAATACAATAACATAATATGGTTAAATTCCAGCCCCTTCTGTGAAAATTTCTTCAATTTCTGATTTTTTAGACAAGAAACCATTGATCTTCACAATGTCAGTACTTATTCCAAGGTCTTTTATTTCCTTTTCAAGTTCGTCCTGGCGCTGTAATATAAGTCTGATAACTTCTGCAACAGGATCGGGTAACTGCCCATGGTCTAGATCTATTGCACATTTACGTTTTTCTTGAACAATTCTTCCAGGTATTCCAACTACAGTAGAACCTGGTGGTGCGGGTTTTAGAACTACAGATCCTGCACCGATCTTGCAGCAATCTCCAATTTTAATGTTTCCTATTATCTTTGCTCCAGAACCTATTACTACGCCGTTTCCAATGGTTGGATGACGTTTCTTCCTTTCAAGACTTGTTCCCCCTAACACAACTCCTTGATAAATTAAAACATCGTCACCAATTTCAGCTGTTTCACCAACCACAACACCCATACCATGATCAATTAACACTCTTTTACCAATTTTAGCCCCGGGATGTATTTCAACACCTGTTAAAAATCTATTAATGGTAGAAATAAATCTTCCCCAAAATATGTGATTGCGTGTCCAGAACCAGTTAGCTAATCTGTGAAGCCATATTGCATGAAGTCCCGGAGAGCATAAAACAACTTCTAATGTACTCCTTGCAGCGGGATCCCTTGAGAATACCATTTGTATGTCTTCTTTTATTCTTTCAAACATTCAATCACCAATTTATGGATATATAAAATTAAATGAGGGCAATAATTATATATTAAAAGCAATTTTAATACTTTATTATTACTGCCATATACTATCAATTCATTTAATTTATTACTTATAGTATTTAATTATTTAATTAGTAAAATCCGAAGATTCTGCTGCTGTCTTGAATATATCCTCAAATACCCAATCCATACTAAGATATCTTTCACCAGTATCTGGTAAAACTACTACTATAAGTTTTCCAGCATTTTCTTCTTTCTCAGCTAGTTGGAGTGCTGCGAAGGTTGCTGCTCCTGATGATATACCTGCAAGTATTCCTTCTTCCCTTGCGAGTCTAAGTAATGTTTTTGCAGAATCTTCATCTGAAACTTGTATGATCTCATCTATAACTTCTGTTTGAAGAACATCTGGAATAAAGCCTGGTCCAATACCCTGTATTTTATGCGGTCCTGGGCTTCCACCTGAAAGTACTGGTGAAGTAACAGGTTCTACTGCTACGGCTTTAATTTCTGGTTTGAGTTCTTTAAGAGCAAGACCAACACCAGTAATAGTACCTCCAGTTCCTGTACCTGAAACAAGTATGTCTATTTTCCCTTCTGTATCTCTCCAAATTTCTGGAGCTGTTGTTTCCCTGTGAATTTTAGGATTGGCTAAATTTTTAAACTGTTGAGGCAATACTGAACCGGGTATTTCAGCTGCAAGTTCTTCTGCTTTAGCAACTGCACCCTTCATCCCATTGGCTCCGGGTGTTAAAACTATTTCTGCACCTAATAATGCTAACAATTTTCTCCTTTCAATTGACATAGTATCAGGCATGGTAAGAATAAGTTTATATCCTCGAGCTGCAGCAACAAATGCCAGAGCTATACCTGTATTTCCACTAGTAGGTTCTATCAATATTGAATCTTTATTGATTACACCAGCTTCTTCCCCTGCCTCTATCATAGCGACACCAATCCTGTCTTTTACACTGGATAGTGGATTGAAAGATTCTAATTTAACAACTACATCTGCTTTTGAGTCTTTTGTCAATTTATTTAACCTTACTAAAGGAGTGTTTCCTATAGTTTCGGTTATATCATTTGCTATTCCCCTTGTTAATTCCGGTATTTTAACCATATTTTTCACCTTCTTGTATCTAATTTACCATTTTAAAATATATATAACTATCGTTATATAACAATTGTTATAAACTGTTTGTTACATATAAAACTTTTGTTTAACAGCGTTAAGCAACATAGAAACTGGTGTTTCTAATAATCATGTACTGAATATATCTTTTTCCATCTTTAAATAACTTAAAAAAATAATATATTTAAACACTAAAATAAGTGTCTAAACAGATTAATATTCGATATATAAAAATTTCCTAGATAAAATTTTAATTCTATACACCACCCCCATTGCTCTGTATCCCTTCTTGTGCTATTTTCTCTTCTTTAATCAAATTACTAACCCATGATGATGCCCAATCTGCTAAGTCCTGTGCTTCAAATGGTTTTGGAACATAAGCTTCCTTGTTTGCTATTACATTTCTTGCCAGTTGTCTATATACATCGGCCTGTTGAGAATCAGGAGCCCCCTCAATGGTTGTTACACCATCAAGTTCACACATTGTAACGGTCGTGGATCTTGGAATGAACTCAATAACGTTTGTATCAGTTTTTTCACTGAAATCGTTTATCATGTCCCTGTGGGATAATTTGCTGATGGAATTTCCAATTATGCCTCCAAGCAAAGCACCTCCACTACCAGAATATTTTAATATACCTTTAAATAGGTTATTAACAGCGTATATTGCCATGTAATCTGATGAAGTTACTGTGTATACTTGTTCAGCAATTCCTTGTCTTATTGGCATGGCAAACCCGCCACAAACAACGTCACCAAGCACATCGTAGATAACAATATCTGGATCGATGTTATCTATTATTCCGTTATTGTCAAGTAATTCAATAGCTGCTATAATTCCACGACCTGCACATCCAACACCTGGTTCTGGACCTCCAGCTTCAACACAATAAACACCATTATATCCTTCAAATACAAGATTATCCAAGTCGTTTGAACCGCTTCTGACTGTATCCATAACAGTTGGTATTGGTTTTCCCTTTCTTAGTGTGTTTGTAGAATCGTTTTTTGGGTCGCAACCAACTTGCATTACACTGTATCCCAGATCTGATAATGCTGCACTGAGATTGGAAGTTGTTGTTGATTTTCCAATTCCTCCCTTCCCATAAATTGCTATTTGTTTTCTTTTGCTCATCTAAAAACCTCTTTATTTTACTATTATTCATTTATTTCGACCATTATAATCTTTCAATGATTTTAAAATCTTTATATAAATCTAATGGATCAATTAGACATTTCTAATAATTACTCAAATCTATTCAATTTGTATGATAACGTATGAGATGATAAACCTTAATCTCTATGGCTATAGTATGATTTTTTGATAGGAGTTCTAATGGCAGTTAGATTTTTCAATTAATCTTAAGGGTCATCTCATACAATTATTACGGTGATAAATTGGTATTGATATTACTTACATATTAACAATTTATTACCTCCGATTTTATGTTCTGTTATCATATTACAATGGTCCCGCGAATGTGCTTATGAAATCTTCCATAAGTCTAAGTCCGCCAGCATATCCCGTATAACTATCTCCCAATATTACTCTGTTATATGAAGGGAAACCAACTGTCACATGGAGAGCACCGAGTTCTGACATAGCTGTAGGAGATTCTAGGGAGCTTGAAAAGAGGAACTGAAAAGGCCTGTCCCTGAGTTTCTCTCTTGCTAAATGAGAATCATTTTCAAAGAATATGTCAGGTTTTACAGGAGTTTCTAATTTATCTGTAATCTCTTTGATAATTGCGTCCCTATATTCTTCTGGTGGATTATCAGTTATTTGTATAATATCTGGAAGATATCCAACTTCATTGGCTAAAAATTGTGTTATGTTAATAACTGCGTTAGAGTCGGCAACAACAGCAAAATATGAATGTGGACGCACTAGAATAATCGCATCTCCAGCATATTCAATGAAACGATATGCTTTACGCTCTTCATTGTCAACGAATTCTTCTATTATCTCTGTAGAAACATCTAATTTTTCTCCTACAGTCCTTAAGAAATAATTGGTTTGTTTAGGTCCTACTGGAACGCTTGGAAAAGCGATAAAAGGTGTATCGAATTTTTCTTCTAACTTTTTAACTATTCTGTGTCCATTCCATGAAGAAAGTACCAGATTGTATTCTGCTTTTGGTATTTCCTTTAATTTTTCAAATCCATTAAACTCTGTAAAAATTACATTGGCCTTTAAACCAATACTTTCTAGGAGTTTTTTTACTGCATCAACTTCTCCCTTCCAGAATATATGCTGGTAAGGTACTATACCAAATACGTTAACTAATCCTTTTTCCTTTGGTAATGGTTCCAATATCTGATCTATCACTGCTTCAAAAAACAATTCATAACCCTCATAGGATGAACCGCTAAAACCTGGAGCGTTGATATTAATCAGAGGAACTTTTCCTTCGAAATCTCGAATTACTGCTTCCACATCATCCCCGATAAGAGATGGTATACATCCAGATATTACTGCAAATGCATCTCCTTCCATAAGTTCTGCAGATGATTCAATTAATCTTCTAAGCTTATCTTCACCACCGAAGATCACATGTTCCTCAACAAGTCCTGTGGTAGGTGTACTCGTACCACCTACAGGTCCTCCAGCATTTTGTCCTCCAGCGTATAATTGTCCGAAAAGCTGTCCAAGTCCACATCCTAGTCCTGCATGTAACAATGGAACTACACCATAAATCCCTAGTGTTGTGGCATATGCCCCTGCAAGGGCACATGAATATTTGGGAGCTTCTACAAACTCTGTTCCTAAAGTGTTGTCAAACACTTCTTCTTCAATTTTTTTATCTTCTTTTGTACTCATTTAGAAGTCTCCTCTTTAAGGTAGTGTAATGGATTTGGCTGTTCATACCACCATTCTTTGTAACTGTCGGCTGTTTTTCGTTTTAAGTTCTTTTGGAATGAAGTACTGTCTAACGATTGAAGTAAAAAGTTTCCAAATGCTACTGCACCAGCATATCCACTTTGGGCACTCCAAGGATCTGGATCTGCTCTTAAGGAATGTATTCTAGTTACATTTTTCTCTCTTTTGTAAGCTCCTCCCTGGAATGGGCAGGTTAATGTAATGTCAGGATCCCTAGTTCTTGTTACATGTGCCTGTTCTGCTGCTTGGAAAGTGTTTACAAGAACATCAACATCTCCTATATCATCTACAAGTCTTTCAAGATCTTCTAATATTAAATTATCAAAATCTTGTGTCAATGCTGCTGCTGATTTTAGTCCTAATTCATCGAAGTATGGTAATTGTGATAGGAGTCTTCCCTGTCCAAGTGCTCCTAAAACTTCAATTTCACCGTCTCCTTTGAGCTTTTTGAATTCATCCTTGATTGCTTCCAATTTAGGGGACCATACCTTGTGTTCTTCTTCGATTAAAGCTTCTATTTCATCTTCTTTGTCGGTATATTTGCCTATTTTCCTCAACCATTCATCAGTATTTCTTATTCCTGTTGGTGGAGGGTACAAGAAAAATGGAACTCCATATTCTTGTTCAAGTCCTCTTGAAATGTAATCAGTGTAGGTTGGGCATAGTGGTGCTGTTACTGCTGCTTCTCCTAGTTGTTCAAACTGTTCAACTGTTGCAAATTCTGGAACAAAATTCACTCTAAGCCCTACTTTATTAAGTAACCTTTTTATTTCCAAACGGTCCTGCCAGGTGTATGATAACATACTAGCAACGTTTACCAAATCTTTCTGTTTCTTTTCTGGTTTTTTAACTAAGTATTTAAGAACTCCATGCCAGAATGCATCGTATCCTGTTTGCACTAATCTGGATCTTACCCCTTCACAATGTATGGGTACTATGGTTGCTTTAACTTCGGGTTGTATTTCAGCTACTGCACCTTCAATATCTTCTCCAATAACACCTGAAGTACATGTGGTTAGAATAAATATAGCTTTCGGATCGTATCTCTTTTGAGCTTCTAATACTGCTCTTTTCAACTTAGCACTTGCACCATAAACCACATCTTTTTGTTGTAGATTTGTGGTAATCCAGTTTAGTTCATACTTCTCTGGTCTTCCGAGTTCGGTGGGTATTCCCCTGAATAGTTCCCTGTATCCTAATGATGAAGATGAGCATCCTACTGGTCCGTGAAATATGATGGCTGCGTCTCTTATTGTGGCTACTCTTACTGTTAAATAAAAGTTTAATACACATCCTGATGTCTGCTGGAAGTTCCTATCTTTGCATTTAAGATTTCCTGCCCTTGCATCTTTTATAAGCTCGGTTGCTTTACCATAGTAAACATTGGTACCTTTAGCTCGCTGTTCCCTGTTGGGGCAAGTAGCTTTATCCAAATCTATCTTATAATCTGGGTCATATTCTTCTGACATTTAATTATCCTCCGTCCCTCTAAATTATTTTCTCCCATTTTGATATAACGATCGTTATATGACTTTTGTATTAGAAAAGCTCTAATATAAAAACTTAACGATCGTTAATTTGTAATTTATAAAAATTTTTTAACATAACAATACAACATTTATTAGTTTTTAACATGATAAATTTCCTCTAACTATTTAATAATCCCTTATTTCTTTTAACATTAACAACTGAAATTGTATATATATTTCTAATTAACAACTGATTTGGATTCTGCTTTCTTCTCTTCTTTCAATTTAACAATTCTGGCAGCTAACTTTTCTAAAGCTTCGTCGATATAGGTTGGTATCATGAAAGGTTGTATGCCATTAGAGAGTAAGAATTGTGATGCTCCAGGGCCAATTTGACTCACCAATACTATGCTGGTGTCTTTTATGATATCAACTGTATTATCTAATGCGCTTACGGAATGATCTCCACCATTACAAGTAGGCTCGTTTTCTCTTTTTTCAACAAATTCAAATGTACCATCTTCATTTAAATCAAAGATAAGGAACTCTTGTGCGTGTCCAAAATGTTGATTTATGAATTTACCATCATTACTTGCGACAGCAACTTTTATAGACATTATAAACCTCCCATTCGTTTTCAATTACTAGACAAAATTCCTTGATTATCTAAAAACATTTAATAATCTGTTTATAAAAAATCAACAAGTTATACATTTGAGCGTTGTATTTTTATTGTAAGATATTATTATGTAACAAATTATTTAAGTAATTTAGACATCATAACCTCGTTACGAAGCACATTTATAGTTAGTATTTAAGATCATATAAATAGTTAACGATCGTTATATTTTATTTCTATTTTAAAAACTATTATTCTTTAACCCTTAAAGTTTAACAAATAATTATTATTTAGTGCTGAGGGGGATTATGACTTTAATAAAATAGATAAATTATTAAAAGTCATGTTGAATAAATGACTTTTAATAGGATATAAAAAAAGTCATTTAATCCTTAAAGGATTTAATATCCAAGTATTATATTTTATCCAGATCGCACTTTAATTATGAGTTTTATGGATATAACATTGTCAATATCCATTTCCGATAATTATAAATACCATAATTAGTATTATTCTTATTTGTGGGCATAAAAGAAAAAATTACAATTGATATTATATTTAAAACTTGATAAAAATATCTATTGGTAGTTAATATGGTATTCCAATTCATGGAGGGTTGTATATGGATAATAAGGTGAGATATCTTGTATTTCTTACTGTTTCACTGTTTATATTAAGTTTATTAGGACATTTACACCAATATCTCATAGGAATCGTGTTTCTCGTTATTTTGGCTTATATATATCTTAAATACTTTTGGAAATCTCCATATGTCTTGTAATCATATTATAGTACTTACAAAAACCTCATAGCATTCAATCTGAGCTTAATTGAACAAGCTATACTACTCGTATCAAGAAAAGTCTTGAAAGAATTAACATAAAAAAGTGAACAAAACCCGAACAGATACAACACTAAAAAACATTTTATTTTAACTTAAATAAACCATTTATTTTTTTAACCTGTTTAATTGATCTCTATTTTAATAAAACCGAACCGATCTAAAAACTCTAGAGATAAAAATTTTACATCAAGTCTTTATATTCCATAAATATATTCAGTTATTGCTATTCGAATTACTCAAAATAGGTTAATATTGAATAGAATTATCATTTTTGTATTATAGAGACGATAATACTACCGATTACAACTAGTATGACCATACTAAGAAAAATATAATTATAATAATGAATCCATTTACTTAACTTTTTGTCACGTCTTAGCATCACTAATTACCTCATTACTGTCATAAACACTTTTTTTAAATAATGCATTCACTGATTATGAATTATGGAATTATGACATATAAAATAGAATATTTATTCTTTTCTAACAATTCTTTGTATTTCATCAGGTATTCTGTTATTGCTATACGTATCA
>Ga0224559_1000559_pt1 | contig 24201 bp, 25 predicted proteins | sample 714S33034metaG_FD_180676 | JGI IMG/M metagenome (GOLD analysis project Ga0224559, IMG submission 180676) | Peat soil microbial communities from Stordalen Mire, Sweden - 717 S3 30-34 | ecosystem: Environmental > Terrestrial > Soil > Wetlands > Peat | place: Sweden: Norrbotten County, Stordalen... | reverse complement strand
GTACCTTGCCCATGACCGGCCTTATCGACATCGGTGTCGGTGAAGCGCATGTCTGCGCCATCCGCGGTGACGATTCAGTCGCCTGCTGGGGTGACAACACGGAGGGCGAAGTCATTCCACCCGCCGGCAAACTCACCACGCTGAGCGCTGGCGATTCGTACTCATGTGGCCTGGACACTTCGGGAGCGCTCGTTTGCTGGGGCTACGAGATTCACGGCAATGGAACTCAACCGGTCGGAACCTTCACGCAAGTCAGTGCAGGGGGCCAGTCTGCTTGTGCACTTCGGAACGACGAAACGCTTGCGTGCTGGGGGACCAGCACCTACGTCGAAAGCACTCCCCTTGGCGGATCCTTCCTTCAGGTCAGCGCCGGCTAGTCCAACGCCTGCGGCGTTCACATTGATGGAACAGTGGCGTGTTGGGGCTACAACTCCGTCGGACAAAGCAATCCACCTGCAGGAACTTTCGCCCAGGTTTCCGTCGGCACGAACACCTCATGCGGCATCAAGGCAGATAGGACCATCGTGTGTTGGGGCGACAACTACTGGGGCGAAAGTAGCCCGCCCTCCGGGGGCTATCTTCAAGTCAGCGCGAGCGACAGCAATACCGGGCACCACGTCTGCGCGCTCCGCACCGATAGCACCCTTGTCTGCTGGGGCAGAAACGATCAGGGCCAGGCGACGCCGCCCGCTGGCAAGTTCGCCCAAGTCCACGCGGGTGACACCTTCACTTGCGCCATCGACGATTCCGGGCGCGAATGGTGCTGGGGCTCTATCGCCCGCCAGCCGCTGTAGCTTTGTAAGGCATTCGCAGACGCCTCGAACCGTCCGGATCTTTGCTACAATAGGTGAGCGGATGAGGCAAACCCCATGACGGAACTTCTGGCAAAACGAAACCTTCTGGTGCAGGCGAGGTACGCGTACAATTTTGATCGGCAGATCTATGTCAACCGCGAGCAGAAGAAGATCTTCAGCCTCGATTTCGTCGAGGACAAAGCGACGGACGAACTCCGGAAGCGCATCGAGGAAAATACCAACGGCGATGGGTGGCACTTCTATTTCAACGACCCGCCGTCCATGGCCGTCCAGAAGCAGCTTCTTGAGATTCTGGGGTAATGACAAACAGGACAATTGAGGATCGACTCCGCGAAGAGTATTTCGATCTTCTTCCCGAGATTCGACGAGCGCTTGAGGAACTGGAGGCCCGAGTTCGATACCGGGTCATGCCGATCTCGGTACAGCTCAAGAGGAAGTACGAGCAGGTCGTCGTCAAATCCAGGATCAAGGAGTGCGAAGGCGCTGTCGACTCCGTCCGAAGGAAGTTGGAGTCAGCGACCCTTGACACGGCTCCCTCGGGTGGGTATTCGCTCACGAGTTTGAAGGATCTTGCCGGCGTTCGGGTCCTGGTGTTCCCACGAAGCTACATCCCGAGATCGATCTAGTCGTTCGGCAAGAGTTCCAAGAGTGGCAAGCCGATCACAAGGATCATGCCGATCATCCGGACGAGCCAGTGTTCTTGAAGTACCACGGCTATTGCACTGCGAGCGCGAAGATCTCTTGCGAGTACCAGATTGTGCCGATGCTTCTCGGCCTCTTCTGGGAGGTCGAACACGCGGCGATCTATAGGCCCGACCCTCGACTGAGGGGAGCAACCAAGGAAATTGGAATGCAAGCGCGCGTCGCCGAGGTTGAGCGAGTGCTTGCAGATTTTGAACGGGAGTTCGAATCCCTGGTCAATGGAGGATTCACCGACCGCGGTTGATCCCCCGCCAATACCGCGCGTGAACATCTTTCCGCGGCACCACGGTGGCGCCTGCCACCTCACCCGCTCGCCATCACACGGCCGGTCGCACCTTTCGCGATGGCTATCTCCATGTCGGTCAGGCTCACAGCGCCGACTCCCGCCGGAGGAACGAGCCGGGCGGCGAGGAACTCGTCCGCGGTGTGCCTGCGCGCCTGCGTCCCGCCCGCGTCGTCTTCGGCTTCGAGCACGATGACTTCGGCCACACCGGGAGCGACATCGGCGGGAAGTTGAACGCGAAGCTCTCTATTCTCGGGAATCTGAACTCTGAGTCGATGTGCATGCATGGTTATGTTCCAGGGCTTCCGTGCGCTGTCGAGGAACCTCTCGTCACTGCGGGTAGTCTACATGATCCGGTCCTGGGTTGGCGCAGGTGAACGAATCCGCGGCGCAACTTTCAGTCTGCCCGCCGCGATTCGGTCGGCCGGCGTGGCGGATCTCCAACCGTTCTACTGAACGATGGCCATCATTGGCGCCGGCAGCACGCCGAGGAAAAGTACGGCCGCGGCCAGCAACACCAACACCACGCCAGTGGCGACCGAGGCATAGCCTTCTGGGGCATCCTTGCGCTCGTGGAAGTACATGGCGACCACGATGCGCAGGTAGTAGTAGACGCTGATCACGCTGTTCAAGACGCCGGCCACCACCAGCCAAATGAGTTCGGGACGTTCGACGGCGGCGCGGAACAAGTAGAACTTGGCGAAGAAGCCACCCGTGGGTGGCACTCCGGCGAGCGACAACAAGAACAACGTCATGACCAAGGCCAGCGCGGGTCGCCGCCGGGCCAGGCCGGCCCAGTCGTCGACGGCGGGGCATTCGTCGTTCTTGCTCCCAACCCACCCGGCAACTGTAAACGCGCCCAGGGTGGTGCAGGCGTATGCTGCCAAATAGAACACCAGGGCCGGCCGCGCGTCTGCGATGCCGAAGCCCACCGCCGCCATGCCGACCAGCAAGTAGCCGGCGTGGGCGATGGAGGAATAGGCCAGCATGCGCTTCACGCTGTCTTGGCGAATGGCCGCGAGATTGCCCAGCGTCATGGTGGCGAAGGCAACCAGACCCAGCAAACGTGACCAGCCCGCGTGCCCAAGCGCCACCTCGGGCGCGGCGAATGCCGACCCGAAGAGCCGCAACAAGGCGGCGAAGGCAGCGGCCTTGATACCCGCGGCCATGTAGCCGGTCACGGGCGTGGGCGCACCCTCGTACGCGTCAGGCAGCCACATGTGGAAAGGCACCGCCCCGACTTTGAAGAGCAGCGCCGCGAGCAGCAGGCACACGCCGATGATGAAGAGGGGATTATTGCCGGCCACCGAGGCGCGGCTGGCGATTCCCGCGAAGGAAAGCTCGCCGCCCGTGGTGCCGTACACGAGGGCCATGCCGTAGACGAAAAAGCCCGTGGCCAGCGCTCCCATCAAGAAGTACTTGAGCGCGCCTTCGGCGCCGCGCCCGCTCCCATAGCGGCAAGCCACCAGCGCGTAGGCGGCCAGAGACATGGTCTCGATACCGATGAGCAACGACAGCAAATGGGTCGCGTGGACCACCATGATCATGCCCGAGGTAGCGAAGAGAATCAGGGCGGGAAATTCGCCGCGCTCGAAGTCGCGCTCGCGCGCAAAGGAATCGAACACCACTACGCTCATGGCGGCGACGGAGGCGATGATCAAATCGAAGACCAGGGCCAGGCGATCGGACACCCACATTTCGGACAAGATGGGTCGGGCGCTTGCCGACTTGGGCAGCGCGGAGGCAGCAAGGACCACGACGCCGACCAGAGCGAGCGCGGACATCCAGGTAACCACACCACGCAGGCGTGAGCCCAGGAGCACGAACAACATCAGGGCAAGACAAGCCGCGCCGCCGACCACAAGCAGCGGCGACAGCGCAAGCAAAACGGAAGCGTCGCCGATCATCGCATACCTCCCTGAAGCGCGCGAGCGCCAGGGCGACCGCCAGGCGCAGGTGGGAAGGGTCGCGGACCTGCGCCCGAACCGAGCATGCGCGCCGGGGCGTCCGGATGGGCGTGCGCCTCGGCCAAGCGCCCGCGGTAGCCTTCCACCATGGCATCGACCGAGGCCGCGCTGCGGTTGAGAATGGGGCCAGGCAGAAGGCCCATGCCCAGGGCGAAAATGACGATCACCGCGAACACGAGCTTCTCGGTCCACGAAAGATCGCGCACCTTCTCGTCGCGATTCTCGGGCTTGTCGAGCGGTCCCAGCATGACCTTCTGAAACATGGTGAGCAGGTAGACCGCGGCGAGGATGACCGCCGTGGCCGAAATCGCGGCCATGAGGGCCGGGTGCGGGAAAGCCGGGGTCATGCCGTTTTGCTGCCAAACCTTGCCGGCATTGAAGGTCCCGATGAGCACTAGGAATTCGCCTACGAATCCGCACAGGCCGGGCAAGCCCGCCGACGCCAGCACGATGACGAGAAAGACCGCGGCGAAAACCGGCATGCGCGCCCACAGCCCGCCGAAGTCCGACAGTTTCCGGGTGTGCCGGCGTTCGTACAGAATGCCAACCGCAAGGAACAGCCCGCCGGTCGAGATTCCGTGCGCCAGCATCTGGAAAAGCCCGCCTTGAATGCCAGTGGCCGTGACGGTCAGGATGCCCAAGACCACGAAACCCAGGTGCGAAACCGAGGAATAGGCGACGAGCTTCTTGATGTCGTCCTGGGCATAGGCCATGAGTGCGCCGTACACGATGCCGGCCACGGCCAGCCACGCGATGAGCGGCGCGGCCTGCGCGGCGGCCAGCGGAAAGAAGGGCAGCGCGAAGCGCAGGTAGCCGTAGGCGCCCAGCTTGAGCAGCACGGCCGCCAGAATGACCGAGCCGCCGGTCGGCGCCTCGACGTGCGCGTCGGGCAACCAAGTGTGCAGCGGGAAGAGCGGCACCTTGATGAGAAAAGCGAGCGCGAAGGCGGCGAAGCACCACAGTTGCGCATCATGCGGAAGCATCAGATGCGACCAAGTGCCCATGTCGAAGGTCCACTGGCCCGTGACTCCGTGAACCGCGACCACCATGTACAGAATCGCCGCCAACATCAGCAATGATCCGACCAGGGTGAAGATCATGAACTTGATGGCCGCGTACACCCGCCGCTCGCCGCCCCAGATACCGATGATGAAGTACATCGGCACCAGCATCAGTTCCCAGAACACGTAGAAGGCGAACATGTCGAGCGCCAGGAACGCGCCGATCATGCCCGATTCCAGCATCAGCATGGCCGCCACGAAGCCGCGGTTGCGGTCGCGCACGAAGCCGGTGGCCTGCGGTGAAAGCAGGGTCACCACCACCATCAGCGTGGACAAGAACATGAGCCACAAGGAGATACCGTCGACGCCAAGATGAAAGCGAATGCCGAGGGCCGGGATCCAAGCCCAGTCGGTCTCGAATTGGAAGCCGGCGTGGGTGGCATCGAAGGCAGCCAGCACGAACAGCGACTGCACGAAGGTCACCAGCGCGACCGCGATGCCAAACCCGCGCGCAAGCCGCGGATTGTCGGCGGGGAGCAGAAGAGCAAGCAGGGCGCCAACCAGGGGCAACAACGTGGTGAGAGCGAGGTTGGTCATGGCTATCGAATGTCGATGTCCTGCTTGAAGGTGCGCCGGGTGTGCCAGCGCGCGTCCTCGATGAAGACGCTCGCCGTGTAGTGCCCGGGACCGCTGTAGACCCACGTGGCGGTGGGTGTTGCGCTTGCGCGGTCGGGAATGCCGTCGCCGTCGAAATCGAAGCTGTAGGTGAGCTTGTCGGGCGAAGAAGGCGTGTCGAGCAGGGTAATTCGCGCGGTGTGGTTTTCAACCACGACTTCGACCTCGCCGGGCGCGGTCGGCCGCGCGGCGATCCACACCAAGGCGGTCAGGCCAATGACGAACACGGCGAGGTAGCGCTGGACATCGCCGACTTGCACGAATCGGCAGATACGCCCACCGAGGTCGGCCAGGAACGCCCACCCGCCAATCAGGATTTTGTCGATGAGAATCCGATCGACGTATTGAAAGGTCACGCGACACAAAGACGCCAGCGGCCGGATGAAGAGAAACGCATAGAGTTCGTCGACGCGGAACTTGTCGCGGACCAGCGCCACGAAACGGGGCAGGGCGTGGACGAAGGCGTGCGCGGGGGCGCGGTAGCCGCCACCAAAGAAGACGTAAGCCAGGCCGATGCCCGAAAGCGCGATGAGCGTGGAGACGCCCATGCCGGCCCACTCGATGGCGTGTGATATTTCAAGCGGAGCGCCGACGGCTGGTTCGAGCCAGACCGACAACGTGCTTTCGCCGTGCTTGCCGACGAGTTCGCGGAGAGCGGGCGGCACGCCCACGAATCCGGAAAGAGCGGCGCCCGCGGCGAGCACCACGAGCGGAAATACCATCGACACCGGCGATTCGTGAATGTGGTGCTTTACCTCGTCGCTGGCGCGGCAAGGACCGGTGAAAACCAGGAAATAGAGGCGCGACATGTAGAATGCGGTCCCGAGGGCCGCCAGCCCAAGCAGGACGCCCACCAGCGGCCCCACCCACGCCAGTCCATGTCCGTAGACCTCGGTGGCGAAGGCTCCGCCCAGAATCGCGTCCTTGCTGAAGAAGCCGGAGAACACGGGCACGCCGCAGATGGCGAGCCAGCAGATCTGGAACACGCGCGTGGTCCACGGCAGGCGCTTGGCAAGCCCGCCCATTTGGGTGATGTCGCCCGAGCCGCTCATGGCGTGCATGACCGAGCCCGCACACAAGAACAAGCCGGCCTTGAAGAAGGCATGCGTGAAGAGGTGGAAGATGCCGCCCGCGAAGTTGCCGGTGCCGACGCCCACGAACATGAAACCCAGCTGGCTGACCGTCGAATAGGCCAGCACCTTCTTGAAGTCGTTCTGGGCAAAGCCGATGAGCGCGGCGAAAAGCGCGGTCACTGCTCCGACGATGGCGACGACGGCCAACGCTGCCGGAGCAACCATATACACGGCCGACATGCGCGCCACCAGGTACACGCCGGCGGTCACCATGGTGGCGGCGTGAATCAGCGCCGACACCGGGGTTGGGCCGGCCATGGCGTCGGGCAGCCAGACGTAGAGGGGAATCTGGGCCGACTTGCCGGCCGCGCCCACGAAGAAGAAGAGTCCGGCCCAAAACGCCACCGGCTGACCGAGCCAAAGCGGGGCCGCCAAGGCATGACCGGTGCGCGCTGAATCCAGAATGGCCGGAATGTCGAGTGTGCCGGTGGCGCGGAAGATCAGGAACGTGCCCAGAAGAAAGCCGAAGTCGCCGATGCGGTTGGTGATGAAGGCCTTCTTGCCGGCGCTGGCATTGGCGGTTTCCTTGTACCAGAACCCAATGAGCAGGTAGCTGGCCAGGCCCACGCCTTCCCAGCCGATGAACACCACGGGCAGGCTGTCGCCCAGCACCAGCGTCAGCATGGCGCCGCAGAACAGGTTCAGGTAGGCGAAGAAGCGGGGGTAGTCGTGTTCGTGGGCCATGTAGCCCGCCGAATAGACGTGAATGAGAGCGCCGATGAAGGTCACCACCAGGCACAGAAGCCCGGACAAGGCGTCCATGCGCAACGCCAGATCGACGTCGACAGTGCCGGCCGAAAACCAGGTGTAGACCAGCTCGGAAATGCCGCCCTGGTGCACCACTTTGGGCAAGGCGAAGAAGAACGCGTCGGCCGCGATGACGAACGAGGCAAACACCGTCAGGCTGGCCAGCGTCTGCACCACCGCGCGCGAATGGCGCCGGCCGAACAGCATCAAGTAGGCCGCGCCAAGGAGCGGCAGAAGCGGGATCATGAACAGACGAGAAAACATGGTCAGTTCCGCAACTCGTTGATGGCGTCGAGATCGATCTTCCTACGCGTGCGATACACCGAAACCACGATGGCCAGACCCACCGCCGCCTCGGCGGCGGCGAGCGCCATCACGAAGAACGCGACGACGTGGCCTTTCTCGTCGCCGAGTCCGCGCGAGAACGTCAGAAGCGCCAGACTACCAGCCGCGAGCTGCAATTCGAGGCTCATGAGCACGAAGAGGGCATTGCGACGCAAGAGCACGCCGGCCGTGCCGATGAAGAACAGCGCCAGGGAAACCAGGATGTAGCAATAGCCGGGCATCAGATTGCGTCTCCCCCGGGTCGCGACGGCCGGGACAGCAACACTCCGCCCACGACAGCGACCAGAAGCAGGATCGAGATGGATTCGAAGGGGAACAAGAAATCCGTGAAGAGCAAATGGCCGATGGAGGCGACCGTGCCGAAGCCAGGGATGGGCAAGGCGGCGGAGCTGGCCAGAACGTCGGTCTGTTTCTCGCGCACGACGATCCATGCCACGCGATAGAAGAGGTAGCCCGTGGCGAGCACGGAAGCCGCGCGCAGGAACAGCCCGCGCAAGGCGATGGGCTGGGTTTCTTCGCGGTTCACGATCATTACCGCGAAGATGAAGAGCACCATGATGGCGCCGGCGTAGACCAAAACCTGCAACACGGCGAGAAAGTGCGCGGAGAGCGAGGCGTAAAGACCCGCCACCGCGCAGAAGGTTCCCACCAGCGCGATGAGCGCGCCCTCGGCGCTTTTGCGCGTGATGGTGAGCAGAGCACCACCTAGCGCGGAGGCGGCCAGCACGACAAACGCGACTTTTTCCAGAAGGCCAGGTGCCGAAGCCATCAGATTCATGTGGATGTCCTCCTGGCCGCGAGCTTGGCCTCGAAATCGGCGCGGAATTTGGTCAGAAATCCCAGCATGGGCCACGCGGCTGCTTCGCCGAGGGGACAAATAGTGTTGCCGGCGATGCCGACCGCGATGTTGCCCAGAAGCTCGACGTCGCCCGGCCGGCCCTCGTCGTCGGCCAGGCGCGAACACACGCGCGCCAGCCAAGCCGTGCCCTCGCGGCACGGCGTGCACTGCCCGCACGACTCGTGCGCGTAGAAGCGCATGATGGTGGCGCAGAAGGCGACCACGTCGGTGGTTTCGTCGAACACCACCACGCCGCCCGAACCGGCCATGGTCTTGAGCTTCTTGCCGCCGCCCATGTCGAAGGGAACGCCAGGGCTCGCTTCGACATCCTTGATGCGGGCGTCGGTCGTCAGGGTGTCGAATTCGATGGGCACGTCGACTTCGCTCGCGTCCAGCACCGGCATCGAGCTGCCGCCCGGAATCACGCCGCGCAGGCGCCGCCCGCCCACCATGCCACCGCAGAATTCGTCGATGAGCCGGCGAAAGGAAATGCCCATGGGCAATTCAAAGACGCCCGGGCGATTGACATGTCCCGAGACGCTGAGCACGCGCGTGCCGCCCGACTTGCCCATGCCGAGCTTGGCGAACCAGGCGCCGCCACGGTTCACGATCTCGGGGATGTTCATCAAGGTCTCGACGTTGTTGACGATGGTGGGCTGGCCGAAAAGGCCGCGCACCGCTGGGAAAGGCGGCTTCATGCGCGGCCAGCCGCGCTTGCCTTCGAGCGAGTTGAGCAGCGAGGTTTCCTCGCCGCAGATGTAGGCGCCTGCACCCCGGTGCAGTGTGAGGTCGAGCTTGTACGGCCCCATGGCGCTCGCATGTTCCTTGCCAAGCAGGCCGGCCGCGTAGGCTTCGTCGATGGCGGCTTGGGCGATCTTGGCCTCGTGAACCATTTCACCGCGAATATAGAGGTAGGCGTGCGTGCAGCCTAGGGCATAAGAGGCGACCGCCATGCCCTCGACGAGCAGGTGGGGATCGCCGGCGATGAGCACGCGATCCTTGAAGGTGCCCGGTTCGGACTCGTCGGCATTGCACACCAGGTACACCTGCTTGGAGTCCTTGGGGAGAAAGCCCCATTTCATGCCCGTGGCGAAGCCGGCGCCACCGCGCCCGCGCAGATTCGACGCCTTCACCTCGTCGACGATGGCCGGGCGCTGCATGCCGAGCGCCTTCTTAAAGGCTTGCCAGCCGCCGCGCGCTTGATAGGTGCCGAGGTCGCGAATTCCGGCCACACCGATGTTCTTGGTGACGACCTTCTCGCCCTCGCCGCCGCGGAACACGGCGAGGGTATCCATGGGCGGCGCCGCGTGTGCGTGGCTGCCGCCGACTTGCGGCTTGTCGCGCAGGTCTTCGAGCAGGCGATCGAAATCGACGGCCGAAAGGTCGCGGTGCCGAGTTCCGCCGTCGACGACCGAGGCGCCGTGCTCGCACCCGATCATGTCGTCGTCCTCGTCGAGGCTGAAGATCCCGTCGGCGGTGGCTTGGCCGGGCCGAATGCCCAGGCGCTGCTGCGCGCGGTAGAGAGCATCGTACCCGCTCTTCACCACGCAGCCGATGTTGCTGCACACGTGCAGGCGGTGCCGCGCTGGCGGGGTGCGGCGAAACATCGTGTAAAAGGTCACAACGCCGAACACATGCGAGAGCGGCAGATCGAGCAGACGCGAAACCGTCGCCAGGGCTTCATCGGAAAGATGACCGACTTCGTCCTGGATCACGTGCAGGGCGGGAATCAGCGCGGCCTGCGCGTTGGGATAGCGACCGCGCAGGCGGTCTATCATCTGTTGGGTTTGCGCTGAGAGTTCGAGGGCCATGGGCCTAGGCTCAGGACTTTGAGATGTGAAAGGCAGAACGTCAACTCCCCTTGATGCCGACCGGCCTCGCCATCGACTGACGCCTCGCGCCCGAGGTTTGCGGACCAACGCGAGCCTGTTTTCATTTGCTAGCCGCGAACCAGGAGTCTGGCCGCGAAGTCCCCGGCCGCGCCAGCGGCGAAACAGGCGACCAACGTGGCTCCGACGTAAAGCGCGGCGAGCGCAAAGGCTCCCTGCTGTGAAAAGCGAAACGCTTCGTAGTTGAAAGCCGAGTAGGTGGTGAAGCCGCCTAGGATTCCGGTTGTCAGGAACAGCCGCACCATGGGGGACATGACGTTGGCGGAGCCGCCGAGGCGCATGATGGCGCAGATGAGAAACGAACCGATGAGGTTGACCGCGAGGGTGCCGAAGGGAAATCCCGCGCCCACAACCGACTGCGTCCAGCTGGAAAGCAGATAGCGCGCTCCGCTGCCGAGCGCGCCGCCCAGGCAAACCGTCAAGAACCGCAACATTTTTGGTCTCTTTCTATACCACCCGCCGACCGTTTCCGTCTCCTCGTAGGGAAGTAGACCACAGGTGGCTCTTGGGCCCCTTCAGACTGGCGGTGCATCCGTCGATAGCAGGCCGGAGGATGCAGATTCGAATTCTCTTAGTCGAAGAGAACGTGCCAGCCCGCGAAAGCCTTGGGCGCGTGGTCTCTTCCTTGGGCTACGAGTACGCGGTCGCCGAGAACGCCTCGCGCGCACTCGACGCGCTGTCGGCGGCGACGTTCGACCTGTGCGTGCTCTCCTTGAGCCTGCCCGAGGACATGGTTCGCAATCTCTTCGCGTCGGCGCAGGCACGCAAGAACGCGATTCCCGTGGTGGCGCGCGCCGAACACGCCTCGGTTGGCGAAATCATCGCGGCATTCCGCATGGGCGCCGTCGATTTCATCACCCGTCCCTGCCACGACGACTTGTGCGCCGAGATTCTCGAACGTGCCTTGTCCGAGCGCGGACGCGGCACTTGCCCGGTGCGCACCAGCGGCGCGACCCTGCTCGGAGAGCACCCGGCGATGCAGGTCGTTCTAGAGCGTGTCGACCAGGTGGCCGACTCCGACGCCAGCGTGCTCATCCGCGGCGAGGAGGGCACCGGCAAGGAAGTCGTGGCCCGGCTGATCCACGCCTGCGGCGGCCGGCGCCGCGGCCCCTTTGTCACGGTTCGCTTGGGTACGGGCAAGCCGCGGCTGAGCGCGGGCGAGTTGTTCGGTGGCATCCGCGCCGTTTCGGAAGCGGCCAACGATCCGCCGCGCACCCGCGTCGAAGAAGCCGAGCACGGCACCCTGTTCATCGACGAGGTCGCGAGCCTTACGCGTGAATCGCAGATAGGACTTCTGCGGCTGGTGCGCGATCCGGCCTCGCGCACGCGTGCCGACGTCCGCATCGTCGCGGCCACCACCCACAACCTCGAACAGGCGGTGCGCGATGGCACCTTCGTCGAGGATCTCTATTATCGCTTGAACATCATTCCCGTCGAGATTCCGCCCCTGCGCGAGCGCCTCGAGGACATCCCCATCTTAGTCGAACATTTCCGTCGCGTCGCCAACGCCTTCACCGGACGCACCACCCCGCCGTTTCCACCGGACATGCTGGTGCGTCTCGGGGAAAACCCGTGGCCAGGCAACGTCCGCCAACTCGAGAACGTGGTGGCGCACCTCGTGTCCTCGGTCAAAGACCGCGGCGTCACCGTGCATGACCTTCCCGCCAGCCTGCGCACCGACGTGAAATCCCTCGGATCGGCCATCTTGGATTTGCCCCCTCACGGCGTCGATCTGCGCATGCTCCTCACCCAACTCGAGGACCGGCTTATCGGTCAGGCGCTCGAGCGCACGGGTGGAAACAAGAATCGCGCAGCCGAATTACTTGGATTAAACCGAACCACCCTGGTCGAAAAGCTTCGTCGAAGAACCGTGGCGTGAGTGGAAATGCGGCCACGTGGTCCGCGCTCCCACACGTCGTCTCGGCTCGTCGTCAGTCGGTTGACGGTCACGGGGGACCTTGACGTCATTCGGTTGACAATCGGCGCTTTTGACCTGACCCGGCGCCAAGGAAATGGCCCAGTTGGCGTTGTCATTCCCTGGCACAAGAGGTGCACCCCGGTCCCGCATGCCCAAAGCGAAGCGAGCCAAGATCGGGAAGCAACGTCGGCACTTAGCCCACAAACAACCGAAGAAACGCACACGCAAGCTTTCGGCAAAAGCGCTAGCAGTTCGACGAAGCGATTACGCGGCCAAGTTCTTTCCCTATATCGAAAAGGTGGCGCGGCGCTTGGCTCGGCGGCTGCCCGCCCACGTCGAGATCGACGACTTGGTTTCGGCTGGCGTGATCGGACTCATGGAAGCGGCCGAGCGTTTCGATCCCAAGCGCGTGGATCGCTTCGAGGCCTTCGCCGAGTTCCGCATTCGCGGTGCCATGCTCGACGACCTGCGCGCGCGCGACACGCTCTCGCGCGACATGCGCCGTCTGTCGAACGAGCTGCGCGAGGCTACGCGCAAGCTCGAAGCCGAGCTCGGCCGTTCGCCGGATCAATCCGAGTTGGCCAAGACTCTCGGACTCAAGATGGACGAGCTGTACACGCGCCAACAGAAACTTTCCGGCGCCTCGGTGGTCGGCATCGACGACGCGGGTCCTGATTTCCTCGAGCGCACGAGCGACATCAACTCGCCCGATCCGTTCGAACTGACGGCCCATCGCGAAGCCTTGGCCCGCTTGGTTTCCGGCATCGACGATTTGCCGGAAAAGATGCAGCAGGTTCTCTCGCTCTACTACTGCGAGAACATGAATCTAAAGGAAATCGGCGAAATCCTCGGCGTTACCGAATCACGCGTCTGTCAGATTCACGGTGAAGCCACACGCCGCCTACGCGAATCGCTTTCGGATATCGAAGACGCGGTCGCGGCCTAGAACTACTGATTCTGAACTGTTTCTCTTTCGTAACCTACCGTCATCATTTGCGTTTCAAAATAGTCGAAAAAGTTGCTTAAGGTTTGGATTGCCGGGCCGATGTGTGTGGGTATGGCACGAGCAGGGCAGATTCAGCCAAACAAGGAAACGAAATCCCCACAGGTGGTCGGGCGCATGGAGAACATCTCCCGCCAGGCACGGGTGGAGGAGTTGCGACAATTGGTCGCCAAAGGGGCCTACAAAGTCAGCCCCCAGCGCTTGGCGCTCAAGATTCTGGTCAAGGCCTTGAGAGAGCAGTAGCGCGGGTAGGTAGATAGAGACCTAGAACGGCAGCACGAGTTGCCGCGGGCGACTGGGCTTGGCCGGGCCAGCGCAAGTTCGGCCACCGAGCGACGCGGATACGCGCCGTTCGTGCGCCACCACGGCCGACAAGACCATCGCAGGGCTGGCGGGAAGGCCGCGGCCCGCGGAGGCGGCCTCGGAAATCCGACACTGCTCGTCCAGTCTTCTCATCGCGGCGAGCTTGTCGTCCTGACCGAGTTTGGCGCGGTCGACCGCCGAGCGCAGCACGCGCAAGGTCTGGTCGTAGATCTTGAGCGGCACGGGAAAGGGACGACCGTCCTTGCCGCCGTGGGCGAAGGCAAAGCGGGCCGGATCCGCAAAGCGGCTGGGCGCCCCGTGCAGGACTTCGGCGACCAGCGCCAGCGCGAAGAGCGTGCGCTGGCCGATGTGCGGCGTGAGCAAGAGTTCGGGAAAGCTGGCCGGTCCGAGTCGCGCCGCCACTTGCAAAGCCGCGCCCAGGCGGCGCAGGTCCAGATTCCCGGCGCGCACGTCGTGGTGCTCGGGCATGGCCAAAACACGCTGGACCATGGCGACGACGTTGGCTGGATCCGACGTGGCCAGCGCGACGGTTTCAGTCCTCGCGGTAGCGGCCGCTTTGTCGGTCAGGTTGACGATGGGAAGCGGACTGGGCTGACCGTCGATTGCGCTGTGAGGCTCGTCGACGAAGGAGCCCGCGCGATCCCACAGCCAGTGGTAGCGGCGGGCTTGCCGCTTGTCCGGGTTCATCCCCTGCTGCACGACCGTCCACTTTCCGTCATCCGTGACGATGAATCCGTGCAGATAGAGGGCGAAGCCATCTTGCACGGCCGCGCTGTCCACCTTGGCGACCAGGCGGCTGGCTCGCACCAAGGCTGGCGCGTCGATGGACACGCGTTCGCCGAGCGCGAGCAATTCATCGGGCGTGCGACGCGAATGCCGGCCGCGGCCGCCGCACACGTGAATTCCCAGCTCGGCCTCGACGGGAGCCAACCCGCGCTTGAGCGCGCCGAGCACGCTGGTGGTGATGCCGGACGAGTGCCAATCCATGCCCATCACGCAGCCGAACGACTGAAACCAAAATGGATCGGCCAACCTGCGCAGGACTTCGTCTCGCCCGTATTCGATGACCAAGGCTTCGACGATCACGCGGCCCAGGCGCGCCATGCGCGAGGCAAGCCACGCCGGCACGCGCCCGCCGTGAAGTGGCAGATCCGCGGTTCCCGTCTTCATCGCACGTGCGACCCGATAGAGCCCGCCGTGGCCGGTTTGGGAATTCGGGCCGCGCCCCTATTCGCCGGAGAAGCGCACGTAGGTGTGCTCTTCGCCGACGGCGGCCTTGACCACCTTCAAGATGGCCTCGCAGTGGGCCTTGACCTCGGCCTTGGGCGAGCCGCGCAGCCGCTTCTCCAGCTCCGTGACCACCAGAGGGATTTGCATCTGGTTGAACAAGGTGTCGCCGTATGGATCGACGAAGCGCAAACACGGCGAGCTTGCGTCTTCGCGGTCGGGCAAGAGCTTCTCGGTGAGGTTGCTGTCGTCGAGAACTTCGTCTTGGACTTCGCCCGATTCAGTCTCCACGCGCAGGTCAATTCCCATGGTTCCTCCCAACCTGGAATCCAGATCCTGCTTCCACTATACGTTCGTTCAGCAAGCCCCGCAAGAACCGATCCGCAGCTAATCCTCCGTCGGTGTGTGAGGTGATCGCGGCCACGACGCATGCGTGAAAAGCGGGCGTGGCGTCGACGCCACGGTCGAAGCAGAGGCGCTCGGAGGCAAGGGCGCAACCTCGCGAAAACAGGCTTGCAAGCTCGCTTGTTCCAGACGGCACGGAACCTGCTAGGGTGCAACCGCATGCATTCGCAACCATCTTTCCGATCGCCCCGCCGGCGCCTCTACCTTGAGCCCAGGACCGACGCCGCGCTCCTTGTGTTCGGCGCGTTTCTTTCCTATGCCTGCGGTGGGTGCCTTTCCAACGAATATGTGATTCCGCAGTCCGAACTCGCACGCTTGGCCCAGTTGCCGCCCGAACAGCGCGGCCAGCGGGTGCAGGTGGTGCAAGTCATTGGCGATCGGCGCGGCGAAGCCATCGACGTCAACCAGCCACCGCCGCCTACCCCCGCTCAAGGGGAAAATTACGGTCCGCCACCCACGGGCTATGTCGAAGAAGGACCGGCGCCTGTCGGTGTCGGAATGGTTGTGGTGCCGGTGCCCTTGTTTCCTCCCCCGCTGCCCGGTCCCGTGGGATGGGCCCGGCCCGGCCCGCGTGGTCCGATCGGCGCGGGGCCTAGCCGGGCCGCTCCGATGCCGCCGCGCAAGCCCGGCGCCTCGTCCATGGGGCAGCTCGGCAAAGGAGGCAATAGCAAGGAGGATCTGCTCGTGTTGCTTGTCGTGGTCGCGGCATTCGCGGCCGTGGGCATGATCGCGACCGAAGGTGCGCGCTACGATGGAAACGTGGCCATGTATCCCTGGCAGCCTGTGCACCTGGCGGCCGCGAATGGACTAGAGCGCGAAGTTCCTTTGGCCCAGCTCACGCAAGCCGATGTCGCGTCGGCGACCAAGGCCACGGTCATGGACGATGAAGGCTGGGGCATGATGCGACTCGGACGACGGCCGCTCGATCGTCGCGGATTCGCCTTCAAGTTCGACTTGGGCGGACTGCACTCGTCGTGCTCGTGCCTTTCCGCAAATGGTTTTGGCACCAACATTCAGTTCGGCTACTTTCCCCACCACCTGTTCGGCCTGCTCGCCACCTGGGCGTTCTCGGCCGGCTCGGATGCGAATAGCGATTCCTTTTACCGCAACAATCTCGCTCTCGAAGCTCAAGTCTTCCCGCTCGACTTCTGGCGATTGCATCTGGGCGGGTTCGGCCACGCGGGCATCCAGTATGCCAACGACGCTGGCGCGGGCACGCGCGACGGCGCCGCGTTCGGCGGCGGTCTCCTCCTCGAACTCGCGCTCAACACGCGGCTGGCGCTCACCGCGCGCGCCGACTACACCTCCGCCAACGTAGCGCCGGGTAACGCCTGGGCCGGCACCGAGATGTTTACCGCCGGCGTTGCGCTTTATTAGTTCAAAAGGTGCTAGATTCCGCGCGTGTTTTGGCGACGTTCCTCGCCAGAGGCGATCCGCATCGAGGTGACCAATCCTTCCGACGGCGGATTCTGGTTCTGGCTGTTCAAATTCTATGCATTCGCGGCGATGTGCCTGGCCGGCCTGGCCGGGCTCGGCGGCATCGGCCTCTACGCCCATTTCGCCAGCACCCTGCCCACCCTGCCCGATTTCGAACGCTACCGGCTGGAGGCAGCGGCCTCGACGCGCATGCGCGCCTGGGACGGCACCCTGCTGGCCGAGCTGGCCAGCGAGCGACGCGAAATCCTTCCGCTCGAAACCTTTCCGCCCAAGCTCCTGCAAGCCTTCGTGGCCATCGAGGATCGCCGCTTCTACGAACACACCGGCCTCGACTACCGCGGCATGTTGCGCGCCTTCGTCGCCAACCTGCGCGCCGGCCGCATTGTCCAGGGCGGATCGACCATCACGCAGCAGGTGGCGCGCTCGTTCTTGCGCACCTCCGAGCAGACCCTCCAGCGCAAAATCCGCGAGGCCATCTTGGCCCGTCGCCTGGAAGCGCGATACGAGAAGAATCAGATCTTGACGTTATACCTGAACCAGATCTTCCTCGGCCACCAGTCGTATGGCGTGGCCGCGGCGGCGCGCCGCTATTTTGATAAGCAGGTGGGCGAGCTGGACTTGGCCGAGATGGCAACCCTGGCGGGCATCGTGCAAGCGCCCAGCCGCTACTCGCCCCTGCTGGCGCCCGAACTCACGCGCGCGCGCCGCGATCGCGTGCTCGGCGCCATGGCCGCAGCCTCTGTCATCGACGAGCGCACGGCCGAAGAACTGCGCGCCCGCCCCTTGACCGTACGCCAGCCACCCGACATATTCCGCGATCGCTCGCCCTATTTCGCCGAGCATGTGCGTCGCGATATTGGCAAGCGCTACGGCGACAAGGCGCTGTGGGAAGGCGGCCTGGATGTCGAGACCACGCTCTTGCCGTGGGTCGACGAGTCCGCGCAAGAGAACGTCGACTTCTCCTTGCGCAAGCTCGACAAACGCCAGGGCTGGCGCGGTCCGGTCGCGCACCTCTCGGGTCCGGCAGCGGAAGGATTTCGGCAGCGGGCTGTCGCACGCTATGGCGCTGCCGCGCCCGTCGAAGGCCGTCAGTACCTCGGGCTCGTCGAGAGCGCGAACGGCGGCAAGGCGATGGTACGCGTGGGCGGCAAGATCTACCCGCTACCCTCGGCCGGGATGGACTGGGCGTTTCCCTACAGCAGCGCCGATTCGACCAACGGCAAGACCCTGGACAGCACCAGCTCCGTGCTTCATCCTGGCGACGTGGTGTGGGTCGCGACCCTGCACCGCTCGCGCCTGCGCCGCTTTTCCGACTGGACCTACGACAGCTCCGGCGAGGTGCAGTGGATGCCTGCCTACGCGGATCGCAAACCGCCGCCCGGACCGCCCGCCCTGCGCCTGGAGCAGATCCCGCACGTGCAAGGCTCGCTTTACTCGTACGACCACCAAACCGGGTATGTCGTCGCCATGATCGGCGGCTTCGACTTCGACCGCTCGGAGTTCAACCGCGCGGTGCAGGCTTGCCGGCAGCCCGGCTCGACGTACAAACCTATCTACTACTCGCTTGCCCTCGACCGCGGCTATGGCTACGCCTCCTTGCTCAACGATACCCCGCGCGCCGAGGTCGATCCCATCACCGGCGAGGTATGGATTCCGCAGAATCTCAACAACACCGTCGAGTACCAGGTGAATCTCGAGTACGCCCTGGTGTGGTCGAAGAACGTCCCCTCGGTGCAGCTCTTCAAACTCATGGGCGGGAAAGATGTCGAAGCATGGGCCCGCCAGCTCGGCATCACGACCCCCATCATTCCGGACCAGGCCCTGGCGCTCGGCGCATCGTGCACGCGCATCGATGAACTTACCCGTGCCTTCTCGGCTTTCGCGCGCAACGGCTCGCTTTCGGAACCGGTCTACGTGCGCCGCGTACGCGACCGCTCGGGCCAGCTGCTGGAAGACAACAGCGCCGTGTCCGACCCCATGGGCTCGCCCGACGAGCGCCTCGACCGCATGGTGGCCCTGGCCGGCAAACGCACGAGGGACGTGATTCCCACCCGCACTGCCTGGCTGACCTCGCAGCTTCTGCGCCACGTGGTGACCAAGGGCCACGCGCCCGCCCTGCGCAATTCGGGCCTTCTCGTCGGCGGCAAGACCGGCACCTCAAGCGCCACCATGGATGCGTGGTTCATCGGTTACACCTCGCGCTGGATGACCACCAGCTGGATGGGCGACGACCGCCGCGAGCGGCCGCTCGGCTTCAAGGACGCCGCCTTCATGCTTACCGTGCCCATGACTGCGCGCTTTCTCTCCGAAGTTACCGCAGGCCAACCTCTGAAAGACATCCCGTGGGAGCGCCCACCAGGCGTGAAAGCAACCGACACCGGCGGCACGCTGCGCACCACCATGGACGAAGTGAAGGCCGACACCGGAGAGCTGCGCAAGAAGAAGGGGTAGGGCGGCTACCGCGTTGGTGCGAGCAGGAAGATGGCCAGGACGGCCACGCCCACAATTGCCACTACCAAGGTGGGCCAGCGCAGACGGGCGAGCGTGCCGCGCAGCCAGGCGCCATTGACCCACAGGTGAACCGCGACCAGCGACAAGAAGCTGAGCGCCGTGAGCGCGTGCACGCGTGCCCAGTCGCGTTTGGCGACGCCAAGCAAGACCGCGCTGCTTTCGTCGAGCCTGAACTCCATGGCGAGTCCAGTGCCCGCCAGAAGGCAGAAGACGAGAAACAAGACGGCATTCGAAAAGGGAACGAGATCCGTTCGCCGGGTCGAGGGCTTTGACGGTGAGCTTGCGGGCTGGCTTTCGGGTGCTCTTGTCATGGTCAACTCCGGCGAAAGCCTACCCGCGATTGCCGCCAGGCGCCCGTGAGCAAGGGCGCGTGGTTCTTCCCTGACACGGAGCCATGAGGCCGAACCCGCGGCGGCGAGTGTGAACCCCTGCGCGCGTTTACGGGCTGGATTTTTTCGCGGCGATGGGGCATGTGAAGACAGCCATGAGCACCACCCGTGAACGCTACGAAGCCCTGCGCGCCCTCGGTCTGAAGCTGGATCTGACCCGGGGTCAGCCCGGCGACGACAATTTCGATTTGTCCAACGCCATGTTGACCATCGTCGACGACAAAGCGCTGGTCACGCCCGGTGGCGTGGCCCTGCGCAACTACCCCGGCGGCATCGCGGGAATCAAGGAGGCGCGCGAGCTCTTCGCGCCCATGCTGGGTGCAAAGCCCGATGAAGTCATCGTGGGCAACAACGCCAGCCTGGAACTCGAAGGCAAGGCGCTCATGTGGGCCATGCTCAAAGGCGTTCCCAACAGCCTGGCGCCGTGGTGCAAGGGCGAGGTGAAGTTCATCGTTACCGTGCCCGGCTATGACCGCCACTTCCTCATGCTCGAGCGTCTGGGAATCTCCATGATTCCCGTGGCCATGAAGGCGGACGGCCCGGATATCGCGGCCATCGAAAAGATCGTGGCGAGCGACGCCAGCGTGAAAGGCCTGCTCTACGTGCCGACCTACAGCAACCCGACCGGAGACACTACATCGCAGGCAGTGGCAGACCGCCTGGGCGCCATGAAAACCGCAGCGCCTGACTTCACGATCTTCGCCGACGACGCGTATGCCGTACACCACCTCGACGACACGCCGCCGGCGCATCCCGATTTGCTGGGCGCGGCCAAGAAGGCAGGAAATCCGACGCGTGTTGTCCTTTTTGGCTCGACTTCGAAGATCACCTTCGCTGGCGCCGGCGTCAGCTTCCTCGCCGGCAGCAAGGAAACTATCGCCTGGATCGGCGAGTTCATGGGCACGCAGATGATCACGCCTAACAAGGTCGAGCAATACCGCCACGTGCTTTTCCTTGGCCGCTATCCCGGCGGCATCGCCGGCATCATGAAGGCGCACAGGAATCTGCTCGCACCCAAATTCGTGGCGGTCGAGGATATTCTCGCGCGCGAACTTGGCGGCAAGAACCTGGCGACCTGGACCAAGCCCAAGGGCGGTTACTTCGTCAGCCTCGACACCGCCAAGCCGGTGGCGAGCAAGGTCGTGCAATTGGCCAAGGAGGCCGGCGTGGCGCTCACGCCAGCTGGCGCCACCTTTCCTTTCGGTAAGGATCCCAACGACCGCAACATCCGCATCTCGCCCACGCGCCCGCCGGTCGACCAAGTCCGCAAGGCCATGGAAGTGGTCGCGGTTTGTGTGCAGCTCGCGTGCGAGCAGTCCTAGATTCTCTCGAAGAGAAAACAGTTTCGCACGTTGACCACTCATGCCGTCGAGAAAGCTCCGCTTCATCTGCCTTTTCGCCGTGGTCGGCGCCTTGAACGTCGGTCGAGCGTCGGCCCAAGACAACGGGCACCCCGACCCGTGGCAAGCGGCCTACGCGGATGCGCGCGCCTGCATGTTGGCCGGGCGATTTCAAGACGCCGCCCTGAAATTCGAGATGCTGGTTTCGACCGCGTCCGATGCCAGCAGCCGCGTCCTCGCCGGGGAAATGGCGGCGGCCTGCCGCACATGGGCCCAGGGCGGATTCGTGCTCACCGCGCCGCAAAAGATGTCGCTGGCCACTCCGGTTGTGCTGAAAGATCGCCGCACCACCGACGAGATCGCGGTGCTCTACACCAATGCCGTGCTCTTCGGACTCTACGCCGGCATCGTGGTCGACAACTGGACCCACGCGAATTCCCCGAGCAGCGCCATCCCGATTCCCCTTGCGCTCGCTGGAGCCTCCGCTGGTGCGATCGCGCTTCTCGATCGCAACCTGCACCTCGGCTATGGCGTGGCCCAGTCAATGGTGTCGGGCTTGTACATCGGGCTTGAGGAAGGCATCGCGTGGAGCCTGTGGCATGAAGCGCGCGCGCCGTCTTCGTCGCAGTGGGGTGGCAAGACGGTCACCACGCTGATTTTGGCCACCGGCACCCTTGGCGGGGTGGCCAGCGGCATCGTCGGCACGGTTCATGGCACCACGCCTGGACGCGTGTCGCTCATGGGTTCGGCCGCGATGTGGAGCGGGCTTGTTGCCGGCACCTTGGTGGGCGGGCTCTCCGGCAGCGACGACACCGCGCTCTTGTCCTCGGCCATCGTGCTTAACGTCGGCGCACTGGCCGGCATTCTGGCCGGCCGCGAAGTGTCGCCCTCCATCGCGCGTGTGCGCTTCGTCGACCTGGGCGGGATCTCCGGTGGTCTTCTCGCCGGTGGACTCTATTGGGCAGTCCGGGACAATCAAGCCACTGGCCGACAACTTCTTGTTTCGACAAGTTTGGGCATGACCGCTGGTCTCGTCACCGCGTGGCTCCTCACGCGCGACATGGACACCGATCAGCCACGCAAGCATAGCGAGCCGAGTTTCACCGAGCGTCTGATGCCAATGCTGGCGCCAGTCGCAAGCGGAACCGGGATCGTAGTCGGCGTGGCGTCGGTGATGTGAAGTCAGGTGGCGCGGTTCGGTTCCCTGGTTTGGCTCACCGTCCTGTTTTTCGGGATCGACGCAGCCGCCGATGCGCGCTCGCCGTGGCCGGCACGCAAGCGGCAGATCGACCAAGGTGTGTTGCGTCCAGGGGTTCACGAACTCAAGGATCTCAAACGCTGGTCGGCGGAGCCGGACACCCCTCCCGCGCCGGTCGACGAGACACGCTTTCGTAGCGCCTTCCTCGGCCTGTGCGAGGGCATGGGCAGTCCGCGCCTGCTTGGCAAGATCTCCGGAGAGATCCTGCAAGTCGCGGCCGAGGCGGAGGTCGATCCATTTCTGCTCGGCGCCCTGGTGTACCGCGAGAGCCTCTGCGTCCCCACGTTGGTCACACCCTTTGGCACCGGTTTGCTGCAGATTCAGGAGCGCATGATTCAAGTCAACGTGCACGGCAGCACCTTGCGCTACCTGGTGCGGGAGGACGGCGAATGGAAAGAGCACAGCCGGCCGATTCCCGCGGCTGCGCTCCTGCGTTTGCGCAACTCGCTCGTCAACCTGCGCCTTGGCGCCGCCTTGCTGGCCATGTGGCAGGAGCAGCACCCGGCCATCGACGAGGTTTTCGCCAACTCGGTTCCCCATCGCAGCGCCATCGCCCACTTCGGCTGGGGCGACATCGTGCGCGGCACCGGCAGCGAGGATCGCGCGCTCATCGCGCGGCGGCGGCTGATCGATCGTTATCTAGACAAGAAAATCGTGCCGCGAATGACCGACCTAGGCTTCGCGGTGGTGTCGCCCTTGGAAGGCATTCCGCGCGTGGCGCCGAGCGCGCCCGGCGAGGATCGCGAGGACGGGGCGCGCGCCCACCGTGGGCTGGACATCGACGCAACGATGGGCGAGCCGATTGCCAGCATCGCCGACGGCGTGGTGTGGTTCACCGGCTTCGACTTGCCCGGCAGCGTGCGCCCGCAAGTGGTGCCGCCCGACGAGCTTGCAACCATCAAGCGGCCCGCGCTGGGACCGGGCGGCCTGTTCGTTTGCATTCGCCACGTGCCGCGCATCTTTTCGTGCTACATGCACCTGCAGTCGTATCGCGTGTCCGTCAACGACCGCGTGAAAGCCGGGCAGGTCATCGCCAGCGTCGGACGCTCGGGAACCAAGGCCTCGGGTTCGCACCTGCATCTTGAAATCCACCGCGAGGGCAACGCCATCGATCCGGCGCCCGTGCTGGGCCCCGACTTCGTGATTCCGCCGCAAGACACCGTAGCGCACGACCTGGCCATGGCCAACAAGAAACACCGCTTGGCCAAGGAGCGCCGTGCGCGCTGGAAGGCGTATTTGGCCGAAAAAGGGGCCAACTCGAAGTAGCGAAGCCTAGACAATTGTAATGGAAACCCTGGGAGGGTTTCCAAACCTTCCCGCGACGGGCTTTGCCCAACAATTGCGTCTTGCCCAACAATTAGGCGAGCTGCCCAATAATTCGCGGCGCGGCGCATCGCTTTGGGTGGATGTATATCTGGAGAGATTCAAGATTGCAGTTTAAGTAAATGCGTCTTGGTGACGAGATGACTTATATGCTAATCTTGTTCCTGGCTTGCTCATCGACCATCTTCCACCTGGGCTATTGCGTTGCATGATAAGGGGAACCGCCTTGTCAATATTCGCATTGTGCAGAGGTGGAAGGATTAAAGCTGTTGAATTTCTTGGAGATTTAGACGACAGAGTGCGCAAAAGATATGAAGTTCACATGGATGTCTATGCTAAAACCCAGCGCCTTAAAGGCAAGTACGGACATCAAATGGATCCAGAGAAGCCGCCGGGAATAGCCGCAAGGGGGCTATATGCCTTCAAGGATAACCAAAGTAAGACCAGGATTCTTGCCTTCAAATCGAAGGTTGGATGGGTTTTGACACATGGATTCAAGGACAAGAAAGAGGATGAATTTCCACCAACGGAGATCCTGAGAGCTGATGAAGATCGGAAATGGTTCAAGCAGTACGAAGATGCAGCGGTAGCAGCACAGGAGAAAACACAGGTAGCTAACCGCGAGGGAAAAAAATGAAAATGACCACGGAGACGATGACCACGGAGAGATC
>Ga0224559_1000557_pt1 | contig 24223 bp, 22 predicted proteins | sample 714S33034metaG_FD_180676 | JGI IMG/M metagenome (GOLD analysis project Ga0224559, IMG submission 180676) | Peat soil microbial communities from Stordalen Mire, Sweden - 717 S3 30-34 | ecosystem: Environmental > Terrestrial > Soil > Wetlands > Peat | place: Sweden: Norrbotten County, Stordalen... | reverse complement strand
TGAAGCTGTGCGAGTTGCTGTAGAAATGCTTATTTTGCCTGAAGCTGCTCACATCGTTAAGCACGCGCGGGAATAACGAATGAGTTTAACGGATAATTGTGGCAGACCGCTTCTTAACCTCAGGATATCAATTACTCAGCGGTGCAACAATCGTTGCTTGTTCTGTCACAGGGAAGGCGAGGTAAAACACGCCAACGTTTCTGAAGAGAAAATGACGGTTGAAGAGATCGTTCGAATAGCCACAATAGCTGTTAGTTTAGGCATTGCACGAGTAAAACTGACGGGCGGAGAACCACTAATGCGCAAAGATCTTCCCGAAATCATCTCAGGAATATGTGCGCTGCCCGGCTTAAGGGATTTGTCACTAACAACTAACGGTTTAATGCTCAACAACATGGCCAGGCTCTTACGCGAACGCGGATTAAAACGCGTTAACATTAGTTTGCCATCAATAAATCCGGAAACTTACCATAAGTTAACGGGAGGAAATCTATGCCAGGCTTTGGCAGGAGTCAAAGCAGCCGTTGAAGCCGGCTTCTGTCCAGTAAAGCTCAACATGGTTCTCTTAAAAGACGTAAACGTCGGCGACGTACCAGACATGATAGAGTATGCAGAGCAAACTGGCGTAATACTACAGCTAATAGAGCTTGATCCCATAAATGTAACTAGCAGCTACTACTCGACCCATCACCGCAGTCTAAATGAGCAAGAGCAAATGCTTAAAGAAAAAGCTGTAACGGTTGAGAAAAGGCCCTTCATGCACAATCGCTTAGTTTATCATCTGCCCAAAGTAACCGTTGAAGTGGTACACCCCATAGAAAACAGCGACTTCTGTATGCACTGCACACGAATGCGTGTTACAAGCGACGGCAAACTGAAACCTTGTCTTATGAGAAATGACAACCTGATCGATATCCTAACACCCATGCGCCAAGGAGCGAGCGTCGAAGAATTAAAACAACTATTCATGAAATCGAACCAGCAAAGAGAGCCATATAATAAAAGCCAATAATTACTTGGCTTAGCACGTTTTGTAATCAAAGATAGAAAAAACAGAAAATGCATTTTTTATCGTGATGGTTCAACTATTGCCTGGTCGCTGTCAATTCCTCGCCATCGGATTTTGTAGCTAAGCGCTGCCAAAACATTAGCTGAATCATCTACTCCTTCTTCTGCGATAATTTTTGCTGCTTCCTTAAGTGGTAGTTTTCCCGAGCGACTGATGTTTTCTCTGATTTTCGCATCAATTTGTAGAAGTTTTTTATTACTAATCAAAGTGTCCGCTATCGCGATGTAGCCGGAAGGTAGATTCGATGCAAGGAAGGCTCTTGCCGCTTCTGTTGAAACGCCAATTCTGTCCGCAAATTCCCTGAAAGAAACTATTGGTTCAGTAAATTTAATCGGCAAACTCTCCAGTAGCGCGATTTCTTTAAATTTGACTTCTTCAAATTTTGCTTCCAAATATCTCAAGATCGGACCGAGTGGAATTTTTTTGTGGTAATAAATAATGTCAATGTGTGGGCGTTTTTCTAAAGCAGAGAGTTTTTCGCAAGCCAAAGACTCGTTGACCAAGAGAAGCATTTTTACTTCTACTTGTTTTAGTTTTTCTATTTTCCGCAGCAAGTACTCTTCTGTCCAGAATCCAACAATTTCCAAATAGATTTTGATGCCAGCTTTTTCAAGGGAGAAATCGGGAATAATCACGTTTTTCCCGGCAGTTACGGGTTCAGGTTCTCTTTTTAATATCCAGCCAGTAGTTAAGGCTTGAAACTGGGAGGCGAAATCCAATTCGACAGAGCTGTCATAAATCACAGAGGGTAAGCGCGGTCTCTTTAGTAAAGATGCGTATTTTTGGCTTTCAATTTTGAAGTCGTAGATTTCATTTGTAAATTTCCACAGAACCTTTGCATTAATCTTCCAATCGGGGTTAGCGATGATTATTGGCAACAGCTTGGCCATGCCCACTCCATATCTTCGAGTTAGCTTGAACAAGCTGCCTGGACCGTCTATTTTAACCCACAAACCATGATCATTACAAACTTCATAAATTAACCCAAATTTCTTTATCGCACGGAAGATTTCTTGCCAGTTACCTGAAGTTGTGAAATTCAACTCGGTAGCATCAAAAAGTAACGTCTGCGTCAAACCCAAATTATACTCTTCCAGTAACTCAGAGGCAGATGGTTCCGTAAACTTTTCAAGAACCAATTCGCTTTCTAAGTCAGAGTAAAAACTCTCTTCGACATCTTCTTTTGTTAGTGTGATTTCAGAAGCTACGGTTGTTAGTATTTTTTGTCTTTTTTCAGAAGTGGTTGGTATGCCAAGGTTTTCGGTGACTTGAAATATTTTTCTGCGCAAATCAATAGGGTCAATTTTGCTGTGGCAGACAAATGTGCTTTTTCGATCAAGTAGCAAAGACAATGCTCTGACAAAGCGATACTCATGTCCTTTGTCTTCCAGCTCAGTAACTACTGTTTTTAGAACTTTCTTTTTTTCTCCAATACGCGCCTTGTAGACATCTATGAGAGTGTTCGCAGCCTCATCGTTACTGCTGGAAGGTTTAGCGTAACGCGGTAGGATCTCGCCTTTTCTTTTCCACACTGAAAGCAAATTGCTTGGAAACACTATGTTGCTTCTCCAGTTTTTTGATGACGCCTGCGACTTGTAGCTACTTCCATGGTCTCTTTAGAAATTATCTCAATTAGCTGAGCTGTTTTGCCTTCTTTCTTTCTGAGTAATCGCCCGAGTCTTTGGACGTATTCTCTGTTGCTTCCAGTTCCACCCAGAACTAAGCCGACTGAAGCGTCGGGGACATCCAAACCTTCGTCAAGCACTTGAGAAGTAACAACAACGGGGTACTTGCCTTTCCCAAAATTTGATAATATTTCTCGACGTTCTTCTCTTGGCGTCTGATAGGTAATCGCGGGAATTAAAAAACGCAAACTGATCGTATAAACCAAATCATTAAAGAGAGTAAAGATCAGGATTTTCTGATTTTTGTACTCTTCTAGTTTCTCAGCTAATAGATTTAGTTTGGTTTCCGAGTTTACTGCAACCTTTACGGCTCGGTTTCTTGCGAGTAATGCTTCGCGTGCCTTGGGGTCTCTTCCCGTAGTCATTATGAATTTTTGGAAGTCGGCAGGGCTTCTCAAAGTAATTTTTCGTTGTTGAAGAAAGCTTCTGAAAATCCGCATTTGGGACTCGTAGATTTGTTGCTCTTGGGGAGTTAGTTCAACTAGTATTTTTTCGTATGTGTATGGTGAGAGATGTTCTCCTGAAAGTTCTTTGATGTCAACTGAATAAACGGGGTCGCCGACAAGTTGAGAAAGAAGAGAATGCCTCTGGTCACTTCTTTCGTAAGTGGCAGTTAAGCCCATGCGGTAAGGTGCAGTGAACATCTCGGCAATCTGGATGTACCCTGTAGATGCTAAATGATGCACTTCATCGAAAACTAGTAACATGAATTTGTTGCCAAATTGCCCCGCGTGTATGTAGGCTGAATCATAAGTTGTAACCGTCACCATCCGAAGGGTGTTTTCGCCTCCGCAAACAACACCGGTTTCCAAGTTAAGGCAGTCTTTTACCCGTTTTCTCCATTGATCAATCAGGTCCAATGTTGGAACCACAATTAATGTCTGCACTTTTAATTTTTCAATTGCCTTTAACGCGATGAAAGTCTTTCCAGCTGCCGTTGGCAACACCAGAATCCCTCTGTTACGGGCTCGGTACCAATTGTCCAAGGCCTCGTTCTGGTAATCCCTGAGAGCAACATTACTTTTGATCTGTTCAATCGGAGGCAGCGATAGAGCATCATCCTCGACCTTAAGTAGGCTTTCAGCAAAGTACTCCAAAACATCTCGATAATTGTATGCTTTAATTCTGTAGCAGCCAACTCTTGGATCCCATTTTCCGTAAGGAGTTCCCACTTCGCCTTTCAAAAGAAGTGTGCCTTTGTCAAACCACAAGCGAAGCATAACAATGAATAAATCGCAACCCAATTAAATCTGTCTAGATAGCTCATTTCTAGACCATTTTCAAATTTTAGATGATCTATGCCGGTTCTTCAGTTTTAAAAACTATTGCTTCAACCTATATTTCAATTATTTTTGCTTCTTGCTTATCGGTATTTAAAATAGCTAATGTTGATTTTCCTGTCAAGTACCCGCAGAGTTCTCCAGGGTTAATGATAAGGGTTTTTCCTCTCAATTCGATGCTTTTGTTATGCGAGTGACCGTGAATGACAGCGTTGAAGTATTCACCGTCGATTATAGCTTTGAGCAGTTCAGTTTCGGTTCCGTGTAAAAGACCGATTCTGTAGCCTTCCACTTCTATTGATGCAAATTGGTCACGGATTGTGCAATTGGCAGTTTCGCTGAATCGTTTTTTCAGCAGTTCGTGGTCTCCGTCGTTATTGCCAAATACGCCGATAAGTTTGCAATTCAACTTTTTGAATTTGGGGATAACAAAACCTGCAACATAATCTCCAGCATGAAGCACTAAACCCACATTTTGTTCATTCAAATATTTTACTGCTTTTTCTATTTGAGGCAAATTATCATGCGTATCTGAAATTGCTCCTATAAGCATCCTTTTCACCTTGTTGTTTTTCTTTTTGATAAAGTAAAGGTTTTCTATATTTCTTAAGATCCTAAAATTCTTCAAGCACTGAAGTGAGTTCGCCGAGGCGCTTTATGGTTTTGTCCGGATTATAACGTCCCGCATCTTGAATTCGTCTTTCGATATATACAGCTCTCATACCCACTCCTTTAGCGCCTTCAACATCTGCGTCTAAAGTGTCACCTACAAAAACAGTTTCCTCTGCAGAAACGTCCAGCGCTTTCAAAGCGTTTTCGAAAATTTCTTGGCTAGGTTTACGTTTATTAACAACTGCTGAAACAACAACCACGCTTAGCAACTCATCTAAACCGTGAGTTTTAAGCAGTTTATCGATGCATTCGGGTATGGCAAAATTTGAGACTATCCCTATTTTATATTTTCTATGAAGCGCCTGAAGGACAGTTTTGGCATCTTGGTCTAAGTAAACAAACGTCATGAATTCTTCACAAAACTCGCTAGTCGCCTCGGTTACGAGGGAACTGGAAACGTCATAGTTGTACTCTAAGCTTTTGAGAGTTTCAGAGACCCGAACATTGAAGTGAGGCTCCCCCAGGTCAGCGTCTACTTTAGCATAAAGCTCATCACGCGTTTTGACGTAGGCTTTTTCAAAGGTGTCAAAGGAGACATCTATGCCCTTTTTGTTGAGGAAGCTATACATTCGCATTAATGCTGGACTGTAGAAATCATGATTTTTTCTGATCATCATGATTGTGTCGAACATATCAAATAAAACAGCTTTAATTGGCAATGCATTTTCCTATCAGCTAAACCAAACTTAAACTTAAAATCCTTATCGCAACATAAGCGCGTTTTTCTCGTATGCTCGTCTGCGCTTTTTCCAGGCTGCGTAGTAAACTGTACCTAAAACAAGGAAAGCAACGCCGATTATCCATGCCTCTGTTGAAGCTAAAAGTAAAAATGCCAACAACAATATGCAAGTTGCTAAACCAAACATTGGCAAAACTCTATGGCGTTCATTTTTTTCCTTCAGTTTGAAAGCAGCAATGTTAGTAATGGAGTAGTTAAACAAAAGAGCAAACGTACTAATTGCAACAATCGAGGTTAAATTCGGGATAAATAGAACTAGCAAAGTCATTAAAACGCCAGTGCCTAAAATCGCATAGTATGGAGTCAAAAATTTATTATGCAACCGAGCCAAAGCCGAAGGTAAATCGTTTCTGCGAGCCATAGAATAAGCCATCCTTGAAACCCCCAGAATCGCTGTTAGCAAAACGCTTGCAGTAGCTACTAAGCCGCCAATAGAGATGATGTTGAGAGCCAGCGAGTTGCCGGTAACACTCATAGCCGCTGTTAAGGGTGAATCTGAAGCCGCTAATCCTGCAGGTTTGAGCAATCCAACAGCTATTATGCCAACTAAAACATAGATAATTATTGAGATACCCAGCGATAAAAGCAACGCTTTAGGCACGTTTCGTTTAGCATCTTTCACTTCTTCCGCAACAACTGTTACCCTTGCAAAGCCGCCGTAAGCAAAGAAGATAAAAAAAGACCCATAGAGGACACCGCTTGTTAAGGGTTGAAAAGGAATAAAGTTGGCTGAGTTAAAGTTTAGAGAGCCGAAAACCACGAAAAACGCTAGCACTGCGACTTTAATGCTCACTAGAATGTTGTTGACTCCTGTTGATTCTTTGGCTCCAACCAAATTCAATGCAGTAAAACCCAAACACAAAGTAGCCGCCACGAGATTGCTTGGTAAACCTGGAAAAGCTGCAGTCAAATAATATGCAAACCCAAGGGAAACTGCTGCTCCCGTGAAAGTGTTAGCGACTAGCCACATCCAACCCGCCAAGAAACCTGAAAAAGGCGAAACAAGCTGTCGCCCATATTCATAAACGCCTCCTTCTATAGGTTGCCAAGCTGCTAGCTTTGCAAAGCTTGTTGCCGTAATCGTGGCTATAATGCCTGCGATGATCATGGATATGATAAGTGCTGAGCCAGCGTAACCAGCAACGATACCAGTGACAACAAAGATTCCGCCCCCTATAATTGCGCCAACGTTAATGGCGACGGCACTCCATAAACCAATTGAACACTTCAGTTTCTTGGGTTCTTGTTTTTCCACTGTCAACTCACGATAACCGAAAGATTCAAACAATTAATTATTAAAGCCTTGCAAGGCATCCGGCACTTTATTTGTCCCAGAATTCTCTAGTTCGCAAATACTGAATTTTTGCTTTTAGCAAATCCATGTAGAATTGTTCTTCGTTAGGATGCATCTTTCCAAGAATACGAGATGCCGTTTCGGGACCAACCCCTTTCACCTGTAACGCTTTAACTGCCTGCTTTCCATAGCTCAGTATCAAATCGGCTTTGCGTCTGGCAGTGCTTAGTTCTTTGAGTTCTTCCGGCGTAAGTTCTTTGCCTTCACGGCGCTTTTGTAAATCCACCTTCAACTTCTCTACGTCTTGGCTAAAATACAACTGGGTGAGTAAGCGTGAATGGCAGTTTCCGCATTGCGGCTCATCGGGTAAATCTTTTATGCGATCTTGAGTTGTCCATGTTCCACAGTTCATGCAAAGTAATCTGGCTGTTCTGACTTCGATAGAATGTTTCATTCTGTCAATGTTGCTTAAGATTACGTGTTCAGGTGCCATCAGCTCTGCCGTGTCAGCATACTGCATCAAAATGTGATATGCCAAAGGCGTCGGCGATTCACGGGCAAGTGTGTTGACAGTTATTTTTCCCTCTTTTATCTCCTTTATTATTTGCTTGGTCTTTTGCAAGTCAACTTTGTCCATCATGGCTTCCCGTAAAGTTTCATTATAAATTGGAGTGCCTTCAAAAGCAGCTTTGAGTTTTTCTCCTCGCTCAGAATGGGCTAATGTTTTTCCTCTTGGTATGGCGCCAAATCTTTCAGCAATAGCCTTCATTCTTGCAACAAATGGGAACTTTGAGTTTACATAGTTCAAAAAAGCTTCGTCAACACTTTCATCGCTTAAAGCGAAAAGCTCTTTGGGTAAGCCTTCGATCTCTTGTTTGGAGAGTTTATGGGTGGTTTCAAGCAGGATTCGGTAACCGTCCGCCCACCATCCTGTTATTGCTTCCCGTACAGATAGAACCGAATCAAAGATTCCGCCAAGTGTGCGGTTAACAATCTCGCCAAAACATGCATGAACAACGATGTAGCGGTCTAATACTTCTATAACAATACGATTTTGGGTGGGCAAAGGCGCTCCAGATTTTAGATACTCATCAATTTCCATGGCTGCGTCAAGAAGCGTTGTCTTATCGGTCTTCAGTTCAATGGCTAACTCTTCAGCTGCAGCTTCGGGTTTTTTCCCGGTTTTAATTAGTTTGCCGAGTTTTTCTCGCATTTCCCCCGTTTGTTGTGCTAAGTCAAAAGGTACTGGAAGGATCTCTCCGTCCCATCCTGGAATCGCGGCTGATGGGTCTTCAGCGGGCACAACATGCACAGTTCCTGTTTCATCGTTAATTTGGACCATGCGCCAAACTTTTCCGCGCATAATAAAATGCAATCCAACACGAGCATGTAGCGTCATGAATTCGTCGCCGAGCGTGCCTATTTTTCTTTCGGTAAGTATGTTGATTACTGGATAACGTTTTTCGTCAGGTATCATTGATAGATTGCTATAGTAGTATTCGCGTGTTTTTCCTGTTTTCTTCAAAATCTCTCCCTCTTCTTCAGTTCTAAGTTTATGTAGGCTCTCTAAAAACTGTACAACATCCTGAAGCTTCTCGCCAGTAAGTGTGCTGTAGGGGTAGGATCGGTTGACAATTTTTAAGAGTTCACTTTGGCTTATGGTTTCTTTGTCCATAAGTATGCCTGCAATTTGATGCGCCAAAACATCTAATGCATTTATGTGGAGTAATACGGGTTCAAGCTTGTTTTGTTTCGCGTTTTCCACTGCTGCCATTGACTCCAAAGTATCATCGGGAAAAGCCGTTATGATTACTCCTTCTGAGAGCCGTTCAAGGCTATGTCCGCTTCTGCCAACTCGCTGGATAAGACTACTGACTTGTCTAGGTGACATGTATTGAATAACTAAATCTACATTGCCGATGTCTATTCCGAGTTCTAATGTGCTTGTACAGATAATTGCCTTAAGCGTTCCAGCTTTGAAAACATCTTCAACGCTGGTGCGTTCTTCTCTTGAAAGCGATCCATGATGCACGGCTATGTCTGGTCGGTTTAGCTGGTCGAATCTATGACCAAGCAGTTCGGCAATAGTTCGACTATTAACAAAAACCAAAGTGGACTTGTGCGAATCGATTAGTTCAGTTAACCGTCGAATTCTAGCCGATGCTTCAGGAGTTGTTTCAACTTTTGCGGCCAATTCATAGTCCTTTTCAGTAGGCGTTAAATATTCCACATGGTAACGGTAGTTTTTAGCTAAAACTGCCTGTACAATTTTGATCTCTCTGCCTGTTCCAGCAACAAACTTTGCAACCTCATTAGGATTTCCAACGGTCGCAGATAATCCAATTCTTTGGAACTCTTTGCCCGTTACCTCCAAGATTCGCTCAAGTGCAATTGAAAGTTGAGCTCCGCGTTTGCTTTCCGCCAAATCATGCACTTCGTCAATAATCACACATTTTACATTGCTTAGATGTCGACGCATTTGTGATCCTGGGAGAATCGCTTGCAAGGTTTCAGGCGTAGTGACCAACATTTCTGGCGGCTTTATTGCTTGTTTTCGTCTGATTTTCATTTCTGTGTCGCCATGTCGAATCTCAACCGTTATGTCTAACTTTTCACTCCAGAATGTTAACCGCTTAAACATGTCACGGTTCAACGCTCGAAGAGGCGTAATATAAATTACTTGAATGCCGCCTTTTTCATGATTCTTTTGTTCAATAAGCTTTGAGAAAACCGGTAGAAGTACAGCTTCAGTTTTTCCTGTTCCGGTTGGGGCAATTAAAAGCACATTTTTTCCTTCTATGACAGGCGGAAACGCCAAAGTTTGTGGCAAAGTAGGTTGAGAAAACCTGAGCTCTGCTAACGCTTTGCAGATGGGTTTAGCAAGTAAATCGAAAACGGAGCTGGAACCTTCAAATTGCATTTTCTTACTTTAAATTAGACTAAAATCGAATGCTTTAACTCTTTATCTAGAAACACCAGTTCTGTGACGATCAACCGTTGATTCGACTTTATCTGACAGGTTTTCAAGCATTTTTAGCTATTACCGGATATCAAGATGTTGAAATTGAAAAAGCTTAATGTTCCTGTATCTGCTGCAGCTGTAAGTGTAATAGTTGCTAGAATAACTTCTCCGGGGTAAACAGAAATACCTTCTTTGTCCCAGCTTAAAGATAGAACTGAATTTGCGGTTGTAGGATTCCAGCCAATTAGAGTCATGTTGAGTGTTTCAATTGCGTTGCCTGAATTCTTAATGTACACAATGCGGTTTACTGAATTGCCTTTAATTAATTTGCCCCAATCAATGCTAGAGCAATTGATTGTTGCAGCTGCATCTGTATAGACTTCCTATATTTACTGAATTTAGTGAACTCCCGCCATTGCTTCCTTGTGTTGGAATATTTTGTGTGTTTTGTTTGGTTTGGAGTAAAGCTGCAGTTGCTACTGTAATGGCTACTCCAATAATGATTAATGCTGCTATGGCTATCGGGACTGTTTTCTTGGGGTCTCAAGTGCACTCACTTATTGCTTGCTGTACTAAGTATTAATAAACCTTATTTACGCTTAATTCATAGTTCCTCCAGAGTTGCAGGGCAAATCAAACTCAGTCTAATGGCTGCTCATTCAATTAATGTGTAGTCAAGGCAAACTGCCTTTAGCGTATCCTATGTGCGGTGGAAAACTTGTGTATCCTTAAACCCTTCTAGGAAACTCGGTGACGAGATCCCAATGCGAGAGTGATAAGTCTTAAATTTAGACAGTGTAGAAATAATCAAGAAAGTTTGACTAATTGTAGTCAAGAGAATTTTACTGGAAGCCTTTTATCGCCTATAGAATCCTAATACTAAGCATGGGACGTATCAGCAAGAGTTTCACATTAATTCTCATTCTAATAATGGCTATCTCAAGTCTAAGTCTAATGATGGTTAAACCTGCAAGTGCTGAATTAATACCCACACCATCTGTTCCAACATTTACTTTAAGTATTGTTTCTCATTCTTATGATGTAGCTCCGATTACTACAACAGACCAATACACAGGAAAGACTGTGGTTACCCATGAGGGCTATCAGGTGGATAATTAGTCAATAGATGTTTCAATAAAGAACCCGCCCTTTACTCCCTACTCTGTTAACGGTTCAGAAGTTAACTTTTGGTATCAGGTTCAATTTAAGGGGCAATATGATTCCGATTGGCAACTTTACTCATATTCTAATTCAATAACTCCCGTTGGATTAACACAGTATTATATTCAGTCAAATGGAGGTTACACTGTTAATTCGGTTCCAGTTAACAGCAATGAAGTGCCCGTTGGCAGTGTAACGAATTTTCCTGTTGGTGGTCAGGTGGACTTTCGAGTTAGAGCATTGATAGGTCACCCTTATGTGGAACAAGAGGGGCTGATTGGGATATGGTATTTTTTAATGGTGAAACAGGCGACTGGAGCAACGCACAAACTATAACCATTCCTGGAAGTTCTTCCTCACCAACATCAACTCCTACAGTTCCAGAGTTACCAACTGTTATGATTCTGCCACTTTTTGCAGTAGCAACACTTCTATCGATTGCACTTATCAGAAAAGAGAATACTCATTATAATTCTTAAATTTGTACAGCATGAATAGGAAGCGGTGAAAGATTGGATAAAAAAATAATGGCGTTTGCAGTAATAGCAATAATAGCTTTGATAGTTTCAGTAGTATCCTTGTCAGTCGCTTTAACAATCGTTTCTGAAAATCATGCTATTTTGCCTTCTTCCACATTTACTCCAACATCTACTCTCATTCCAATAATTAATGGTCATCCTAACCTAACATGTTATGATATTAGTTTAGCCTTAGAAGGAGGTCCTGGACACTATCGTCTTACAGTTGACGCAACCATTGAGAATGTCGGGAATGACACAGCTAAATCTGTTTATCTCTGGATACAAACATATTTTCCAAACGGCACGGAAGCAATACTACAATATAACGCTTGACGTCTCCAATCCTGATATCTCACCCTTTTATCCATGGGTATCTCCTTATATAGAACCCTATCAAACATACGTTGTACAAGACTATAGACATGGTGTTTACGTGGTATCGGACAATTTAGAAAAAACCAATTTTTACGCCAGCTATAAACTTACACCTATCAGTGAAAATAGTTAGCTTGGAACTAAAAACATATTAAACGGTTAGGTTGCCAATAAATTTCAATACTGAAAATCTCGATACTTATGAATTCTAAATAAAGTAAATTTACAATCGAAGATCATTTAAGCTCTTGACGCCATAGAGTCGAGTGGTGACGCTCGATGAAGTGTATTATCTTTATCGGGGGACGGGCAAAAGAAAAATTACACGAGATACCTCAACTTAATAGTCAATGTACTTCCTTAATTCCAATCTTAGCACATTAATTTCTACGAACTCCATTTGTAGACTTGTTAAGATTGATGGAGAAAGTCTAACCGAAAAGTATTCCCTCAACCATAACATTGAAATTATTTGATTCCCAAGAGTTTGTCGGACGATGATTAGATCGAGGTACGATGAAGCGGAAGGCGGGGTTAATAATGCTGGAAGCTTGTGAAGTCTTTTTCCGCAAATGAGTCCACTTAACATTTTTTCTTTTGATAATTCTCAGGTTTACTCAGTATATGCGGAGTAAATCGAGGTACGCCGAAGCTGAAGGTGGGGTAATTAAGCCAGAGGATAGTGAGTGCTTTTTCCTTTACTGAGTCCATTTGGTGCCATGGCATGCGGCTTGAGTGGTTGATTTGTGAGCGTAATCTTCATGTTACTATTAGTGTATCTTAATATATAATACAGAATAGCTACCTCGCAATAGGAGCAACGAGGTTCCTATGAACAATAGACCGCCAACCAGCAGCCGATTGCCAAATAAACTCTCCTTACTTGTCACGATTCTAGCCATAGCCCTATGCCTTGCTGCGTTTTTCGCCGCAATTCCAAAAGCTTCGGCTGCTGCTCCAACCTCTTGGACGTATAGTCAGATGAGTGGCCACGACCTTTACAACTCGCCGCTGGTTTATGACAACGGCATCTACCTTGCAGCATATGACGGCTCCGTCTGCGCCATAAACGCCACAACAAACCAGCTAATATGGGGCCCAATCTCCACCGGCGACGAATTCTGCGGTTCCTCAGTCGCAGATAACGGAGTCCTCTACGTTGCCGGCGAGGGGGGAACGCTCTACGCTTTTGACCTCTATCATGCAGATTCAGGTAACCAACTACTGTGGTCTTGCCATCTCTCAGATCGATTCGAAGGCACTCCCGCAGTTTCAGGCGGGCTAGTCTATGTTGCTGGGATGGACGGCGGTGTCTATGCCTTTACTGCTGGGCAGACTCGCCCAAACGGCCCGCTTTGGTTCTACCAGACAGGATCTACTTTTGTTAATTCTCCAGTTGTTTCTGACGGCGAACTTTATGTTTCCAGCCTAAACGGTTGGGTGTATGCATTTACTGCAGACGGCATAAGCCAAACAGCGCCATTGTGGAATCTCCATTTTGCTGATTGGTTCTATGGTTCCCCTTTAGCCTCTTCTGGCATGATATATCTCGCAGGTGAAGGCGGCGTCGTCTACGCTTTTCCAGAAAGCTACACTCCTTTAAGCCTCAGCTCGGTAGAGAACTATACTGTTTCAACATCGGTGGCTATTTACGGCACACCCGTATATGACAACGGAGTTGTCTACTTCATATGCGGTGACGGATATCTTCGCGCCTTCAACGCATCAAACATTACAACAGGGACATTATGGTCTTTTCGGATGCTACAAGGACCAGATATTGGTACACCCGCACCTATACTTGACAACGGCATAATTTACAGTCTTGATTGAAACAACACATTACGCGCAGTCCAGGACGGCTCAATTCGCCCAAATAGTCTATTATGGTCATACCATATTCCAGACACCTTATTCGCTTCCCCCGTTGTTTATTGCGGGCAAGTCTATGCTGCTGCAGAATCAGGAAAAGTCTACACCGTTAGCATGGGTGTCCAAGTTAATTTTGTTGAGGTTGGGTTACATGATGGAACTGCTTGGAGTGCAGTGTTCAATGGGATAAATCAAACTTCAACCAACCCATCTATGACTTTTTATGTGGCTCCCTTTACCACTTACAACTATTCAATCAGCATCCCATACGGGTATACACCACACACTCTATTGTCGGGGTCAATCACTCCCCAAGACCTTTGTCCAGGGGCTTACTATGTTGTCGCCGAATTTAGTGGAACTTTGAATCATATTACGGTTAGCCCAAACAACGCAACTGTTGCCGGGGGCTCTACTACTTTTTCCGTTGAAGGGTTCGACGCCTTCGGTGACGACTTGGGTCCTGTAGAACCCTGGCTAACTGTTTCTTCTGGTTCTGGTGGCTCTGTTAACGGCAACTCCGTTTCAGCTACAGTAGCTGGATCTTGGATCGTCACGGCATCATATTTTAACGGTATCAGTGTTTCGGTTCCATTAACAGTTTCAGCTGGCCCTTTAGATCATGTTGTTGTCGCTTCTTCTAACTCAACAATTGTTGCTGGTTGTTCTACTGCTTTTTCAGCCGAGGGTTTTGATGCTTACGGCAATGACTTAGGTATGGTTGATGCATCTTTCAGTATTGCTCCAGAGGCTGCCGGAACGGTCAATGGCAATTTGATCTCGGCAACAAAAACTGGCTCCTGGATGGTGACAGCGTCTTTTCCGGGAGTTAATAATGTCAGCGTCTCATTATGGGTTATTGCTAGTCCTTTGGACCATATAGTTGTCGATAATTCAACCTCTACAATTGTTGCAGGTAATCCCTCGTTTTTCTGGGCTGAAGGGTTTGACTCTTTTGGCAACGACGTAGGTCCAGTCGCAGCTAACTTCAGTATCCTCTATGCCGCATATGGGTCAGTAAAAGGAAATTCCGTGTCAGCGACCAAAACTGGGACCTGGTCAATAACTGCCTCTTTTCCAGGAGTGGCGGACGCTGCAGCAACTTTTCTAGTTGTACCCGCTTCTTTGGTCCACATAAGTATCAGCTCATCAACAAGCACAATCGTTGCGGGGGGCTTTTTGACTTTTTCCGTTGAGGGATTTGATGTTTACGGTAACAGTTTGGGCCCGATTGCTGCAACTTTGAGTGTCGCAACTGGTTCGGGTGGTTCTGTCAGTGGCAGTTCAGTTTCGGCGACCAATGTTGGTTCTTGGGGTGTTAGTGCTTCTTTTCCGGGTGTGAGTGACGTTTCTTCGACTTTGTCGGTTGAGGCTGGTAGCTTGGATCATATGCGTGTTAGTTCTGTTAGCGGCGGGATTGTTGCTGGTGGAACTGAGACGTTTTCGGCTGAAGGCTTTGACCGCTTCGGGAATGATTTAGGACCTATCTCTGCCACTTACAGTATTGAGTCTGCTTCAGGTGGCTCAGTTAATGGAGATTTAGTCACAGTAACTAAAGCAGGCGTCTGGGGCATCACTGCTACTTTCCCAGGCATAGGTCAAGTTACCACAGTTTTGTTAGTTGCCGCGGGTCCCTTAAACTATATACATGCTAGCTCAGCCTCAGGCGCAATTGTAGCTGGTAGCTCCGAAACTTTTTCCACAGAAGGCTTTGACTCGTTTGGCAATGATTTAGGGCCCGTTGCGGCCACTTATAGCCTTCCATCTGGTTCAGGCGGATCAGTTGTCGGAAGTTTAGTTTCGGCTACAAAAGCTGGATGCTGGACTATTACTGCCTCTTTTCCAGGCATAGGGGATTTTTCATTAGTTTTATCGATTAATCCAGGTTCTTTAAATCATATACAGGTTAATCCTGTAGCTGGAGCAATCGCTGCAGGCACCTTACAAGATTTCTCTACTGAAGGCTTTGACTCCTTTGGCAATGATTTAGGACCCATCGCCGCCACTTACAGCATAGCGTCTGAATCAGGTGCATCTTTCAGCGGAAGTTCGGTTTCTGCAACCAAGGCAGGCACCTGGAAAGTCACCGTTTCTTTTCCAGGCGTGAGCGACGTTACTACGGCTTTGCCTGTTGTTGCTGGTTCCTTGGATCACATAAGCGTTAGCTCGCCTGTCGGAGGAATAGTTGCAGGTGGGAGCGTTACCGCTTCTTATCCAGGCGCAAAAGGTGTAACTACAACATTGCCAGTTGCTGCTGGTTCCTTAGATCATATAAGTGTTAGTTCAACTTCTGCTGCTGGCAAAATTGTTGCTGGAGATTCCGAATCTTTTTCAGCAGAAGGCTTTGACTCTTTTGGCAACGATTTAGGACCGGTTGTTGCCAATTATAGCGTTGAAGCTGGTTCCGGTGGGACAGTCAATGGAAGTTCAGTTTCGGCGACTAAAGCAGGCTCTTGGGCTGTCACCGCTTCTGTAGCAAAAGCTTCTGCCTCGACATCTTTGAAACTGAATCCAGGTGCCGCTCAAACGTTTACAGTTTCAAGTACTCCCCCTAAATCTGGAAGCGGACAGTCAACGTTTACTGTTACTGCGGAAGATGCTTACGGTAATGTTGCCACTGATTATGCTGGGAATGTAAAGATTACATCTAACGATTCCTCAGGAAATTTGCCCACCGAAGTCAATTTAACAAACGGCGTTGGAAATTTCACTGCAAACATAAAGACTCCTTACGCTCAGTCAATAACAGCCACTGACATTGGGAGTAACTCGATTACAGGGTCTCTGGACGGAATAAAAGCTACCAACTCAAATTCAGCTATACCAGAAAAATCAATGCTTGGAGTTAATTCTTCGATATTATCCAGTTTTGTTGTAATGCTTGCTGTCTTTGTTTTTCTGCCTCTCGCTGTCAGATACAGAAAAATAATATTCGCCAGATCTCCAAAGATTTTAGCCCCAAACATCATTCCGGGTAATGTAACATTGCAGATCAATAACAAAAGTGAAATTTGCCCTTCTGAAGAGAACTTAGATAGCGAAATTACATCGGGCACATCAACAAGAAAATCAGGGATTAATCGAAATAGGTCGTTGCAAAACTCAAGATTGAACCAAAGAATAAAGAAAGAACAAAACTCAGGTAGCTTTTATTTTAAAGATGTTAAATGGACAAATTGGTGTTCAAAGAACTGTTCGTTGAACTCACATGTGAGTTCACGAATTTTATGTTAAAAGAACCGATTTAACCAGTTTCCGGCGAAATTGGTTTTATTCGGTTTATTTTTTTTAAAAAAACATTTTAATTTTTCACAATAGTCAATTGTTTGGATAAATCATCATCGTTTTGCTAGTTGATTCTTAAAGCGAGTTAGGGGAAGACAAAGTGGCCTTAATGTGAATAGAAAACTGACTATTTTTTTGTTCTAAAAAGTTAGGGTTCAATAAAGAAAAGATTGGAGAGCTCTATTTTAGTAGGGCTCTTTTTTACCGGTCATGTAAGCCCAAGCGCCGACTATCGCACATGTTAGGATTGCGCCAGCGAAGCCAGAAATCATGTATGTTGTTGCTCCGCCGAGTAACGGCAAAATTGAGACCATCCATGGTATAAAGTAGATTGCTGTTAGTTGTGCTATGATGCCTGCTACGAAACCTAAGAGAGCTATTAACCCGAATATTTTCAACCTGCTATTCATTCACTTCACCTTTTTGTTTTAGGATTGCTCCCGCCTTCTTTTTAGTCTAACTTACACATTTCTGTATAAACAGATTAGTGGTTGCATCGTCTTTAACTCTAATAGTTAAAGCTCAATGGACTTTTTTAGGTCGTGTATAGCTCTACGTATATACGTGCATATTCTGGACATATTAACAATGTATAAGATTGTTTTACGCGCTCTCTGACTCAAGAGGTAATCAAATTGTCAGAAAGATTTGCAAAAAAGTGGGAAAGTAAACGGGAAGAAGAACCATTCCAAAATCGCATTAAAGACGCAGTAAAACCACCAGGACCACTAAAACCACGACTCGATTTTGCCGTAAGACGCATTGAGCTTCAAGTACAGAAGCTTGACCAGGCAACAGAAAGGTTCGGCCAAAGAGACAAAGCAATCTTCGCCAGAATTGTCGATGCATACGCAAAACACGACAGCGCACGCGCAAATGTTTTCGCTAATGAACTAGCCGAAGTTAGAAAAATGTCAAAGTTAATAATGAATGCCAAACTTGCACTAGAACAAATTACTTTAAGATTACGAACAGTTTCAGAACTTGGCGACGTAGTTTCAACTTTAGGTCCAGCCGTCGGTGTTCTACGTTCAGTCAGATCAGGCTTAGTCAGCGTATTTCCAGAAGCAGAAAGTGAACTAGGCGAAATCGGAAACATGCTCAGCGGAATAATGATTGAAGCAGGTCAAGGCAGCGGAATGACACTAAACTTTGACTCAGTAAACGAGGACGCATCAAAGATTCTTGCAGAAGCAGCAACTGTTGCAGAACAAAAGATTAAAGACAAATTCCCAGATCTGCCCCCAGGAATGCCCTCAGCCCCACAATCAGAAAAATCAACACAAAGTTTCTAAAATAGGAGGATAAAACACAAATGTCTAACTCCAATCTTTTTCTTTATATTGGTAAACCTATAAAGAACGATTACGGCCGCATAATTGGTAAAGTTGCATCTTTCGCATTAACCCCCGACGGGAAATTTGACGCAGTATATGTCGAATTTGGTGATGGTCAATTTACAAAACAGCCCATGGAAAACTTACGATTTAATGGTGCTGAAATCACATTTGTAACAAAAATCAAGACTCAAGCGGGGACGCTTTGTGATCATATACCATTAATTTGGCGTAAAGACGAAGCCCTGAAGGATTTGCTTGAAAAGAAAAAAATCACTCCAGACGTCTTCCAAGATCTTCATAACAGTTTCGGAACCGTATTGACACAGCTCAAAAAGGACGCTCAAGTTATCGTAGATGAATCCGCTGTAGAAATTGAACGGTGCCGAGACGAAATAACCTCTCTCAGCTACGCCATCGCTAACTTGGAAATTGAACATGAAATAGGAAAAGTCGATGAAGAAACATACAAGTCTGCTTTCGCATTACTTCAAGAAACTCTAAAGCGTGCATCTTCAGAAAAATCTGACTATGAAATTACAAAAAGCAAAGTCTCAAGCGTACTGCTCGGTGACCAATCCCAGACTCCAAAATCCACCAAAATTTACGCAGAACATGTCAACAACAATAATGACGCCGCATCAAAGCTTCCCGAACCCCCAGTGGTTGTTTACGTGAAAGAAATCGGGAAAGCAGGCATTTAATTCCCGACGAGTGGAGACTTCATACTGTGGAGGGTAAGAAATGAAACTAATTAATCAAACCCCTCCACCTATTCGTGAAGTTGCCACTAAATCTATTACAACTCTTAATATTCAAAAAAACCAATTAGAGCAAGCAAGTTTTCGTTTAAAAGAAAGAGACCGTATGCTTTTTGAAAAATGCATGGGTGCAATAAAAAAGAATAATCGTGAAAAAGCAGCGATGTGCGCCACGGAACTTGCTGAAGTTCGAAAACTTGTTAAGTTTTTGTATAATGTTCAATTAGCTGTTGAACGTGTAATTCTTCGTCTTGAAACCATAAGGGAACTTGGCGATATTGTTGCTGATTTGAAGCCTGCCTTGCGTTTGCTTCAAGGGGTTTCAGCTGAGCTGTTCCAAGTATTGCCTGATGTTAGTTCAGAATTAAATAATGTTAATGCCGCAATCCAGGAGACTCTTCAATCTACAAAGATTTCGACGGATGAAAATATTATTCCTGTCGGCAAAAAGACGGAAGGCGGCGAAGAAATCCTTAAGGAAGTTACTTGTTTCATGCAGCAGAAGTTAACTGAAACTCTTCCCGAGCCTCCCGTGAGTGAGGCGATTAAGGAGAAAACACCTATAAAACAACTTGTTGCCCTTGCGACTTCTTCGTCGCAAGTGATTGAGCATAAAACTACAGAAGAAGCTGGTTTTGACCCAGAGAAATCCGTGTTCTCTTACAAAAAGCAAGAGATCAAAGAGTTCTCAATAAAGCTTAACAAAGATTCGTCTTTGGAAGATATGGTTCTTCAATATGTCCGTAAAACTAACGGTGAAATAGATTTAAGCAGATGCTCGAGTGAACTGCAAACTTCTAATGAAGAGATTGAGCGTGCCCTAGAAAGTTTAGGAACAAAGGGTAGAATAAAAATTGAATTAAAGTCACCTGAATAAGAGAAGGAGAAGGAAAAACATGAGTGCATCAAGTGAACTTGAAAGAGCAGCGACAGCATATGCGTTAGATGCTGTACGCTTAGATAAACAAGAACAAAAAGGCCGAGCCATTACCCTCTATCAAAAAGCAATAGAAAGCTTACTGCAACTTGTGCAGCTTTACCCTGAATACGGATTGAATAAAGTTTACGTACAAAGGGCAATTGCTTACCAAGAAAGAATCAAAGTTTTGCAAGGAGCAGTTTCATCTACCGAGATGAATCAAGCTGCCAATAATGATAATGAAGGAGGATCAGGAGCAACTATGGAAGGTAACGGTGGAAATGGAAAACACGAAGAGCTTGTAGTTACTGAAAAACCCAATATTAGCTGGGGTGAAGTCGTCGGTTTAGATACCGCTAAAAAGGCAGTGAAAGAAGCCATTGTTTACCCGGTGCAAAGACCTGACTTGTTCCCGCTTGGTTGGCCACGAGGCATACTGCTGTTTGGTCCACCTGGCTGCGGGAAAACTTTGCTGGCTGCAGCGGTTGCGACAGAAATCGACGCTAACTTCTACTCCATCGACGCAGCATCTATTATGTCAAAGTGGCTAGGTGAAGCTGAACAGAATGTTTCAAAGTTGTTCGGGACAGCCCGCAAATCCGCAATGGAAGGGAAACCTGCAATCGTTTTTGTTGACGAATTGGACTCTTTAATGGGAGCACATACTAATTAGGTCGGCGGAGAAATCCGAGTCCGAAACCAATTCCTAAAAGAAATGGATGGAATAGTTGATAAAGGCAAGAACCTTCACGTTTACGTTATAGGTGCGACCAACAAACCATGGGACCTCGATTGGGCCTTTATCAGACGTTTCCAAAAAAGAATTCTTGTTCCACTCGCAGATCACGCAACCAGACTAAGCATGCTAAAGCTCTACTCAAGCACTCTAGCCATAGATGCCGATGTGGATCTGCATGAACTAGCTCGGCTTGCTGAAGGATTTTCAGGAAGCGACATACGCGACGTTTGCCAATCAGCACAACTTAGCCTTATAGGAGAATTCTTTGAATCAGGCAAAGCAATGGACAAAGAAGCAAAACCAAGACTGTTGACCATGGCTGACTTCAGACAAATCCTAGAAGAACGCAAACCAAGCGTTTCCTTAGACATGTTGTCAGCATATAGCAGATGGTTCGAGGCTTTCAAAGCCTTGTAATCATGGAGGGCAAAAACCAAAACAATGGGTTGGGTGGAAAGGTTTGGAGAGAAAATTAATTTTTAGCACGCTCTCCCTTCTCCCCCTCAAATTATCTCCAAACCCCACAACCCAAAACCAACCCATTCTTAATTCTTTCAACTGTTTCACTTAAACAATTTACCATGCAACCAAAAGCCGACATAGTTTACCCCCAGGATATTGACCTACAACGGTTTAACTAAAACCTTAGCAGCTGTATCAGAAACTTTAACAAATCCAACCTTAATTATTGAATCAAAAATTCAAAAAAATTGATTTAATATTAATTGGACGCTTATAGAGCGCTTTTCATTTCTTCTCTAAAGGTTTCTTCTAACATTTTTTTGTTTATGCCTATTTCTTCTGCTAAACGTTTCACCTGTTTCACATAGGTTCGGAAGAGACTTTGGAGGATTTCGGCTTTTTCTTTTTCTGAAAGTTCTTTTTCTTCAGCCATTAAGAGTGCGAACCACTTGCCGAGGTTTGTGAGTTGGTAAGTTTTTACCCAGATGATTCTCCCTTCGTTCTCGTTTTTCTCCATGCTTTCGTTGAGAACACCCAGCTTGGTTAGGGTTTTTAGGTTTTCTATGATTGTTTTGTTTGAGTAGTTGAGTTTTTTTACGAGTTCTTTCTGGTAAATGTTTTTCGTTATGCCTTGTTTAAGCGAGAAGCGAAGTAGGTCAACGCCTGCTTTGGAGCCGAAAATTGCGCTTAGTATCTTGTCTTTTTTTTCCATTGGAAGAAATACTACATAGGGATGTAACTTTTCAGTCATGTGTTAGCCTTATAACATCTTATCCTTACTTTTTACTTTTAAGAATTATGCTTCATTTTATTTTGGGTTGAAGTGGCTTTTTTGAAACATGTTCTCGTAGAAAGGGTATTCAAAAGACTACTCTGTTAAATCTTCCATTTTGTGATTTAGGTCTAATTTTGAAAAAGTGTTTTATAGTACAAAGTAGCTTTGTTGGAGTTTGTGCGGATAAGAGGGAAGGGGTTATGAGGAAAAGAACAGTTTATTTGTTTATCGTTTTGTCACTATTTTCTTTAGCATTAACTTTAGTTCCTGCTTCACTTGGTCAAAACGAAAACGTGAAAATTGGAAACCACACTTATTACATTGATAATGCTGGGTATCTTGACGTTATTGGGCAAGTTCAAAATGTCGGCTCCAACACAGTTGATCCGGTTGTCTTAACGGGTACAATCTATGCATTAGACGGGTCGACCCTTGGCAGCTCATATTGCTATGTTTGGGTCAAGTATCTAAATCCACAACAGGTTGCACCCTTTTACATGGAGTTCCAGCCGCCACAAAACTCAAATGGTTGGGTTACATCCAGCATCGGCAACGTTTCTCTAACAGTAGTGCAGGCAAACGCAACGACCAGTTATCTGTACCCAGACCTTAGAGTCACTAGCAGCTCAGGTTCAGTTGGCACAGTTGGAGATTATAATGGTGCCTACGTAGTGAACGGTGTAATTCAAAATTCAGGAAGCCAAACAGCCTCGAACTTAACAATCGTGGCAACTTTCTTCAATTCTAAAGGTGACGTAGTCGCAGTAGGCAATACCTACAGTTCCAACAGTTACGTTACTTCTTCCCTAGCGTCCTCTGGGACAGTTGCATTTCAGGTTGCAGCATGGGACAGAAATCAGTCACAGGTATCCTCAGATCAGAAAATCGCAAGTTATTCCCTGCTTCTGCAACCTCAAGGGCCAGTTCTACAGGGAACTGCACCTACGAGTACTCCATACACAAGTAGCGGTACTTCATCAGTTACCACAAATACGCCGTTATCAACAAATGGAGCTGTCAACTCGAAGAGTTCATCAAACTCAATTCTAATCTACGCTTTAGTGGTTGTTGTGGTGATCATTGCAATTGCGGGAACAATACTATTATTAAGACGACGTAAGCCTCAAACAGAAACAGTAGTGGTTCCCAAAAAAGCCACCTCAAAGTGAGAAAGATATAATTTCGCGCTACCGAATCTAGGAAAATGTGCATTTTGTTTAAATATTTCTTGCGCACAGTGTTTGTTTATGAGCTTTAAACCTCAAACGGGTTCACGCCGAGGTGCTGCTCGACAATTCTCAAAGTCTACTCATGAAAAGAAAGCGAAAGAAAGAAAGCAGCGGTCTGGCAGTAAATACTTGCAAGAAGAGACTGAAGTTTCATCAACAGAGGTTACCCAGAAAACCCTTGGTATCTTAAATAAGCTTGGGACTCAAATTTTTGCCCTTTCACCATTCAGCCAATACTTTGACGATTGGCTTGTGAACTTAAGACAAACAGTTTCAGAGTTCGAGTCAAACTCTGTAATAAACATTGATGAGCAATTTGTGAAGGAGCGATCACAGATTTTTCTTGATGTTGAAGCTGCACTTGCACAAAAAAGGCTTCAAGAATCTAATCTTACCGAAGAAGAGAAAGCATTAGCTGACACGAACCATCTCATGGTAGAAACCGATAAAGAATATGCTGAAGAAACAAGAGAACGAAGTTGCAAACGAAACGCAGACGTTCAACGATTAAGCACTAAAATTCGTGGACTGGAAGACAAAGTGTCAAGTCAACAAGAAATTAAGATCAGCTTTTACAAATTTACCGCAAGAAGAAAAGCTGCAGACCAACTTGCTCAAACACAACAAGAACTAAAGTCAACAAAGAACGAATTAGAAGTAACGTTGCAGAATTTCACTGCTGAACAAGAAAAAATGCATGATAACTACGAAAAAAGAAAGCAAGAGCTAAACGAAAAATCAGATAGCTTACATAAAGAACTTGAAAAACTTGAAACCGACACATCACTAAACATAAGGCAGGAAGCGGCAAATGCTTTGGCTAATGCTATTAATACTCTTATCCAAAGGGCGCCTATATCTTCTGAGCCTGAGAAATGAATCGGCGTGAAAGGCTATCTGAGCCTAATTGAATCTTTGCATAATCTAATGGTTGGCTTTATTGCCCCATTATGACTTTTAGAGATTTAATCTCATTCCTAATTGAAGCAATCTCCAATTCTAGATTAGTTGCTTTGGCATCAGCCATTTTTTTGAGATCTTCCATTTCAGCGAGAAGGTTTTTCTTTTCAACTTCTAGATTTTTTA
>Ga0224559_1000556_pt1 | contig 24229 bp, 19 predicted proteins | sample 714S33034metaG_FD_180676 | JGI IMG/M metagenome (GOLD analysis project Ga0224559, IMG submission 180676) | Peat soil microbial communities from Stordalen Mire, Sweden - 717 S3 30-34 | ecosystem: Environmental > Terrestrial > Soil > Wetlands > Peat | place: Sweden: Norrbotten County, Stordalen... | reverse complement strand
AGAACCATGATTGAATGAGCCCAACATTTTTCTCTCACCTGTTCCATCAATATACCTTGCGGCCCATACGCAACACATTCCGGTATCAACAGTGAATATGGCATCTCTGGCAGCCAACTCATTAATCACAGAGGCAACAAATTCAGGATGTATAGCATTTGGTTTTCCAGGATCCATTACATAAGATTGTAACTTCTTTTTGACGTGTTTGTAAAATTCCAATTGCTGCATGAGAAATTTGGAGTCTTTTTTCATTTTTAACATTGGCAGGATTGCCTGTAAAGTATCTTTCACGTCGCCACTAAGTCCCAGATCAAGTTTGGCTCTTCTGCCCAGATTTTCAGGTTTAAGGTCAATTTGCACGATTTTATTTTTAACTGGCATGAAGGGTGTATAAGGAAAATCCGTTCCTAATAATACAAGCAATTCACACTCATGCATACTATGGTAAGCGGATGGAATACCCAGCAATCCTGTGAGCCCGACTTCATAAGGATTTTCATACTGGATTGCCATTTTTGCTTTGTATGAATAAGCAACCGGAGCCTTCAGCATTCCGGCCAGTTGAATAACTTCATCATGTGCATGTGCAGCCCCAAGTCCGCAGAAAATAGTGACCTTTTTGTTCGTGTTTAACAATTCTGCAAGTTGAATTAATTCATCCTCAGATGGTCTAATTACAGGATGATTCCTGAAAATCATAGTCGTGGTTTCAGCCTCAACTGCGGGTTTGTTGGTAATATCACCTGGTAATCCAAGTACAGCCACACCTTTTTCGTGAACAGCATGCTGAATCGCGGACTGTAACATCCGTGGTAACTGTTCAGGAGTCGTAGCTATCTGATTGTAGCAACTGAGATCGTCAAAAAGTTTGATTGTGTTTGTTTCCTGAAAATACCCAGTTCCAAATTCTTTAGTAGGGATCGTAGAGGCAATAGCCAAAACGGAAGCCGATGAATGGTGTGCATCGTATAACCCATTGATCAGGTGGACATGACCGGGACCACTACTACCTGCACAACATGCTAGGCCATTAAGTTGGGCTTCTGCTCCCGCTGCAAATGCTGCAGTCTCTTCGTGCCGTACATGGATCCATTTGATTTTACCGTTACGGTGAACCGCTGCATTTACATGATTAAGACTATCTCCCGTTATTGCATAAATTCTTTGTATACCTGCTTCAACTAATGTTTCCACCAATTGGTCCGATACATTTTTTTTCATGGTTTTTGTTTTTCTTTGCATAAGAAGAACACCTGTGCAAATAACTTTCAGCCAGAGCTTCCCATCCCGTCATCTAAAAAGGTCTGAGTTGCTGGTTAGAAAAACTGATATTCTTTCCTGAAGTAATTCTGGCATCTTCAGGGTCGCTTTTCGTTTCAATAAATTTTCACTTTTCAGGTTTTTCAGCGGTTACATCCTGCCTTAGTATAACTGTCTCTTTCCATTATAACTAATATAATTACCACAGGAATGAAATAATACTCATTCCTGTGGTAATTATATTCCCAACAATTTTCGGGTTAAATGTCTTTTACTTTTTTATGATCTGGATTGATGTTGACCAATCACAGATTATTTTCATCTCCTCTCTGGTCGGAGCAGCGCCAGGATTTTTATCCCTGAAACTCTTTGGAGGCATCTTTTCTTTGGAAACCATGCCGCACATGTCTTTTGCCTGGTCGGCCTGCTTTTCCATTGAAAATTTGTCCCAATTTGATAAATTAAGATGCATCAGTGCCATTCCGTTTCCGCCTTCTGTATGACATTTCACACATGATCTTTCAGCTATTTTCATTACATCCGGAGAGATCGGTTTACTTACAATGCCGTTTTTATGGGACGACTGGGCAGATAAATGGTTAATGATCATTGGGGTAAGGAAAACAATTCCTAGAACTGCAAATGTGATGATGATGGCTTTTTTCATAAATAATGTTTTAAGGTTAAGAATAAATTCTAACAACATATCAAAGATCAATATCTTACTTATTCTTTGTGTTACATGATTTTTAAAAATAATTACATAATTCACACATTTGGGGATCTCAAAAAACCGGTTGGATGCTTAAATAATAGGTATGAAATTTTTAAGAAATTTCAAGAAAAGAGATTAATTTATTGATTGACAGGTGACTATTACGGGTGGATATTAACCTGATTATCAAATGAAAAATCCTCATTTTTTTACCCAAACATGGGTGATTTCCCCAAATACATATTTGCGATAATGGTTTGCTTCTTTGTAGGCTTCGTTTATATAGTCTCTAGCTTCTTGTGTGTAAAAATCATTGGGATTTGGGGTAGTAAGTTCCGTTAATTTACATTCAATAATTAGTCTGGCTTCTTTGAATGATATATCTCCGGAAGGAGTTTGAACACTTGTCAATTCAACTTCTTTCATTTTCTCACTATCTCTTCCTGATTTACTTCCCAAAAAGAGTATTTGTTCCTTATATTCATTCGGGAAATAAGACATTGTATATGTTTGCATTTTTTGAATCATTTCAAGCGTATAACGGTCTGCTCGAAGAATACACCAGGTGGTGGGTTTCTTGAAAAGAAGCCCCAACCCACCCCCACTGGCAGTCAAGGAATTATAATGATCTGCCTTGCCCGCAGTAATAACCGGAAAAACATTTCCTACCAGCGTAAATACATTGTCACATATTTCTTCCGGAGAAATTTGTTTAAATAATTGATCAAAATTCATCTCTTTGATATTTACATGAATTGTTTTCTTCATAGATTTTTTTCGACAATTAACATTCATAATTTTCTAAATTTCTCTAATTGTAAACGGTCGAATTTTGGGAGGATTACTCTATAACTAAAAATCGGACATCCACTAATAAGAACACCTGTAATAGTCAGTATTACAGGTGTTTAATTTTCTTAGGTGTTGTCCCGCCAGGATTCGAACCTAGACCAAGAGAACCAAAATCTCTGGTGCTGCCATTACACCACGGGACAATTCAATTGTGACTCTTTCCCTTTGCCTCTCTGATAGCTTCTCTCAGGAGCCCCAAATTCAAGGCGCAAAGGTAGAATATTTTTTAATCTGAGCAAATGTTGTACTTTCGCTTTTTAATCTTATTTGCAAACACCTTCCCCGATGGACAAGTACAGAAAGCTTAACAACCTGGTTGGGTGGATAGTATTTGCCATCGCAGCCATTGTTTATCTTCTTACACTTGAGCCAACTGCCAGTTGGTGGGATCCGGGCGAGTTTATTTCCACATCCTATAAACTGCAGGTCGGACACCCTCCCGGCGCACCAACCATGCAGATGATCGCCAGAATTTTCTCGTTGCTGGCTTTCGGAAATACTGCCAAAGTGGCACTCATGATCAACGCAATGTCGGGACTCTCCAGTGCTATGGCAGTTTTATTCCTCTTTTGGTGTATCACCATCTTCGCCCGGAAAATAGTAGTAGGCAAGGGCGAAATGACAGATGGTAAAATGTACACAATTCTGGCTGCCGGACTGATCGGCGCCCTGACTTTTACTTTTACCGATTCCTTTTGGTTCTCAGCCGTCGAGGGAGAGGTCTATGCCATGTCGGCAATGTTTACGTCACTGGTTTTCTGGTCAATCCTGAAGTGGGAAGAACAGGCCGATACGTCTCATGCCAGCCGGTGGATGGTATTTATTGCGTTTCTGATTGGCCTTGCCATCGGCGTACATCTGCTCAGCCTTCTTACAATTCCTGCACTTGCCTTCGTTATATACTTTAAAAAGTTCAAAGTCTCGTTAAAAGGAATCCTGCTGACTTTAGTCATGGGAATTGCCACACTGGCCCTGGTGATGTACATCGTCATCCCCTGGATTCCGGAATTGGCAGGTAAAATAGAATTGCTGTTTGTCAATAACCTGGGTTTACCCTTCAACTCCGGCCTGATTTTTTATTTCCTGATCCTAATCACCCTAATCGTTTTTGGGCTCATTTTCAGCAGGAAGAAAGGTTTGCATTTGCTAAATACCGGGATTCTCTGCTTTACCTTCCTTCTGATCGGATATACAACTTTTATTATGCTGGTAATACGTTCAAATGCCGGCACACCGATCAATGAAAATTCCCCGAAAGATGTAGTTGGACTGGTTAGCTACCTAAATCGCGAACAATATGGCTCCTGGCCGATTTTCAGCGGCCCTTATTACAATGCTCCGGTAGTTGGGTATAAAAACGGCAGTCCAATATATAAAAGAGATGATAAAAAAGGGAAATATGTAATTATCGATGACCAGAAAGGGACCATTCCTGTCTATGATTCCCGCTTTACCACTATCTTTCCCAGGATGTGGAGCAGTGAACGAAGTGGGTCTGAACAGTTTTTCAGGGACTGGGGCGGAAAGGGTATCCCGGTAAAAGTGATAAATGCAGATGGAAAACCAGTTACCCTGATGAAACCTACATTCTTGGAAAACCTGAGATATTTCTTTCAATATCAGGTGGGTGTGATGTATTTCCGTTATTTCATGTGGAATTTTGCAGGTCGTCAAAACGATGTCCAGGGCTATGGAGGTCCTCAGGATGGGAACTGGATCAGCGGGATCTCCTTTATCGACAAGCTCCTTACGGGTAATCCGCAAACACACTTGCCGGATAGCATGAAAAACAGGGCAACCAATAAATACTACCTGCTTCCTTTCCTCCTCGGCCTGGTCGGCTTTTTCTATCAGATGAAATATGAGTACAAAGGCACAATTATCATCACGCTTCTGTTTATTATGACCGGACTGGCTATTATTGTTTATCTTAACCAGAAACCCTTCGAACCCCGGGAACGGGATTATTCTTATTGCGGCTCAACCTATGCTTTTTCAATCTGGATCGGCTTGGGAGTAATTTACCTTGTCAATCTGTCTAAACGGGTGCTGAAAAGAGAAAATCTGTCCATTTTGGTTGTTTTATTGCTTTGCCTTATCCTGGTTCCTGGCCTTATGGCACAGCAGAATTGGAATGATCATGACCGCTCAGGTAAATATTCCTGCCGCGATTATGCAGCCAACTACCTGAATTCATGCGGTAAGCAGGGCATCCTTTTCACCAATGGCGACAATGATACCTTTCCGCTCTGGTACGATCAGGAAGTTGAAGGTATTCGCACGGATGTGCGGGTTCTGAACCTGATGCTTGCCGGAAGTCCATGGTATATTGATGAACTTTATAATAAAACCTATAAGTCCGAACCCTGCCCCTTTGGGATTCCGGATGAAAAATATCAGCCCGGTGTGAATGACATCATCCCATTTTACGATATTGGATTAACTGGCTATATGAACCTTGAAGACCTGGTGGACTTCATCAAAAGTGATGATTCAAGCACTTTTTTGACGCTGCAGAATGGCGATAAATGGAAATTCTTCCCTTCAAGAAATATAAAGCTTGCAGTTGATACTGCCGCTTGCATCAGGTATGGGATCGTGCCTGAATATCTTAAAGGAAAAATGGTCGATACAATTTATTGGACCATAAAAGCAAACGAACTCTATAAAAGTGACGTGATGCTTCTTGATCTGATTGCAAATAACCATTGGCGCCGGCCTCTCTACTTTGTCTCTCCGGGAACGGTGAGTCATTTCTTTAATGTTGATACTTTCTGCCTTGCAACAGGTTGGGTCTATAAATTCATGCCGGTCAAAGCGGCCAAAGAGGATTATATTTCCGGTATGGGTGGTGTGGATGCGGTAACTTCTTACGACTTGTTTATGAATAAGTTTGCCTGGGGAAATATGAATGATCCCCATGTTTACGTTGATCCTGAAAGCCTTAGTAACCAGTCGAGGCCAAAAACCAATATGTATCGCACTGCCCAGGCTTTGATCAATATGGGAAGGAATAATGAAGCTATTAAATTGATGGATAAGTATTTTGAATTATTCCCTGATGATAAATACTCATATGACATGTTCACGATTCCCTTTGCAGAGCTATATTATAAAGTCGGACAGCCGGATAAGGCAAATAAAATTTTGATGCGGATTACCCGGATATATTCACAGAATCTCGATTTTTATTATTCGTCCACGGGACGGGTAAGAGAATATTATTCAAAAGACGTCGAAATGGCCCTGGGGACCCTCCGCCGTATGAATACTGTTGCGGTTGAGTACAAACAGGATAAACTGGCTGATGAGATTAATATTGCTTTTAAAAATGAACTGAAGAAGTTTCAGTAGTAACTGTCAGAAAAAGAAAATAACCACAAGTGAAATTAAAATTGAAGACTAAGATATGTTACTGAATTACATAAACTGGAATGTTGATCCTGAGATCTTTAGGATCGGAAGCTTTGCTGTCAGATGGTACGGAGTGTTATTTGCCGCATCGTTTCTGTTCGGCTATTTCATTATGCTGCAGTTCTTTAAAAAAGAACATATTCCCATAAAGGTCCTCGATTCACTGACAACCTATATGGTCGTCGGAACCGTCATTGGCGCCCGTCTGGGACATTGCCTGTTTTATGAGCCCTCTTACTATTTGTCTCATCCGTTAGAGATCCTGAAAGTATGGGAGGGAGGCCTTGCCAGTCACGGTGCAGCAATCGGGATCATCATCACCATCCTCATTTTCGCCGGGCAGAAAAAGCTTTCTTTCCTTTGGGTTATGGACCGGGTAGTTATTGTTGTAGCTCTTTCCGGTCTTTTCATCCGTCTTGGCAACCTGATGAATTCTGAGATATTTGGTCATATCACTTCATTACCATGGGGATTCAGATTTCTCCGGGCTACACCCCCGCTGGATCTTGACCCCCGTCACCCGACCCAGCTATATGAAGGACTTTCCTATCTGGTTATCTTCCTCTTCCTCTGGTGGTATTATTATAAAAAAGATGGAAAACCCCTTGCTGGCATGATATTTGGAATGTTTTTGATAGCTGTCTTCGGAATGCGTTTCCTGATCGAATTTGCAAAGGAACCCCAGGAGACTTTTGAAAGATCAATGTCACTGAATTTAGGTCAGTTACTCAGTATTCCCCTGATTATTACAGGAGGATTCTTTGTCTGGAGGGCATTGAAAATCAAAAGAGAAAGTTTATCCTCTCAATAGAGTATATAAGGGGTGGATTATAACTCGTTCTCTGATTGATTGTTATATTGTCTGCCTGCGTCGTGTCTGCGTCCTCCCTGCATCCATCCTTCGCTCGTCATTCGCTCATCGTTCGCTCATCGTTCGTCTTTCGTTCGTTCATCGTTCGTCTTTCGTTCGTTCATCCTTCGTCTTTCGTTCGTTCATCCTTCGTCTTTCATTCGTTCATCCTTCGTCTTTCATTCAATATTGAGTCCCCTCCGAAAACCCATTTTAAAATTGTACCATCATGACAAAAAGACACAAAAAGTTCAATTTCAACGAAATACTTCTTAGCGCTTTTTAGCGTCTTAGCGCCTTTGCGGTAAAAAAAGAATTTTCAGAGTGGGCTCAATATTCAATATTCCTTCGTATCTCTTTAATCCTTTCACTCAATGCCTTGTAGTCATTCTGCATGACAAGCCCATGGAAATTCCTTGTCATTTCTATGGCATACAAAAGATCAAAACGGTCCTGCGGCATCGAAAAATATATCTTTTTCTCCATCAGATACCTTGCAAGATATTCCTGCTCAGTCTGTCCGGGTGTCGGGATCAGAATAGCATTGATTCCCAGCGTCACCAGATCCATCAGGCTTGAGTACCCCGGACGGCAGATCACAATATGGGATCTTAGCATATACTCCTTCATTCTTGCCGTCTCCAGGTGTGAAAAGACATGGATCTTATCAGTAAGGTCCCATTCTTCGCTATTCTCAGTCAACCCCCTCACAATGTTTCCACTCAATCCTGAATTTTTCAACTGTTTCGAAATTGTCTCCTCCAGGATTGCCCGCTGTGGTTCGGGTCCGGAGATGGCAACAAAGATTCCATAGTCGCTCGTCGGTTGAGAAACAAACCTTTGTCTGGGATCAGAAAACCGTGACAAGGTCCCGATATAATGCGCATTTGAAGGTAGCTTAAACGGGTGTGACAGCAGCCCTGCAAGCCCGTTGTGCAATTCGAAGTCCGGGATCCAGCATTCATTGAATTTTTCTATTTGACGGATTATAACCCTGTTGAGAATGCCGGATAAGACCTGAACGGAAAAAGGCACTATGATCCTTACCTGGTGCGTGATCAGAATGCTGTATACCTGCTTATTCCACAATCCGTAACGATTATCGGAAACAATGATAGCAGGTCTCTCAAGCCGGATAAGGTTCTTAAGATCTTCCCTCTCCTGGTAATAGCTTCTGAGAAGGATAGGAGAGAGTTTTAAGATATGAAATAGAAAACTGTCTCGTTTCGGATAGGTGATTCTTGCGCCTCGTAACCGGATTAACCTGCACTGTGGAAATTCTCTTTTCAGGAATTCATATGGCCTGCCATCTGCCACGATTACAACTTCGTCCCCCAACTCCTGGAATTTCCGGATGACAGGCACACAACGCGTGGCATGACCTATTCCCCAATCAAGGGGACATATAAGTACTTTCAAACCCTTCCGTTTTTCTGCTATACAAATGTACCTAATATCAAAAGGGACTAGTGATAAATAATTTCAACTTTTCATATTACTTTTTCACATTCCGGCTTATTAATGATTCTCTTTTGACCATTATTGAAAAGATTCTAAAAATAATAGGCTTCCCCGGATGAGTGATAAAACACCTCTCTATCAGATTGCTTTGAAATTGGTCCCAGGAATTGGCGATGTTCTGGGCAAGAAATTAATAACCTGTTGCGGCAGTGCCGAAGCCGTTTTCAGGGAGAAGAAAATGCTTCTTGAAAAAGTACCGCGGATTGCCGGTAAGATTGTGGAAGCATTGTCTGATAAGTCAATCCTTGAACGTGCGGAAAAGGAGCTCGCCTTTATCGATAAATTCAGGATCAGGACGCTCTTTTTCCTCGATAAAGATTATCCTTCTCGTCTTAAGAATTGCATCGATAGCCCTGTTTTGCTCTACTATAAAGGAAATGCTGATCTGAACAGGTCACGGATCATCGGGGTCGTCGGTACCCGTAACGCGACAGAATATGGTCGTACAGTCTGTCACAAGATTATCTCCGACCTTGCAGAGGATAAGGTCATGATAATTAGCGGACTCGCCTATGGAATCGATAGTTGTGCACACCGTTCTGCCCTGGAATTTAACCTTGAGACAATTGGTGTCCTGGGTCATGGCCTTGGAATGATCTATCCCTATCAGAATAAGAGACTTGCCGAAAGAATGACAAAAAATGGCGGACTGTTGACTGAATTCATAAATGATGCAATTCCGGATCGTGAAAATTTCCCGAAACGAAACCGGATCATTGCCGGTATCAGCGATGCAATCCTTGTAGTTGAGGCTGCCGTTAAGGGCGGGGCATTGATCACTGCAGAAATAGGCAATTCGTATAACCGCGATGTCTTTGCAGTACCGGGAAGAATTGATGATATCTATTCAGATGGTACCAATCAGCTGATAAAAAAGAATATGGCTTCTTTGATACAATCGGCTCAGGATATCCGTTTTCTGATGGGATGGGAAGAACGGGGTCCGAAACCCAATGGGTTCCAGAAAAAGATCTTTCTGGAGTTAACCGCAGATGAAAAGACACTCGTCGATTACATCAATGCCCATGGGGCATCAGGCATTGATGACATCAGCAATAATTGCAGGTTGACAATGAGTACTACCTCTGCTTGCCTCCTGAATCTTGAATTCGAAGGGATTGTTAAAAGTATGCCCGGGAAAATGTACGACCTCGCCTGACGACAAACCCATTAGCCGGTTGTAAAAATGTCACTTTCATCTTAATTTTGTTACCTTTACCTGATTATTTTTGAATGTGGGAAGTATGGAACAAGTGATTATTCAAAAGCTGTCGGAATCTGAAATTGAAGAACGTCAGATCCGCAAATGGCCAATCTGGGAAAAAGAGGTTTCCCGGTTTAACCATTCTTATGATGGCGATGAAGAATGTCTTATCCTGGAAGGGGAGATCATAATCGAATCGAAGGAACAAAACTATACCATCGTTCCGGGTGATTTTGTGATCTTTAAGGATGGACTCGAGTGCGTCTGGGATATTACAAAACCTGTCAGGAAACATTATAATTTCCCTTGATGCAAAACTTGAAAAAAGATTGAAAGGCATTGTTACTAAATCGACAGGTAGCTGGATTACAGTCCGTTCAGAAGATGGCATTAGAACAGAATGCAGGCTGAAGGGACAATTCCGGATCCATGGATTGCGTTCCACCAACCCGGTCGCAATCGGGGATAAAGTGGAATTCGAGAAAAACCCGGATGAAAATACCGGGGTGATCACAACTATTCAGGAACGGGAGAACTATATTGTCAGGAAATCAATCAATTTATCTAAAACTACTCATATCCTGGCCGCCAATCTCGATCATGCCTTCCTGATAGTAACACTGGCCCGGCCCCGGACATCGACCGGTTTCATCGACCGGTTTCTGGTCACCGCCACTGGATATTATATCCCTTCTAGCATCATTTTCAATAAGATAGACTTATATAATGAGGAACTGGCTTCCTACGAATCGAAGTTGAAAATGATCTATGAACATGCCAGTTATCATTGTTATTCAGTATCTGCATTAAAAGGAGAGAATGTCGCACAGATTAGCGAACTGTTGAAAGGTAAAACTAGCCTTTTTTCCGGGCATTCAGGTGCCGGCAAATCTGCACTGATTACAGCCATACAGCCGGATTTGAAGCTGAAGACAGGCTCAATCTCAGAAATTCACCTGAAAGGCAAACATACTACTACCTTTGCAGAAATGTTCGAACTTAATATCGGCGGTTTCATTATCGATACTCCCGGGATCCGGGAATTCGGTTTGATCGACTTTGAAAAAAGTGAGATCCCGCGTTGTTTTCCTGAAATGGAAAGACTTTTACCCTTCTGCAGGTATAAAAACTGCTCTCATACACATGAACCCGGTTGTGCCGTAAAGAATGGACTGGATACCGGCGATGTAAGTTTGATGCGATATAATAGTTATCTTAGCATCCTCAATGACAGAAACTGAAACTTCATACATGATTGCACGACAACTCATCTCTGAGACAATTACCCCCCTGAGACCTTCAGACAATGGAGCTGTTGCTCTTGGACTAATGGATGAATTCAGGGTTTCACACCTTCCGGTTGTGAATGACAAGGAATTTCTTGGAGTGATCTCAGATGCTGAAATTCAAAACTTTACAAATATTACCGAAGCCATCGAAGGCCATCCCCTCTCGCTTACAATTGCTTATGTCCTTGAAAACCAGCATCTTTATGATGTCATCAGGATCATTGATGATATGAAACTTACCCTGTTACCCGTTCTGGATGAGAATAAAAATTATCTGGGATCAGTCACACTTCAAAGCCTTACTCGTCATCTGACATCAATCATGGCTATCAACAATCCCGGAGGGATCATCATTCTTGAATTGAACGATAAGGATTATTTGCTCACCGAGATTGCCCAGATCGTCGAATCAAATGATGCCAAAATTCTGGGAATGTATATCACCACTATCCCTGATTCCACAAGAATGGAGGTTACATTGAAGATCAATAAAATTGATGTGGGCCCTGTCCTTCAGACGTTTATCCGTTATAATTATACAATAAAGGCCTCTTTTACTGAAGATTCTTACACGGAAAGCTTGCAGGAAAGGTATAATTCACTGATGAATTACCTCAATATCTGATTCAGCAGAACAGTAAAAAATGGACTATCTTTGCTTCCGGATTTATTTCATTAATACTTGATAATATGAAAGTTGCCTTGTTCGGGAAGACAATTTCTGTTGGCGATGCTCCGTATCTTCAGGAATTTCTAGACAAACTCAGTAGTCTCAATAGCGTCGTTTATTTGTATGAATCCTTTTTTCACGCCATCCGTGAAACCATCAGGTTTCAAACAGATCCGGTTTTATTTAAAACACAACAGGAGATCAAAGGAAAGGTCGAATATCTTTTTTCTATAGGTGGAGATGGTACATTACTTGATACCATTACCCTTGTTGGAAATTCGTGTATTCCCTTGATCGGCATAAATATGGGCAAGCTTGGATTCTTATCCGGAATATCCAAAAATGAGATCCTGCCGGCGCTTAATGAGATTATTAACAAAAAATATACAATCGATAAACGGACCTTACTTCATTTACAAACACAGGAGCAGCTCTTCGGAGATTATAACTATGCCTTGAATGATTTCACGCTTTATAAAAGCAGTCCGAATTCATTGCTGACCATCAAAATGTTCGTGAACGAGGAATTCCTGAACACATATTGGGCAGATGGATTGATTGTTGCAACACCCACAGGATCAACCGCTTATTCCTTAAGTTGCACGGGTCCCATTCTGACCCCTGATGCTGAGAATTTTGTGATTACCCCGATTGCCAGTCACAACCTTACCGTACGACCCATCGTGATCCCCGATACCAGCGTAATACGGATTATGATAGAATCAAGGAATTTGGAATGTTATATCGGTTTGGATTCCCGCATTATAAAACTCGATAAGCCTGTTGAACTCCTTATCAGAAAGGAGGATTTTAAAATTCATCTGCTGAGAATGTCCGGCAGAAATTTCTTTGAAACGATCCGTAACAAATTAAACTGGGGACTCGATGTACGGAACTGATTATTTTTCATGTTAATCCCGTTAACATTCCAATAAAAAAAGCAAACCTGCGTTATTTATCAGATAATTTGCAACATCTATTAATGCATTTTAAACAATTAACCCTTTCCATTCATAAATTAAGGCCGGGGCCGGGGATTTTTTTCGGTTCCTTTGTTGTCATTTTATTATTGATGACAACCTTTTCAGTGAAGGCACAGACAGACATGGAAGTAGGGCTTTTTGTTGGAGATTCATATTATCTGGGAGATTTGAATCCCGATGTTCACTTCCGGAATGCCCAGATTGCTTATGGCGCATTAGCAAGGTACAATTTTGATGATCGTTGGTCCATTAAGCTGGGGATAACCCATGGCACTGTAAAAGGAAATTCTAACAATACAAATTTCCTTCCGGGTCGGAACCTCTCTTTTCAAAGTCCGATCAATGATTTATCAATAACGGGCGAATTTAATTTCTTTTCTTATTTCACAGGTAGTCGATGGAATTGGATAACACCGTATCTTTACGCCGGTATTGGAGTGTTTACGTTTCAGCCCGAATCAGGTGGAACAAAACTACAGCCCTTGGGAACAGAAGGACAAAATGTTGGGTATGATGGCCGGAAACCTTATAAAACTTTTGGAGTGAATGTTCCTTTCGGTATTGGAGTAAAAGTAAGTATCGGTAAGAAAATAGGTCTTACTGCTTTTTGGGAAATGCATAAAACATTTACTGATTACATTGACGATGTAAGTACTACTTATTACCTGGATGGACCGGCAATAACACAGAATGATGTGAATGGTAATTTGTCAGACCCGACACATAATCATACGGCAGGAATGCAGAGGGGTAATCCTAATAACTATGACTGGTATTCTTTTTCAGGAGTTACTGTGACCTATAAATTTAGCCTGAAAGGAAGCCGCCGATGTAAAGATAATAAGCATTTTTGAAAATATTGTACCTATAGTACCTGATGAGCCTTAAAGATAGCATTATTAAAGAGCGGATACCTGTCCATATCGCCGTCATCATGGATGGAAATGGACGTTGGGCTAAGAAAAGAGGCTTGATGCGTACCATCGGACATGAAAAAGGTGTTGATGCCGTCCGGGAAGTAGTCGAGGCTGCCACAGAATTAGGTGTCAGGTATCTTACTTTATACGCATTTTCAACTGAAAATTGGAACCGGCCAAAGTATGAGATCGATGCACTTATGAAACTGTTGGTGAAATATGTTAATAAGGAAAGAAAGACTTTCATGGATAATAATATCTTTTTGATGGCCATCGGTAACCTGGATAACCTTCCTCAAAAAAGTCGGAATGAGTTATTAAAAGTCATTGACGATACTTCCGGAAATACAGGTTTGAAACTGGTACTTGCATTGAGTTATAGTTCACGCTGGGAAATCCTGGAAGCAGCACGTTCTCTTGCTAAGAAGGTCAATGAAGGGCTTCTGAGTATTGATGAGATCAATTACGAAACTTTTAGCAATGTTCTTACAACAGCATCAATTCCCGATCCTGAACTGCTGATAAGAACCAGTGGGGAATACAGAGTGAGCAATTTTTTACTTTGGCAGATAGCTTATAGTGAACTCTATTTTACCTCAACTTTGTGGCCGGATTTCACGAGAGAAGAATTCTATAAAGCATTGATTGACTATCAGGGAAGAGAAAGAAGATTTGGAATGACCAGTGAACAAATAAACAAACCTAAAACACGCTATCTCAAATAAACCGGATGAAACTTAAATTTCTAATTCTGCTTTTGATATCTACCTGGTTCATTCAGCCATTGATTGCCCAGAAACCATCTGGAGATGAACTCAACCTTGACTATTCTGCACCAAAAGAATATATCATTGCCGGAATTACGGTGACTGGCGTTAAATATTTGGATAATAATGTTTTAATCATGTTATCAGGGTTGACGATCGGGGATAAGGTCAGAATACCAGGTGATAAAATTACCCAGGCTGTAAGAAAGCTTTGGGATCAGGGTCTCTTCGAAAATATTAAAATATCTGTTTCTCAAATTGTCGATAATCAAATATACCTGAATATTTCCCTGAAAGAAAGACCCAGGCTTTCTCATTTCTCATTCACTGGGATAAAAAAAGCAGATGCAGATAATATTCGTGAAAAGATCCATATCTCCAAAGGGGAATATGTGACTGAGAATATGATTATGCGGACTAAGAATATCATTCGGAAATACTTTACGGATAAGGGATTCCTGAATGCAGATGTCGATATTATTCCCCAAAAGGATTCGTCAAATTCAAATCAGGTAAATCTTTCGATTAATGTCCACCGAAATGGAAAGGTCAAAGTTTATAATATCACAATTCATGGGAATCATAATCTGACAACTGAGCTGCTTAAAGCTAGCTTGAAGAAGACCAAAGAGAAAGGGATCTTCAACCCGATGAATGATATTGATAAAATGATCTGGCAGATTGCAAAAGCTGTTTTTCGGATAGATTTTGGCGAAATTGCCAATGTGGTTGAAAAACATGCATACAACAATATCCGGTTCCGTATTTTTAAATCAGCCAAATTCATCAGGGACGATTATACTGAAGATAAAGATAACTTAATTGCAAAGTATAATAATGCAGGTTATCGTGATGCAAAAATTATAAGGGATTCAATCTCAAAGAATGATGATAATACGGTTTCAATTGATGTCTGGGTAGATGAAGGTCCTAAATACTATTTCCGGAATATTACCTGGGTGGGGAACACAAAATATCCTGATGAATTTCTGAACCGTATCCTGAAAATTAAAAAAGGAGATGTCTATGATCAGAGTACTCTGGAGACTGCATTAAGTTACAATCCCAATGGAACCGATATCCGTTCATTATATATGGATGATGGTTATCTCTTCTTTGATGTTCAACCTGTTGAAGTAAATGTCGCAAATGATTCCATTGATATTGAGATCAGGATGCGTGAAGGAAAACAGGCTACGGTGAATAAAGTCACGATTACAGGAAATACAAAAACCAACGATCACGTTGCTTTACGTCAACTTCAAACCCGACCTGGGCAATTATTCAGTCGCGATAAACTGATCAGATCCCAAAGAGAATTAGTGCAACTGAAATACTTTAATGCAGAAAAGCTTTCTCCCGACGTATCTCCGAATCCGGATGACGGCACAGTAGATATAAATTATAATGTGGAAGAAACCTCAGCCGACCAGATCGAATTATCAGGAGGTTGGGGATATGGCAGAATTGTAGGAACACTGGGCCTCTCCTTTAATAACTTCTCTCTCCGGAACCTCTTTAATCTGAAAAAATGGAGACCTGTTCCTTCCGGCGACGGACAAAAACTTAGCCTTCGCTTTCAAACATATGGTGCAGGTTACATCAGTTATAGCGCCTCCTTTACTGAGCCCTGGGTTGGAGGAAGAAAACCTCTTGCACTGAGTCTTTCTTATGTGCACTCAAAGTATACCAACGGAGTCGCTTCTTCTGACACAACTTATGCCTATTTCAAGATCGATGGGATTTCAGTTGGACTGGGGACAAATCTCAAATGGCCTGACGATTACTTTGTTCTGTACCAATCTATTAATTATAACCGGTATAATTCGCATAATTATACGCAGATTTTTTCTTTTGGCGGTGGCAACGGGATTTATAATGCAATCAGTTATGGCATCACATTGTCCCGCAGTTCCATCGATCAGCAAATCTATCCTCGGTCCGGATCTGAGATCAGCAATGCCCTCGAACTTACCCCTCCATATTCCCTGTTCCGGGGAAATGTTGACTATGCCGATATGGATTTGACCAAAAAATTCGGTATGGTTGAGTTTTATAAATTCAAATTTAAAGGTTCCTGGTACATAAACCTTATCGATAAACTGGTCTTGACACCAAGATTGCAATTTGCTGTACTGGGTGCCTATAATAACCAGATTGGGATTACACCTTTTCAAAGGTTTTACCTTGGGGGCGATGGATTGACAGGATACAATAATATGGATGGACGTGATTTGGTTGGCTTCCGCGGATATGAAAACAACTCACTCACACCATTGTATCCAAATAGCGTAGGTGGAACCGTTTATGAGAAATTCACTTTTGAATTACGTTACCCGATTTCACTTAATCCAAGTGCAACGATCTACGGTTTGACTTTCATGGAAGCCGGAAATGACTGGCTTCAATGGAAAAATGTAAATCCTTTCGATGTCTATAGATCAGTCGGTGTCGGTATACGTGTTTTCCTTCCGATGTTCGGCCTCCTTGGATTGGATTGGGGCTATGGTCTGGATCCTGTCAGAGGTGTTCCCGGTGTAAACGGCAGCCAGTTCCATTTTTCAATTAATTCTTCAATTGACTAGGTAATATAATTCACAGGCAATAATAATTAATTATATTGTTTTTAACTTTGATAAAATTATCTGGAGGCATATAAAATGAAAAAATTAATTATAACAGCAGCCATCTTCTTCCTTGCATTAACTGCTGTCCATGCACAGAAAATCGCCTATGTCGACAGCCAATACATCCTTGATAACCTGCCGGAATATACAGAGGCACAGGCACAACTTGATGAAGTATCAATTCAGTGGCAGAAAGAAATTGAAGCAAAATTTGCAGAAGTTGATAAGATGAACCAGGCCTATCAGGCACAGGCAGTCTTGTTACCTGAAGATATGAAGAAGAAGAAAGAACAGGAAATCTCAGATAAGGAAAAGGATGCAAAGAATTTACAGCGGCAGAGATTTGGACAAAATGGTGATTTGATGAAAAAACGTGAAGAACTGGTTAAGCCAATTCAGGAAAAAATCTATAATGCCATTCAGGAGATTGCTACCAATAATAATTATTCAATAATCTTTGATAAAGCCGGCGCATTGACAATACTCTTTTCTAATCCGAAATATGATATAAGCGATGAAGTACTTGATAACCTGGGAACTGCAGCTGCCGGGAGAAAAGGACGCAGCACAACAGGTACCCAGAAAGGTCAGCAACCCAATCAGGGAACATCAAAGGGAGCACAAGAGGGGAATCAAGGTTCCAATCCGATGCCTGGCAATGAATCTACAAGGCCAAAGAAATAGAACTTTTAAACCATCAGAATCCAATAATTATTTATAATTTTGCAACCAATCAATAATTAACAAGAAAACGAAAATGAAAAACGTAGTAAAATCATTTGTGCTTATTTCCCTTATCATTGTTTTTGCGACTTCAGCTCACGCTCAAACTACCCAGAAGATCGGATTTATAGATTTTAATGGCTTGGTTGCAACAATGCCGGGTGTCGATTCTGTAAAGATCAAATTGCAGAAATACCAGCAAACACTTACTGATCAGATGGATGCCATGCGGGCCGAACTTGAGAATAAATATCTTGAATATCAGCAGGGACAATCAGGAATGTCTGATCTAATTAAGCAAACGAAAGAAAAAGAATTATCGGATCTGCAAGCAAGAATAGATGCATTTCAACAGAAAGCACAAGCTGATTTGCAGGCTAAACAACAGGAACTCTTAAAGCCTATTATTGATAAGGCAAAAGAGGCCATAAAAGATGTCGCCAAGGAAAATAAATATACTTACATCGTCAACGCAATTGAAGATATCCTTCTCTATTCAGAACCTGCTGATGATATCCTTCCTTTGGTCAAGAAAAAATTGGGGATTCAATAGTATTCTGATTCCCTTGAATTAAAAGCTGTTTTTTAATAAAACGGCTTTTTTTATTTTTAGTCATAATGAACATGAATCCTTTAAAGTCAGGTATCCCGGTCTTGTTGATTTTAATATTCATGTCATTACATGGATTGCCGCAAAACACTAAAGTAGATACCAATAAGTTGAATTTCATTCCGGTCCTTCCCGGCGATTCACCTGCCCGTATTATAGAAAAAGCCTCCAATGTCATCCCCTCCGGCCGTCAATACCAATGGCAGGAAATGGAGTTTATTGCCTTTACTCATTTTGGCATGAATACATTTACTGACCGGGAATGGGGTGATGGTAAATCTGACCCCCGTAATTTTAACCCTGATGCTTTTTATGCAGATCAATGGGCTAAAGTTATTCATGATGCCGGGATGAAAATGATCATCCTTACTGCTAAACATCATGATGGCTTCTGCTTGTGGCCCACTAAATGGACAGATTATTCCGTGACCGGGAGCCCTTGGAAAAACGGAAAAGGAGACGTAGTGAAGGAAGTTTCAGAAGCGTGCCGCAAACAGGGTTTGAAATTCGGGATTTATCTCTCTCCCTGGGACCGTCATGAAGCTTCTTATGGCGATTCACCACGTTACAACGAATTTTTCAGGAATCAACTCCGGGAATTGCTCTCAAATTATGGTAAAATATCCGAGGTTTGGTTTGATGGTGCCTGTGGTGAAGGCCCTGATGGTAAAAAACAGGTTTATGACTGGCCATCCTGGTATAAATTGATCAGGGAATTACAGCCGGATGCAGTGATAGCAATCATGGGCCCGGATGTCCGATGGGTGGGAACGGAATCAGGTTCCAGCCGGAATTCCGAATGGAGTGTCTTACCCGATATTGCTAAAAATACGGATTCAATAGAAGCATCTTCACAGAAGTATGGCCTGGATGCAGCTTTCGTCCCACGAAACCTGATGGATGAAGACATAGGTGGAAGAATAAAAATAGTGAAAGCGAAAAATCTGTGCTGGTATCCTGCCGAGACTGATGTCTCAATTCGTCCGGGTTGGTTTTATCATGAGAATGAAGATTCTTTGGTAAAGACACCAAAGCAATTGGTAGATATTTATTTCAGTTCGGTTGGCAGGAATTCTGTTCTGTTGCTGAATATTCCTCCAAATAAACATGGATTGATACAAGATCAGGATATTGAATCCCTGAAAGGAATGCGGAAAATATTGGATGAGACTTTCCGGAAGAATATCATCGGGGATAAAGACCCAAAGTCATCAGACATCGCTTACATTTATTCTCTGTCAACTGCCGGGCCTTTTAATGTTGCTCTGTTAGCTGAAGATATTCTGAAAGGTCAGCATATCGAGAGATTTCAAATAGATTACCTGGATGGAAGGGATTGGAAAACTATAGTGAAGGGAACTACGGTCGGTTATAAACGATTACTGAGGTTCAACGATATTAAAGCGACAAAAGTCAGGTTGATGATTGAATCTTCCAGAGGAGTTCCTCAGATGAAAGATTTTGGTCTTTATAAAATGAATTAATCCTCCTTATCGTACCAGCTTGCGTACATATTGTAGTTCTTTGAGATACGGTTTACCTGCCCTTCAAGAAGTGTTGCATCAATATCTTTGATTTTTATAGCCGGCACTCCGGCCCACACAGTGCCTGATTCTACGAAAGTTCCTTCTTTGACCAGGGCTCCTGCCCCGATGATGGAATTGCTGCTGATAACTGCCCCATCCATAATGATTGCTCCCATCCCGATCAGTACATTGTCATGAATTGTGCATCCGTGAACAATGGCATTATGTGCAATGGAAACATTATTCCCAATATTGACGGGGGCTTTCTGATAAGTACAGTGAATGATCGCACCATCCTGGATATTCACATTATTACCAATCCGGATAGTATGAACATCCCCGCGGACAACTGCGTTGAACCAGACACTGCAATCGTCTCCCATGATAACATCCCCGGTAATGGTTGCATTATCTGCCAGGAAGCAATTCTTCCCGAACGCCGGTTTCAACCCCTTTACAGCTTTAATCAGTGCCATGTCTTACTTTTTTCAATGATCCTCGGAAAATCAAGCGAATAGTGCAGCCCACGACTCTCCTTACGGTTCGTTGCAGCTTTGATGATCAGGTACCCGACGTTGATCAGATTCCGGAGTTCACAAATGCGGGTTGTAAGAATTGATTTATCATAGAGCGCCTCTGTTTCTTGGTAAAGGATTTCCAATCTGTCAAACGCTCTCTTTAACCTGAGGTTGGATCTTACAATTCCGACATAACTGCTCATAATCGACTGTAATTCCTTCAACGACTGTGTGATAAGGATCATCTCTTCGTTGTATACCATGCCTTCTGCATTCCAGTCAGGTATACTATCATTGAACTCAATATGTTTTTCGGCTTCAGCAGCATCCACACTTGACCGGTGAGAAAAGACAAGCGCTTCCAGCAATGAGTTTGATGCCAGACGGTTAGCACCATGTAATCCGGTGCAGGAACATTCCCCGGAAGCATAAAGATGCGTTATGGAGCTCCGGCCATATTCATCAACTTTGATTCCTCCGCAGGTGTAATGTACCGTCGGCACAACAGGTATCATATCCCGTGTTATATCGATTCCCACACTGAGACATTTTGCATAAATGGTAGGGAAGTGGTTGATGAGCTCGTTCTTTGGCAGATGCCTGCAATCTAAATAGACATAATCATCACCTAAAAGTTTAAGCTCATTGTCAATGGCCCGGGCAACAATATCCCTCGGGGCAAGGCCAAGCCGGGAATCATATTTCTGCATGAATTCCTTCCCTTCTGAGTTCCTTAGGATACCGCCAAAACCACGCACCGCCTCTGAAATCAGAAATGATGGCTTTTCCTGTGGATAATAAAGTGCCGTAGGATGAAATTGCATGAACTCCATATTCTCTATTGTACCCTTGGCACGATAAACCATGGCTATTCCGTCTCCTGTGGATATGGCCGGATTGGTAGTTGTGCTATAGACCTGTCCTGCCCCTCCTGTGGCGAGCAAGGTGGTTTTCGCAAGAATAGTATCGACGAGATGTGTTCGTGGATTCAAAAGATAAGCACCAAAACAGGTAATATTCGGAGTTCGCCGGTTGACTTCTATACCCAAATGGTGTTGGGTAATGATATCAATGGCAAATGTATCTTCAATCACCTCGATCTTTGGGTGCTTCCTGACCTGTTCCACAAGAGTGCCCTCAATTTCTTTTCCGGTGCTGTCTTTATGATGAAGCACACGATACTCTGAATGTCCCCCTTCCTTAGCCAGATCGAATTTACCCGATTTTGTCCTGTCAAATTTAGCGCCCCAGCGGATAAGTTCCTTGATCCTGTCAGTCGACTCTTCAATGGTTATCCGCACAATGCGTTCGTCACAAAGTCCGTCACCGGAAATCAGCGTGTCTTGAATATGTTTCTCATACGAATCAGGGGTGTACATCACAGCTGCTATGCCACCCTGCGCATAGCTTGTCGCTGTATTATCAAGTTTTGCTTTTGTGACGATACATACCGTACCATGCTTTGCAACCTTAAGAGCATATGTAAGTCCTGCAATCCCGGAACCAATCACCAAAAAATCAACATGTTTTCTCATTTGCTATGTATCGAATATTAGTCTGACTTGAGAGGAAAAAAGAATCATTTCTGTTTTATTACAATCCAATCAGCTTCATGATTGGATCTTCTCCTTCCAACTCCATCTTTAGAGGATCTTCAAGATATTCCTTGACTTTCACAAGGAAAGTTACCGATTCCCTGCCATCAATAACCCGGTGATCGTATGACAAAGCGACATACATCATCGGACGGATCTCTACCTTCCCTTCAACAGCTATCGGCCTATCCATGATCTTATGCATTCCAAGGATAGCACTCTGCGGAGGATTCAGAATGGGGGTCGACATCATGGACCCAAAAACCCCGCCATTCGTAATAGTAAAAGTGCCTCCTTTCATGTCTTCAATCGTGATCCGGTTTTCCCTGGCTTTGACCGCCAGCTCTTTGATGCTTATTTCAAGTTCCGGAATGCTCATCTTTTCAGCATTGCGGATTACCGGCACTACCAATCCTTTCGGCGCACTGACAGCGATTCCCATGTCTACATATTCCGGGATGACGAGTTCATCTCCATCCAGCATAGAGTTGACTTGCGGGAATTCCCTCAGCGCCAAGGTAACCGCTTTGGTGAAAAAAGACATAAATCCTATTCCAACACTGTACTTCTCTTTAAAGGCCTCGTTGTAATTCTCTTTGATCTCAAGTATGTTCTTCATGTTCACCTCGTTGAAAGTGGTGAGCATCGCTGTCTCGTTTTTTACAGCAACCAACCTCTCCGCAAGTTTCATCCGGAGCATCGATAGCTTCCGGCGCTCTGTATTCCTGGTTCCCGAAAATACAAAGAGCTTTTCATTGCTTTTCGACTTTGCAGCATACTCCTCAATCTCCTTCTTGCCTATTCGCTTGCCTTCATAAGCCGCAAAGACCTGCTCCTTTTGAATATTCTTTTCACTGCGGATCTTCTCCGCTAGAGGCGAGATACGAGTTCCCGATTTTAACTCCTCAGTTGGCTGTTTACTCGGTAGCGGAGTTTTAACCTCAGATTCAGCACTCTTAATAGTTTTTTCCTGCCTGGCTTTCTTTTCTCCTTTTAAAGGTTCAACCTTCGCAATTATTGTACCGACGGGAACAATTTCACCTTCAGCAACGAGAATATGAAGGTTTCCATCTTCAGGCGCTGTCAATGGAAAGGAAGCTTTATCAGAATCAATTTCAACCACTTCCTGATCCTTTTCCACCTCTTCGCCTTCAATAACCAGCCACTTGGCTATCTGCACCTGTGTGATCGATTCCCCCGGACTCGGAACAATAATCTCTGCCATACTTTTCTGATCTTTCAATAATCGGTAAAATTCCTAAATAAAATTACTACTATCTGAAAACTTCCAGGTTCTTTAATTATTGTTTCTACCTGTACTGTTCTTCCTTATCAGAACAATGCAACCTGCAGGTTTCATTGGCTACCTCGCAACTGCATTGCCCCATGGCTTTATCCACAAGCAATTGTTGCTGGATCTTGTGCAAACGTGAGGATCCTGTAGCAGGACTGCCACTCGGCGGTCTTGTCGTAAATATCAGGGGCACTTCTTTGATATTCTGAAGTATGAAATCCCTGGCTCCCATATTGGCCGGCTCTTCCTGTATCCAATGCCACAATTCGGCTTTCTGATAACGTTTGAAAATTCCCCTGAGCTGTTCAATCGGTAGCGGATATAACTGCTCAATCCTAACCAGGGCAATGTCCTCCTTCTCTAACTTTTCTTTTGCCTCGAGCAGATCATAATATATTTTCCCTGAACAAAATACCACTTTCCTGATTGCTTTGGGATTTGCTGTTGGATCATCAATGACTTCCCTGAAGCCTCCGGTCGAGAAATCCGAAAGAGGAGAGACACAACGTGGATGTCTTAACAGGCTCTTGGGCGTGAAAATCACCAGGGGCTTCCGGAATGGCCGGTGCATCTGCCTGCGGAGTACATGAAAGAAATTAGCTGGAGTAGTGCAATTAACCACCTGGATGTTATTATGACCACTGATGGCCAGGAACCTTTCAAGCCTTGCACTCGAATGTTCCGGTCCCTGCCCCTCGTATCCATGCGGTAACAGCATGACTACCCCGTTCATGACTTTCCATTTCTCCTCCGCACTACTTATGTACTGATCAATAATGACCTGGGCTCCGTTGCTGAAGTCTCCGAACTGGGCTTCCCAGAGGGTGAGGGTTTGTGGTGAGGCTAACGCAATTCCATATTCAAATCCAAGAACTCCGTATTCAGAGGAGT
>Ga0224559_1000555_pt1 | contig 24258 bp, 24 predicted proteins | sample 714S33034metaG_FD_180676 | JGI IMG/M metagenome (GOLD analysis project Ga0224559, IMG submission 180676) | Peat soil microbial communities from Stordalen Mire, Sweden - 717 S3 30-34 | ecosystem: Environmental > Terrestrial > Soil > Wetlands > Peat | place: Sweden: Norrbotten County, Stordalen... | reverse complement strand
CATCGAGCGGCCTTGACGTATTCAAATTCTTTTGTACAGTCACTAATATCACCTTTCCTATAACTTCATTGTTGGTTCGATTTATATTTAAATGTATCCGTTGCCAAATAATATAATATAAATATTGTAATTAATGTTTGAATTTAAGATTAGAAAAAGATTACGTAAGTAAGTTACGTATGATAAGGTGTGTTGTAAAATTGAAGATACGTAAAAGATATCATCTTAAAAAGAAAATGCTCAAAGACGTGGAAAAGAAACTTGGTGATTACTCAACCATTCTTAAATCCGATAGTAAAGTTGAACTAATTGAAACAGATACAGAAGATATAATACTGATAGATGGCACTCCTATGATTATGTGGATAGATGGAGAACCTTTTCCAACAATTAAAGGTGCTCTAGAATTAGATATCCAATCAAGATATGTTGTGGTAGATATGGGAGCAGTTAAATTTGTTATTAAAGGTGCAGATATAATGTCACCGGGCATCACAGATGCAGATCCAAATATAAAAGAGGGAGATCTCGTTATTATAATCGAAGAAAGTCATAGGAAAGCACTAGCAACTGGTAGAAGTCTGATATCTGGCCCTGAAATGGTCAAAAACCGAGAAGGTAAGGCTATAAAAACCATACATCACATCGGAGATAAATTGTGGGATTTGACTATTTAAACCTTGTATAGCCTAAAGAAATTTAACTTATTAAAGATTGAGGTGTTTTAATGGTAGTACTAAGATATGAATCAGGAAATGTAATATCTTCAAAAGTACATGGTATAGGCATTTTAGCAATAGGATCCCACCTTGAAAATCATGGTGCAGCTCTTCCAATAGATACAGATGCTAAAATAGCCACATATATTGGGCTTCAAGCATCACTACTTACAGGTGCAAAATTTCTTGGAATCCTTTATGCTGCAACAGAATATCCCCATATAAATCATGGAGTTCACCTTAAACCAGAAGACTTGGTTTATAAACAATTAATACCAACACTCAAATCAGCAAAAAAATGTTTAAATTTGGATACCATAGTTCTTGTAAATGGCCATGGTGGTAACTTACCTATTAAAGAGTATTTAAACGATATAAATGAAAAAACAGGACTTAATATAGTTTTCAATAACAAGATAGTTGAAATTGAAGGACCACACGCCGGCACAGGTGAAATATCAATAGGAGCATTATTAGGGTTTTTAGATGTGTCTAAGATTAAAGAACACACAGACTTTGATAAGTATCCTGAAGTGGGAATGGTCGGTTTTAAAAAAGCCAGAGAAATTGATGCAGGAATTGATAAGGGCGCAAGACAAATTGAACAATTAGGGGTTAGTGTGGATATGAACCTTGGTGAAACACTGCTTGAGGCAGCGATAGTAGATGTAATAAACGATGTTAAAAAGATTGTAAATGAATATTAATTTTCTATCTTTTTAATCAGTCTCGTACATTCATTAACTATTTTAACCCTATTAAAAGCATCTGCAATTCTTCTTACTGCTTCAAGAGATCTTATTAAAGAGTCGAGCCATGAAAAGATGTCACCAGCATAGGCATGTATACCATAATCCTTTAAAAGTTTTTTACTAATGTCTGCTGGGTCATATTTTAACATCCTGTACTTTAACATTTTTCTTGAAAGTTCCATCTGGAAACAATCACAAAATGGCCTGTCTTTACATCTACAAGATAAAAATTCAATCTGCAGATTTATTAGTAGTTCCTGGAATTTAGGTTCAAGTTTGGATATTGCATCTGCTGAACTCAAAATATCAAGAGTCGAGTCTGCAAAAAGCCTTGACGAGATATTAGCCCTCAATGCCCGTGCTAGTTTTTGACTGATCCGTGTTGATAAATAAGCATTTTCAAATGGTTTCAATCCTACTGCAATATCCAGTGGTTGTAAAGGCTTTTTGGATATTATACCCTTTTTAATATGGTTAGCATCCTCATAATTCAAAAATGACATTGAAACAGCACGCCCATAGTGGGTTGGTGAGATTCTACCCTTTCTTTCCACTGCAAAACCATAATCAAGTATTAAGTTACACACCATGTTAATATCCAGAGGAATATCTTCGTTAACGTAGGCATTTTTAAGTTCGTTAATATCATGGGCTGATCCAGAGCATAAATCTGATAGCACCTGTTCTACCACTGCATCTTCTGTGTAGTGTACATTGATGGATTCCACATCGCTTTCTAATAATGCAACTGCACGCATATCCTCGGTTATATCATCGTATTTTAATCCGATCTCGGGTATTAAATATACTTTACCCAGATCATGATAAGATGGCCTTCCAGCCCTACCGAGCATTTGGGAAAACTCATTGGGTGTTAACCATTTGTTTCCCATTGTAAGGGTTTCAAATATGACTTGAGATGCAGGGAAGTCAACTCCTGCTGCGAGTGCTGCTGTTGTTACTACGGTGGACATTTCCTGTTTTAAGAAATCCTTTTCTATTCTACTTTTTTTAGCATAAGAAAGTCCTGCATGATAAGCTGCTGCATTAACACCCCTTTTAACAAGATAATCTGCTATAGAATGGGTTTTTCTACGTGAATTGGTAAATATTATGGTCTGACCTTTAAATCCCTTGGCAGATACATTTTTGTATTCTTGTTTTGCAAGTCTCTGCATAAGATCCTCTTTGTCATTTTCAGATCTTGTGAAAATAAGATGCCTTTCCAATGGAACTGGACGCTTATCATACTCTACGAGTTTCATTTTGAACTGATCAGCTATTTCACGAGGATTTTTAACAGTAGCGGACAAACCTATAATCTGTATATCCGGGAATAAAGTTTGTAATCTACGTATCAATCCTTTTAAACGCGGACCCCTTTCATCATCATCAAGCATATGGATCTCATCGACAACAACCGTGCCCAGTTTTCCAAGTTCAGCGGATTTGCCCGAACGTAAAAGAAAATCAAACCCTTCATATGTTCCCACTACTATTTCTGCATCTTTAACACGTTCATCATGTATTGAAAGCTCTTCTTTTGCATTTATTCTACTCATTCCAACACGTATTGAAACATTTAATCCTAGTTTTTTGTACTTTTTTTTAAAGTCTCTATGCTTCTGGTTGGCAAGTGCAACTAAAGGTGTTAGGAATATGAATTTTTCACCCTTCATAGCACCTGGAACTCCTGCAAGTTCGCCTATGAGCGTTTTACCACTGGCTGTAGCAGATACAACCAGGAGATTTTGACCTTCAAGAAGTCCTTCATCGAGTGTAAGGGCTTGTACAGGCAGTAAATGTTTGCCATGACCCTTTAATATTTCTTTCAATTCCAATGGAATTTTAAGGTCGTCCATACTAACTTTGACCTTTTGATCGTTACCAGTATCAATCTTGTCGTAAAGTGTTAGGTTAGGATTTTTAACAGGATTGAATCTTGGATCAAACATACTTAAAACCAGTTTCAAGTCACCTGTTTTGTCGAGAAGTCTTTTGAAGTTTTCAAATATACTCAGGTCATATGAATGAGCCTTTAATTCTCTTTTTATCTCTTCCTCTGCACATTTTCTACAGATGTATTCATTATGATATAGGTAAGAAGAATCTCTACGAATTAATGTTATAAAACCTTCAAAAGTACAGTGTCTACACATAAGAGTTCTTTTAAAGGGTATATCCAGAGAATTTAGCATTTCTTCAGTTTCAGAATCCTCTCCAATTAGATAAACATTCTGTTTTCGTAATATTTTAACAGCTTCGCTCGGAGGTAAAAGGCTCTCATTTTCGGGATCTTTCTTGACTATAAATTTATATGGTCTTACCTTATCCCCTGTCCTTTTCAGTTTCAGGTACCCATAAAATAAAGGTTGTCTCCTAGTATTCACAGCACCCTTGGCACTGCCTATTGGAAACATCTCCAATATCTTTTTATTTTTCCTTAAAATTATCATTTTTTCTTGATTTGCTAAAATCAACTCATTTTCAGTTCATTGGATTTTGCATTAAAAAATAGAAGAACTTGAGTCTTACACAATTTAAAATTAAATATCTTCCTCTGATTCTCTAGCCAAGATTTCAACTGCCTGATCTCTGAGTTTAAATTTCATAATTTTACCGCTTGCAGTTAGTGGGAACTCTTGAACGAAGAAGATATGTTTAGGCACTTTGTATCTTGCTATTTTATTTGATGCATAATCTCTAACATCCTCTGAAGTTAACTGTGATCCTTCTTCTTTTATTATGAATGCCCCAATTATTTCCCCATATTTTTCGTCGGGTATTCCAACGACCTGTACATCCATAACACCATCTATGGTGTGAATGAATTCTTCTATTTCACGGGGATAAATATTCTCCCCGCCCCTTATGATCATGTCTTTGATACGGCCCACAATTGAATAATACCCTTCATCATCACAAGTGGCCAAATCTCCGCTGTGAAGCCATCCATCTTTATCTATAACTTCTTTGGTCTTTTCGGGCATTTTATAATATCCCTTCATCACATTGTAACCTTTACAACATATTTCACCAGTCTGATTGGTTCCGAGAGTTTTGCCTGTTTCAGGGTCCACAATTTTAACCTCACAGTTTGGAAGTGGTTTTCCCACAGTTTCAACACGTTTTTCAAGTGGATCATCTACACTGGTCTGTGTGAATCCTGGTGAACCTTCTGTAAGTCCATAAACACTGGTTATTTCTGTCATGTGCATGTCCTTAACAACTTTTTTCATTGCCTCTATTGGACATGGTGAACCCGCCATTATACCTGTACGAAGGGAAGATAAATCGAATATATCAAACATTGGGTGGCTGAATTCTGCAATGAACATTGTAGGAACTCCATACAATGCTGTACACTTCTCCTTTTGTACAGCACCAAGCACCATCAAAGGGTCAAAAAGTTCTATCATTACCATTGTGGCCCCATGGGTTACTATAGCCATAACTGCCAATACAATACCGAAACAATGGAATAATGGAACTGTGATGCATAACCTATCCTCTTCGGTGAATTTTTGCCTTTCGCCTATATAATAACCATTGTTGAGGATATTTCTATGGGTGAGCATCACTCCCTTTGGAAACCCTGTTGTTCCACTGGTATACTGCATATTAACAACATCACGATTACTAATAGTCTTTTTAATCTTTAAAAAATCTTCATCATCACTGTATTTGCCCAAAAGCATTAATTCGTTGGTGTTATACATTCCCCTATGTTTTTCTTGTCCGACATAAATGACATGTTCTAAAAATGGGAACTCCTCACTATTTAAACTACCCCTTTCTTGGGTTTTTAACTCGGGAACCAATTCATATATAATATCAAGATAATCAACATCCTGATAACCATCAATAATTGCAAGTGTCTTCATATCTGACTGTTTAAGTACATATTCTAATTCATGACCCTTGTATGCAGTATTTACCGTCACAAGTACAGCCCCAATTTTTGCTGTTGCAAACATGAAAGTGAGCCAATCTGGTACGTTTTTAGCCCATATTCCTACATGATCTCCTTTACCAATACCTAAGGTCAGGAGCCCTTTTGCGAGCATGTTAACGCGTTTATCAAAATCTTTATAAGTAAACCTAAGGTTTCTATCAGGATAAAGCATAAAATCCCTTTCAGGATATTTTTCAACCTGTTTCTCTAGGAAATCTCCTAGGGTATCTTCAGTAAAAAGCATTTTCCCACCCCAAATCATCTTTTACAAATATATTTATCGGTATATGTATATTTAAAATATTTTTTTATGAGTGATTATTATTTCTTTAAATCATTCAGAAATCTTATGTTCTATCAACTGCTCCTTAATAGAGTCAGGTATTGGTATACTCTTTTTTTCTATAAAATCAAAGTGTACTACAACTGCTTTTCCTTTAACCGCTCGTTTCCCATTTTGCCATGCTTCATGACCCATGGTAAATGAGCTGTTTCCAATTTTTTCAATAAACGTTCTTATCTCTACGTCTTCTCCATAATACATTTCACTTAGGAAATCGAATTCTGTTCTCACCATTATGAGCTTCCAGTTTTCATATTTAAGATCAAGATCGGGGGTGAACATTCTAAATATTGGATTTCTGGCTTGTTCAAACCACACTGCAAGTACTGTATTGTTGACATGGCGAAGTCCATCGATATCGCCGAACCTTGGAGTTACAACTGTTTTATACATTTAATACCTCTTTAAATCATGATTTAATAGTTATTTTGAACTTGTAAATTTGTTTATTTCACATCATTTTGAATCTTTTTTCTAATAAAAAAAATTTATTCAAATAGGCGTGTATATTACAGCCAGTATTTTGGCTTCATCATTATGAGCATGGAGTTCATGAGGAACAACAGAATCATAGTAAATACTATCCCCTTCAGATACTAGATAAGTTTCTTTACCATAAAGAACTTCTATTTCACCTTCCATAACAAATATGAACTCTTCACCTTCGTGGGATGAAAGTTCATAATCCTTGGTTATTGGAGGGTGTACATCGATTAAGAATGGTTCCATGTGTCGATCGGACTTACCAGATGCAAGTGAATAAAATTCCAATTTACTGTCATTTAGATTATTATTTTTACCAGAAAACCTGATTACACTATCAGATTTACCTGATTTCATTACTACAGGTCCTGTTTGAGGTGCATCGTCTAAAAAAGTGCCAAGACGAACATTTAAAGCCTTTGCAATCTTTAAAAGTGGCGATAATGAAGGGATGAGTGCTCCGCTTTCAAGTCGTTCAATGAGTTCAACGCTTAGATTACTTTCGCTTGCAAGTTCTTCTATTGAAATTTTTTTAATCTCTCTTAATTGACGTATTTTTTCCCCAACTTGAATTTCTGACATTAAATCACCTTTTAAATGCACATTTATTTATATATTATTTTTTTAATTAACCACATCTTCTAAACATAGTTCTACTATTATAATTTTAATTTTATTTTTTTCATTATCAGAGTATTAAATAGTTTATATTGTATCATTCCAATCTCAAAGAAAAAAGAATATGTTCTATAATATATAGTAATTCTAATTGTTAGTAAAATTAGTTGTTGTATTCTTTGTTGTATTGTTTGTTGGTATGACTGTGGTATTGTTAGTAATATTTAACACAATTCGCTTTGTAATATATACAGGTTGAAAGTTAGGGTCTCCAATTGTTGTTATCTGTTGCTGACTACTCAAATTGAGTTTTGGTATGGTTATACCACTTAGTTGTTCATTTCCAATTTTTGTAACATTAACCGCAGATGCAACTCCAAATGCTAATAATGCTATCATTAAAACTATGAACAAAGTTCCAGATTTCTTTGGATTCATTATAATCTACCCTATCCTTTTATTTATTAGAATGAACTGTTTTTCAGTTTATTAGTATATCATCCGAATATATTATACAATCATCTAATTTGATTGGGTATCTGTTATTTAATTAGACACCAAATATTCACTATTATTTTGCTATATTACTCAAATCATTTATATGCTACCACAGTGATTCGTTACTACTTAAAATTGTAACAATTCGTAACCTTGTAAAACATAATAATATATGAGAAAAAGAGAAAAAAATTTGTGAATGACTCCGATACATTTTAAAATATATCAGATTCACTCTACTGTAACACATTTAGCAAGATTTTTAGGTTTATCAGGATCTATGCCTCTTTCAATACTGATGTAGTAAGATAGAAGTTGTAATGGTACAACGTATGGTATTGGGGACAAAATTTCACTTATATCCTTATCCATTCCAATAATATCATCTGATTCTAATCTTAAAGCCTCATCTTCCGATGAACCAACACCTATAATACTGGCTCCCCTGGCCTTCACTTCTTCAACATTACTCAAAGTTTTATCATGACGATCTCCAGGAGGGACAACCGCCAATACAGGTACATCATCATCAATCAGGGCTAATGGTCCATGTTTGAGTTCACCTGCTGCATAACCTTCTGCATGTATATAGGTAATTTCTTTAAGTTTTAAAGCACCTTCCAATGCCGTAGGGTAGGAAAATCCCCGTCCAAAAAAGAAGAAATCTGTTGAATTTTTATACTTCTTGGCAATTTGGATTATGTGATCCTCCTTTGCAAGGGCATTTTTCATGAAACCCGGAACTTTCTGAAGTTTTTCTAAAAGGTTATTATTGCCATCCATTGCAATTGCAAGCATGTAAATACATGTTAACTGACTTACATATGTTTTTGTGGCCGCAACTCCTATTTCAGGACCAGCTCTGGTATAGATAACATGGTCAGCTTCTCTAGTTGCAGTACTTCCTAGGACGTTTACTATTGCAAGGGTTTCTGATTTTTTATTAGCAATTTTAAGGGCTCTGAGAGTGTCGGCTGTTTCTCCAGATTGACTAATCAATATAACCAATGTTTTTGCATTGAGGGCACCTTCGGAGAATATGAATTCTGATGCCAATACAACATCTGTTGGGATTCCTAGCATGGTTTCGAATAAATATTTCCCTACTAAAGATGCGTGGTAAGATGTTCCACATGCCACAAAACATATCCTGTTGAATTCTGGAAACATGGAAACAACATTTTCAATCTCTGGAAATTCCATTAATGTATCCTTAATAACTTCGGGTTGTTCGTGTATTTCCTTTAGCATGAAATGTTTGTAACCGCCCTTCTCCGCCATATCAGATGTCCATTCAATTATATTAATCTCTTTATCCAGAACATTCCCATCAATATCTTTTATTAAAACCCCGTCAAGGTCTAGGACAGCCATTTCATTGTCATCTAGGTAGATAACCTTCTTGGTATGTTCCAATATAGCAGGAACATCCGATGCAAGGAAAAATTCATTTTCTCCAATGCCCACTATTAAAGGGCTTTCCTTTCTAATACCTACTATTTTATTTGGTTCATCAGCAGAAATGGCTGCTATAGCATAGGATCCTTGAATATCCTTTGTAGCTAGTCTAGATGCTACTTCCAAACCATTTCCCATTTCCATGTATTTCTCAATTAAATGAGGTATGACTTCAGTATCTGTATCGGATGTGAATATATGACCTTCATCTTGAAGTATTCCTTTTAATTCTTTGTAATTCTCAATTATCCCATTATGAACCACTGCTATTCTCTTTTTACAGTCAGTATGAGGATGGGCATTTTTACCCGTTGGAAGACCATGTGTTGCCCATCTAACATGTGCTATCCCCATATTTCCAGGAATATCAGTTAGATCTAGTTTTTTCTGGACATCATCTATTTTACCTTCATCTTTTTTGATGTATATATCTCCAGAAAGTGTTGCTATTCCAACAGAATCATAACCTCTGTATTCTAGCCTTTGAACGCAGTCTAAAAGTACGGGTGCTGCTTTATCTTTAATTATACATGCTACAATTCCACACATGATTTCACCAGAGAATGTAATTATATTTTAATAATTATATGATCAGTTTTAATACCGAATAAATACGTTAATTCTTACAATTTTATATTATTCTGAAAACTAACTTATATCAAATATGTCTTTTCCATTATTGACATTTACTATTTATGAATGCCAATATCATATAAAATTATCATGATTCCAATAAATCTCCATAATAAATACTGATTGGTTTATAGATGAAATTTTAAAGCAGAGTACAATATCTATTTTAATGATCTGTCTATGTTATATTTCAATAACAAAAAAGAGGAAGTTTTACTAAAAAATAGTTTAAGATTTAATACTGTTTTTATCTATTAAAATCCAACTAAAATATCTTTGTTTACTTCATTCAGATTATCACATCCAGTAAGGATCATTGCTTTCTTCAGATCATCCTTTACATATTTATAATACATCTTAACAGCTGTGTCTCCTCCCGATATGGACAATCTAGCTAATGGTCTACCTATGAGTGCAATATCTGCACCCAATGCGAGTACCTTGAGCACATCAAATCCCGTTCTAACAGCACCATCTGCTAATAGGGGAATCTTCCCACCGATATTATTTGCAATATCTGGAAGTACATCAGCTACTCCTTGACCCCCATCTAAAACCCGCCCTCCATGATTAGATACGTAACATGCACCAGCACCCGAATCCAATACACTAATTGCATCTTCAGTGCACATGACCCCCTTAAAAATCACGGGTTTTTCTGTAGAGTCGACCAGTTCAGTTATCTCCTTTTGACTCTTACGATATACAGGTTTATTTGATGCATTCCAGTATGTAGATCCCGCCCCATCAAGATCTATACCGAGAGCAATAACATCCATTTCTTCTGCTAATTTTATCAACTGCAGTAGCCGCTCTTGTGATTGTGGTTTAAATATCGGTATACCCCATCCATGATTTTCCCCAACAATTTTAACTCCCAAGTCATCAGGACTCTCCGGAGTATTTCCAACCAATCCAATCGAACCCGAAGACATAGCTCCTTTTAAAAGCCCCCTATAAAGTGCATCTTCGGGCACAACATCATTCATACTGGATTTAACTCCCGAAAGACTGGCACCCATAAATGGGACCCCAATTTTCATGTTAAATATTGAAACAGATATTTCAGGCTCTTTATGTTTCTTTATAACCCTCATTTTTAGTTTAAATCCTTGAAGTGAATTGTAATTAGCCTCAAATGTTTTTCCCTGTCCTGCTCCCCCAAATCCTATGGGTGCGCCAAATTTTTGTCCAGTACAAGTCCGATCGGGCTGGCCATCACAGACCGGATATTCACCACAAATCCCGGTTAACATTTTTCGAGCTATTGAACGATAATAATTCAAATCCTTTGTATCATGCTGTGTTTCAATATAGGCAGTCATTTTAAGGGAAAAAATATCGTCACGAATCTCTTGAAGGTACTCTTTAGGCATTCCACAAACCGGGCAAAGCCATGAATCCGGAATATCTTGTATGGATGTGCCTGGTTTGAGGTTAATATCAGGGTCACCCTTATCTTCGTCATATGCATAGGTATTGCAATAAGTACAGATGTATTTCATTTAATTCATTGTCTCCATAGTGGATAATATTTACATGGCATCCTATTTATCGTTAAAACGGTTTTTTGATATTATTTTTAAATCAAATAATTTGTCTGCTTCTTCTGCAGAGAGAATTCCCCTCTTTAAAACCATATTTTTAATAGATTCTTTATTTTCCATGGCTTCTTCAGCAATTTCAGCCGCCTTTAAATAACCAATTTTAGGCGATAGAAGGGTTATGATGCTGGGATTCATACTAGCAGTAGTTTTTAAGTTAGATTCTTCTACAGTGATATCATCTATACAACGTGATTGGAAGACTGGAAGATAATTATTTAACAATCTAAGTGATTCAAGAATATTAAAAGTCATAATTGGAGTCATAACATTCAGTTCAAGCTGTCCCGCTTGTGCAGCTAGTGATACGGCCGTATCGTTTCCAATAATCTGGTACGAGATCATGTTTAAACATTCTGCCATTACAGGATTAACTTTTCCCGGCATGATAGATGATCCGGGTTGTACAGGAGGTAAAATAATATCCCCCAGTCCAGCTGTGGGCCCTGATCCCATGAGACGCAGATCATTTGCTATTCTTGTTAATTCCATTGCAAATTCCCTGAGAGAACCTGAAAAAGCAGCCATCTGTGACCTGCTCTGTAATGCTTCGTGACTGTTGGTTGCGGGTACTAGATCAAGGGAAGTGAGTTTATTAAGATTTTTTATTACATTCTCTCTGTAAAAAGGAGGGGTATTAATTCCGGTTCCTGTAGCTGTACCTCCTATTGCCACTTCTAGAAGATCATCTCTTCTTTCATGTATTCTATATCCTGCCCTAATAATTGCACACCCATATGCAATGAATTCATCACCTACAGTTACAGGCATAGCATCCATCAAATGGGTTCGACCAGATTTTGGTATGTTAATAAACTCTTTACCTTTCTTTTTTAAAGAAAGGCCAAGGTTAGTGATAACATTTAGGAGAACGTCTGCATTGTGTATAATCGCAATATGGGATGCTGTTGGAAATGTATCATTGCTTGATTGTGATCTGTTAACATGATCGTTAGGGCTTAAATATCCATATTCACCCCTTTGTTTGCCCATTATCTCGAGTGCACGGTTTGCAATTACTTCATTGATATTCATGTTAAAGGATGTTCCAGCTCCTGCTTGAAATATATCGATCGGGAATTGATCAAGATAATCTCCCATCAAAATGTCATCTGAAGCTTTTAAAATAGCCTCGCCAATTTCTTTATCAAGAAAATTCAACTCCATATTAGTAATGGCTGCTGCTTTTTTTACTTTAACATATGCCATTATAAGTTCAGAGCTTTCACCCATACCGCTAACAGGGAAATTTTCTATTGCACGGAGTGTTTGAATTCCATAGTATACCGTATTAGGGATCTCTTTTTCCCCTAAAGAGTCTTTTTCCCGGCGCGTATTCATTTTCGATCCTCTCCCTCTTTTTCCAATTGTTCTCGGGCTTTAGCAATTGCAATTAGTGGTGGTACATCTTTAGGACATACACGTCGACAGTTACCATGAAATTTACAATCCCACCATCCACGAGGTATATCTGCAATTTTAAGACGTTCAATTCCATTTTCTTCCCTTGGATCTATGTAGAATCTGTATAATTTAGCAAGAGCTGCAGGACCAAGGTATTCGGGATCAATATCATCGATTGGACACGATCCAAAACAAGCAGCACAGAGTATACAGTTTGTATAAAGTTCTAATTCTGGTATTGAATCCGGATCCATGAGTCTTTCCTTTTCAGGTGCAGAATCTGCTGGTTTAAAAACCGGGTCTATATCCTTGTAATAATTAAAAAATTTCCCCATATCTACTATTAAATCTTTAATAACTGGAAGATGTGGTAAAGGTTCTACTAGAACTTCCTCCTTAATATCCCATTCAACATTATCTTCAATAGCTTGATATGGGGATAGTGGAATCTTGAGATCTCCATTTAAAAGAGATGCTACTTGTGTTCTACAAGCTAATCGTGGTACTTTGTTTATAAGCATTGCACATGTGCCGCATACAGCTCCTCTGCAAGAATAATGGAATGCAATAGAATCATCAAAGTTTTGCTGAAATTGGAATAAAGCTCCTAGTATCGTCAAACCGGGTTTCGGTTCCAGCTCAAATGTATCATAGAGAGGATTTTTCATGCCATCATGATACCTGTACACCTTAATTTTCATTAGTATACACGCTCCTTAGGTTCAAACATTCCAAGAGTTACTGGTTTGTAGTTAATATCCAGATTTTTATCTTCTAATCCAATAATGGTATGCTTTAAAAAGTTTTCATCGTCACGATCAGGATGATCTGTTCTCATATGTGAACCCCTACTCTCTTTTCGTTTAATAGCACCCCTAGCAACTACTTCAGCTATTTTAAGCATACCTTCAAGTTCTAAAAATTGTATAAGTGTTTGGTTTACGGCTAAATCTTTATTATTAGGGGTGAGTTCTGATAATTTATTTTCCATCTTTAAAATTTCGTTTAAACCTTTTTCCATGGTTTGACCATTACGGAATATACCAAATTTCTGGAACATTAATTCTGTCATTTCATCTTTAACATCGAAGATGTTTGCACCCTTTTCTCGCCCCATAACTTCTTTAATTTTGAATTCAACATCATTCACTGCTGATTCTATAGGTAATGTATCTGGTTTCTGAAAATTATTAAAATCATTAATGATTGTATCGGCCACCAGTCTACCAAATACAACAGTTTCTAATAGGGAATTTCCACCTAACCTGTTAGCCCCGTGCACGCTGATACATGCACATTCTCCTGCAGCGTATAATCCTGGAAGGATTGTAGATCCATTGATATCCACGTCAATTCCTCCCATGGAATAATGCTGTCCCGGTTGGACCGGTATTGGTTCTTTAATAGGGTCAACACCTGCAAAATCCATTGCTATCTGCCTTATTCCCGGTAATCGTTCCATAATACGATCAGAGCCTAAATGAGTTAGATCTAAATGCACATATCCCCCATCATAACCTCTTCCTTCGCGGATCTCTTGTTCAATTGACCTTGCAACAACATCTCGAGGGGCCAGATCCACAGAATTAGGTGCATACTTCTCCATGAAACGGTCCCCCTGACTATTAATAAGAATACCACCCTCTCCCCTTGCCCCTTCACTCATCAAAATGTTAGTGCCGTACAATGTGGTTGGATGAAATTGTACAAATTCCATATCCTTTAATGGAACACCCGCTTCTAATGCCAATGCCTGACCATCACCAGTATTTATAAGTGCATTAGTTGACCTGTTAAAGATCCTACCAAATCCACCTGTTGCCATAAGCACTGCTTTTGAAATAAAACCATGTATTTTACCAGTCCTGATCTCGATTGCAGTACATCCAATACATCTACCTTTATCCTTTACAATAGATGTCACGAAAAATTCTTCATAAAAAGGAAAATTCCTATCTAAAACCTGTTCATACAAAGTATGGAGCGCATTATGTCCTGTTCGATCGGCAGCATAACAAGTTCTGGGAAATCCAGCACCTCCAAATGGACGCTGGGCAATTTTTCCATTCTCTAATCGAGACCATACTGTCCCCATATGTTCAAGTTCGTATACGGTGGCTACAGCCTCACGACACATCTTCTCAACAGCATCCTGATCAGCAAGATAATCTGATCCTTTAACAGTATCATAGGCATGCATTTTCCAGTCATCAGAAGCGCCATCATCACCAGGGACATTACCAAGTGATGCATTCATACCCCCTTGCGCTGCAACGGAATGTGACCTGAGCGGATGTACCTTAGAAATTAGTGCCCCACTCAAACCAGAATTTGAAATTTGAAGAGCCGCCCTTAGTCCAGTCAGCCCTCCTCCTATGATAATCACATCATGATAATGAATAGATTCTGCTGTACTGGCGACACCAACTTCATCGTCATGCTTTACAGATTTCGATACAATAATATAAACCCCTCCAGATTCCTATTACCATAATAAATTAAAAATATTGAAGATTTGGAATTTTCTTTTTATCAACTGGTTATTTTTCTTATTCAACTAAATCCAAATATTAATAATTAGTATAATCCTATTTTAAGCTTAAATAGGTTTTTACCCTAAAAATGTACTGGTTACATGAATTATATAATCTTAATTTATTATTTCATGAATTAATATTTTTGGAATTGATATTAATTTCTCTTATAAATTATGAAAAGTAAATATCATCAACGAAATCAATAATAGATAAAAAGTGAGTATTTTTCAACTAGTAATGCTTAGTATATTTAATAACAATAGCAATTAAAAGAATTTATTTCCTACCAAATTTTTATTTACGTGTTTAAAGTAATTTTAGTATATACGATTGTTTAAAGATTACAGGAAAATTTATTAATGAAAAATTCAATGGAAGTTTAAAATGAATCCAAAAATGGGAAATCTGATATATGCTGGTAAAGCAAAGGATGTATACGAAACAGAAGATCCAGAGCTAGTTATTGTCAAATTTAGGGATGATATAACCGCTGGTGATGGAGTTAAGACTGAAAACCTTGTTAAGAAGGGTTTTTACAATTCTATAATTTCTTCAAAGTTTTTTGAAATACTTGAAGAAGCAAAAATAAAAACCCAATATATAAAATTAATTAAACCCGGTTATATGCTTTGTAAAAAGCTTGAAATGATACCATTGGAAGTTATTACACGAAACATTGCAGCGGGAAGTCTTTTAAAAAAATTCCCATTCAAGACCAAACAGGAGTTAAATCCCCCAATAATTCAAATGGACTATAAAAACGATGAATATCACGATCCAATGTTAAATGATTCCATTACGATCGCCTTGGATCTTGCAAATCAAGAACAACTAGACAGGATAAGGGATATAACAATAAAAATCAATAATGTTCTAAAGGAGTTTCTTCTTGGTAATAATATCCTATTTCCAGATTTTAAGATTGAATATGGATTTGATAATCAAAGAAACATAGTTTTGGGCGATGAAATAAGTCCTGACACATGCAGATTTTGGGATTTAAAAACAAGCGAAGTTCTTGATAAAGACTTGTTCAGAAAGGGTGAATCTGGAGTTATGGACGCTTATGTTAAAGTTGCATCAAGGATACTAACAAATGAAGATCTTAAAAAATGGGATATTGAATACCTTGAATCTGAAATTTGAGTTAAAATAATATTTAAAATTAAAATAAATTAAAATTAATATAGTTAAATAATCACGATAATAAAATTCAATTAATATCCAAAGGATTGGTGAATATCAATGAAATATGATGCAGAGGTTAAAATAAGTCTGAAAAAAGGTATGTTAAATCCTGAAGCTGCAACGATACAAAGAGCTTTGGCTTTACTCGATTATCAAGTAGAAAATACAGCCACAGTCGACATTATCAAGTTCTCAATTGAGGGAGCAGACAAAGGGATAGTAAAAAAAGAAGTTGATGAAATGTGCCAGAGACTACTTTGTAATCCTGTAATTCATGATTACAATATCACAATATCCCCAAAAGAGGAATAAAATATGAAAGTAGGGATAATAAGATTTCCTGGATCCAACTGTGATAGAGATGTTTTTCATGCATTAGAACTGGCAGGTGCTGAACCAGAATATATATGGTGGAGCAAAAGGGATCTTTCGGATTTTGAAGCAATAGTGATTCCGGGCGGCTTCTCATACGGTGATTATTTAAGAGCAGGAGCAATAGCAGCAATAACACCTGTGATTAATGGAATTAAAGACTGTGTTAAAGAAGATAAACCCGTTCTGGGGATATGTAATGGTGCACAGATACTTGCCGAGGTTGGACTAGTACCAGGAGTATTTACCGAGAATCAGAATGCAAAATTCATATGTAAATGGACAGAATTAAAGGTCGAAACCTCAAGAACACCATTTACAGCCATGTATAAAAAGAATGAAATAATAAAAATGCCAATAGCCCATGCAGAAGGCCGTTACTTTACAGAAGATCTTAAAAAACTTCAAGATAATGATCAGATTGTATTATCATTTGAATCAGAGAATCCAAACGGATCAATGCAATCCATAACTGGAGTATGCAACGAAGAAGGGTTGGTATGTGCTGTGATGCCCCATCCAGAAAGGGCTTCAGAAACTATTTTAGGATCGGATGATGGTTTAAAATTCTTTAAGGGAATTGTTAAATATTGAATTGCATTACATGAATGTTATAATATTAGGACTATTAGGCAGATTGGATAATATCAAATTATAAATAAAAAGCATATTTTTAAATTTCTTTAAACAGTTAAAAACTTAAAATAAGTTGATTTACCCTAAATTAGATAAACTCAATAATAAAAATCACAGGTGAAACAATGGTTGTATATTTGGTAGGTGCTGGACCCGGAGACCCTGATCTCATAACAGTTAAAGCTATTAAAGCTTTGAAAAAAGCTGATGTAGTCATATATGACAGACTTGCAAATGAGGAAATATTAGATCATGCTGAAGGTGCTGAACTCATTTATGTTGGTAAAAAGGCAGGGGAACATTACAAAAAGCAAGATGAAATAAATCAGATCCTAATTGAACAAGGACAAAAACATGACACCGTTGTCAGGCTAAAGGGAGGAGATCCATTTGTATTTGGTAGGGGTGGTGAAGAGATGCTTACTCTTCTAAAGGAAGGCATAACCGTAGAATTCATCCCCGGAGTAACTTCGGCTATCGGTGTACCAACATCTGCAGGACTTCCAGTAACACACAGAGGAATTGCAACTTCATTAACAGTTGTCACAGGACATGAAGATCCCACAAAACTTAACAAACAAGTTAAATGGGATTTTAAAGCAGACACAATCGTAATATTAATGGGCATTGGATTGTTGAAAGAGAATGTTAGGGAAATAATGAAACATAAAGACCCTGAAACCCCTGTTTGTGTGATCGAAAATGGTACGATGGCTGATCAGAGAATAATAACCGGAACACTCAAAAACATCACAGAAAAACAAATAAATACCCCCGCCCTTGTTATTGTGGGTAATGTTGTGGATGTTTATAAGGAAGCTTTGATTAAAAAATCTGAATATAAGAAGGAGTAATAATGGAATACAATGAATTTGAGGGGAAGGTGATTGGTATAACCCGCCCAGTTGAACGAGCAGACGAAGCTGTTAATATTGTAAAACAACACGGTGGAACTGCATTAGTCGCACCAACACTTGAACTTCAAATATCAAATACCCAATCGCTTCTAGATCTTTGTAAAATGGCCGGAGAAATTGACTGGTTAATATTTACATCCCCCACAGGAATAATATCTTTAATTAAACATTGCAATAATATTAAAAATCGTTTAAACCCGCTTTGTCAGATAGCTGTAATTGGCCCTAGAACAGGAAAATTCCTTGAAGACCAGGGACTTAAAGCAGATGTGGTTGCAGAGGAATACACTGCAGAGGGCTTAATTGAAATTCTTAGGGGATTAGAAATTAAAGATAAAAAGATAGGACTTCCAAGAACTTTGGCAGCCCGGAATAAACTTCCGGAAGATCTTAAAAAAATGGGTGCCGATGTATTTGTTGCCGAAGCATACAGATCTGGACTTCCTGAAAATAAAGATAAAGTTCGAGCACTAATAACTAGTATAATCAACAGAAAAGTTGATGCATTAACCTTTACAAGCGCATTAACCGTCCAAAACTTGTTTAAAATAATTAAAGAAGAAGATAAAGAAGAGATACTAAAAATTCTTAGAAATGGGGAAATTATTGTCGCTGCTATTGGCCCTATGACAGCCAAGCCACTACAAAACCAAGGTATTCCAGTTTTAATACCCAAAGAATACACTGTAGATGCCATGCTTAAGATTTTAATGGATAAGTTTAATGAATGATGTTAAAGAAATGGAAGGTTAATAATAGAATATAAAATATAGTTCGGATATTCCAAAGGTGAGGATGAATATGAAAGCAATAATATGGCCAGCTTACATCGATTCAAAGAAAACCAAAAATGATGGAAGGAAGATCCCCCTGGTTGATGCTGTGGAATCTCCAAAATTGCGTGAAATTTCCAAAGCAGCAGATAAACTAGGTTTAAATCCAGAAGTAGAAAAGAGTAAATCATATTCCAAATCATGGTGGGAAATTTCTGGAAGGGTAAGTGTTGACAAGAATATACCCAAGAGGGAGATCCTGATTAAAATAAGTAAGATGATTAGTGGTACTCGAAAGAAGTAATCATGGCACTAATTTTAATATTAAATTTTAATTTACATTCAAGGAGTTAAAATGCTTAGATCACATAATTCAATGAACTTATCGTTTCAAAAAGCGCATGAACTGGTTAATACATCTGAAGACATTAAAATATATACCCATATAGATTGTGATGGCGTTACAGCAGGTTCTATTCTTTCTTCCATGCTTGATAGGCTTGACAAAGATCATGAAATAGAATTTATTAGTTTAGACAAAATTGATGATCTTGAATCTGAAAATGAACTTACAATATTCTCTGATCTAGGATCAGGACAAGATATGAGTAAATTTTGTACATCATCATCCAAAACACTGATTCTTGATCACCACCCACCAATTAGAAAAATGGATGAACCCGTTAATGGGAAACTTGTGGAATTAAACCCACATTACCATAACATTGATGGCTCTTATGAAATTTCAGGTGGTGGAATGACGTATCTTCTTGCCAGAACATTTGGAAATAATGATCTCAGCTGGATGGGTGTTTTAAGTGCTGTTGGAGATATGCAGAACAGCTTTTCAGGAAAGATGGTTGGTCTTAATAATTCCATACTGAATGAAAGTATTCAGAGCAAATTAGTTGAATCAAAATACGACTTAGCCATCTACGGAAGACAGACTAGACCCATATTTGTGGCATTATCATATTTTGGAGATGTAAATCTTCCTATTACAAACAACAAAACTGAATGCCTCCTACTCTTAAATAAACTTGATATCCCCTCTAAAAATGGTAGAAAACATAGATCACTATGTGATCTGAGTGTTGAAGAGAAAAGTAGACTATTTTCTGAGTTAGTTAGGATGTTAAGCAGAGAAGTCCCATCCAGATACGTTAAATATGTACCAAAGTTAATTTCAGGAGATTCTTACGAGTTTTTAATGGAAGAAAAATACTCACCACTTAGAGATGCAAGTGAATTTTCCACGGCTGTGAATGCCTGCGGAAGACACAATCACCATAAAGTTGCCTTAAATGTATTAAAAGGTGATAGAGGTGCAGGACTCGATGAAATGGAACAATTAGCTCTTGAACATCGACGTTATCTTGCAAAAAAAATGGAATGGGTTAGGGGTGACGATAGGATCATTTCCCTTAAAAACATACAGTACTTCGAAGGCTCAGAAATAAAAAGTGAAGTAATAGGGACCATAGCAGGGATGATATTAAGTTATGGGGACTGGAAAAAGCCAATTATAGGTTTTACACCAATAGGTGACGGTAAAGAAGGCATTAAAGTATCATTACGATGTTCAAGACTGCTTGCATACGATGGTATCCATTTTGGAAATTTAATAAGAAGGGTTGCTAAGAAGGTTGGTGGAAGTGGTGGTGGGCATTCTGTTGCCTGTGGGGCTTACATACCGGAAGGTAGTACAGATAAATTCTTAACACTCTTCGATGAAAGTTTGAAGGGATTGATATAGTATTAATTAACATTAAAAGGGGAATTTGACTGTGAAAGTTTTCAAGAAAAAGGGTGAACTCACAAGATTTCAGATTCTTGCAGATATTGCAAGGGAACAACCACATCTTCGACAGAAGGACATAGCTCAAAAGCTGGGAATTACTGTTCAAGCTGTTTCAGAGAATATTAAAAGTCTTGTTGATGACGGTTTTGTAGAAACAGGAATGGGTAATGCACGATATAAAATAACCAAACGAGGTATTGAGAAGGTTAAAACAGAAGCTGTAAATTTAAGGAAGTATGCAGATAATGTTCTTGACACCATGAACACCTATAAATCGGTTTGGCCAGCAATTGCACGTGAAGATATGCATTCTGGAGATACAGTTTGGCTAGAAATGGAAAATGGTACACTCTATGCAAGTAAAGAAGAAAAATCTGCATATGCCAAAGTTTTAAAAACTGCTAAAGCAGGCGATGATGTAGCATTAGAGAAACTGGGAGGTACAATTGAACTCAAACCTGGAAATATAGTTGTAATACAGGTTCCAACCATTAAAGAAGGTGGATCTAAGGCCTGTGATAATAAAAAAATCATGGATATTTATAACAGCGGATTTGATAGGGTCGGTATAATGGGTACTGTTTCAAGAGCAGTAACAAACAAATTGGATATAAAGGTTGATTTTGAATTTGCTACTCCTGATGCTACTGTTGCAGCAGCTAAAAGAGGAATGAATGTGGTTGTATTTACAGTTGGTAAGATGAGTAAGAGTTTGATAAGAAAACTTGAACATGAAGGTTTAAGATATACAGTGGAAGATGTTTCAACCGAATAAATAATTATTTATTTTAGATTTATTTTTATTTCAATTCATTCTTTAATATAATATCAAATTTTATAATAAAATTTTAAAAATTATTCAAGGCATGATTAAAGAAATTTACAGCCATCAGAATCAATCTTAGAAATTATAGCACCTTTAATTGATGTATCAGGTGTTTTAGAAAGTGCAAATGCTGTATTCCCTAACATCGCCATCGATGCACCGATGGTTTCATCTTCAAGAATTTTTATTAAATCCATGACTTCACTGCTTAAAAGTCCTGTTTCCATTGCAAATTTCTTTGAGAGTTTTAAAAAAGTTTCAGGATCAGGGTTTTTTAATAGTTCTTTTAGCATATGCCTACCAGTTGTGTTGATTCTTTTTTTATGTATAGGATCTCCAATTATTTTCGATGTTTCAATTCCACCAATACTCTTCGAGATCACATACAGGTCATCGGCAAGGATCATTTTATCCGTTACAGCCACACCCGGAGCACCTTCTTTGAGTCTAAATGTTATTCCTCCATTGACCTCTGCAACAACATCTCCAAGTCCACTATTCATTTCAATTTCTGCAAGATGTGCCATCGAAGCTGCATTATTGAATGTAATATCAAGTTCAAGAATCTTGGCTATTGCCAGGGCAGTACCTAATGCACAAGCAGCGGAAGTACCATAACCTGCACCTATTGGTACTTTCATATTATGATCTATTAAAATGGTCCTATCACAGATCAAGCTGCTTATATTAAATTTTTTTTCCATTAACTCCAATGTTTTAAGAGTTATTGTGGCATTTTTAGCATCATGTACACCATTAATTCTCACATCTGCTTTAAAACCGTCTTCATACCCCTTATCAATTATTTGAAGTTTGGTAACTACCCCTGTATCCATTGCAACACCTGCACCACATGACCCTCTTTTTAAAGGTTGTTGATGATCAACTATTTCAAAAAAGCCTGTTATATGGGATGGTGCGAAAACTGAACATTTCATTTTTATCACTATATTTAATATGAAGAGTTACCATAATTAACTTTTCGCTCAGGGGAACTTATCACATGCTCTAAGATAAAACCTATGTTTATACAAAGAAAAAGTAGGTTAGGAGTTGGATTATATGAGAACTGATTCAGATATACTTGATTACTGGTTTGAAAAAAGAAACCAAAGTGAAGCAACTAGGGAAGTTTACCCTAAATCTATGAATCAGTATTGCTTTACAACTGGTAAAACAATCTCAGAATTACATGATGAAGCAGATGTCGAAGAAGAAAGTGGAGTTAGACTTAAAAAGAGATTGTACTCTACTTATATTATTAAACTTAAGAATATTTAGCAGAAACAGGCAAATCTGAACAAACTGTAAGGCTTTATTTAACAGGAGTAACAGCATTTTACCAAGCTAATGACATCAGACCTCCAGAAATAACTGTCAGAAAAAGAGATATGACCATGGAACAATTATGGCCACCTCTTAACAAAAAAAGAAATAAAAAAGATGGCAGATATGGCCTATACTAGAGATAGGGCAGTAATTTATTTAATGGTACAAAAACTTCAACAAGTTACGCATCATTGACCGAATACTAAACAAATTAGAGTTTTTAAGACTCATAGACACCAAATTCGCAGGCGATGGCATTAAAGGAAATGCAAGAATAATAATCATAAGATTCAACTTTGAAGAAATACAAAAATGCTTAATTAATGATAATTGGTTATAACTCTATTTCTTGTTAATTTTTAATCTTATGGTTGGATTTTTTATAACTATTTGATTACATCTAAAAATAATTCTCAAAAAAAGTCTAGAAAATTTTTATTTAATAAATTTATATTGTTTAGCAATCGTACATTCTGCGTTATCTTTTAAAATTACTCTCTGAGCTTTATGTCTGCCAGATTTAACAATTACCCGTATATCAGTTATTTTTCTAGCTTCCCCCACAATAGTTTCTCCTTTTATTGTGGATCCTTCGGTAGTATACGTTTCACTCATTTATATCCCCTGTAAACGACCTTCTTGTTCTAACTCTTCTGTTATTTGGCGTACTAATTTGTAATCTAATTCCAGATCTTCAGATACTTCATAATCATAAGCTTCATTATAATTTCTATAATACCCTAAAACCTCTTTTTTGGCCGTCCCATAATCAACATCTCGCAGTTTAATCACCTTAGTCGCTTTCAATTTGTCCCTGATGGACTCCCTTATAAAATCAGATACACTTAAGAATAATCCATTATCTATTAACTTAGATACTTCCTCAAATTCTCGAGGAGTTAATTTAGTTCCTACTGTCTTTGCAGTAGGTTTCAAATCTTTTTGATTTACAAATGTCATGTTTGGTTATATATGGTTAACCATATATAAATATTATTAAAAGTCAAATATTTGAAGTATTTTTTATAGTCTAATACTATCCATTTACATCGTTATAGTACAATATAATATATATAAGGTCAATAACTTGTTAAATTAGCATATAATCTAATTTTAGCTTTACAATAGTAAATGGAGTATCATTAATAGTCAATAATTATCATTAAGGAAAAAAAGAATTATTTGAATTTACTGATTTTTGGATGGAAATTCATTGAAAAGATATCTTGAAAATGTTCCACATAAATCAATCACTACTTTCATCCCGGGCCATAGCCAATAGTAGGGCATCTGAGCGATGCACATCGTAGTCATTGAAACTATTTATGAAATGTTTAAGGTGTTCCTCGCCCTTTTCGGTTAGAAGGTACTCTTCAATTTCTTCCATTAAAAGTTCTTCTTCTATTAATGGT
>Ga0224559_1000554_pt1 | contig 24261 bp, 35 predicted proteins | sample 714S33034metaG_FD_180676 | JGI IMG/M metagenome (GOLD analysis project Ga0224559, IMG submission 180676) | Peat soil microbial communities from Stordalen Mire, Sweden - 717 S3 30-34 | ecosystem: Environmental > Terrestrial > Soil > Wetlands > Peat | place: Sweden: Norrbotten County, Stordalen... | reverse complement strand
CGTGATTGAACACAACATCAGCCGAAACGATCACGCAAGAATCTTTAATCTGAACGGCGCAGATCAGACGCGGGTGGAGCACAATGCGATTTATGTTGCGCCACAGGATGATGTGCAGGTACTGCTGGTGAGTCAGTGGGATGGATGGTCAAAAGACGCAATTTTCCGGGACAATACTTTCAATGTTGCTGGAACAGGGCGTTATGGCCATGAAGTGCAACGCAATGCTGATGGGAGTTATCAGCTTGCGTCAGGATGGGGAGGAGCCCAGGGCATTCATTTTGAAGGAAACCGGTACTTTGGCAAGCACATTGATCGGCCTGCTGATTCATCGGCCGTGGCTGATCCAAAAGCTCGTGCTACAAAGATCAATTGGCTTGAGCCTGTTTTCGATCCCGCGCATCCAGAAGGATTCTTCTTTTGGATAACCAATCACCGTAGGTGGATGCTCCATCTGTTTGCTCGTCAGTTTGGAGAATTTCCGCGTCTCAGCAGTCCTGAGGGTTACGGCCAGCTTCGCTAGAAGATTGGTGGAGCTTCCTAAACGTGTCGTTTATGCCTGGAGGTACAAAGATGATTATTACGTTTCACAATGCAAAAAAGCTGGTATTTGCAGCATCTTTTTTTGTCGCTTTGCTCTCAATGCCTATTTTCTGCCTTGGACAGACAAAGATAAGTGCCCAGGACACAGCATTTCATCCAGGAGAACTTTGGTACGATACCTCGGGGACACCAATCAATGCACATGGTGGCGGCTTCCTCTATCGGGATCACACATACTATTGGTTTGGAGAATTCAAGACAGCGGGTCCTGGTGGCAATGCAGCAAACGTCGGTGTCTCTTGCTACTCGTCGAAGGACCTTTACCACTGGAAGAATGAAGGGATCGCGCTCAAGGTTTCACAGGACCCGAGCAGCGATATTGTGGCCGGGTCCATTCTCGAACGCCCCAAGGTGCTTTACAACCAAAAGACAAAGAATTATGTCATGTGGTTTCACCTCGAACTCAAAGGGCAAGGATACGCTGCTGCGCGCGTCGGTGTGGCTGTAAGCAAAAACGCTACAGGTCCTTACACTTTTCTTCGCAGCTTTCGCCCTGACGGCGAAATGTCTCGGGATATGACGCTCTACGCCGATGACGATGGCAAGGCGTACCTGATAACAACATCAGAAGGGAATCAGACACAACATCTCTCCCAGCTCACTGACGATTATCTTGGCACGACAGGGCACTTCACGCGAATCTTTGTTCACAAGGCGCTTGAAGGCGCTGCGATTTTTAAGGCAAATGGCCACTACTTTTACATCGGCTCGCACACTACAGGATGGGCTCCAAACCCCGCCTATGCAGCCGTGGCAGAATCTTTGGCCGGTCCATGGAGAGAACTGGGCAACCCATGTCGTGGCGAAAATGCTGGACTGACTTTTGGTGCACAAAGCACCTACGTCCTGCCCGTCGCAGGTAAGCCTGGAGCGTTCATCTTTGTTGCAGATCGTTGGCACCCCGAGAATGCGATCGACGGTCGTGCCGTGTGGCTACCAATCAGCATTAAGGGCGATAGCTTTACCATCGCATGGCAACCGCAATGGAGCCTTGATTTTTTTGCTCGATAACAACTTTTAATTTGCCGTAAACAAGCAAAGCCCCAGCCCAAAGGATGCAAAGGACTGGGGCTTTGTTGCTCGTCTCTAAAAGGGTAGATTGGGATGTTTTGAAGCAAGCGGGTTGGATCAAAAAGGGTACATATTGAAACGTCTTACGCAACTCTATTTCGGTACAAATGCTGTCCACGTCCCAAGACGGAAAATGCTGCATTTTGCCGTTTATTAAAAGATTGTTTTCGCAAGATTTCAACGGTATATTTTCTATATCGCCTGCCAATTCCTGCCGGCAGGGGATGGACCAATTGCAGTGCACTGAGGAAAGGCTCCGGTCATCCCGCCGTTTTCTTCCGGGGCCTTCTTTTTAACGCCAACGCTCCATCAACCGCCGATCTATCTATTTACCCAACTGGGTCACGGGTCCTCTGCCCTGTGACCCAGTTTTCTGTTCAAAAGTGAACTGCGCTCATCAAGAAAAAAGACGTACTCTGGTTGAGTTCCTCTCCCCATGGAACATGCACCGCATAAAACGGATGGAACATTGTCCCGGCATTTAGCCTTTGCACTATTTGCTGGGACTTGCTCCATCCAAAAAAGATATTGATGCCCAGATCCATCCTTGAAGCGTTTTTAACGCACAAAACCAATCAATAAGAACTTGTAGGTTACGCCAAGCGTTGCTAGAATACGCCAAGGAGTGATGTTGTGCCTATCCTTGGATGGGACCGACGGGGCGAAGCTTGGCCTAAGCACGTGAATGACCTCTATTGAAGACAAAACGATGCTAAATCGCCCCTGGAGCGTCCTGCACGTTGTTGTAAACCACGAAAGGCGAGTGGCGCAGCACTTGGCGGCACGCACGCTTGAGCACTACTTGCCGCTCTACAGTGAGCAATCGCGGTGGACCGATCGCATGGTCACTGTAGAGCGGCCCCTTTTTGCCGGATACGTGTTTGTGCGCTTCACGCCAGCTGTGCGAACCGCTGTCCAGTCAATCCCGAGTGTGCTTCGTCTGTTGGGGGATGGCCAGCGTGAGACGGTGAGTGCTGCCGAGATCGATCAGATACGCGAAGGGCTTGAAAATGGCTGTGTGATCCGTCCGCACGTCGGCATTGCAGAGGGTACGCGAGTCCGTGTTGGCCGTGGCATCTTCAAAGGCGCGGAAGGGGTCGTAACGAAATTCTGCAAGCAATGCAAGGTCGTCATGACACTACTGGCGACAGGACAGCGTTTTACGCTGGAAACGAGCATGGACGACATCGAAGTTCTGCATTCGGGCCAAGGGAGGACCAGTGAACAAATTGCCAAAGGAGAGGCCTAGCAGGTGGTCTTGCTCTATTACAAAACGGCTCTTCGATATTGTATGTGTTGTGTCTTTTCTCCCGCTTTGGCTCCCGGTTCTATCCTTTATTGCAGTCGCCGTCCGTTTCACGTCGCGAGGACCCGTCTTTTTTCTTCAAAAAAGAGTAGGGAAGGGAAACGAGCTTTTTACGATTATCAAATTTCGTACGCTCAAACACTCGCTGGATGATAGGCGTCCTGCAGTCACTACAACTAAGAGCAGATGCTTTACTTCCATCGGTCCATTTTTGCGTCACTGGAAGCTCGATGAATTGCCGCAGGTGTTCAACGTGCTTGTCGGCGATATGAGCTTGGTAGGTGCACGGCCAAAATTGCCAGAGCACCAAATTGGAGAACTTCAGTGTCGCCCAGGTATTACGGGAGCTGCAACGATTGCTTTTGCAAGAGAGAGCAAAATGCTTGCAAGTATCCCCAAAAACGAGCTGGATGACTTCTATCGCGAAGTTGTCCTTCCGACAAAAATGTCGTTGGATGTAGAGTACATGGCACGTGCAACATTTCTTTCCGATTTGAAACTGATTGTCAAAAGCGCAACGCGCCATTGGGGCGATTCAAGCATTAGCCTTGAAGACATGACTCAGGAAACCCTAGAGGTGTCTTCTAGGTGAAGATTCTTGAACGTGTGCAACAGGCATGGAAGCAGACATGTGCCAGCACCTTGGCGCGCAATACCGGTTGGATGGCTCTTGGCCAGGGTCTCAACGCTTTTTTGATGGCCGGATATTTTGTCGTCTTGTCTCGGTTGCTTGGCGTCAGAGAATATGGCGTTTTGGCCGGATGCGCCGCCTTTGTGATGATCGTCTCCCCTTATGGGTCGCTGGGGTCGGGGATGCTCTTCATGCGTTACGTGACGGTCGACCAGAAGCAGCATAGGCTCTACTTTGGAAACATCCTGCTTTCTACGATGGTCATGGCCTCTATCCTGGTCGCGGGCCTTGGGCTATCAGCTTCTCATGTTTTACACGCCGGTAGCACCGCCATTGTCGTTTCTTTGGCCATTTCTGAGTGCTTCTGTTCTTCCATTACCTTTTCTCTTGCCCAAGTCTTCCAGACCTACGAGATGCCGCGTAGGATGGCGTTGATCAGCTGCGTGTGCAACCTGCTGCGGCTAAGTGCGGCGTTGATCCTCTGGATGCTGTATGGACATGCAACCGCTCGGCAATGGGCACTAGCGAACTTGGGAGCATCTCTGGTGCTATGTGTTCTGACGGTTGCCTTTGTGGTCTGGCAGTTTGGGCTTCCGCGCTTCTCGTTTCGGCTTTTCCTGCGGCGAGCGGTCGAAGGGTCTTCCTTTTCGTTGGCTGGATCGGCAAGCATGATCTATAACGATTTTGACAAAACGATGCTTAGCCACTACGGAATGTTCGCTGCCAATGGCATCTATACCGTGGCTTATCGCGTAGTCAATGTCGCCACGATGCCCGCCTACTCGATCGAGATGGCTGCAATTCCTCGGTTCTTCCAGCATGGAGCTACTGGATTTGGGGACTTGGTGCGTTACGGAAACAGACTACTAAAAAGGAGTTTGCTGATTGGATTATTGATGACGGTCGTGCTTTGGGGATCTGCTCCGCTACTGCCTCTGTTTATAGGCCGTGGCTTCGCGGAGAGCGTACTGGCGCTGCGCTGGCTGGCATTGCTGCCTCTACTGCGCAGTGCTCATATCATTCTCGGGAGCATTCTTACTACTGCCGGTTTTCAGCACTACCGTACGGCTTTCCAACTGGCAATTGCTGGATTCAATTTTATGCTGAATCTTTGGCTAATCCCGTTGCATGGTTGGAGGGGTGCAGTGTGGGCAAGCTTAGCCACCGATGGATTGTTGGGAGTTGTCTATTGGCTTTTTGCTTGCTGGCAGTTGCACAGAACGGTAACAAAAGCAATGGCATAAACTCAAACGATCTGGGAACGACCATCTTTTTATTTGATTACAGACTCTGTCCCGCGCCAAAGGATGTTAAAAAATTGACTAAAAGTCATGAATCTCAAAAAAGCATGAATGCAATAACGCGTTGTCTAAGAAACAATGGATTGCTTTCTTCTTTTGGCATAGTCGTTGAAATCTCGTGCAATTATGCACGCAGTTTTTTCCTCGGCTATAAGCTGAGAACTGTAGGTTTATGGGTTCGCTCGGGGTGCAATATTCATGGGCTATCCTGCATGAATATTGGGAGGAATCTCAATGTTGGCCGCGGATTATGGCTGGAAGCGGTGATAAGGTATCATGGAGAAAATTTTTCTCCTAGGATCGAGATAGGCGATAATGTAAGTATCAGCTTTTGGTGCCACATCGCAGCGGCAAAATCCATCAAAATTGGTTCAGGAACTATGATTGGGAGCAAGGTAACTATTATTGATCATAATCATGGATGCTATGGACCGAGCATAAATGATAGCCCGCAGGTTTTGCCGGCTGATCGGCCATTGTCGATGGCAAGCATACAGATTGGTTCTAACGTCTGGATTGCAGATGGCGTGGTTGTTACTGCCGGATCTGAGATCGGTGATGGGAGCGTAATCGGTGCAAATTCAGTAGTTCGTGGGAAAATCCCCCCATTTACGCTTGCCGTTGGGGTACCGGCACGACCAGTTAAAAGATTTGATTTTGAACTTCAAAAATGGATTTGATGTTTTTGAAAGATGGAAGCTTCCTACGCTAATACAGACTCTTGCGCACCTAATGTTCCTCAAAAGCAAAAAGGTGTTAAGCCTGATTGGACAGACTACGATCATTTCTAAAAATCATGTTGAATCTAAGGAAGGCGGCTGCTGAGTTCATCGCGCCACTCTAAATTGCCATGGTTGCTGCTGTCATTGTTTTGTACAACCCGGATCATCAGTTGCTAGAGCGTCTTCTTCTGAGTATTACTGGTCAGGTAGAAAAGACGTTTGTGATCGACAATACGCCAAACTCATCTTCGGCGGCTTCCGCATTCTTTGCAAAGTATCGGATTCCCATAGTGTATGTGCCTCTTGGGGACAACATGGGTATTGCGGCAGCACAGAACGTCGGTATTCAACTTAGCATTGAAGCAGGTTGTTCCCATGTGCTCTTGCTGGATCAGGATAGTGCTCTCCCAGCAGGGGCAATTGTGCAGCTTCTTGTTGCTGAAGAGCATTTGAGTCGTCGAGGTAAGCGCGTGGCTGCGGTTGGGCCCTTGTTCCTTGACGAGAAGAACGGTAAACCAGCTTGCGCTGTTCAGCATACATGGCTCCGTGTGAAGAGACTTTCTGTACATGCTGACGCATGCGATCCAGTTGAAACGGATTGCCTAAATGCGTCAGGATCTCTAATTTGCACGACTGTTTTTAAGGAGGTGGGGCTAATGCTTGAAGAACTCTTTATTGATGCAGTCGATACTGAATGGTGCATGCGCTGTAAAAGTAAAGGATTTAGCAGCTATATAGTGCCAAATGTAACTATGGTACACAACATTGGTGATATGGCAGTGAGCATTCTTGGAAGGGAAATAACTCTGCACGGAGATATAAGAAACTATTATATCATACGCAATGCCACTTATCTCCTTCGTCTTCGTACAATGGGGTATAGGTGGAGGATTTCAAATGCACTCAGTATTCCGAAATACGTTGTTCTTTATTCGTTGCTCTCTGGCCATATCTTCACTAGCATCTCGATGCTGCTGACTGCTTTACGGGATGGACTTATTGGGAAAACAGGTCGATTTGCCCGCAAATGAACAGACAGTGCTCCTTTGTCCTTACCGTAGCGTGCTCTAACTCAAACGAGGTTTTAATTGCATGAGCTGTGAACGTAGAACATTTTCAATTTGCATCCCCGCATACAATCGAGCGAGATATCTTCCTTCGCTTTTGGACTCCATTTTTGCGCAAGGCTTCAAAAACTTTGAAGTCGTAATCTGCGAAGACAGATCCCCGGAGCGCAACGAAATTGCAACCATAGTGCAAAGCTATGTCGATCTCTTCCCTGGCGTGATTCGCTATTACGAAAACAAAACTAATCTTGGCTATGATGCTAATATTCGCAATCTTGTCGAACATGCCAAAGGCCAATACTGCTTTTTTATGGGTAACGATGATCTGATGTGTAAGGGAGCACTTGCGCACGTGAATGGACTCATCCAGCGCCATCCAAATGTTGGGTTTATCTTAAAAAGCTATGCCGTTTTTGACCATAGTCCTGATGCGTTTAGCCAGGAAATTCATTACTTTAAAGAAGAGCGTGAATTCAACCCTGGCAGGCAGGCAATCGTAGTCTGTTATAGACGTTCAGGGGTGATATCTGGATACATCGTAAATCGTGACGATGCTTATGCTTGCGCGACAAGCCAATTTGATGGGACACTATACTATCAAATGCATCTTACTGCCTCTGTCCTCTTAACGAAGAGTGCGGTGTTCAGTCCTGAGCTTTTAGTGCTGTGTCGCAATAGTGAGCCACCTGATTTTGGAAACAGCGAAAAGGAAAAGAATATCTATACTCCTGGATGCTATACCACTCAAGCTCGCATAAAAATGGTTAGTGGTGCGTTGTCGATTATTGCCGCACTCAAGGATGCGCAAGGCGAAGATTTTTTGGAGGACATTAAACGTGACTATGCAAACTATTTTTATCCATTCATAAGAGATCAACTCTTTCTCTCGCCAAAGGCTTATTTAAGTTTATATTGGGGATATTGGAAGCTTGGATTCGGTAAATATCCTCTTTTCCACTTTTACTGCCTTGGCTGTTATTTGATCGGGGTTCGGCGATTTGATGCTATCACTGGTATTGTGCGTAGATATTTGGGGCATACAGTGCAGATTGGAGTAAACCTAAGGTGAATCTATGCATAACAAAATTTCCAGCTCGCCTTTTTTGGACAAGTCTTATTTTGAGCATTCTTTACCCATCCTTCCGGTATCCGTTCAAGATTGGCACCAGCACAACGAGTCCCACGTACTCAGATACACCCCTGGCTCTTCAAGCAGGGAAATACCTCCTGGTTCTTCTTATATGCTGTTTCTCCGGATTTTGGACAATGATAAGGCCAATGAAGTCGAAGTATTCGACCAATCTTTTAGTCGTATTGCTTCTGATAACATTGCCACTTTTAAAAGCAATTTATAACTTTGATTCTAGCTATCTGGATATTGTGTTTTGGCCACTAGCTGCACTGACTATGGTCCTGAGCTTGCGCAAAATGGAAATTAAGAGTTTTGACAAATTCATTTCTTTTTTGCTTTTTTATGCGTTGGCTACAAATGCCATAGAAATATTTCTGTTTATTTTTTTTGGAAGGCTTCCTGAAGAAGGGTATCCTAATTCTATTTCTGTCCGATTTGGCGGATGGCTCGACGCCCCCAATGATTTTGCAGCGTTGCTATTTCTGCTAATGGGGTGGTCCAGCTATAGATATCAGGGGGTAAAGCGCATTTTGATTGAGGGAAGCTTGGGTATTTACCTCATCCTTACACAATCACTTACTGGGTATGTATTTCTAGCGATAGTACTTGCTTTGGTCGTAATAAGACGCGCATTTAAAAATTATCATTCAATGGCTTTGGCAATCATGATGTTTTTTTTGTTGGGGATTTTGGCTTTTAGGCTGCATACACCTGACTTGATGATTACCTTGATGCAGGATAAGTCCAATAGCATTGATGGACATGTTTTTCCTTTAAATGAATGGATTAGCAGAGTGGGTAGTTGGGGGCTATTTGGAAATTCATCATATCAGTTTTATGAAAACTGGTGGGGTAGTGCTCTTGTCAACTTTGGAGTGCTTTGGTTCGTAATAAGCATACTGGCATTTACTTACCTACTCTTTTCGGTCTGGAAAAGATTTAGATGCAGCACCGAGAGAACGGATAAAGCCGTTTTGTGCGGTTTTACTCTCTTCTCGGTGTACTGTGTTGTTGGTTCTCTGAATCTTCCGTTTCTTATGTCTTTTCCAAATAACTTCCTGCTTTATGTGTTTTGTTTTCTTGTGCTTTTTGGAAAGTTTCAAGGCGTGAGCAGGGGAAAAAACATCTCAGGGGTGTGTGTACAAGAATGAAAAAACAAAACCAAATTGCTATTGATCTCCGCATGTACCATATGGCGGGCATTGGACGATATCTTCAAAATCTTCTTCCCGATCTGATTCCACGAGTAAATGCGTCGAAAATATTGATTCTTGGCGAGTTGGATGACTTGGCGTCCGAAGAATGGAGCAATGATCCACGAATCAAGTTATGCGAATACCGACCTCGGATCTTTAGCGTTGCGGAACAATGGGCTGCAGCGTGTGGAAAATACCATGGCATAGATCTACTGTGGGTCCCTCAATATAACATTCCGCTGCTTTATAAAGGTAAGCTATTGGTTACTATTCATGATGTGTGCCAGCTGGCACACCCTGAAACTCTTGGAAGCGATCTCCAGAGATGGTATGCGCGGCGTCTTCTTTCGGCTGTTGCGGCACGTGCAGAATCGATTTTGTGTGTGTCGGAATTTACTTCAAGCGAAGTGCAAAAATATCTCGGAGTTAAAAAATCGCGAATGGTAGTAACTTATCCGCCGATTGGGGAATCTGCTGTTTGCCAGGACGGAGTACGTCCAAAATTCTCAGAAGTCCCCTATTTGCTTACTGTGGGAAATGTTAAAAAGCACAAAAACCTAAAGCAATTGATAACGGCGTTTGAAAGCGTAAAGGATCAGATTCCTCATAGGCTTATTGTTGTTGGAAAACAAAATGGGTTTCTGAACTCAGAAACAGAGTTGAACGGTGTGTCGACTCTACTAAACGGACGCATATGCTTTACCGGCTACGTGTCCGAACAGGAGTTGGTAAGCTATTACAAACACGCTGACGCTTTCATCCTTCCATCCATCTACGAAGGATTTGGCTTCCCAGTTTTGGAGGCCATGGCCCATGGTTGCCCAGTTGCTTGTTCTAATATTTCCTCTCTTCCTGAAGTTACTGGCAATGCAGCCTTATTGTTTGATCCTTTGTGCATCGATGAGATTGCTAAAGCGATTAAAAAACTTGCAAACAATAAGAATTTTCGAGAAGTGTTAGTCAAGCGCGGTTTAATACAGGTAGAACGATTCCGAGGAAATGGCTGTGCTGAGAAGACTGCAGTTGTTATCAATAGTATCCTTGCAAACTGTCAAGAAGAATGCAGATGGCATTGATCTTAATCTTTTCTGACACATCTTTGATTTTTTGAATCAAATAGGCTGTAAGGTCTAACTATCTGGCTAGGAGACGTTTTGGTTAAGGAAAATAGTGCTGAAAAAGCGCGTGTGCTGCATGTGGGCAAATACTATCCGCCGCACATGGGGGGAATGGAGACACACCTTCAGGCTCTCGTGCGTGGAATCTGCGATCACTATTCCACGGAAGTTTTGGTTGCCAATGATAGCGCACGTAGACAGGCAGAGCATCTTGATGGTGCTAAAATCCGGCGTATCCCAACGCTTGGCGCGCTTGCTTCGATGCCCATAACTCCCACATTGCCTTACGAACTTTGGCGATCTCATGCTGACTTGGTGCATGTGCACACGCCCAATCCTGGCGCAGCGTTTTCTTTAACTGTCTCTGGCTATCATGGGCCACTCGTCGTTACGCATCATAGCGATACACTTGGCCGCAAGCAATTGCAGCGTTTGACTGCACCTTTTGTCCAGTACATGATGAGAAATGCCGATGCGATTATTACTACTTCACAGCGCTATCTCGACAGCTCATGCGAACTCGCACCCTATAAAGAGAAGTGCCATGTTATTCCACTTGGCATTGGGAAAGAAGCTTTTTGTGCGCCAGATCATACGGTAGTACAAGAAATACAAAAAAAATACGGATCTCACATTGTACTTGCAATAGGCAGGCTAGTAAAATACAAGGGATTTTCTCATTTAATACACGCCATGGAACAGATTGATGCAAGTCTGATAATCATTGGCACGGGGCCTGAAGCATCCGTATTGCAAAGCTTAGTCAATGAGCTAAGCCTTACGTCGCGTGTTCATTTTTTGGGGCATATCACGGACTTAGCTCCATACTTTGCTGCTGCTGATGTGTTCGCTATGCCATCCATTTCACGGGCAGAAGCATTCGGAATGGTTCAACTAGAGGCTATGGCTGCAGGTCTACCTGTGATCAACAGCGATATCCAATCAGCGGTACCGGAAGTATCCGTCCATGGGCAAACTGGATTGACTGTTATGCCTGGTGATTCGGAAGCATTGGCTAAGGCTCTTCGCTCTTTGCTCGAAAATCGTGAAATGCGGTTGCGCATGGGGGCGGCTGCTCGCATGCGTGCGACGACTCAATATAACGTGGAACAAATTAATAGGCAAACGATGGAGTTGTATGAGGAGGTACTTCGGAAGCGCAGGTCAGACGATGAAATTTGAAGTGTCGCATGCTCGAAAATAAACCTGCGCATATGGTTCAAAAAGGGTGTATATTGCGTGCGTAGAGAGATCGGGCCTGGGCCGTGCGCTGAAAGCGTAGCGGCTCGACCGATCGATCGAAGGCCCTCCCCCAACGTAGTCTTAGTGCATCGTATAGATGCAACTTGACGTATTTTAGCAATGCTGGACGTGGCCTAGTAGCGAGTCAGTTGAAGTGCATCGGATAGATGCAACTTAAAGGATTGTATTCGTTGTTCCATTTCGCGCAGTAGCATGCAGTCAAAGTGCATCGAGCAGATGCAACATCAAGACACTTTACGAAAGATCGTCTCGTAGAAAGCAGTAGGGGTGCACCGAGCAGATGCAACAACTCAGCAAACCATAGCAAGGCAGTTAAAGTGCATTGAAAAATGCAACATAAGGAAGAGATGATTGAAGCACTCGATTTCTGTGGGCACTTTTGGGGGCATTCCTTCGTACCCTGGCTCGTGATCATTGATTTCAAACGCAGTTGGAATCCCACGGAAAGCCACTAACCTCGTTTTGCTGCAAAGAAGAAAGCTGAAAAATTCTGCGAATCGAGATTTTACCGCACAAGGAGATCGCATGACTGATTACAAAGAAACAAAGTCAAGAAACAGTATTACGAAAGATTTTGGTGGATACGTAGAAGTCGGGATTAAAATTCCAAAGAATACATGCCATCCAGGGGAAGGCGCAAGCTACCATTCTCTGGAGAAACCGCCATTTTGGACATGTAACAAATGTGGCAAAAAAATTCTCATTGAGACAATTGTCAATGAGGCAAATATTCACGATCTGTAATGGCAAACTTTTCAGGCCATAGCAAGACAGTTCAAGTGCACCGAGCAGGTGCAACGGCAACAGAAGCATTTTTGTGGGTACATTTGGGGGCATGTTGGCGTACCCTGGTTCTTGGCCCTTGATTTTAAACGCAGTAGGAATCCCGGAACCGAATCCGTATCAGTGCATCGAACAGATGCAACAAGACTCAGACGATTAACGAAGAACAAAGCAGTTGCAGTGCACTGGACAAGTGCAACTAAGTATGAGAGCCGCGATCTGGCACTGAGCGTGAGTAGCAACGCAGTTTGAGTGCACTGAACAAGTGCAACGAATCAAATCCCAGCGTGACCTGTTTCGCGGGGTCGCAAAGCAGTTTGAGTGCACTGGGCAAGTGCAACCGATGAGTGAAAATTGCTAAGCCGCTCTTCGCTAAGCGTAGCAGTGCAGTTGAAGTGCACTGGATAAGTGCAACATCTTGTCGAGGATTTTGCTATCCTGCTTCAAAAGTAGTAAGGCAGTTAAAGTGCACTGGATAAGTGCAACAGTGAGAACATGTTATCCAACATCAAGACAATGCTGGTAGCAAATCAGTTGAAGTGCATCGAACAGATGCAACTGCATACTCGAAGATGTCTGGGCTCAGATCGAGCGGCGTCGCGAGGTAGTTGAAGTGCACTGGACAAGTGTAACGAATGTCAGATGAGCATAGTGCCATCCCCTGGCTGTAGCAACGCAGTTGAAGTGCACTGGACAAGTGCAACAAACACGGTTCCACCTTCTTGAACCTGGCTACAGTAGCAGGGTAGTTGAAGTGCATCGAACAGATGCAGCTGTATTGTTTATGACCACCATACGGTGCGGTTTGAACTACTCGAAATTTTCGAATAGTTGCTGCAACAAGATAGTTGGAGTGCATCGAGCAGATGCAACATCACAAAGTATCGGAGGAGAGTCCAGCTTGAACTATTCGAAATTCTCGAATAGTTGCTGCAGCAAAAAGGTGAATATGGCTGACGTTAAAACAATTTGCACCGAGCAGGACCTCGCCGAAGCTATCGCTGAAGCAGATCGACTTTGGGATTCTCCGCAGGGCACACCTGAGGCTGATCGCTTGAACGCGCTGATGACTTCAATAGATGCCTATGAGTCAAAGTTTCCTCCGAACGCTGAGACGATTGCGGCTATGGAAGCCGGCGAGCGCGGCGAGGTCACGTGCTTCGATAGCATCGAGGCGTTGATGGCGGATCTGAAGGCGGACGATTAGTAGAATTCCCATTTTATCCATTGAATAAAAAACGCTTGACATAGATAACCTATTAGGTTACTGTTCCAATATGGAGAAACGCACGCCGCAGTGCCCGCTTTCTACGGTCAAAGCTTTGATCCAGGCGGGGAAGGTTCATCCAACGCGTACCGCATTGACTGGCGCGGCGGCTCTTGGAATTGATTTTCGCGGAATGGTGAACGTGGTTTCTAAATTGACCATGAAGGATTTTTACAAATCCATGACCACCTATGCGGATCATAAAGTGTGGCAGGATGTGTATCGACCCACCACAAACGCCGGTGAGGTTTATCTGAAACTGACCGTCATTGACGATGTGCTTATCGTGTCATTCAAGGAGCTATGAAGATGAAATGCCCAATCTGTGCGAAGGCCGAACTGGTACGGGATACTCGTGACATTCCGTACACCTATAAAGGCGAGACTGCCGTGATTCCTGACGTGACGGGCGATTTCTGCCCTGCCTGCGGAGAATCCATTCATGATGCAGAGGAATCAACTCGTGTAAGCGCGTTTATGCTGGAGTTTAATAAACAGGTCAATGCTGCTATCGTCGACCCTGGTTTTATTTCTAGCGTGCGCAAAAAACTTGCACTAGACCAAAGGGAAGCCGCAGAGATTTTTGGCGGTGGTGTCAACGCGTTTTCGCGTTACGAAAACGGCAAAAGTAAGCCGTCCTTGGCGTTGATAAAGCTGCTCCTGGTTTTAGACCGACACCCTGATTTGCTTGATGAAGTTAAAAATGTGGCTGCCTGATTTAGAGGAAGGAAAACATGAAAATCTTTCTCTTCCTGCTGCTATGCATCGGGGTATTGGTGGCATTTAACCACGATTCCCCAGCACCAGCCGATTCATCCAGCGACGGCGAGAAAGTTTCGGTGCCTGCAGAATGTACCGAACCTGAAAATCCATACGATGAAGGTTCAGGGCATTCTGCCGGCTTTGAATGGGCACAGGAAAATAGCGCAGCGAGTTGCGGCGGTAACTCCGATTCATTTATCGAGGGGTGTGAGGAGTACCAGACTCAAGAGGATAAGTATGATGAGTGTGAAGCCAAGCAGTAATACAAAAAGGAGATAAGATGCAAATCCATTTATGGCGTGGTTTTAACCGCTTATTCCTAGCGTTGGCAATCGGGTGGACGATTATTTGCACTGTTGCTTTTCCTGAATTTTTTATATACAAGACGAGATTGCAATTTGAAACAGAGCATCAGCAGAACGTAAATAATTGTTATAAAGATTATGGCATATATTACACTTATTCTGTTAGCAAGTGTCTTGATTCTTCTGATGAAACCTTGAAAAACGAAGAAGAGCTTTATTCTCAATCGCTTTTACGAAGTTATATGTCGAAGGAATGGAAAAACATTGTTGTTTTAATTGTCTTACCATTATCAATTTTGTATATTTTAGCCGTTGCCCTTAAATGGGTTTGGCGTGGATTCAGGCCAAAGTAAGCAATTTCAACTGTCTGTGTTTTGGGGGTATTTTTGAGGGTATATTGCTCAAGGGTGCCCCCAAACCGTTCATATCGTTGAACGTTGGAATCCTCGGGGAGAATCCAGCTTGAACTATTTTGCCAGATGGCGCAGCAGATCTTTGCGCTTTTGCATAACCTGTTGCGCCAGCGCCATATCTTCCGTAAACCCAATATCGGACAAACGCATGAAGCGCTTGTTTTCATCAATCTGGGGAATGTCACTGAAATCGATACTGCTATCGGGCATTGCCGCCAGTTTTTTTAACTCTGCTTTCTGCATTGGCGTCAACGCCGGAGGATTTGCCGGATCGAATTCATAGGTAATCATTTTCTTCTTCATTTCTTTGGCTTCTTTAAGCGTCGGACACCAAAGGCGTCGAGCTTGGTATCTGTGCTGAGAAGGGGCAGATCGTGCTGGATCGCATGCGCTGCAATCATGCGATCGAACGGATCGGCATGGGCAGCCTCAAAGCGTGCAGCACGCATCATGGTCTCTGGCTCTAGCGGGAGAAGCGTATACCCAAGACGGTTTATATTGACGATGAGATCGCTCTCGAACTCAACCGCCTCGGGGAGTTTGCCGCTCCGCACCTTCAGACTGATTTCGTAAATAGATGCTGCGGATACAAAAATATCGTTGTTGAGGTCGCCCATCAGCTTCTTGGCCCAGGGCTCCATACGGATTGAATGAACGGCCGCCCAAAGCACATAGTGCGTATCAACCAAAATTCTCACTCGCACTCTCCGCGCCACGCTTTAAGTTCATCCTCGGGAAGTTCATCAAAGTCGGCAGGTATTTCAAAGCTGGGGTTATAGAACAAGTCAAAGGGGCGTTCTTTCGCCGGCTTGACAGCAACGATCATGGCCACCGGCGTCTTTTTCCGCCCCGTGGTCAAAACAATTTGTTCACCGCATTGAGCCTTCCTTACCAGTTTGGAAAGCTGGGTCTTGGCTTCAAACATCGTGGCTTCGGTCATTACGTTCCTCCTCGGAAGCTGCTAGAAGCATATTAGCTAACCTGGAACGCATTTGCAAGAATGTTGTCTTGGTCGCAGCTTTTAATTGCGCGCATTGTAGCAAAGTAGTGTACAGTGTTCCTGATCCGCTGAAGGCGGATTGCACACTTCTCCAGGTGTGCGTTGTAGGGTTCTTGGCTCGATCGTACCTTGCCCCAGCCAAGAGCCCTTATCCATCTCTGGACAAAGAAAAGGAACGAGATGATCCACATTACGAAATCCGGTTTCCAGTGCTTCGATTGGGACCCGGAGCTGCACAAGGATGTGCAACTTCTCGACGCCGTGTTGGTCAAGTGCCTGCGCGATGCTGTGACCCTGGTCGAAGAGGATGTGACGCTAGGGGACATCCTGGCCTTTGTCGCCGAAGACGAACTTTTGCGGCTTTTTATCGGCATATACTCTACCTGCGACGTACTGGGTATGTATCAGGAAGTCAAAGATGGCGTGAAGCCATTGGTACCCGAGAACGATGCCAAATATTGTACGGTGGCCTTGGATGTCGAAGTTCGGCCAGATCACAAGTGCAAAACGCACAAACGGATCGAGACCGATTTGGATTTTTACGGGCGTGGAAACGACGGAAAGGCATATGGACTTGATCTCACGCCTTTGACAGAGATCGCCGCGCTACCTTTCCGGCTTGAATCCAACGCTATATTGTGGCATCGTGGCAAGGATTCCGACGAGAGAGAAGAAGGCTTGGAATTCACGCCTACCTTGCTGGAAGTCCTCGACACCATCTTCTTCGATCTTTCCTTCTACGGCAGCTCGACCGAAAAGGCAGACGTTGTTGAAACGCTTCAACAGCAGGTCAAATCGATCGAGGATGGAACGGCTACACTGGTGCCGTTGGATCTTGGAGAAGAGAGCAAAGATGATGAGTGATACAGAAAACAAAGTTGGGGTCGAAGATCGCGAGAAGATTCTGGTGGATGCACTGAAGGCGTGTCTGAAAAAGGGATCGCGGTGGCACCCTTGCGATCCCGTTGTTGTGCAGGCTCGTGCAGCTCTGAAAGCTGTTGGAGAAGAGGCCTAAGTCATGAGCAGAAATGTAAACGTTAGGGACGATGCGGTGGTCATTGTTTTGACTCCCAAACAGGCCGCAAAGCTTGGCCTTTACTTGCGTGGCGTGTCGCCCACTCTTGATTCTACTGTTAAAACAAAGCTCTTAAATGCGGTTAATATTGCTGGAATAGGGTAGGCAGCAAGCTTACTCGTTCCAGATCCATACCCGGTTGAGTTCGGGGTAAATGGCTCGGCTGCGCAGGAAGGGAAGTTCAAACTCCTCGTGCGGCTGGGCCATGATCTTTTTGGTGCCATGCACTCGTTTGTTGCCGATCAAGATGTAGGTGCAGCCGGTGGCCAGGATCTCGTCTTCCTTGATGCCCCAAGCGTTGCCACCTTCTGGTGGCGGCGGCAGATTCGGATCGATCCAGTGTGTGACCCAGGAGGCAATCACAACATCTGGCTTGTACTGCTTCACTGCATCGAGGGCATCGATATTCTGGACAAAATCAGGATATTTGATAACCGGTTGGCCCATCATTTTGTAATTGAATTTGATCTCTGGCCATTCCTGCATGCAGTTGTCTGTGGCGGGGATGCCGAGATGATGCGCCAAGTCACCGGTGCCCGCGCCAATCTCGATCGCATCGCGGCCAGCAATACGCTTCTGAAGCCATTCAACCAGCTCGATGGTGGGAAGGCCATAGCGGGCATAGCGATTGCACCAGAGGCACAAAGCGTCGGGAGAAATGGCATCGTAGGCTTTGGAGTCCAGCAGCTTGAGGAGGTTGTTCTCATCCAGCAGATCGGGCAGCTTCAAATCGGCGCGCAACCATTGAGAATCCATGTTAGGATAATCGCATTTAAATACAACGCGCGCAATTAAAAATGAACAGAGAAGGGGGTTCCGTGCTCGATCTTGAGCAGTACCTGGAAAAGCACTACCGCATCGATCTGCAGTGGGATGGCGAAGACTGGATCGCAAAAAATCCAGAGCTGTACGGTTGCATTGCTGACGGCAAGACAGTTCAAGAAGCAGTGGAGTCGCTAGCGATTTCAAGAAAGTTGTGGCTTGAAAGTCGCTTGGCTACTAATCTCGAAATTCCTTTACCTGCATCTGCGCAGGAGTAAATACCAAGGAGAACGATGGCAAAACCGATCGTAGGGCATTTCACGGAGTTGGTAGGCAGGCATATCGCGAATCGACGAAAAGCGAAGAAGATGCCGCCAGAAGAACTCGCAAAGAAGATTGGTGTGAGTGTGACCGTGCTCGACCACATGGAACACGGATTCTGCCATATCAATCTGGAGCAGCTGATGCTGTTTTCGCGATACCTTGCACCCCTCCCAGATTTGATGGCGTTGCCGCACAGCAATGAAGGCCAAATGGCAGAGTATGTCGACCGAAAAATCCGTGCGATGAGCGAAGAACAGTTGCGCGCTTGGCAGCAGGATACAGAGTCGCTTGCTGGCGATAGCCGCCGCATTTTTATCCTTGACGGCTATCCGGAACCAGAGTAACGTGACTTCCATGCCGCGGTTAACGCCCAGTTCGTCGTCCCTGCTAAGCGATCGGTAGGGTGCGCCTGAGCAAAGCGCGATCATCGGGCCCTTACCCTCGCCGAAGCTGGCGGGGGTTTTTGTTGGAAGCGGGCGTGGCGGAATGGCAGACGCAGCCGACTTAGGATTGGTTTTTTAAGGGTTCGAATCCCTTCGCCCGCACCAAGTTGCAAAGTTGGCCGAGTGGCTGAAGGCATTGTAAACGGGAGACAGAATGATTCAGCACTGGGATGCAGAACATGGACTGATTCCGCTTCGCTTTTTCCTGGTTCACCGCGGCATCGCGATCATGCGCGGCTTCAAAACTTCCAGGGATGCACGTGATGAAATAAAACGGCGTGGAGCTATTCAGATTGTGCAGATCAAAGCCTGGCAAGCTCTTGGTGAGGATCTGGCCTGGGATATCACAGCGGGAGAGATGCCTGAACGGTAAAAGGGTCGCACTGCTAATGCGATGGTCTCGGAAGAGCCACGTGGGGTCAGCACCCACTCTCTCCGCCAAGTTGGGAGGCGGCATTGTCTTGCTGGATTGTGGAAACCAAGAAATGCAAGCTGTGCGGCAAGTTGAGCTACGCAGACCGCGACGATGCGGATTACGCAGCCCAGAGGATGCCGGTGCTCATGGCGTCTTACAAGTGCCTTTATGGCAATGGTTGGCATCTGACAACCGTGCGGAAGCGTGGGCGAGTGGTTTATGCCGGCGGTCCAGAAAACCGCTAGGCCGAAAGGCTTCGTGGGTTCAAATCCTACCGCTTCCGCCAATCTCTGTTTGAGGCGTGCGACAATTTAAGAAAAATATAATTCAATGTTTGCCTAACTGGAAGAAAGCGTGCTTAACCCCAAGACATTGCTAAGTAAGAGAGGTACGAATAAAAAGGGGCCGATGAAACTTTCAGACTATATCTTCCAGCAACTGCGCTCCTGGGGGGCTAAGCATGTCTTCTTGGTGACCGGGGGCGGAGCTGTGCACTTGAATGATTCCTTGGGAACCAGTGGCCTGCATTATATTTGCACGCATCATGAGCAGGCGGCGGCAATGGCTGCCGAAGGTTATGCCCGAATCACGCAAACGCCGGGAATCGTAAATGTGACGACCGGCCCCGGTGGTATTAATGCGCTGAATGGAGTATTTGGCGCATGGACCGATTCGATTCCAATGTTGGTGATTTCCGGCCAAGTCAAGCGCGAGACATGCATGTCCACCTATGGCCTGACCAATCTTCGACAACTTGGCGACCAGGAAGTGGATATCGTTCGTATGGCGAAGGGCGTCACTAAATATTCCGTGCTAGTCAGTGAGCCAGAAGAGATTGCCTATCACCTGGAGCGTGCTTGGTATCTTTGTCAAAACGGCAGTCCCGGCCCTTGTTGGTTGGATATTCCTGGAGATGTGCAGTCCGCGCAAATCAATCCAAAAAACCTGCGGCATTACGATTCTTCCGAGGATGCACTTGTCTTTGATCCTGAAGTTGTACATGCACAAGTAAAAGATATTCTGGATCGCATTAGCAAGGCACAGAGACCGGTCCTTATGGCCGGCTATGGTATTCGGCAATCGCGAGCCGTCGAAGAATTTGAGCAGATGATGCGTCTCCTCAAAATTCCTGTGACCACTGCTTGGGCCCACGACCTGATGGCTAGCGACGATGAACTTTTTTGCGGTCGTGCTGGAACCTTTGGCGAACGAGCAGGAAACTTCACAGTGCAGAATGCGGATCTGTTACTTGTGCTTGGATCGCGGCTGAATATTCGCCAAACCAGTTATAACTACAAATCCTTTGCTCGTTTTGCGACCAGAATACAAGTTGATGCGGACCTTAATGAGTTGCGCAGACCTTTGATCAATCTAGATTTGGCCATTCATTGTGATATCAAAATCTTTTTGGCAGAAATGGTGCTGCAGTTGAAACATTATCCGGAGGTGTGCGGTGATCATACGGCATGGCTCAGGCGCGCTTCGCAGTGGAAACAACAATATCCGGTTCTACAATCGAAACAGAAGGTACAAGGGCCACCCATGAACCCTTACCATTTTATCGACGGCCTCTTTCATATGCTCGAACCTGACGATGCCGTGATTTGTGGCAATGGCAGCGCGTTTATCGTGCCTTTTCAAGTGGCGAAGTTGAAGACAGGCCAACGACTCATTGCGAACTCTGGCTCGGCATCGATGGGCTATGATCTTCCGGCAGCAATTGGTGCAGCGGTGGCACGAGGGAAACGCATCATCTGTCTGGCCGGCGATGGCTCCTTGCAGATGAACTTGCAGGAGCTGCAAACCGTAGCAGGCTATCGACTCCCCATCAAAATTTTTGTGCTGAGCAACGGTGGTTATCTGTCCATCCGGCAGACACAGAATGGATTTTTTGCCGGTCGCCACATTGGCGAAGGTCCGGCAAGCGGTGTGACCTTTCCCGACATCGTGAAGGTGGCCTCAGCCTACGGCATTCCTGCCTTCCAGCTGAAGACTATGGCGGATCTCGAAAATGCCTCTGTTCAGTTGCGTGCCGACGGACCGGCACTCTTTGATGTCTGCCTGGATGCGCAACAGGGCTTTGAGCCGCGTCTGCGCTCACGCATTCTTCCCGACGGCAGGATTCAGACGTCAAATCTTGAGGATATGTATCCCTTCCTCGACCCAGAAGAACTGGATGCCAACATGTTGACGCAAACAAAGACCCCGCAATAAAAGAAACGCTTCCATTTTCGTGCTTACACAGTTTGTCCGTCAATATCTGCAATAATAGGCAACAACGCAGTTTAAGTGCATCGGACAGATGCAACATGAAGATTCCCAGTTGCTACATAAGCGATGGACGTAACAAGGCAGTAGAAGTGCATCGCATAGATGCAACCTTGATGAGCGTTCTCTTTTGTTTGTTCCACCGAAGTTGAAGTGCATTGAAGAAATGCAACACCGAGGACGAAGCAATCAGTACCGAGGAGAAGACTGGATGCCGTTGGGACTTGGAAAGTATGATGCGAGCTGCACGAAGGTTCGCGAGGAGACAGGAGCAGAAGGCGTGTTCCTAGCCGTTTTTGATGGCGAAAAGGGAACTGGATTTTCTGTGCAGGCACCTCTTGAACTCGTGGAAAAATTGCCCGAGATTTTGCGCAAGACCGCGCGCCAGATCGAAGAATCTTTTGAGTCAGGTCATCTTTAAGCTGTGCTATACTTTCCGCGCGGGGCGGAACAGTCCGGTTGTGTTCGCTGGAGTCATAATCCAGAGATCGCAGGTTCGAATCCTGCCCCCGCGATTATGAAGTTTACAAGATCGAGCGGCTTGGGGTCCTCCAAGGGGAGATCGGGAAGTATCTCGTCAAGAGGCACAGCGCTTTCGGGAGCTGTGCAGTACCGGTCAGAGAAGCCTTGGTCAGGCAGTTTGCAAGCGAGACGGAGTAGCCCCATCGATGAGGTCTCGCCGCCGCTCGACAAGTTCCCGGTGCTATGGTGCAGGGGGAGAGCCTCTGACGAAGCGACTGGACATGGCCCTTCAGTCCTCTTTCATGAAACACGCCGGGGGACCTTCTGGAGGCTTTGATGCCGGAGAAGATTGTGACCGAAGCGGATTTGGCCCATTTTATCGCCCAGCAAAACGAAAAATTCCAAAAAGAGATGCGCGGAATCCGTCGTAAGAACGGATGGCAATCTGCTGAAGACTTTTTGACCGAGCTGGAAGCATTGAAATTCGATTCCAGCAAAATGTATCCTTGGGAAAAGTAAGGTTCAAGAGTTTGAGTGCGGGTGGCCGAGTGGTTAGGCGCCAGCCTGTGGCACTGGTCTACGCGGGTTCAAACCCCGCCCTGCACCCCAAATGTAGGAGACGCGATGAGAGCCGTACCTGGTTGGATGTGCGCGATCGATTTTTCCTGCGAGCTGGGAGAAGCTCCATGCGGAAACACAATTTACCCTTCTTTGGAAGACTTGCGGAAAAACCATGAATGCCTAGATCACTGCGGGTATGAAGAAGTCGTCACGATGTCCAAAAAAGACTTCAACGAGCTGGTGACCAAAGCCGGCATTGATCCAAAGACGATCTACAGCAGCAATACTGGCCAAGTCTTCTGGACCAAAGAACAAGGACTCTTGAAAAAGACGTAGGAGACACGATGAATCGGGCAGAACGACGGTATCGGACGGAGAAGGTTGCACGGTGGCGCGCATCGCTTTATCCATCGCCGATGAACTTTGTCGGCCGGTTCCGCAAGTGGAACCTGACAGATCGATGCAGTGTGTGTTGCATGGAAAAGTATTACGATATTCAGACGCAGCGGGTGAAGGATGAACGCCGCAATCCGCTGACAGAAGAAGTGGGGCTGTAGCTCAGTTGGGATGAGCGCCTGCTTTGCAAGCAGGAGGTCGGGAGTTCGATCCTCCCCAGCTCCACCAGACTATATTTCTTACGGTATAATTACGCGCATGAAATGGTTGATCGATTATGACGCTTGGTTCTTCCACCATGTCGAAGGGCTGCTCAAGTGGCTCGACGAATGGCTTTCGATCAGCCAAAAATGTGCCGAGCGCGGCATGATCGTGCTCTATCTGGTTTTGACGTTGCCCCCTGCGAAATGGACGCTGAGCTTGGTCCTGGTCAAGATCCTATGTGCGCTTTCCATTGGCACCTTGATGTGGATGTTGCACAAGCGTCCTGCCGCCGTCAGAAAATACACGCAAAGAAGTCGCTTCGAGGCTGTGAATCGGATTATTCTGCAGGGAGTTTTTGGCGTGATGGCGGCGGCTGTTCTTTTTGCGTTACCGCATCAATGGACGGATGTTCCGATGGCCTTGGCGCAGGTGGTTTATGTCGTGTTTTTTTATGCCACAGACATTACCTCCGATGGGGAGCGCGGCCGGCGACGGAAGGCGGCACTGGCCGAGTTGAAAAAGATGTTTGGTACAGAGTGGATACCGAAGCCACTGCTGGTGCCGCGATGATTACGGCCAATACATTGCCGTGTTCTTCCTGCACTGCCCTTTGCTGCGGCCCTGTGCCCCTTTCCCGCGACCGGCTTGAAAAGATCAAGGCCTACGTCCAAACAATGCCCAAGGCCGAGCGGAAGCGCTTAGCGGCGCAGAAGCGGGGTCAGGTGGATTGCAGATTCCTGGACAAAGCGAACTATCGCTGCGCGATTTATCCGGTGCGTCCCTGGCTCTGCGAAGCATTTGGCCGAGTAGAGAGAATGCGATGCCCCAAGACCGTGGGACTCGTCGAAGCCATCCCGCCGTTTTTGGAAGATGCGAGCTTTACTGGGGAATATGGAAGCGAAACTGTAGGAAATTCTAGCCAATTTGACTGGTTGAAACTTTAAAAAAGGGCGGCAAAGAAAACCGGCTTTGCCGCCGTCCCTAGTGTGATGCTGCGTGGTGACAGTCAGTACAACTTACGCCGTTAAAACGACTTGGGCGTTAAAACCCGTTAATGTGTCGCATTATTGCACAAAAAATAAATACAGGCAAAAAAGGCGACAAAGTAGATTCCCTTTGCCAGCTTGTGGACAGAATCGGGGTATAATTGCGGGCATGACGAACTTGCAGCTGGCCCTGAGCATCGGTATTCCTTCGTTGCTGGTCCTGGTGGGGATCTTCCTGAACAATGCGCGGTTCGGTGCGATCGACAATCGTTTCACCGCGACGGATGCCCGAATGGACAACCGTTTTACTGCAATTGATGGCCGTTTGGATCGAATGCAGGCCGATTTGTCGCAGTTCTATATGATTCTTGGGCGGCACGAAGCGGACATCAACAACCTGAAAGAGCAACGACGCAGCGCTTAAC
>Ga0224559_1000553_pt1 | contig 24276 bp, 24 predicted proteins | sample 714S33034metaG_FD_180676 | JGI IMG/M metagenome (GOLD analysis project Ga0224559, IMG submission 180676) | Peat soil microbial communities from Stordalen Mire, Sweden - 717 S3 30-34 | ecosystem: Environmental > Terrestrial > Soil > Wetlands > Peat | place: Sweden: Norrbotten County, Stordalen... | reverse complement strand
CTCACCGACCGCATTGGCGGCCAAGACCTCGTCCCCGCCCTGCCGGCGCTCATTGAAGCGCGATCACTCTCACCGTGAGTTCCCCGCCGCTCGCCATCGCCCCGCCACCACTTTTTGAGAAGTTACGAGACATGCAGCAGACTTGAAACAAACTTGGAGCAGACTTGAAGCACATTCGAAGCAGACGTGAAGCAATATCCGGTACCGATGGAAAGACAACGTGTCTACATTAGAAGAATGAAAGTGCGATGGGTTGTCTTGTCTTTTCTTGTGTGCGTTGGCTGCGGCGCGACTTCCGCCCAGTCGTCGGCGCCCGTGGTCGCTTCGGCGCCGGCGCACGCTGCTTCCTCGAAAACAGGAGGCAGACGTTTCCCGACCGACGCTCCGCGAAGCCCAGTGGTTGTCGCCCTGGTCATCGATCAACTGGCCGCTTGGGTCGTGCGGGAACGTCTGGACATCTTGCCGGCTTCGGGCGGGTTTGCGCGCCTGCGACGCGAGGGAACCTATTTCACGGAAATGGCGTACGACCATGCCATTACCGAGACCGCGCCCGGACACGCATCCCTGTTCACGGGCTTGGTGCCGCGCGAGCACGGCATCGTGGCCAACGAGATACTGGGATCCGCGGGGAAAGGACAGAGCATCCTGGCGGACGCGACGAGAAAACGGATAACCGTAGACGGCCCGGCCGAGAATGCGGCGGGTATCGCGCTGCCCGCAGGCTTCCCGCCCGTCGCCGCCGACCATTTTCGCGAACGCTACGGGCAGGCTGGCTATATCGCCGCTATCTCGCTCAAGGACCGGGGCGTTGTTTTTGGCGCCGGCAAGTCCCCGGATGCGATGCTGTGGTTCGACCCGGATCTTGGCACCTTCGTCAGCACCAAGGGATGGGGCAAGGGGCTGCCGCCATCGATCGCGCCGCTCATCAAGCCGTCGGCAATCGCCGCGCTCGAGGCGGAGCCGTGGCTACCCCTCGATGAAGCTTGGCTCAAGGAACACGCGGGGTCCGACGCGGGACCGGGCGAAGGCGATCTGGACGGATTCGGCATCCAGTTTCCGCACCTGGCAACGAAGTCCCAGAAGCCGGGCAACGCTTTTCGCGCCGAACCGCGGTCGGATCGCCTGTTGCTGGAGATCGCCCTCAAGCTTCTCGACGACGAAGCCCGAGGACGTCGGACCTTCTTGTCGATTTCGCTCTCCGCGAACGACTATATCGGCCACGTCTTCGGTCCGGACTCATGGGAGGCCTGGGACGAACTGATTCGCCTCGATGCTGTGCTTGCGTGGTTCTTCGTCGAATTGGATAGGCGCTTCGGTCCCAAGGGTTGGTCGCTTGCGCTGACGGGCGACCACGGGGTTGTTCGGCTGCCAGAGCAGAAACGCCCGGCCTGCGCCCACAATGCATTGATGGAGAAGGATCCGTGCGGCGAGGGTCATCGGGTTCCTCCTGCGAAGGTCGCCGAGATCGCGGCGGCCGTAGCCAAGACCATCCTGAAAGACGACAAGGCTGTCGCCGGCGTCGTCGATGCCTATATCTACCTTGGCCCGACGGCGCGCAGCCTTGGCGCCAAGTCGCGAGAACGGTTCAGGCGCGTGCTCGAACGTGAGCTAAAAAAACAGATTCCAGGCGTGCAGCAGATCTACGACGTCCATGCCTTCCAGAAGGGCTGTCCCGACGGCCAGGTAGCGACCATCGAGGCGTTGGTATGCCGGTCGATCCGTCCCGGCGTGGGTGGAGATTTCTACGTCGCTCTGGCACCGGGTTCGTTTTTCGATCCAGGTCTCGTCAAACAGGCCGGCACTAGCCACGGCAGCCCCTACGGCTACGATCGATTCGTGCCGCTGTTCCTGCGCGAACCCAACCGCGAAGGCAGCGCGGGCAAGATGGTCGAGGAGCCCTGTCCATTCACCGCCTACCACGAGGCCTTGCTGCGCATGATCGATGCGCCGATGCGATAGTCCTGTCGCGGTCGGGGCTCGACGCGCCCGAATGCTTTGTTTTCCGAGGGCCGTGGGCGAACCAGCTCAGGATCCGCTTGCGAGGGCCTGGATCTCGGAGGGACTGAGGGCGCGGTTGTAGACGCGGAATTCATCGATGTCGCCGTCAAAGTACGGATCCGACGCGTACTGCGAGCGGCCGATATAGCAGTTGGGCAGGCTGCCCAGGTCCGCGGGACGGAGGGTCATGCTGGTATTGACACCGACCTGGACGCCGTCGACATACAGGATGCCGCTGCTGGGACCGAGGACCACGGCGATGTGTTTCCATTTTCCAGTTGGAAGCGCCTCCGAACCCTCCATGGTTTCCTCTGAAGCACGTCCGCCAACGCTGATCGCAAAGCGAGGCAGGGAGTTGTTGCCGCCATTGGAGGTCAAGAACATGTAGGAGGTCGTGTCTTTTCCGAAATCGAAAATGCGCTGCCAGGTGGTGTTGTTGTTGAGGTAGACCCAGGTTGCGATCGTTGCCTGCGTCGCGCCTTTGAGCAGGTCGGCTGGCAAGGTTGCATAGCCCTGCTGGGCAACAATGAGATCCAAGGCATTGCCAACCTTGCCCGTGGCGAACTTGTACCCGGTCGTCCCACCGGTGCCCGTCACCAGGATCGCATCGTGCTTGTTTCCGGACAAATCCGGAAGGGAGGTGCCCGTGGATTTCTCGCAGGAATAGTAGGCGACGAGACCCTGCGACGATCCTCCATCCGGAGGCCCGGCGTCGACACTTCCAGAACCGCCTGTCGCGATGCCGCCAGTTCCGGCGGGGGCGCCGCCAGTTCCGGTAGGGGTGCCACCGGTTCCTACGGATGTGCCGCCGGTTCCCGCGGAGCCTCCGCCGGCTCCACCTTTGCCGCCACCGTTTCCACCTGTTCCTCCGCCGATCGGGGAGTCGTAGGCTCCTTCGCGGGCTCCGTCGAAGGCCGATCCTCCGCTGCCGCTGATGGGGATGTCGAGGGCCCGGTCGCGAGGGAAACCGTCGCCAGGAAGACCGTCGAAAACGAATCCGCCTGCATCGAGGGCGCTGTCGAGTTGAATGGCCGGCGCATCGACGGCATCGAGGCCGCTATCCACGCTGCCAGACGCGCCACCAACCGCGCCGGCTGTCCCGCCCGAACCAAGAGGTGGCTCGGCACCACCATGTCCACCTGTCGAGGTCCCGCCCCCATCCTGGGCGCCTTCCCAGGGCGGAGTCAGATCGACGCAAGCCGGTCCCCCCAAAATCGCAGCCGCGACCCAGAGCGGAAGCCAGCGCGGGCGGAAGAGTCTGTCTGTGGGAAGCGAAGCCAGCTTCATGTCTTCACGGGCGCGAGGCGTGGGACCTCGACGGACATGGTGAATTGTACCTCCACGAGCAGGGGGCCGCTAGCGAGCCTGCCCGCGCGTGCGAATGATCCTCGGCACGGCCAATCCACGGAGTCGTCTCAGCTTGTGGACCGAACGCATGCTGTTCCCGCTGCGTGACTGTGCTCATAGCGCAGAGGGGCGAAGACGGCAGTTTTCTTTTGCGGCCTTCCCAAGACGCGGCTGTCCGCGCGCAATTGCAGCGGTCGCACCGAGGCCGGCCCGGCGGTCCAATATCGGAATGTCGGTCGACCAAGCGGCCGGGCTACGCGGCCACGCGGGAAGGCTTGCGGAGGCCGGGTTGGGCGGTTTCCGTTTCCTCGCCTTCGTCGCCACCCAGACGTGCCCAAAGCTTCTTGAGCGCGCCGAGTTCGATCTGGCGCACGCGTTCGCGCGTCAGCGAAAGCCGCATGGCGATCTCTTCCAAAGTCATGCCGCCGCGATCGGCAGCCTCGAGGGCGCAGGCCTCGTGCACGACGGGGAGATGGACCTCGTTGGGCTTGGCGCCGCGGTTATCGCGGTGTTCGGAAGTGAGGTTGAACCGGCACATGGCGTGCGGACAGGGGCCCGCAAGCTTCCGGCAAGCACCACGCGTGATTTTGTAGATGTTGATGCGTAGTTCGTCTGCCATGGGACACGTCCTTGTCTGTCTGGAGATGGAGATGAAAGAAACGCGGCTAGAGCTGCTTCGACAGAAGACCCCGACAGCTTTAGTCGGATTGCACTGCCCTTTCGGTACGTAACGACGGATACGCCGAGGTTGCTCCGAAATTTTCACGCCTCGCGTCCAATGGGGCGGGGAAATTCTACTTCCGCGAGGCCGCCGGCAATTCTACCCGGATGTGGGTCCGGCGGGCGAATATCAGCAGGGCGGCGATGCCGATGAGCACGGCGAACCACAGGGTGCACAGGCGCGTGACGAAGGTCGCCGCGGCGGCGACGCTGCGAGTGCAGCCCACCGCCAGCCGGCCCAGCATGGCCAGCATGCCAGCCTCGGTGACGCCGAGTCCGCCGGGCAGGAAGGAGAGGGCGCCGGCCACGGTCATGGAGGCGTAGATGAAGGTCGCGGCTTGCAGGTCGACCGAGGCGCCGGGAAAGCCGCGCACCACGGCCCAGAAGGCCGCGCACTCGAAGAACCAGCTGACGGTCGAAAGCAGGACGCCAAGCACCAGTGGGCGCGGGTGCAGCAGTGCCGCCGTGGTTTGGTGGGCCTCCACGAGCTTCGGGGTCAAGCGGCGCACAAGCGGAATATGCGCGGACAGGCGCAGGAAGAAGGTGGCGATGGGTTCGACGGATACCGTCACCAAGCCGAGTACGACAAGCCCGGCGCCTATGGCCAAGAAACGCGCATCGGTCTTGAAGGTGAAGATGCCGACGCAGGCGAGCAAAAGCAGACCAACCAGGTCGGTAAAGCGCTCGGCGATCACGATGGGGGCGGTGCGCGCGGCGGGGATGCCGTGCGATTCTCGCAGGAGCAGCGCCTTGACCACTTCGCCGAGCTTGCCCGGCGTGACGGTCAGCGAGAAGCCGGCCAGGAAGACCAGAAAGCTATGCCCGGCTGGCACCTTGAGGTCCAGCACCTTGAGGTAGTACTGCCAGCGCCCGAAGCGGACGAGGTAGTTCAGAAAGGCGAGGGCGATGGCGCCGAGGGCGATGGACCAGCGAAACTCGGCCAGGGCGCGGCCCACGTTGCGGGCATCGGCCCACACCGAGAAGCCGACGTACACCGCGACTCCCGCCGCGACGCCGAGAATCACCCGCCACAGAAGCTTCTTCACGGCGGCGGGCTAGGCCTCGTTTCCCTGGTCGCGCGCCTTCTCGACGCGTTTGCGTTCGTTGTGGTCGAGGATGCGCTTGCGCAGGCGAATGCTCTTCGGCGTGACCTCGACCAGCTCGTCCTCGTTGATGAGTTCGAGCGCGGCCTCGAGGGTCAGCTCGATGGGCGGGGTGAGAAACAGCTTCTCATCGGCCGACGTGGTGCGGATGTTGGTCAGCTTCTTGGCCTTGGACGGATTGACGATGAGGTCGTTGCCGCGCGAGTGCAGGCCGACGATCTGGCCGCCGTAGATGGGCACGGTTGGTCCCAAGAGAAGCGCACCGCGCTCTTGCAGGTAGAAGAGGCCGTAGGTGTTGGTGGTGCCCGGATCTTGGGCGATGAGCACGCCGCTCGGTCGCCCCTTGAACACGCCTGCGTAGGGGCCGTAGTGGCTGTAGTTGTGGTGCAAGATGCCGGTGCCGCGCGTATCGGTGAGAAACTGCGAGCGGTAGCCGATGAGTCCGCGCGAGGGCATGGCGTATTCCAGGCGCATGCGGCCTTCGCCTTCGGGCCCCATCTCCTGCATGCGACCGCCGCGGCGGCCGAGTTCTTCGATCACGGCGCCGGTGTAGTTCTCGTCGACGTCGATGACCACGTCTTCGTAGGGCTCGAGCTTTTCGCCGCTCGGACCGTCCTTGAAGATGACCTGTGGTTGCGACACCATCAGCTCGTAGCCCTCGCGGCGCATGGTTTCGATGAGCACCGAGAGGTGTAGTTCGCCGCGGCCGAGTACATCGTAGGTGTCGGGCGATGCGGTTTCCACCACGCGCAAGGCGACGTTCGACTTCAGCTCCTTGAATAGACGCTCGCGCAGATTGCGTGAGGTCACGAACTTGCCTTCCTTGCCGGCGAAAGGCCCATTGTTGGAGATGAATTGCATCTTCACCGTCGGCTCCTCGATTTCGAGCAGGGGCAGGACGATGGGGCGCGCGATATCCGTGATGGTCTCGCCGACGGTCAGATCCTGCATGCCGGTGATGGCGCAGATGTCGCCCGCCACGGCCTCGGACAATTCGAAGCGCTTGAGCGACTGGTAGCCGAGGATCTTGGCCACGCGGAATTCCTCGCGCCTGCCATCGCGATGCACGCACAGCACGCGTTCGCCCTGGCGCACACGGCCCGAGTTCATGCGCCCGATGGCGACGTAGCCGAGGTAGTCGTCGTAGTCGAGGGTGGTGACGTGCATGGCCAGCGGGCCTTCCACGTCGGCGGCGGGCGGCGGCACGGATTCGAGAATGAGGTCGAGCAGCGGCGTGAGATCCTTCTTCTCGTCGCCCAGGTGTTTCACGGCATAGCCCTCGCGGCCCGAGGCGTAGATGACGGGAAAGTCGAGCTGCTCTTCGTTGGCGCCGAGAGCGCAGAAGAGATCGAAGGTGTCGTTGACCGCGCCGTCGGGATCGCAGCCCACGCGGTCGATCTTGTTCACCACGAGAATCGGCCGCAAGCCGAGCGCGAGTGCCTTGCGCGTGACGAAGCGGGTCTGCGGCATCGGGCCTTCGAAGGCGTCGACCAGCAAAAGCACCGAATCGACCATCTTGAGCACGCGTTCGACCTCGCCGCCGAAGTCGGCGTGGCCGGGGGTGTCCACGATGTTCACGCGAATGCCTTTCCAGGTGATGGCGGTGAATTTGGCCAGAATGGTGATGCCACGCTCGCGTTCGAGGTCGTTGGAATCCATCGCGCAATCGGCGACGACTTCGCCGGTGCGGAAGGTTCCCGCCTGGCGCAGAAATCCGTCGACCAAGGTGGTCTTGCCATGATCGACGTGGGCGATGATGGCGATGTTGCGAACTTCGCTGCGGCGTGGGGTTGATTCGGTCATGTCGGTCGGCAAAAGTGCGATGCTACTCATACGGGTCGGGAGACATAGCACGAAGTCGTGCTAGGCGCCTTGGTTCCTGTTGCGCTAGGCTAACCGCCGTCTTGACCCAGGAAGGCTTGCAGAAAGGTTTGGCAGAAGACTTCGAAGGCTTGGCAGCTTCGGAGCGCGGCGTTCTCCTTGCGCTTTTCGCCTGTGATGGGGACCAGGCGATCTTGGCCCGGCTAGACGAAAGGCGCCGTGACAGCTGTGTCACAGCGTGGGAGATCCTGCGCCAGCTCGACGAAAGGACGCGCGCGGAAAAGTTGGAAGGCTGGCGATGTCAGGCAGCGAGCGCGTTGCCCGAGGGGTTGGCGCGGCTGCACCCCAGCTGGATTGACGACATTCTGGATGGCGAGCCGGAGCACATTGCTCGCGAGGTGCGTGCCATACTGCCCTCGGCGCTTCGGGATGTGTCGCGCTCGGATGAGGCCACCCTGGCCGTCGGCGGCGGGGATGCCAGCGGCCAATCCGACGAGGCGGCCGACGAGGCGGCCAAGCGCGATCTGCGTCGTCTGCTCTTCGTTCGTTTGGAACCCTTGTGTGCGGGCGCGTGCGGGCCAAGGGCGCAAGTCCTGTGCGGGCTCACCTTCGAGGCATTGCTGGACGAGGTGGCGCGGCTGGGGGCGCGCGCGCTGGGGTACTCGCTCGTGGGCCAGGCCGCGAGCGTGCGCGCGCGAGCCATGGCGACGGTTGGCGAGCCATGGGCAGCCGTGGTGGGTGGCGCATCGACGGAGGATGTTTCGGCGGCGGAGCACAAGGCCGCTTTGGTTGCCACCGGCACGGCCTTGCCATCCGCGGCTCGAACCGCGCGCGAGCGCCTGCTGCACATGGGAGTCGCCGTTCTCAAGCCCGAGCTTCGAGCTGAACATCCACAATCGGCCGCCAGGGTCGCCGGCCGCCTTCCGGTAGGGCTAGGGCGGCGCTTGCTGGAGTGACGACGCTCCGAGCCCGTTACGGGGTCGTTTTCTGTCTCTTGGCACCCGTCGCCGAACCTGGCGTCCAAGAGGTGGTGCCAACATGAGCAAGCTCTCCGCGATCACGCCCTGTCTTTGGTTTGACTCACAGGCCGAGGACGCAGCCAAGTTCTACGTTTCGATCTTTCCAGACTCTGGCATCGACGCCATCAGTCGCTATGGCAAGGAAGGGTTCGACGTCCACCACCGGCCGGCTGGGTCGGTGCTGACGGTGGGCTTGCACCTTGCGGGCGAGGGCTTCACCGCCCTCAACGGCGGCCCGCTGTTCAAGTTCAGCGAGGCGATTTCCTTTCAGATCTCGTGCGACACACAGGCCGACATCGACCGTTACTGGAGCGCGCTCACAGCCGGCGGCGAAGAAGGTGCGTGCGGGTGGCTCAAGGATCGCTTCGGCCTGTCCTGGCAAGTCGTGCCCGCGGCCCTGCCCGCGATGATGAGCGACCCTGACCCCGCGAAAGGCGAGAGGGTCATGAAGGCCTTCATGTCGATGAAGAAGTTCGACCTCGCGGCACTCAAGCGTGCCTACGACGGAAAGTAGCAAGCCTTCAGAGCCGAATTCCAGGGGCTAGGTCGGGGGTAGGTCGGGGCTAGGTCGGCGACGGCTGGAGTGATAAAAGAACCCTATGGGCCGCATCGTGAAGGCAGGCAAGGTAAATCAAGCCGGGGCCCGTGCCGGCACTGCGAGCACGGTGAGCGCGGCCGGGAAGGATCTTGCTCTTGCGGAGGTGACCTCGCTTCTGGTTTCGGCGCGCGCAGCCGCCAACGCGGAACTCGTAGCGGCCAAGGACGGCGCTCTCCTTCTTGCGCGAAAGATGGCCGAGAGGATCGTGGGTCGCGCGGTAGAGCTTGAACCCGTGGTGATGGGCGAGATCGTAGCCCGGGCGCTCGCCGCCGCGCGGACGCGGCCGGGCGCGGTCGTGTTGCGCGTGCACCCGGAGGACTTGGAAGCCGTGGAGCGCACGCGTCCCGACTGGCGGCGCAAGCTGGCCGTCGCGGCCGACGTGCGCGTGATTGCGGACGCCTCGGTGGGACGGAATGGTTGCGTGGTGGATACCCCCGTTGGGCGGCTCGATGCGCGCTTGCAGTCGCAGCTCCACGCCTTGGAAAACGCCTTGCGTGGCAGTGCCCGTATCCGAACCTGAAAGGAGGCTTGCGTGCCAGAGATTGAAGACAAGCCGGTTCTGGTCGAAATCGCGGAAGCGTTGCAGGTTCTCGACCAGGTGAACCCTTTGCGCGTCGCTGGCCGGGTGACCGAGGTGACGGGGCTGGTCGTGCGTGCCGCCGTGCCCGGCGTGCGCGTTGGGGAGCTGGTCTTCATCGACATCGACGGGTTGCCCGGCAATGCCCAGGAAAGGCAAGGAACGCGTCTGCGCGCCGAGGTCGTCGGTTTTCGTGGCGACGAAGTCGTGCTCCTGCCCCTCGGCGCCGTGGCTGGAATCGGGCCCGATGCTCTGGTCAGTCCCACCGGGCGTTCGCTAACGATTCAGGTTGGCCAAGGCCTGCTCGGCCGCGTGCTTGGCGGCCTCGGCGAGCCCATGGACGGGGCTGGTCCTATTGCCGGCGAAACTGAGGAATGGGAGGTGGACCGGCCGGCCCCTGATCCCTTGCTACGCCAGCGCATCCGCCGCCCGCTGGCGCTCGGCGTGCGCGCCATCGATGCCTTCCTGACCGTTGGCGAAGGGCAGCGCGTGGGGCTGTTCGCTGGCTCCGGCGTGGGCAAGTCGATGCTGCTCGGCCAAATCGCGCGTAACACCGAGGCCGACGTGAACGTGATTTGCCTTTTGGGCGAGCGCGGGCGCGAGGTAGCGGAGTTCATGGACGATGCCCTGGGCCGCGAAGGGCGCGCGCGTTCGGTCGTGGTGTGCGCCACCAGCGACGCACCCAGCTTGGTGCGCCTGAAGGCGGCGTTCGTGGCCACGGCCATCGCCGAGTGGTTCCGCGACCGTGGCAAACGCGTGCTGCTCATGATGGATTCGCTCACGCGCTTCGCGCGCGCTCAGCGCGAGGTCGGTCTGGCCGCGGGCGAGCCGCCCGCCCGCCAGGGTTTTCCGCCCAGCGTGTTTGCCTTGCTGCCGCGCTTGCTCGAACGCTCGGGCAATTCCGAGCGCGGGTCGATCACGGCGCTGTACAACGTGCTCGTCGCGGGCGGCGATATGGAAGAGCCCATCGCCGACGAGGCGCGCGGCATTCTCGACGGCCACATCGTGCTCTCGCGCGCCTTGTGCGAGCGTGGTCATTGGCCGGCCATCGATGTGCTGGCCTCGCTTTCGCGGGTCATGGGCTTCGTGGCCGACGCGGAGCACGTTCGGGCGGCGGCGCGCGTGCGCGAGATGTTGGCGGCCTACGAGGAGAAGCGCGACCTGATTCTCCTCGGAGCGTACAAGGCAGGCAGCGACCCGCGCCTCGATCGCGCCATCGACAAGATAGAAGGCATCACTGTCTTTTCGCGCCAGGGCGCGCGCGAAGCCTCGTCGTTCGCCGAGACTCGCCAGCGTCTATTGTCACTGGTATAGAAAACACGGAGCCAACCATGAGCGACTGTCTCTTTTGCAAAATCTTGAGCGGCCAGATTTCCGCCACCATCACCTACCGCGACGACGACGTGGTGGCCTTCAAGGACATCGGTCCCAAGGCGCCCATGCACGAACTGGTCATTCCCACCCGCCACATCCCGAATCTGGTCGAGGCCAAGCCGGAAGACGCGACCTTGCTCGGCAAGCTGATGCTCGTGGCGGCCCAGCGCGCGCGCGAGGCCGGATTCGCCGAGAGCGGCTTCCGCGTGGCCATGAATGCCGGACCCGACGCGGGGCAGAGCGTGCCCCACCTCCACTTGCACGTTCTGGCAGGCCGCCCGCTCGGCTGGCCGCCCGGGTAGCCTACAGGTTCAAGTCCAGCGTGAATTGGTTCTGGTCCGGCTCGTCAGGGAAGAAGTCGTTGCGATAAGGAGAGTAGGTCTGGACCTGGATGGTCTTCTTGCCGTAGTCGAGCTGGACCACGCGCAGATAACCACGGCCGAACTGCTCTCCCTTGTACCACTGATAGTCGGACAGCATCTGGTGAACGGTCGTGCCGTCGGGGCGCGTACTGGTCAGGCGTGCCCAGCCGGTTTGGTGGCCACAGAAAACGAGGCGCACATTCGAGTTCGGCAGGACCAGCTTCTGCCACATCGCCTCGCCGTCGTTGACGCCCTCCGCGAGCGTGAAATTGTAGTACTGGGGGTTCCACCATTGGTAGGTACCCGCGTCCGGATTCTCGCCGCCCACTTTGACGTCGTAGCGGGTGCCGTCGTTGTATAGGTAGAGATGGGTCAGGAGGATCGCGGGATACTGAGCGTAGGTCTTGAGTATCGTATTGGCCCAATCCAGGACCGCATCGCGCGGCGCGAACTCAAGACCCAAGATCAGCCACTTCTGCGGCCCGATGTCCATCAGCGTATAGTTGTTGTCGATCCGATCCGGCGCCATCGTGCCGGTGATCCAGGGCATGCTGGAGGGCGGAAAGTAGGTCTCAATCATGCTCTTGCGGTCGGCGGTGCTGTAGTCATGGTTGCCAGGAACCACGACGTAGGGAACCACCTTGTCGAGCTCTCGCATGGCCGGGTTTGCCACCGTCCACTGATTGGTCATGTCGCTGTCGACGATGTCGCCGACGTGAAGGACCACGGCGATGTTCAACGCGGCCTTCTGTGCGACGACCCAATCCGTTTGCTCGGCGAAGACGCTCGCATAGCTGGAGGTGGATGCGTAGTACTGGGTGTCGGGCAGCACGACGATGGTGGCCACCTGTGATGTATTGCCCGCTTCGCTTCCCCCATCGAGGGACGGAACGGGTGGGCCCGCCTCGTCGCTCGACCATCCGGTTTCCTGCGCTTCGCCGGTATCGGTCGCAAGGACAGGACCGGTGTCCGGCATGCCGGCGGCATCGACACCCTCGGCGTCCACTGCGCCGGAAGGCTCGCCGCTCGTTCCCCCGCAGCCGAGAGCGAATAGGGACACCAGAAACAGGCCTCCAGCGATTCGGTATAGCGACTTAGCGTGAAGCATCTTTGCAATCCATTATGTACGAACCGTCGATTCGCGCGAGAGAAAATGCGCATGTGAGTGCATGGAGGACGGGTGGCTAGTCTTCGTCCGTGCGATCCGTCACAGCCGGGGCGGGCGGCAGGAAGATTGAGTCGGGCGCAGATTTTCGCTCGACGAAATCGACCACGAAGGCCCGCCGTCCGTCGGGCGTATTGATTTCTAGCGGCAGGCAAAGGCGGGCGGACCAGCAGAAGGTGAACGCCGTTCCATCATGGCGCACAACCCGATAGGGCTGGCAGCTCGTCCCGGATATTTTCTTTGGCCGGCCCTCGCGGCTCAGGTCGAACTTTCCGGAGGGCTTGACCAGCACGAAGGCGAGTTCGCTCCACGCCTCGACATGGCCCGCGCGGAGAAGGGCGCCTTCGTCGCCGCGGATCACGCGGCCCGAACGTTTGTCGACCAGCACCGCCTTGACGCTGCTCCCCGTCCGCGTGGCAAATAGATCCAGAACCCCGTCGGTCGAGCGCCGTAGTCGTTCCTGTTCGCGCCAGGCCTCGACGGTGTGTACCTTCTGGGAACGATCGTCGACGTGGGCGCGGTAGTGAATGCTTCTCGGCATTTGTCCGTCGCCAAACAGCGTGGATTGCCAATCGGCGGCAGCCGCGGCACGGGAAGCCGACACAACGAGAAGAACCGCGCACAGGGCGGCGCGAATCATTGCCGCGTGGCCTTGGCCGAGTCGAAGTACCGGTAAGTCTGTCCGCCGACCGTGAGATCCTTGACCTTGAGTTGAAAGGTGTAGCTCGACTTGCCTGCGTCGGCGGCGTTGGTGGGAAGAACCATCGACATTCCGGTCGCGGCGGCGGCGGGGCCAAGGATCGAAGGCGCGACCGCGTAGTCGGTCATGGCCTTGCCGCCCACCAGCGCTTCGTCCAGCGAGCGCCCGGCGGCCGACGGAAGCGAGAGGCCGAGAATCGCCGCCGCGGTCGGTGCCACGTCCACGTTGCCGGACGGCAAGTCGTCTTGCATCGCCGACTTGAATCGCGGTCCGGCGGCGACGAGCGTGTTGTGCACGTCGGTGGGGCCGAAGGTCCCGTGCATGCCACGGTAGTTCTGCGCGCTTTCGAACTCGATGCCTTTCATTCCCTGTACGACCGCGGTCTCGTCGTAGTCGTAGCTGGCGACGATATCCGGGTTTCTGCCCGCGCTGTTTTCCAAATTCACCTTGTCGAGCGACATGGTGCCGGGCAGGCTGCCGTAGCTGCTGGCCACGAAGATAGCGCCGAATTCCTCGCGGCTTTGCAGGAACTTCACTGCATTGGTCACTGTGGTCGCATCGTGGTCGGGAACGTAGAGGTAATCGCTGCCACCATTGGCCGCAATCACGACGGTCTTGGGAGGAAGGGACACCCCGGGTACCCGGTATGCCGGCGTGTTGTACCTTCCGCCCACCGCCCCGCAGATGCTGCCGTCGGCGTCTATCTTGATCGGATAAAGAGGCGTGCCGTCCGCTTGGATTCCCGACATCACCGGATCATAGGTACAACCAACGCCGTCATAGGCCACGAATCCAGCTTGGGTCATGAGGTGAGCCAGGCGCACGTCGCCGGAAACCGAGTAGCCGGTGGGATCGATGTCGCCCGTGGTGTTCCCGAACCCGGAAGGATCGGCTTTCACCCCGCGCAGCGGGAAGAGGCTCAGGGGTCCGGACACGCTGCTGTGCCCGTGATCGGAAACTACGATGACGTCGGTGCTGGCCGCCAGACCCAATGCGCCGAGCTTGTCTTGCAACATGCCCAGCAATTGATCCTGCGACTTGAGCGCGTCTTGATAGTTGGCCGATCCGGGACCATAGGCATGTTCGGTCGAGTCGGGATTGCGGAACCAAATCAAGGTCAGGTCAGGATGCTTCTGCGCCAAGATGACGTCGAGGTAGACGCCCATCATGTAGCTATTCGCCTTGTTGTACGGCGAGCCGCCCTGATCGGTTGGATCCGCGGTCGAGGTATCGCCGAAGTTGACGCGTCCATCCGCCCCGGTTGGATCGCCATTGGTCGACGCCAGGGTGATCGAGCCGGCGGGATACGCGATGGGCGTCGGATGGGGCAGGGCATAGCCGGCCGCTTGAAGCTCCTTCGCGAAGGCCAGCGGATACGCGAATTTCTCGTCGAGGATGAAGCCACCCTCGCCGATGTCCTGCAGGAATGCGGCGCCGCTCTTCCCAACCGTAGCCGTGACCAAGCCGGCCTTTTGCGCCGCCTGGAAAAGCGTGCCGACAAGGAGGAGCTTGCCGCCGTAGTAGGTTTGCAGGTCGAGCAGAATGGCATAGTCCTCGGTGAAGATCGGCTGATCGAAATCCTGTGTCGCGCCCGCGCTGTCGTTGCCGGTCGGTCCTTCCTGCCACAAAGTGTTGCCGTAGAACCCGGTGGCGGCGGGGAAGTTGCCAGTGGCGAAGCTGGCCGCGTTCATCATGGTGAAGGTCGGATAGGTCGAATGGTTGTCCGCGAACCAAACCCCTTGCGCTTTCATGGCCGCCAAGCGCGGCGTGTTGGTGGCGTCGATGGAATCCGGACGGAGGCCGTCCCACACGAAGATGATGACGCGTTTGGATTGCGGAATGCCCCCGTCTTGCGGAACGCCCCCATCGACTGGAGAGGCAGGTTGCGCATCCAATGGCGGCGGTGGCATTGCACCCGTGTCGCTGCCGCAGCCACCGATCAGGACCAAACCGACGACGGCGAGGGCGGACAGGGTTTTCGAATCGATCTGACGCATGGTTATTCCTTCTGCCTGGGTGGCAATCCGAGCAGGACGGTGATCTTCGATCTGTAACGATTGGGCAACAAATGTCGGTCGCGCGACATTCACGCATTCCACTGGGTGTGGAACGTCCCCTCTTTGTCGATGCGTCGGTAGGTGTGCGCGCCAAAGAAGTCTCGCTGCGCTTGCAGGAGATTCGCCGGAAGGTTGGCCGATCGGTAACCATCGTAGTAGGCGAGGGCGCTCATGAAGGCCGGCGCTGGCACTCCCTGCAGAGCGGCGACGGAGACAACCTGTCGCCAGTCTTGCTGGTACGAGCCCAGCACGGCGGCGAAGGGGGGCGCGAGAAGAAGATTTGCCAGCTCGGGTTTCCGGCTGTAGGCCTCCTCGATCTTGCCCAGGAACTGCGCGCGGATGATGCAGCCCGCGCGCCACAGCGAGGAGATGGCGCCAAGGCGCAGGTTCCACTGGTACTCGTGGTCGGCGCTGCGCAGAAGCTGGAATCCTTGCGCATAGGCGCAGATTTTCGAGCAAAGAAGCGCTTTGCGAATCGATTCGACGAAGGCAGCGCGGTCGCCCGAGAAGGCGGGCACCGGGCCGGAAAGTACCTTGGCCGCGGCGACGCGTTCTTGCTTGAGAGCGCTCAGGGTACGGGCGAAGACCGCGTCGGCGACGGTGGGCGCAGCGACGCCCAGGTCGAGGGCGATCTGCCCGGTCCATTTCCCCGTTCCCTTCTGCTCGGCGGTGTCGAGAATCACGTCGACCAGCGCCTTGCCGGTTTGTGGATCCTTCTTGGCGAGAATGTCGGCCGTGATGGACACGAGATAGCTCGACAATTCGCCTTGGTTCCAGCTGGCGAAAACGCGGCTCGACTCCTCGGGCGAGAAGCCGACGACTTTTTCGAGCAGCCAGTACGCCTCGCAGATGATCTGCATGTCGGCGTACTCGATGCCGTTGTGAACCATCTTGACGAAGTGGCCGGCGCCGCCGGGGCCGACCCAGTCGCAACAGGGCGTGCCGTCGTCCGCCTTCGCGGCGATGGCTTGCAGGATGGGGCGGGCCAGCGGCCAGCCTGCGGGATCTCCGCCGGGCATGATGGACGGACCGTGCAAAGCGCCTTCCTCGCCGCCGCTGATACCGACGCCCATATAAAGGATACCGGTGCCTTCGAGTTCCTTCATGCGGCGGGCGGTGTCGGAAAACAGGGTGTTGCCACCGTCGATGACGAGGTCGCCAGGCGCCAGGCGCGGGCGCAGGTCGGCGAGGGCGGCGTCGACGGCCTTGCCCGCCGGCACCATGATGAGAATGCGCCGGGGAATTTCGAGTTGTGCCAGGAATTCCGCCAAGCTGTGCGCGGCCGTGGCCTTCCTTTCCTGGGATTTGCCCTGGGATTTCGCCGCGAAGGCGTCGACCTTTTTGGCATCGAGATCGAAACCGGCTACCGAGAATCCGCGGCTTTCCACATTGAGCGCGAGGTTCTCTCCCATCACGCCCAGGCCGATGACTCCGAATTGTTGCTTTGGCATAGGAGCTCCCTACAAGCGGATATCGACCAGGACCTTCTTGCGCATATCGCTGAGGTAGATCTTGGTTTGCCGCTCCATCTCGCGCTGGCGCAGGCGAATGCGGATCTCGTCCTGTACCTCGGCGAAGGGCTTTGCGTCCTTGGTGCGCTTGTCGACCAGTTTGATGACGTGGAAACCACGGTCGGCGCGCACCGGGCCGCGGATGTCGCCGACACGCATGGAGAACACCAGCTCTTCGAGCGGCTTGGGCAGAATGTCGCGGCCGATGAAGCCCAGGTCACCGCCTTCTGCGCGTGTGCCGCCATCCTCGGAGTACTCGCGCGCCAGCTTGGCGAAGTCCTCGCCCGCCTGCGCGCGGACGAGCAGGGCCTTGGCTGTCTTCTCCAGTTCGAAGACCTTGGCGTTGTCGGCATTTTCGGGAATGGCGATGAAGATGTGGCTGGCGCGCACCTGGACGTTCGCCGACTTCAGGTGATGGTCGTAGTAGTTCTGTACCTCGCTGTCGCCCACGTTGATCTTGGAGCCGACCGCGATGTTGAGCACGCGGTACTTCAGGATCTCGCGCTTGGTGTTCTGCCGGTAGGCGGCCATGCTCAGGCCCTGCTTGCGCAGTTCGTCCTTGAGTTGCGCGTCGTCGAGGCCGTAGTCGTGCTTGATCTGCCCGATGGCGCGGTCGATTTCGTCGTTGCTCACGGTCAGTTTCAGCTCGGTGGCTTGCTGGGCGAGAAGTTGATCGTCGATGAGCCGGTCCAAGGCCTCGCGGCGGATGGCGTTGGCCCGGACTTCTCGCTCGCTGGCGTTGGCGATGGATGCGATTTCGGTCAAGAGCGGCGTCGCCCGATCCTCGACTTCGCTTTGCAAAATGATGTCGTCGCCGACCAGGGCGGCGATCTTTTCCACGACGCGAGCGTGAGCCGCCGATGGCCACGCCAGGGCCAGAAAGCCCAGCGTCGCGACCAATGTGCGAAGATCGTTGCGAAGGTCGTTCATGGGCGTGTTCCTAGCATAGCTCCCGCGTCGATGCCGGGGCGTTGTGCTCCCGCGGCCACCGCGGCCGCGAGATCCAATTTGGCCAGCTGGTCTTCGAAGATTTCGACCTTGATTTGCCTGCGCGCCTCCTCGATGAAGTCCTTCTTTTTCCTTGCGCGCAGGTCATCGAGCAAGCGGCGTTGGATTTCCATCTTGGCCTCGTCGAGGGAGCGAGACAGGGCTGGCTTGTGCTCGGTCAACTTGAGGATCACGAAGCCCTTGTCGGTGCTCACCGGATCCGAGACGTCTCCGACGGTCTTCAATGCGAACGCGCTCGCGACCACGGCTTGCGGGTGCTGGGTGGAGGCGCGATCGAATTGCATGAGATCCCCGCCGCGTTGCTTCGAGTCCGCATCCTCCGAGTACTTGGCCACGAGATCCCGGAAGGCCTTCATGTCCGTTCTTGGCAGGGCCTTGACCTCCGTCAGGACCTTGCTGGCATGTGGCCGTTCTTTGACGAGGAGTTGGCTCACGCGCACCATCTCGGGCCGGGTGAATTCCGTCGGGTGATCCTTGTAATACTTCTCCACCTCCGCATCCGAGATGTCCGACAGTTTGACCTTGTCGATGATTTCCTGCTGGGTGAAGAGTTTGACCATCTTGTCCTTGGCCACCCGCTCGACCTCGGGGTCGCGCTCGTAGCCACGCTTGCGCGCCTCGATGGCCAGGACGTCGTAGCGAATGATGCTGTCGAGCAGCTCCTTCTTCTTCTCGATGGAGGAATAGCGCGCGAGCACGAAAGGCTGGCTGGCGTAGCGCGCGAGCAGCTCCTTCATGTCCGCGCTGGTGATGGTGATGTCATCCACCTGGGCCAGCACCGACTGCGGCCCGACCGAGCCCTTGGGGCTAGAGTCCGATTTGCCTTTGCAACCCACGGCCAGCAGGGCCGTGGCCAGAATCATCCAGCGACGCATGCGCCTTGCATCGCACAACCCAGGGCAGCCCGCAACTGGCAGTGCGAAGTTGCCCATCCTCCGAGAACTACGGACCGGTCCTGGCGCAACGGGCGCCAGTGCCGTCACTGTGGTCTGCGGGGTCGCGGTAGTCGCGGTTGGCCGACCGGAGGTCGAAGGCGCCGTAGTAGTAGACGCTGCCCCGGACCACCCGGACGGGGGCGCCTTCTAACTCCTCGGCACAGTTGATGCATGGGGTTGAGTATGGGCTTGCATACCAGTCCAGCGTCCACTCATCCACGTTCCCGGCCAGGTCGGACTGGCCCCACTTCCCGTCGCCCTTCGGAGACGTTGAGCCGACATACTGTGTGCCATTACACGAGCCTCCGCAGTAGACCGCGTAACTGGCGTCGATTGTCGTCGAGGTTGCCGGGCTTGACCACGGATAGTACCGCTGCTCGCTTCCCCCGCTGGCTGCGTAGTTCCATTCCGCCTCCGTCGCCAGCCGGCCACCGTCCCACGCGCAGAAGGCGAATGCCGTGTACCAGTCCAGGCAGTTCATCGGCTGGCTCTCGTTGCTACCAGCCCTGTCCGTCCAGGTCTGATAGTTGGGACTGCAGTTCACAGCAGCCTTCAGGCTCACTGTGTTTGCGGACAGGTTCGTGTTCCACGTTGGGTCCCAGTCCGAGCCAGCAATCAGCGGATGGGCGCCCACCCCGGGTGAGGGAGGGCTGGCCTGAGTGCCCATACCCGTGCTCATGAACTGCCGAAACCGGCCTACCGTGATCTCGTACTTGTCGAGATAAAAGTCAGCCACCGTCGCCGGGTAGATCTTGTCCATGTCTTCCACCCCGTCGTAGCTCCGATAGAACGTCCCACCTGGAACCCGTAGGCTCTTGCAGCAGTCATCGTTCTCAGATGGCCCGCAGGTCGCGGCCAGGCCACCACAGCTTGGAGCTGTCCCGTCCCAGGTGCCCCCATTGTCGCCGCTGCCGACCACCCCGCCCGAACCTGCGGGCATGGAAGCGCCAGAGCACGCGCTGACCCCAGCGCAAAGAAGCAGGTGCGAAAACAGATTGCGACAGGAGCTATTCATTTCATTCCCCCCGGGAAAGGATTGTAGCGCAACCTTGAGCCCAGCCGTGCGCGCGGACGTTTTGCAACTCGTCCAGTTGCCGGGCTGGTCATGAACGATCATGGTGGTGCATGCTTGATCGCCGCCGAGCTCGTCATTTTCAGCTGCGTTTGCGGAGCCTCACTGGGCCAGGCTACGGCGCGATCGATCTCATGAAGGCGGCGGGGTAGCGCGAGCCCGCGGTGATTCCCTTGGGCGCGGCCTCGTCGATGCGGCGCAGGTCTTCGGCGGTGAGCGAAACCGAGCCGGCGGCTACGTTTTCCTCGAGGTACTTGCGTCGCTTGGTTCCGGGGATGGGCACGATGTCCTCGCCTTGGGCCAGAACCCACCCGAGCGCGAGCTGCGAGGCCGTGCAGCCCTTTGCCTTCGCCAGGTCCTCGATGCGCGTGACCAGCGTCAGGTTCTTCTGGAAGTTTTCGCCCTGGAAACGCGGACTCACGCGGCGGTAGTCATCGAGCGGGAGATCCTCGAAGCGCTTGAACTGCCCGGTGAGAAAGCCGCGCCCAAGCGGACTGTAGGCGACGAAGGTCACACCCAGACGGCGGCAAGCGGCGAGCACGCCGTCCTCGGGGTCGCGGCTCCACAGCGAGTACTCGGTTTGCAGCGCCGTGATGGGGTGCACCTTGCAAGCGCGTTCGAGGGTCACGGGACCGGCCTCGCTGAGGCCGAGCCAGCGGACTTTGCCCGCCTTCACCAGCTCGGACATGGCGCCCACGGTTTCCTCGATGGGTACATTGGGGTCGACCCGGTGGAGGTAATAGAGATCGACGTGGTCGGTGCCCAGGCGCTTGAGGCTGCCCTCGATCGAGCGCCGCACGTTGCCGGGCGTGCCGTCGAGCAGGCGCTTGGTTGCGTCCGCGGGATCGCGAATGATGCCGAATTTGGTCGCCAGCACGAGCTTGTCGCGGCGGCCCTTGAGAAAGCGGCCGAGCAACTCCTCGTTGGTGAAGGGGCCGTACATCTCGGCGGTGTCGAAGAAATCGATGCCCAGCTCCAACGCGCGCTCCATCGTGGCCAGAGACTCATTGTCGTCGCGGCCGGCGTAGAAATCGCTCATGCCCATGCAGCCAAGGCCTTGAGCCGAGACGGTCACATTGCTTCTTCCGAGGTTTCGACGGTTCATGATTCGCGAACTCTAGCGCGCGCCATGGTTGCGCGCATCCTGGCCAAGCCGATTCGGCCTTTCCTGGAAATTCAAGCTCGCTCCCCGAGCCACCGATGTCCGGGCATCACTCTGCTGCATCGGGAGGGTCACCATGTCGTTGTTCAACTGGACGCCGAAGATGTCCGTCGGAATCGCGAAGATCGACAAAGAACACCAAGGGCTGTTCGACATCATGAATCAGCTCCACGAGGCGATGCTCGCGGGGCGCGGCAACGACGTCTTTCGTCCCGTGCTGGCCAACTTGGCCCAGTACACGAGGGTTCACTTCGGCGACGAAGAGGCCCTGCTGCGCTTGCACTCCTACCCGCGGCTCGCCGAGCATCTCAAGTTGCACGAAACCTTTCGCACCAAGGTGGGCGAGTTGGAAACGCAAGTGAAGGGCGGCTCGGTGGCGCTGTCGGTGCCGACGCTGGATTTCCTGCGTGACTGGCTGTCCAAGCACATCCTCGGCATCGATATGCAGTACAAGGACTTCCTCGCCAGCAAGGGCGTCAAGTAGGTCGACATCCTGATAGACCGGCTCCCACCGAACCCTTGCGCGGCCGGGTTGGTCGATTCCCTTGATCTGATCTGACCCGCAATTCGCGCGAAGATCCGCGGGCCGCGGCGTTCGTGCTATCCTCGTCACCAGATCGCAATGCCGCGCAATACTGAAGTTCTCGATCGTGTTCAGGCCCTGGAAGATGAGCTGCGTATCATCAAGCGGGTTCTTCCGGCGAAGGCGCGTTTTGCTCTTGCCCTGGCGCGAACACGGGCGCGCGCAAAGGGCGTCGGCGCGCGAGAGATCGCTTCCGCCGCTGATCGTGCCGCGCGCTCCGTGCGGCGCTCGGCCTCACGCAGATCCGTCTGATGCGCACCCGTCGGCCTCGCGCTGTTCTCGATACCCAGCTACTCATTCGCGCCTTCCACACTGGCCGAGGCGCGACCGGCGGACTGGTAAGTGCGCTGCAGGCTGACAGATTTCATCTCATTATCAGTGAACCGCTCCTCGAAGAACTGCGGCGCACCTTTTACCGGCCGGAGGTTCAGCGAATCGCACCCTTGCGACCGCTGCTGCCAGACGAGATCGAGGAGAACATCGCCAGCGTGCGAGCCATCGCGGCCATTGTTGTTCCTGGCCGCTACCAGGTAGACCTTGTTTCCACGGATCCGAAGGACAATCCCGTTCTCGCCTGCGCTATTGAAGGCGACGCGGGCTATGTCGTGACCGACGATCGCCGCGACTTGCTGCCTCTCAAGGTGGTGCGCTTGGCAGGTCACCTTCCCATTCAAATCGTATCCGCCGCGGGATTCTTGCGGATCCTCCGCGACTGAGGGGCGCTCAGCTCTTGTTCAACACACATGAATCGACCCTGCTCGGCAACCTGCTCGGCGATCCTCCGCCGTTGCGCCGCGATCAGGTCTGGCTGACGGAGAAGGATCGCGATGGTGCAACCCATTTGTACCCGCTCACCGACTTCAAGCCCCGTCCAACGGAAAACCTGCAGCGGGCGTATTTGCAGGGCCGTTATGGTGCCATCCCATTTATCGGGGCGCTCGACCTGGTCACGAAAAGCGAAAGTGACGCCACGTAGATGGAGAGGCGGTTTCGGGACAGGGAGCGGCACATCGGTCGGAATCCGGCCAAGCGCGATCCGAAGCACCGCATCTTCGTGGTGTGCGAGGGGAAGGTCCCTGCCGCCAACCCAACCTTGTGATCGCAGTGATGGCAGACTCTTCGGCCATGGCTACTACTTGGGCCAGTCCAACAGTGCGACGGTTCGATTGAGCTGGTCGCGCCGTTGCTCGGGCGACAACTCGTCATAGCCGAGACCACGCAGGCGCTCCTGGCGCGCAGTTCGGCGATTCTCAGCCTCTTGCCCAAGAGCCACTACCTCGCGAAGCATGTCCTCGATCTTCGCTTCATCCAGTTCGTCGGCGCAAAGCAGTTCGACCAGCGAGAAGCTTCGTTCGTGGATGGCGTGGCGTACGAAGCGAGCGTTCAGCGGCGCCTCGCTCGATATTCCGGCTCGGGCCAACAAACGAAGCACCGTGGACAACCGTCCGGCGTTGCCAGGACTGGGATCCTTGCCGCCAAGCCACTCATAGACCGTCGGACGCGAAACCCGAAGCACACCAGCCAGCTGGGACTTGGTGAGAGACAAGGCAGCCATCGCCTCCTTGGCTTGGTCTCCAAAGGATTGTACAAGGATCTGGCGGTAGGCGGAGACTTGTCTCGCTGGTCGCGTGGCAGCCGTGGCCGCCACTATCGCCGGCCGCAGATCTTGAACTAGCGGGCTGGTTCCGAAATGAGGCACGGTCGCGGCGATGGCCTGACCAGGCACGCACAGGGTGGTGCCCAGGATCAGTGAGGCAAACCATGATCGAACGGGCGAGTTCGCGACTTGCGGCGCACTCGCGGTGCCATCGTTGGTCATGCTTCGCCAAATCGCAAAGTCGCCGCCGCTTGGCGAGTAGCCGACGCCCGCATCGAGTTTCATTTCCATGAATCTATTGCCCCTTCGGTGACCACCTGGTCGTGGAAGGTCTCGACAAGCTGGTCGTGAAGTCGATACAGTTTCTCGACGACCAGCTCCGCATCTGCCGTGAAGTTGCCGACGACGAAGTGGTCCATGTCGACGAAGGTGACCAATTCCCCCTTTTGCGCGCGAACTTCGTGCTTGGGCGCGCCGACGGCCAGGTCGGGAGGAAGGTCCGATCCTTCATCGCTCTGAACAACTCGGACGAGCATGGTGCCAGGGGTGCCGCCGACCGTGGTCTTCCCCACACTCTGCACATACACGCGGTGGGTGCCCTTGTCGAAGACCTCGTCCGACAAGCCGTGAAAGCCTTGCTTCAGGAAGAATCGATAGTCTCTCCCGCCTTCCGGTCGAATGAGATCCACGTAGCGCAGCCCGATCCGATGGATCACTCCAAGGGTGTTGCTTTCGGTCTTGGTCAGCACGGTCGCGAGCGCGAATCGCATCTGGTCCGCGAATTCCTCGAAGCGGCTGTACGACGTGGTTTGCAGACTGACGCTGTCCTGCGCAACCAGGATGCTCCGACTCTCATCCTTGGTCCGATACTCCCACCGTTCCTGCTCAGCCACCTGGGGCCCGGCAGGCGTGATGACAAGCTGTTGTACCTTGCCGGCATCCTCGATGGGGTATCCGTTGCGACGGAACTCCTCCTGGATGGGAGGGATGTACTGCGCCATCTGGCGCACAGGACTAAACCGAACCTGGCAGAGAACCAGCACAAGCGGCTGCTTGGACAAGGGCACAAACCGGCAGTTTCGTTCCATGACCACCTTCTTTACACCAAATCTTACACTCGATACAACACCCCACCAGACATTTCTATTCCTTGGCCAGGCATCCGGGGTGCCGTGCGGTGCCAGCAGACGATTCGGTTTCGGTCGTGACGCAGCTTTGACGGTCATATCTTCGCTCTCGCAGCGGCCCTGAGATTTGGCCACAAGGTGCCTATCGGTCAGTGCCGCAATTTGTTGCGCGGCTTCGCCGTCACAAGTGGCGCCAGGAAACTATTCGGGGGCCAGGATGGCTTCCAGGTTCTGGTGGTTGACTTGGCGCCGCACCGTCCGGCCGCCTTCCGGTTGAACTATCAAGCCGGACTTGATAGTTGCCGCTTCGGCCAGCGGCCCCACCAAGTTGCTTCATCCGAAATCCGGACGGTGGCTTGCCAGAAGAAGGCTCTGGCACCTCCTTCGGGGGCACGGGAAAGAACGCGAATAAGCTGCTGGGGCGCTGGCGCGGCGGCAAG
>Ga0224559_1000552_pt1 | contig 24300 bp, 14 predicted proteins | sample 714S33034metaG_FD_180676 | JGI IMG/M metagenome (GOLD analysis project Ga0224559, IMG submission 180676) | Peat soil microbial communities from Stordalen Mire, Sweden - 717 S3 30-34 | ecosystem: Environmental > Terrestrial > Soil > Wetlands > Peat | place: Sweden: Norrbotten County, Stordalen... | reverse complement strand
CGTCACCGTGACAAGCGCCAACACCGACGACATGCGCATGGAGATCAACCTCATCGGCCGGAGGGTCGATGAAGCCACCGGCGAACTCGAAAAGTACTTGGACCGCGCCTTCCTCGCCGGCCTGCCCCGCGTCCGCGTCATCCACGGTCACGGCGCCGGAATCCTTCGACGCGGTGTCCGCGAATTTCTGAAGGGCCATCCCCACGTCGCCGGGATTGAAGAAGCCCCCCAGAACGAAGGCGGCCAAGGCGCAACGCTGGTCGAGCTGCGCCAGTAGGGCCGAACGCGGCTAAGCGCGGCCTGCCCATGGCTGCGCTACACTAGCACTTTCCACGATTCAAACAACCAGGGAGACTAATTTGGCGGGAATGTTGAATCCTTCCGGCACAACCAGGGAGCGGCCCTGGGTCTTCGCGTTTCTGATCGTCCCCATGGCCGTGCTGTCGAACGGAGTCATCGGGGGCGGCCTTTCCTACCTGTTTACCAGGCAGGGCATCGACATGGCCCGCGGCGCCGGCATTATCTCGCTGTTAAACCTGCCGCAGACGATCTACTTCCTTTGGAGCCCGATCACCGACTTTTGGATTAGGCGGCGAACATGGCTGATGCTGGCCGCGACCGCAGGCGCAATCGGTCTGGTCATTGTGTTTCAGATTCCGAACCTTGCGTCCCCGGCTGCTGTCATCATGCTTTTTCTCAGCGCATGTTTTGCGCAGTTGGTTGTGGCAGCGTGCGGCGGAATCATGGGCTCGCTGCGCAGCGAGGCTGTTCGCCGTCGCGCCAGCAGCTTCTATCAGGCCGGGTCGCTGGCTTTCGGCGCGGTGGGAATCTACGTCGTTGCCTCGCTCGCCGAGCGCATGAATCAGGGCCATCTCGGTTGGATCATCGCGGCAATGATCGCTCTGCCGTCGCTCGCCGCTCTGGCCGCGCCCAAACAGGACGTCATCACAGCCGAAAGCGCCGACGAAATCTTCAAGCGCATCGGGCGGGAGTTCAAGACCACCTTCTTCCGCTGGAAGGCACTGCCTTACATAGCTGTCGTTATGTTCCCCATGGGCAGCGGCGCGGCGATCGGGCTGTTGCCTGGCCTGGCGGCGGATTACCACGTAAGCGGCCAGCAGGTGGCTTGGATGAACGGCCTCGCCGGAACTGCGCTGACCGCCCTCGGCGCGCTGGCCGCCAATTTGATACCGATCAGGGTGCGCGCCTCGGTCGGCTACCTGCTGGTCTGTCTTGTCAACGAGGTCACGCTGGCCGTCTTATGGTTAGCGCCTCTACGGCCGTCGACCTACTTCATCGGAGCAACGCTCTACCTGTTCACCATCGGCACATGTTATGCAATGTTTACGGCCGTGGTGCTCGAGTTTCTGGGAGACTCCGGCAAGAGCGGCAGCTCCCGCTACTCGATCATCAATTCGATGGGCAACGTTCCCGTGGCCTACATGATCGCAGTGGATGGGCTGGGCTACGGCCGCTGGGGAACACGAGGCTTGCCGGCAGCCGACGCGGTCGTCGGCATGGTCGGCGGCGCGATACTGCTGGCGCATTTCCTGAGTCAGAAACGTGTGACGCAGGACGCTGCCGCATCGATCAACGAACTTCCCGGATGACCAGTTCACTAACATTGCGCCGCTAACTCGCTAACATAAAAGGCTCCGCATCGCGGAGCCTTTTCGCCGAGTATCGTGACCGCGTAATTGTGTAATGGCCGGATTGTAGCGCCGGTCTCCAGACCGGCTGTCGTGCGGGCGTCCACGCCCGCATTTGATATGGAACTGTTACCAAATCACACGGTCTGAGCACTAGCCGCGCAGGCGGCGTCTGCCCCACCGCAGGTGGTTATGCCATCGCCTCGCGGCTCATCGGCTCGAATTTCAACTGGTTCGTTTTGCGATCCACATCGATGCGCACATGCGACCCATGCAGCACTTCTCCGTTCAGGATCTTGATGGCCAGCGGATCCTGGATCATTCTTTGCAGCGCCCTCTTCAGCGGACGCGCTCCGTACGCCGCATCCGATCCTGAAACAAGAATCAGTTGCCGCGCCGGCTCAGTCAGTTCCAGCGAAATCTGCCTGTCTTCAAGCAGCTTGCGCACTTCGTTCAGCCGCAGTTCCAGAATCTGGCTCATCTGCGCCTGACCCAGCGGACGGAAAGTCACAATGTCGTCCACGCGATTCAAGAACTCCGGCCTGAAGTGCTCGCGCAGCACCCGCATCACCGACTCGCGCGCCATATCGAAGTCATGTTCCGTCTTCAGCGTGTCGCCAATCAGCAGATTCGCGCCCAGGTTCGACGTCATGATCAGCACTGTGTTTTTGAAATCGACAGTCCGGCCTTTCGCATCGGTCAGCCGACCGTCGTCCATCACCTGCAGCAGAATGTTGAACACGTCCGGATGCGCCTTCTCGATCTCGTCGAACAGAATCACCGCATACGGCCTGCGGTGCACCGCCTCGGTCAACTGCCCGCCCTCGTCGTAGCCCACATAGCCCGGCGGCGCGCCAATCAGCCGCGCCACGGCGTGCTTCTCCATGTACTCGCTCATGTCGATGCGCACCATCGCCTGCTCATCGTCGAACAGAAACTCAGCCAATGCGCGCGCCGTTTCGGTCTTGCCCACGCCCGTCGGCCCCAGAAAAATAAAGCTCCCGATCGGCCGCCGCGGATCGGACAATCCGGCGCGCGACCGCCGAATCGCATTGGCCACAATGGTCAGCGCCGCATCCTGCCCCACAACGCGCTCCCGCAGCCGCGTCTCCATCTGGACAAGCTTTTTCACTTCGCCTTCGAGCATCCGCGAAACGGGAATCCCCGTCCATTTGCTAACGATGCCGGCAATGTCTTCCTCGTCGACCTCGTCCTTGAGCATCCGCGCCACACCGGCATTTCCTTCCTGCGCGGCGCTCAACTGCTTCAGCTCCGCATCGAGCTTGGGCAGCTCGCCATACTGGATCTGCGCGGCGCGCTCAAGCTGTCCTTTGCGCGTCTGCTCCTCGGTCTCGAAGCGCAGCGCCTCAATCTTCTTCTTGACGCCGGTGATGCGGCTGCTGGCTTCGCGCTCTTTTGTCCATCGCGCCGAAAGAGCCGTAATCTCTTCGTTCAGCTCGGCTACCTCGCGCTCAACCTCATGGCGGCGTTCGACACTGTTCGGGTCAGTCTCGCGCTTCAGCGCCTCGCGTTCAATTTCGAGCGATGTCTTCTCGCGTTCCCGTTGATCGATGACGGTTGGTTTTGAGCCTTTCTGGATCGCCAGCGAAGCTGCGGCTTCGTCGACCAGGTCGATGGCCTTGTCGGGCAGGAAACGGTCGCTGATATAGCGATGCGACAGCGTTGCCGCCGCAACAATCGCCGAGTCCTTGATGCGCACGTCATGGTGCGCCTCATAACGCTCCTTCAGCCCGCGCAGAATCGCGATCGTGTCCTCCACGTTCGGCTCGCCCACGTAGACAATCTGGAAGCGCCGCTCCAACGCTGCGTCTTTCTCAATGTATTTGCGGTATTCGTTCAGCGTGGTTGCGCCGATGGCCCGCAGCTCGCCGCGCGCCAACGCCGGCTTCAGCATGTTGCTGGCGTCGATCGCGCCCTCGGCCGCTCCCGCCCCAACAATCGTATGCAGCTCGTCGATGAAGAGAACGATTTCTCCGTTCGATTCCTCAATCTCTTTCAGCACCGCCTTGAGCCGGTCCTCGAACTCGCCGCGATACTTTGCGCCGGCAAGCATCGACCCCAGGTCCAGCGCGATCACACGCTTGTCCTTGAGGCTCTCCGGCACGTCGCCCGAGACGATGCGCCGCGCCAGGCCTTCGACGATCGCCGTCTTGCCCACGCCCGGCTCGCCGATCAGCACGGGATTGTTCTTCGTCCGCCGGCTCAGCACCTGGATCACGCGCCGAATCTCTTCGTCGCGCCCAATGACCGGGTCCAGCTTGCCGCGCCGGGCTAATTCGGTCAGGTCCTTCGCGTATTTTTCCAGCGCCTGAAACTTGCCTTCGGGATTCTGGTCCGTCACGCGCTGCGACCCGCGTACCGCCGTCAGCGCCTGCAGAATCGCCTCATGCGTTGCGCCCAGAGCAACCAGCGCATCGCGCGCCGGATCGCCTTTCAAATGCGCCGCGCCCAGCAGCAGATGCTCGGTCGAAACGTATTCGTCCTTGAACGTCGCCGCCTCGCGAAATGCCTGTTCCAGAACCTTGTTCAGCGCCAAGCTCACACCGGGCTGTGTGGCAGCGCCGGCGACGCGAGGCAGTTTCTCCTCGATCGAATGCAGCTCGTGCTCCAGCCGCTCCGTGGGCACGCCGATCTTTCCCAGCACAGAAGGAATCACGCCCTCGCGGTCCTCGACCAGCGCCAGAAGCAGGTGCACTGGCTGCACCTCGGGATTCCCGAGTTCCGCGGCCCGCGCCTGCGCCTGCGCCATTGCCTGCTGCGACTTGACCGTCAATTTTTCCCAACGAATAGCCATTGTTTCTCCAGTAGTTAGTGATTTGTGACTAGTGGTCAGTTGTCAGCGTCAAGCGTAGAGGTTAATCGCTGACAACTGCTCTTACGCCATCCAACAAATCTGATAAAACTATAGCACAAAACATGCATGAAATATGAGCGTGACACACTCACTTTAGGGCGATCCAATATCCTTTGGAATATCAATGATTTGCTCGGGGGATCCGGGAATATCCCTCTGCGCCCCGGTCTCATTACTTCTCGACATCAATCTCCGGGAACTTCCGCTAGACGGCCGCCTTAACTGCTGCGTGTTCGGGCTTTCCACTTGAGCGGGTCAGGGCATCGCGAGCGTGCGCGGCGTCTTCTATCGGGTAGCGCCGTGTTTTCGGAAATACAAAATCGGCTTTCGGCAGGTCTTCCCGTTCTGCGTGCGTCAGTTTCGTCATTCTGTTCACCCGTTGCCTTTCCAGTCCCTCTATGGGCATTTTCTGTCTGGAAGGAGGGTGCGGGTCTGTTCAAAGTTGCACTCCTAAGGCAAAGTCGGCCGGCATCCGCGGCGTCGATCCCGCTGTTCCGTATTCCCTGTTCCCTTCCACCCGCCCTCTACAATAAGTTCAGATGCAGCATCTCTCGAGCCTTCCCACCCTCATCGACTGGCACTCGCTTTGGCTCATTGTCGCCGCCTTTCTGGCCGGTGTGCTCAACGCCGTGGCTGGCGGAGGCTCATTTCTGCTTTTTCCCGCCCTGCTCAGCATGAAAATCTTGCCCGTCCAGGCCAACGCCACCAACACGGTCGCCCTGTGGCCGGGCCAGCTCACCTCCATCGCCGCATACCGCGACGACATCCGCAAGAATCTGCGCCTCGCCATCCCCATGGGCCTGGCCGGCCTGCTTGGCGGTACCGTCGGCGCCGTGGTCCTGCTCAACACGCCGGAGATGACCTTCTTGCACATGGTCCCGTGGCTGCTGCTGGTCGCTGCCTCCATCTTTGCCGCCACCGGCCCGGTCTCCCGCTGGCTCGAACACCGAAAGTTCACCAAGCCAGCCGGCGACCATCCGCCTCGCCGCCTGCCGGTTTTCATTGCCACCATCTTTGTCTGCTTCTACATCGGCTACTTCGGCGCCGGCGCCGGCTTCCTCATGATCACCTTGCTGTCCCTCTTCGGCTACCAGGACCTGAACGAGATCAACGCGCTCAAAGTGGTCTCCACCACCATGGCCAACGGCATCGCCTTCATCATCTTCGTAGTCAATGGCCAGGTCGTCTGGCGTTACTGTCTGCTCGCCATGGTCACCTGCGCCATCGGCGGATACACCGCCGCGCGCTTTGCCCGCATGGTTCCCCAGCCCGTCCTCCGCGGACTGGTTATCCTCATCGGCTTTTCCATGGCCGCATGGTTCTTCTGGAGCAATCGATAGGCGCTATTCCTTGCTTACATAGCAACACCCGCGCAAGCCTCAGCCAGGCAGGATAACTGATGTCTAACGTCGAGTTAGGCGTTGTCCATAAACGACAGCTTCATCCATGGTGGCTTCCGGTCGTATCAGGGCACGACTTTAGTCGTGCCGTAAATGCCGTTGAGTAGCGGGGACTTTAGCCCCTGAGGTTAGCTTTTCGGGGTTTACCACGGAGAGCAGCACTGTCCCCAGGGGCTAAAGCCTACATCAATTCTTGCAGTCTTTATGGCACGACTGAAGTCGTGCCCTTTCAAAACATCCACTTATTCAGAGGTTGCTTAAGCCATACCCTGGATCCGCGAAGCCGGGATTAAAACAAAACGGACCGCCGGCCGATAAGTCCTTATTCGGAAACATGCGATCCACCAAGTCCCCAGAGCCATTTTTGTGTGGGATAACCTCCCACGAAAGCGCCATATGAAAACCGCTTACTTCGCTCGAATAAGTGCGAAGATAGGATATGCCAGTTGACTAAACTGAGCTTGCGAAAGGGTGTATCGTATCGGGTCAGAGCAGGAAGGGAACGATGAACGTTTTGGGAACCAGCGGCTTGGAGAATGCGGCTTCCTTCGAGCCCAATCCGCGGCCTGGTCTGGAGGACCGGGAATATCGGTTGCTTGAGTGGAATCGCACCGAGGCCGATTATCCGCGCGACAGCACCATCGCTGAACTGTTCAAGCTGCAGGTTGCCAAGACTCCCGATGCGCTTGCCGTTGTCGCCGGGGATACTCGGCTGAGTTATCGCGAACTCGACGCGCGCTCCAACCGCCTTGCCCGGCACTTGCAGAGTCTCGGCGTCAAGCCGGAGACGCTGGTTGGCGTTGCCATGGGACGCTCCGAGACTCTGGTCATCGGCCTTCTCGCCATTCTCAAGGCCGGCGGAGCCTATGTCCCATTGGACCCCACTCACCCCAAAGAGCGCCTTTCTCTGATCGTCGAAGACGCGGGAATGTCTATTCTTCTCACCACATCTGAAACGCTCGATCGGATTCCCGTGGATCCTGCCCGCCTGACCGCGGTAGATGCAGCCGATCCCGCCATCGCACTCAACAGCCCACACGAAGTCGAGTCCAGCGCCGCCAGTCATAACCTTGCATACATGATCTACACCTCGGGCTCAACCGGCAAGCCCAAGGGCGTCATGCTCGAAAACCGGAACGCCGTCAATTTCTTTACAGGCATGGATCGGGCCATCGGTTGCGACCCCGGAGTCTGGCTCGCCGTCACCAGTGTCTCCTTTGACATATCGGTTCTCGAATTGCTGTGGACCTTGACGCGCGGGTTCACGGTGGTCGTTCATGGCGAGGAGGGAACTGCGAGCATTGCCGATGCGATCGTTCGCCATGGCGTGACCCACCTGCAAATGACTCCTTCGCTGGCGCACATGTTAACCCTCGATGCCCGCGCGCTCGCCGCACTCGGCCGGCTCAGGCAGATGCTCTTGGGCGGGGAGGCCGTGCCTGCTTCGCTCATTCAACATCTTCGCCAGGTCTTTAACGGCGAAATTCATAACATGTACGGCCCGACGGAAACGACCGTCTGGTCCACAACCTGCCGGGTAGGCGAATTGGGAAGCACGGTCTCAATCGGCCGTCCCATTGCCAACACGCAGATCTACATGCTTGACGCGGAATTGAAGCCTGTTCCCCCAGGCGAGATCGGGGAGCTCTTCATCGGTGGAGACGGCGTGGCTCGCGGCTATTGGAACCGGCCCGAACTTACCACCGAACGCTTTCTCACCATCCCTTCACTCTCAGCCGGGCGCATCTACCGGACCGGTGACTTGGCGCGCTTCCTGCCCGACGGAAACATCGAGTTTCTCGGCCGCGCCGATTTCCAGGTCAAACTGCGCGGGTTTCGCATTGAGCTGGGCGAGATCGAAAGCGCGATGACCCAGATCGATGGGATCGGACAGGCCGCGGTCATCTTGCGCGAGGATCGCCCCGGCGAAAAGCGGCTCGCCGCATACTACACAGGCCCCGAGAGCCTGAGCGTGACAGCGCTGGTTCAATCCCTCAAGAGGACGCTGCCGGACTACATGGTTCCCTCGGCTTTCGTGCATCTCAAGAAGTTTCCATTGACGCCAAATGGCAAACTCGACCGCAAGGCCTTGCCCAGGCCTGAAGGCAAACGGCCGAATCTCGCCCAGGACTTCATCGCTCCCCGGACCGAAGTGGAGAAGCAGTTGGCGAGTCTCTGGTGCGATTTGCTGCAGTTGGAAGAAGTGGGCATCGACGACGGATTCTTCGATCTGAGCGGCAATTCGCTGGCCGCAGTCCGCATGGTGAGCCAGTTTCAGGCTCGCTACGGGCATGAGATTCCCGCGGTCAAGGTTTTTCAGCACCCCACCATCGCAAAGCTGGCAAGTTTCCTCGAGAAGAGCGAGAGCAACTCCGATTTACTTGTTCAAGCCCAGAACCATGCCCGGCATCGGAGGGTTGCGAGCGACGAACGCGACAGCCCGCTCGATGGCGTGGCCATCGTCGGCATGAGCGGACGTTTTCCGGGCGCGGCCAATATCGCCCAACTGTGGAGCAACCTGTGCAATGGGGTTGAGTCGATCTCGTTTTTTGCGCCGGAGGAGTTGGGGCCGGGGATCGATGAACAACTGCGCAACGATCCAGACTACATTCGCGCTCGAGGCGTGATCGACGGCGCCGACCTTTTCGATGCCTCGTTCTTTGGCATCAGTCCGCTCGAAGCCAAGATCATGGATCCGCAACAGCGTGTCTTTCTCGAACTCGCGCAGCAGGCGCTGGAAGACGCGGGCTACGACCCGGAGCGATCGAAGAAGAGCATCGGCGTGTTTGCCGGCATCGGCGACAATCACTACTACACAACCAATCTGCTTTCTCATCCAGATTTGCTTGCCATGGCCGGCAAGCTCGCCGTCGAGTATGGCAATCAGAAGGACTACATCGCGCTTCGCACCGCTTATCTTCTCGATCTTCGCGGGCCGGCGATCAGCCTGAATACTGCCTGTTCTACGACCTTGCTGGCCGTGGACCAAGCCTACCGCTCGCTTCTCGACAACGAGTGCGACATCGCTCTGGCCGGAGGCATCGACATCGGCGTGCCGCAAAAGAGCGGGTTCCTCTATCAGCAGGGCGGAACATTCGCCAAGGACGGCCACTGCCGGCCCTTCGATGCCGATGCCACGGGAACCATGTTCTGCGATGGCGCGGGCGTAGTCGTGCTCAAGCGCCTCGCCGATGCTGTGGCCGACGGCGACACGATTTATTCCGTCATTCGCGGCGCCGGCAAGAATAACAACGGCGCGCGGCCGGCTTCGTTTCTCGCGCCCAGCGTCGATGGACAGGCCGAAGCAGTCGCTCTGGCCCAGGCAAATGCGAATGTTCCCATCGAGTCTATCCAATACATTGAAGCGCACGGCACCGGCACGCCCGTCGGCGACCCGATCGAATTTGAGGCTCTGCGCAAGGTATTTGAGAGCAAGACGGCAAAAAAACAGTTCTGCTACATCGGCTCCATCAAAGGAAACATCGGGCATTCGACCAATGCCGCCGGAGTTGCGGGCCTGATCAAAGCGTCGCTTGTTCTGTACCACGAAACGATCCCGCCGACTCTGCACTTCAAGTCGCCCAATCCCAAGATCGACTTCCCGAACAGTCCATTCATCATGGCCGACCGGCTCATTCCATTCCCGCGAGGAGTAGAAGTGCGGCGCACGGCGGTCAGCTCTTTTGGCTTTGGCGGGACCAACGTTCACGTCATTTTGGAAGAGGCGCCGACACCAATGGCAACGAGCGCGACGCGGCCGCGGCAACTGCTGCTGCTCTCGGCCAAGAGCCAAACGGCGCTCGATGCGTATAGCCGTTCGATGGCCGAGCATTTTGCGAGTGCGCCGCCGCAGAGCTTTGCGGACGCAGCCTTCACGCTGCAAACGGGACGGAAGCAGATGGCCTACCGGCGATTCGTTGTCGCCGCTGATCCGCAGGAAGCCGGCAAGCTGCTGGCGCAGCCGAACCCTCTGCGCTGCGCCAGCAAGCGCTGTGAACGGCGCGATCCTCCCGTCGTTTTTCTTTTTGGCGGGCAGGGCACGCAATACGTCAATATGGGCCTAAACCTCTACCACGGCGAGCCTCTTTTCCGCGCGGTCGTGGACGATTGCTGCGAGATTCTCAAGCCGCATCTGGGCCGCGATCTGCGCGAGATTCTCTACCCCAAGAACGGCGATGAAGAGACGGCCAAAATATCCCTGCTGGATACGCTTTTCACTCAACCGTCGATTTTCGTCATCGAATATGCGCTGGCGCGCTTCTGGCAGAGCCTGGGCATCGAGCCGGCCACGATGGCAGGACACAGCGTGGGAGAGTTTGTCGCCGCTACCCTCGCCGGTGTGTGGAACCTCGAGGATGTTCTGGGCATCGTCGCCCTGCGCGGCCGATTGATGCAGAGCCTTCCCCGCGGTTCGATGATGGCGGTAAGCGGCAGCGCCGGCGATGTTGCCGGGCTGCTTCCCGCCGCACTTCAAATTGCGTCAAACAATGCTCCGAATCTATGTGTTGTGTCGGGGCCGGAAGCCGATGTGCTGGCATTTCAGCAACTGCTCGAAGAGAAGAAGATCGCCTGCCGCCGCTTGCACACGTCTCACGCGTTCCACTCCGCGATGATGGACCCCATCGTCGAGCCGCTGCGCGAGGCCATCGCCAAGATCGAATTGCGCGCTCCGCTTAAGCCGTTTGTCTCGACGGTGTCGGGCCGTCCTATCGGCACCGCGGAGACCACCGATCCATCCTATTGGGCCCATCACGCCAGGGCGACCGTGCAGTTTGCCAAGGCCATCTCTTATCTCCAGGAGCAGGGACACGACCTCTTCCTCGAATGCGGCCCGGGCTCCACGCTTTGCTCGCTGACGCGCAAGCAGTTCACGCCCGGCCATCCCTGCGCGGCCATTCCCTCGCTGGCCGATACAGCGGAAAACAACGCCGAGTGGGGAACTCTGCTCTTTGCGCTGGGATCTCTCTGGCAGAACGGCGTGTCGATCGATTGGGATGCGTTCTATGCCAACGAGTTTCGGCGGCACATTGCATTGCCGACCTATCCTTTTGAGCGGCAGCGCTTCTGGGTAGACCCTGCCTCCACAGTGCCTGGCGAGCCGGCGCGCTCCGCTCTCATCGCTCGCGGACCCTCGACTGAGGCTCCGAGCCGCATAGCGGCTATCGACAGCGCGCCCATTGCAAGTTCGCGGTTGCCGCGGAAGGATCGCATCGCATCGCGCGTGGTTGAACTTCTCATGCCGGTCTCCGGGCGCGATCAATCGGAGATCGACAACTCCGCCACGTTCATGGAGCAGGGATTCGACTCCCTGTCGTTGACGCAGGCCGCCTTTGCCATCGGCAAGGAGTTCTCCGTCAAGATCAGCTTCAGTCAGCTCATGAGTCAGTTCCCCAACATTGAAATGCTGGCGGAGCATCTCGACTCCGCCTTGCCGGCTGAACTTCCGGCTGAAGTGCCCGCCGCGCCGGCAGATACGTCCGGCCCCACGACCCAAGCCTCGCCCGCGCCCACGAACGCCGGGACGGCAAACAACAGGCTCGAGGAGGTTGTGGCTGAGCAAGCGCACACCATCGCCCGCCTGGTCGCTCTGCTTGAAAGCGCCGCCATGAAGCAGCCGGCATCCGTTGCTCCCGCTTCCGCCGGCGGCGGTGCGCAATTGGCCCTGGGCGCGCTACAAGCCGCGCTACAAGCCCCGCAACAAGAGATTTCTCCCCCGCCAGCGCCCGCGGTTTTCGGTGATGATCAGGTCGAATCGACGATTCCGCAACGCGGCATCTTCGCTTCTTCTTGCCTCTGCAAGCGTCTGTCCGCGGCGTACAACGAATCCGTAACGCTGCGTCTCGCCGGCGAAGTTTCTGTAGCAAAGATCGAACGGGCCATTGAGCGCCTGGTCGAGCGGCACGATGCTCTTCGCGCTGGCTTCGATAAGACTGGCCGCACGATGAAGGCCAATTCCGGCCGTAAGATCTCGCCGGCCGTGACCGATCTGCCTGCGGTCGAGCCTTCCATCGGCGAATCGGCTCGGCAAGACGACCGCCTCGACAAGCTGATTGCCGATGAGGCAGCGACGCCGTTTGCGCTGCCGGAAGGCCCGCTGTTCCGCAGCCGGATCGTTCTCCTCGGCCCGGATCGCGCGGCGGTTATCTTCACCGCCCACCACATCGTCTGCGACGGTTGGTCGCTCGATGTTTTGATCCACGACTTTTGCGCTTTCTATTCGCAAGAGGTCTCGGGAGCGCCCACATCTCTGGAGCCGGCAGAGCGTTTCTTCGATTACGTCCGCGACGTGAGCGAGCACCAGCGCTCCTGCGATTTCATAGGCGCCGGCAATTATTGGCGCGAGAAGTTTGCCGATGGTTTCCCCGTGCTTGTGCTTCCCACCGACCGCCCGCGAATTGCGCAGCGAAGATTCAACGCGCGCCGCGCCGATCGTCCGATCCCCGCAGCGGTTGCGCAAGATTTAAGGAGACTCGCGGCGAACCAGGGTTGCAGCTTCTTCGCGGTGCTTCTCAGTTCCCTGGCCATCCTGTTGGCCCGCGTTTCGCGGCAGCGTCAATTCGCGATCGCTCTGCCCACCGCGGATCAACCCGTCACCGGGAAGCCGGGCCTGGTGGGACACTGCGTCAACCTTCTCCCCTTCGCTGTGGAGCTGCGCGATGGCGAAGCATTCGGCGCGTTTCTCAAGAGAGTGCAGTACGACCTTCTTGCCGCGCAGGACCATGCCTCATATACGATGGTCAGTTTGCTCGACGATTTGCGCCCAGGTACGAATGCAATCGGCATCTCTCCTATTTCGGCCGGATTCACCAGCGTGAAGAAGTTCAAGCCAAACGAACTGCCGCAATCCGGATTTACCGTCGATTACGATGCCAACCCAAAAGCCTTCGAATCCTTCGAGTTTTATTTGAATGCTGTTGAGAGCGAAGAAAGCCTCGAGCTTCGTTGCCACTACGATGTGCATTTGTTTGAGGACCTCACGATTCGCGAATGGCTCGCGGCCTTTGGCTCCATCCTTCAAGAAGTTGCCGCGGACCAACATTGCGACGTCGTGAAGCTTTCCATGCTCGACCGTGCGGACGATTCTCCCGTCGCCGAAACTGTATTTAGCCGGCTGTCAAGCGTGAAGAGCGTCGATGATGTTTTTCTTGACGATTCAAGGCCGGAATCCGGTCGTGCGGGACAGTTGCTGGATTCACCGCCAGGCTTCACAATGCTGGAGAGCGAATCGGAGCCGGTCCTTTCGCATTCCCGCCACGGCGCGCCCGGCGTTGACCGGATTGCCTCGGACGATGCGCGCACTTCCGCGCTAGCCGCAATTCAACCGCTCGAAGGCGTGGAGAGCGTCCTCGCCGCCTGGTGGCAAGAGTTGCTCGGAGTGGAGAAGCCCGGCCTGGACGATGACTTCTTCGGCGTTGGAGGCCATTCGCTCGCCGCTGTTCGCCTGTTTGCCAAGATCAAGAAGACCTATGGCGTGGACCTCGAGCTCGCAATCCTCTTTGACGCGCGCACCGTGCGCCAGCTTGCCCAAGCGATTCGCAAATCGAAGAATCCGGCCGGCGCAGAAGCGAAGAAGTGGACTTCTTTGATTCCCATCCAGCCAAATGGCTCGCGCACCCCGATCTTTTGCTCTCACGCGGCCGGTGGGGACGTCATCTTCTACGAACAGTTGGCCAGGGCGCTTGGCGCCGACCAGCCCTTCTATGCGTTCCAATCGCCGCTTGTATCTCGCGCGGACATTCACGAGATAAGTATTGAGGAACTGGCGGCGACATACGTCCGGGACCTGCGGGCCTTCTCGCCACAAGGTCCCTACCTGATTGGTGGCGCCTCTTTTGGCGGGATTGTCGCCTTTGAAATGGCCAAACATCTCTATGCCCAGGGTGAGGAACCCGCATTGCTGGTCTTGTTTGACACCGCTGTTCCAGGCAATGCGCGGCCCGTGGATGCCAAGGATCAATTCTCCGGTTTCTGGACCGGCTTACGAAAACAGGGTGCGGCATATCTCATGAAAAAAGCCGCGGTGAAAAGAAGGTACTGGGGAGAAATCGTGTCTCGCTGGGCTCTACGCCAAGCCTGCGCGTGCTATCGGCTCGTGGGCCGGAGGCTTCCCGTCAACCTTCACTATTTCCAGATGGAAGAAGCTCATAAGCAAGCCCTGAAGCATTATGTCTTTGCGCCTTATGCCGGCAAGATCACGCTGATGCGGGCAGTGGACCGCGGCCCCGAGGTTCTTGGCAAGCGGGAGGAATCGACTCTCGGATGGGGACCGCTTGCAGGGGGCGGCCTGGAGGTGCACGACGTCGATACTGGGCACATGTCCATGCTATTTGAGCCTTACGTCACGACTTTTGTTGAACAGCTCAAGCCCCTGCTGCGCTCTGCAGACCCGCTGATTCTCAAGGATGCAAATCCAGAACCCGCCTCGCTCATGCATGTGGAAACCATCGCGCTGAGCCGTTAGGAAGCCTCGTTGGTACCGCCAGCACAGGGCGCGCCTCCCGGATTTCCAACTCGGGATCGGCCGCCCTCTCGGCCATCAGCGCGATGCGGTGGCCGGCGTGGTCAAGCAGACAGAACCGCCAACGGCCTGGCTCGTCGTTCAAACACCGGTCAAGCTCCAGGCGAATTCCATCCTCATCTCCAAACACGAATGAAATCTTGTTGAGGGTGAGCGAAAGCCCCAGACCCCGCGCTTTGATGTAGGCCTCCTTCAGCGTCCACAAGGACAAGCCGCGATCTAGCCGTTCAGAATCGGGCAAGGCTTCGAGTTGAGCTAGCTCAAGTGGCGAAAACACTCGAGGCGCAACCTCGGCAATCTCTTTGGCGCGCTTGAAAGGTTCCACGTCCACGCCCACTTCGGCGCCCCGCGCGATCAGGCAAACCACCAAGTCGCGAGAATTGGACAAATTGAAATTGAGACCGTACCCCGGCTCGGCACTCGGTTTGCCGTGAGTATTCAACGTGAAGCGCCAGGCCTCTGAAGCAATAGGATGGTTGTGGCTCAGCGAGGCGCGCGCCAATGCCCGCGTCGTCAGGTATTCGCGGCGCAGCCTGTCGAACTTGAAGGCCTGCCACCGGGCACGCTCGTCCTCGCTCAGCAGCAGTTCGCAAGCCTGTGCGACTCCTTCCGCGAGAAGATCGTCTGGATATGCGAGCCAAAGTTGAAGCACTTGTTTGTTCATTCTGCGCCGCCCTGCTTCATCATTGCATGAAATCAAAGGCCGAATCGCCGCACCGCAAGTTGCGGCAGCGCACCCGGCCGGCCCCAACAGCATCAAAGAACGGCAGCGGGGAACGGCAGCGGGCTATAATTTCCACTATGGCAGCGAGCGCACATGCGAGTTTTCCCGAACTCGATCAAGCCCGGAATACTCCGGACGACGCCCTTGCGGTTGCTTCAGGAACTGCGTCCAAGCTGCTCGCCCTCGAAGACCGGCTGCGGCAGTTGGAAAGCCTCATGGTGGCGTACTCAGGCGGCGTCGATTCCGCATTTCTGGCCGCCGCCGCGCATCGCGTCCTGGGTCCGCGCATGATTGCCGTATTGGCCGACTCGCCCAGCCTTGCCCGCCGCGATATGGAACAGGCATGCGCCTTTGCCCGTGCGCACCAAATCCCGCTGCACGTGATTGCCACTGAGGAATTGGACCGGCCAGAGTACCAGCGCAACGACGCCAATCGCTGCTTCCATTGCAAAGACGAGCTCTTTCGAACCATGGAAGCACTGGGACCCAAGCTCGGCTTTGCCCGCATCGCCTATGGCATGAATGCAGACGACACGCGCGATTTTCGGCCCGGCCAGCGTGCCGCCGAGGAGCATGACGTGTTGGCTCCCCTGGCCGATGCCGGACTCACAAAACTGGAAATCCGCGCGCTCGCCAAAGCGGCCGGCTACTCGCTGTGGGACCGTCCCGCGGCCCCATGCCTGTCCTCGCGTGTCGAATACGGCCGCAGCGTAACCCGCGAGGTGCTCGAGCAGGTGGAGAGGGCCGAGGAAAGCCTGCGTCAATTGGGTTTCCGCGAGTTCCGCGTCCGCCATCACGGAGAACTGGCTCGCGTCGAGATTGCTCGTGCCGAGCTGCCCCGCGCACTGGCAATCGATATGCTCGACGCCATCTCCGCGGCCCTTAAACAGGCCGGCTTCCAATACGTCACCCTCGATTGCACCGGCTTTCGCTCGGGCTCGATGAACGCGATTTTGCCCGTGGATGTCCTTGCCCGCCGCGGCGCATGAAGCATGATCGGTCGCCGACGGTTTAAAATCACTAGGCCATGCGTATTGGATACTTGGAGTGCTTTTCCGGCATCAGCGGCGACATGCTGCTCGGCGCCCTCATCGATGCGGGCGTTCCCTTTTCGGTTCTTGAAGAGGCAGCGTCCGCACTCAATGTAGGTGCGCGCCTTCAGATGCGCAAGGTCAGCCGAGGCGGCCTGGCAGCCACAAAAGTCGACGTCATCGCTCCGGACCAGCCGTCAACCGAGCCGCCTCACTCCCACCACGATCACGTTCCGCACACGCACGAAGAACTGGGTGCCCCATCCATTCCGCGGCCTTTTGCGGAATGGGTGGGTGGCCACGAATCCAAGCCGGCATCCACTCATGGCGATCATTCCCATGAGGCCCACTCCTCCGCGACCCCTCATGAGCACAGCGCCCACGCCCCTCATCGTCCCCTGTCAGCGATCCTTGAAATCATTCGTTCCGCCTCGCTGGCCGACACCGTCAAAGACCGCTCCATCCGCGCTTTCCAACTGTTGGGCGAGGCCGAAGCCGCCATCCATTCCATCCCCATTGAGAGCGTGCATTTTCACGAAGTCGGCGCGGTCGACACCATCGTCGATATCGTCTGCTCTGCGGCCGGTGCTGAATCGCTAGCCATCGATCGCTGGCTCGCATCGCCCCTCAACGTGGGCAGCGGAACCGTCGTCTGCCAGCACGGAACCCTGCCTGTGCCCGCTCCGGCCACGCTAGCTCTGCTTGCCGATGCGCCAATCTACGCTGCCGGCGAGCCCATGGAGCGCGTCACGCCCACCGGCGCGGCCATTTTGCGCATGTTGAATGTTCAGTACGAGCCATTGCCGCCCATGCGCATCAGGGCCACGGGCTACGGCGCGGGCGGCCGCGAGACCGCAGGCCAACCCAACCTGCTGCGCCTGCTCGTCGGCGAGCAAGAGGCTGCGCGGCCTGATGAAAATGAATCCATCGCGGTCATCGAAACCGTCATCGACGACTGCAACCCGCAGGTGCTCGCGTATGTCAGCGAACTGCTGCTCGATGCCGGCGCATGGGATGTATATCGCGCCTCGGTGCAGATGAAGAAGGGCCGCACCGGCGTACAGATCACCGTCCTCTCCCATCCCAATATTGTGCCCCGTCTGCGCGATATTCTCTTTCGCGAGACCACGACCATCGGCTTGCGCTGGAGGCTCGAAAACAAGCTGGCGCTGGCGCGTGAATTTCTCACCGTGCAAACCCCGCGCGGCGAAGTCCGCATCAAGATCGCCCGCTGGCCCAACGGCAAAATCGCCAATGCTTCACCGGAATACGAAGACTGTCGCCTGCTCGCCACGCTCCACTCGGTTCCCCTGAAACAAGTCATGTTTGAGGCCATGCAGGCCTATGCGCAGACCGAGCGGGCCAACAATTCCGGCGCAGCAGCCAAGGAAGGCTCTTGATGGATCGCCATCGCATCGAAACATTGCTCAACGAAGTCCGCGAGGGCCGCACCCCTGTCGACGAAGCCCTCGACCGCCTCCGCGATCTTCCTTTTGAAGATCTCGGTTTCGCTAAGATCGATCATCACCGCGCCCTCCGCACCGGCATGCCTGAAGTAATCTTCGGCGCCGGCAAGACCGCCGCGCAGGTAGCGACCATCTTCGCGCGCATGGCGCAGGCCGGCGGCAACGTCCTCGCCACGCGCGCCACTCGTGAAATGTTCGATGCGGTCCAGGCATTGGAACTAATAAATCAGGCACCGCGCGCCGAGTTCCACGAGGCTGCCCGCGCCATCACGCTCACCCAGGCGTCCGCTGTTTCCGGCAAGGGAACCATCGCCGTAGTCTGCGCCGGAACCAGCGATTTGCCCGTCGCCGAAGAAGCCGTGGTTGCCGCGCGCCTCATGGGCAACACCGTCGAGCTCATTGCCGACGTAGGCGTCGCCGGCATTCATCGCCTGCTCGCGCAAAAGCACGGTCTTCAATCCGCCCGCGTGCTCATTGTCTGTGCCGGCATGGAAGGCGCTTTGCCGACAGTAGTCGGTGGGTTGGTTAACGCCCCAGTCATCGCCGTTCCCACCAGCGTAGGCTACGGCGCATCGTTTGGCGGCGTGGCCGCACTGCTCGGCATGTTGAACACCTGCTCGCCAAATGTATCCGTCGTCAATATCGACAACGGCTTCGGCGCAGCCTGCATCGCCTCGCTCATCAACCATCTCTGATGGCTGTTCGCACGTCTGAATGATGAGCGAGGCGTCAGGTTCGGGCAATCGCCAAAGGCTGTTTGAGCTACTGCGGCAACTGCACCACCAGATCGTCCTCCAGCGTGAAATGCACAATCGACTCTGCCGGTATATCGAGGTCCCGGTTGCCGGTCAATCCCGCCAGTGCGGTTCCACCGCCGCCACCCACCAGCCCGCCAACCAGCAGCCCTACCCCGCCGCTGGCCACACCGCCCACCAGCATACCCAGTCCCGCGCCTCCGCCAATCAAGGCTGAAGAACGTCTCCCCTTGCCCCGCTTGCTCTCCGCGAGGTCCCGCGTCGTCAGCTGATACTGCAGCCCGTTCAGCGTCAGCGAGGTCAGCCGCAGTTCCAGTAGCGATCTGCCTTTGAAGTGCCCACGCCGATGCGACACATCCACAATGCCGCCCACCAGCGCCCCCTTCGGCACCAGCACGCTATTGTCGCTGGCCACAACAGGATCCACGATCTCGCCCGTAAACGTGTCCCCGGCGCGGCTGTGCTTTACGCCGATGTTCTGGTCGATTCTGATCGTCAGCGGCGTGCCCGCCGGGATGCTTACGTTGACCGGCGGCGGCGGTAGCGCGGTTATCGTCGGACCCGAGGCTGCAGGAATCTGCGCTCCGGGCGCGGGCGGCGTCACCACGGTGGTGATCGCCTCGTTGGTCTGCCCCTTCACCGGCGGCTGCACCACGATCGTCGTCGTAGTCCCATTCTTGTCGACAGAAACCACCTGTTGCGCCTGCCCCGTTTGGGCTGCCTGCGCCTTGGCCTGGTCTATCGCTTTGTCCTGCTTCGATGTGCATCCCGAAAGCGCGCACGCTGCCAGCACCAGCGCAAGCAACTGCCCCTTGCCAGCCAATAAGCCTGAATTGACCATGTGAAATCCTCAACTTCTGTGTCGTTACTCCAACACATGCCCAATCCAAGCCTGAACCCAGCGGGCCGGGGATTTCTGGCTAAACTTGCTCACCGTGGGATGCACTGGCACCGGCCGAGGCTGGCTCATCGGAGGCTCCTTTGCCGGGAGCACATGAAGCTTCCGTCCTGCCAACCCAGCACCAAAGCTGCCCACAAACATCATTCCATGTGCTATAGTTCATAGTGTTAGGATGAATGTGTGCGGGCATTCAAGACGAAATGGCTTGCGCGGTTTGCCCGGCGCGAGGGCATAGCGGACAAGAGCTTACGTGAGGCTATCGAGCGGGCGGAACTCGGCATGATCGACGCCGATCTGGGCGGCGGCCTTATCAAGCAGCGCGTCGCCCGGCAAGGACGGGGACGATCAGGCGGTTATCGCATGATCGTTGCCTATCGCGTGAAGAGCCGCGCTGTGTTTCTCTATGGCTTTGCCAAGAGCGAGCGGGAGAACATCGACTCGGACGAATTGTTGACAGCGCGAGAAGTCGGGGCAGATTGGCTTGCCGCAGACGACGGAAGGCTCAGGCGAGCCATCCTGGACGGTGAATTACAGGAGCTTTCCCATGGCGACGAAAAAGCTTAGCCGATTGACAGAGGCACTTCTTGAAACAGCCGAAGGCATGTACCGCAGCGGCATCATGGACAAGGCCGCATATGAAAAGATCACCGTTCGCCACCTTGGTCCAGCGGCTCTCAGCGAGGCCAAGCCAATCACCGGCGAAGAAATTCGCAAGCTGCGAGAGCGGGCGAACTTGAGCCAGGCCGTGTTTGCCCGCTATCTCAATCTAACCCCTGGCTACATCTCGCAGTTGGAGCGCGGAGCCAAGCAGCCGAAAGGTCCGGCGCTCACCTTGCTCAACGTAATTCGCCGAAAAGGGATCGAGGCGATCCTCTAAGATTCGCAGTCCTGCCAACCCACGAGCCAAAACCCGCCAACCCGTGATGCAGGTCACCGCTCCGCTCCCGCCTGACCTTCAATCATTCTTCCTATCCGGTGAATGTGCGCACGCCGCGTGTGGAGGAGTATTGTGGCCCGGTCCAGGTTGCCGATCTGGCGCAGAATCTCGCAGATATTCTTTCTGCTCCTGTTTCTTTGCCTGTTGCTCTTCACCTCGCTGAGCATCTTTCCCGGCGGGTCGTCCGAGATAAAACTGCGCGCACCGGTGCGGCTGTTCTTCGAGTGGGACCCGCTTGTTGCTGTTGTCAATGCTCTCGCCAGCCACGCGCTCTATCGCGGTCTGCTCTGGACCTTGGTCATCCTGCTGCCCACTCTGATCCTTGGCCGCTTTTTCTGCGGTTGGATCTGCCCCATGGGCACGCTGCAGCACTTCGTCGGCAGCCTGCCTTCTGAATCCAAGCGCGGCAAGCAGCGCATCGATTCCAACCGCTACAAGCGCTGGCAGACCGGCAAATATGTCGTGCTCATCGCCGGTCTCGTCGCTGCCTGCTTCGGTTCCGCGGCCATCGGCTGGCTCGATCCCTTCAGTCTTTTGGTTCGCTCCTTCGGCCTGTCGATCCTGCCCGCCTTCAACTTCGCCGTCCGCGCTATCCTTTCGCCGCTTGAGCACAGCCACATCGCCGCCATCAAATCCACCGGCGAAACCATCCACACAATTCTTCAATTCCTGGTACTCGATTTCCGCCAGCAGCACTTTGCCCAGGGCCTGATCCTCGGCGTCCTCTTCTTCGCCATCCTTCTCGCCAGCCTGCGCATCACCCGCCTCTGGTGCCGCGCCATTTGCCCGCTCGGCGCTCTGCTCGGCGCGGTCTCCCGCTGGTCGATCCTCGGCTTGCACAAAGACCCCGCCGCCTGCGACAAGTGCAACCGCTGCCTGCTCAATTGCCAGGGCGGAGACGATCCCATCGGCGGCTTTCCCTGGCGCAAATCCGAGTGCCACATGTGCATGAACTGTGTCGGCAGTTGCCCGCATGACAGCCTCCAGTTCCGCTTCTTCCGTAATGAAAAGGAAGTCGCCTCGCCCGACCTGGGCCGCCGCCGTACCGTCACCGGCCTCGCCGCCGGCGCAGTCATCGTTCCACTCTTCCGCTCCAACACCGGACTGGGCAAGAGCCGCAACGACCGCCTGCTCCGTCCCCCCGGCGCGCTCGACGAGGAAGACTTCCTCTCCCGCTGCATCCGCTGCGGCGAGTGCATGAAGGTCTGTCCCAACACCGCGCTCCATCCCACGGTCGATCAGGCCGGCATCGAAGGACTCTGGACGCCCACACTGGTTCCCCGCATCGGCTATTGCGAGCCCAGTTGCGTGCTCTGCTCCGAGGTCTGCCCCACCGGCGCAATCTGGCAGATCACCCCCAAAGAAAAAGGCTGGGTTGAAGGTCTCGGCACGCAGAATCAGCCCATTCGCCTCGGCACCGCGTTCTACGATCGCGGCCGCTGTCTGCCCTGGGCCATGGCTACCGACTGCATCGTCTGCGAAGAGTGGTGCCCCGTTTCGCCCAAAGCCATTTACGTGCAGGACGCCCAGGTCATCGACTCCGCCGGCAACACGAAGACCCTCAAGCAGCCGCGCGTCGATCCCAGCCGCTGTGTCGGTTGCGGCGCATGCGAGTACGCCTGCCCGCTCCAGGAGCACCCCGCCGTCTACGTCACCAGCATCGGCGAAAGCCGCTCCCCCGGCAGCCAGATTCTGCTCAACAGGAAGTGAAGGAGACCTTCAATGATGATCCGCCCAAAGAATTGGATCTTCGCCGTCGCGGCGATCGCAATCGTGACCGCATCCGCTGTCACAGCCTGCAAGAAGACAGCAGTCGATCCGTTTCCCGCATCGGGCACGGTCGCCGGCTGGGAGAAGACCGCCGACACCCGCGTCTTTGCCGCCAAGAATCTTTACCAGTACATTGACGGCGACGCCGAGCAGTACATTGCCGCCGGCGTAGTGACCACCTCGACAGCCGATTACAAGTACAAGGGCCAGTTGGAAGCAACCGCCGACGTGTACACCATGGGCGATGCTGTCGGCGCACGCAAGATTCTTGAGCATGGACAAACCAAGGACGCCAAAACCGTCCAACTCGGCGATGCCGGCGTAGCTTACGGGCAAAGCGTGATCTTCCGCAAAGGCCCCTATCTGGTCCGCATCGTTGCCTTCGAATCCACGCCTGAAACGCCGCAGGCCCTGCTCGCTTTGGCCCACGGCATTGAAGCCAAGCTGTAGTTCGTTCAATTGAAACTTGGGTGCCCCATCCTGCGCGGCTTCATGCGAAGGGCGGAAGACAAACGACAACAGATGAGGATCTCAATGAAAAGCCGCCGCGAATTTATCAAGACCACGGCTACCGGAGCGCTGATCCTTGGCTCCCGGAGCAAGCTTGGTCTGGCCGCCATGCTTGACCAGAAAGCGCAGCATGGCGAAGCCGCCAAGTCCAAAGTTGTCGTCGCTCGCGATCCGTCTCTCCACAGTGCAGCCGGCCAGCTCGACGACAAGCGTGTCCTCCATCTCCTCGACCGCGCCATCGCCGCCTACACTGGGCGCGACCACCCCGTCGAAGCCTGGAAGCGCATCGTCCCGGTTGGCAAAGTCATCGGCCTCAAGACCAACGGCCTCGGCGGCAAAGGAATCTCCACTCACGCGGTGCTTGTGCTGGCTATTGCAGAGCGCCTGCAGCAGGCCGGCGTCAAGCCCGGCGAAATTATTGTCTGGGACCGCAACGCCCGCGATCTTCAGGCCTGCGGCCTCACCATCAACACCGATCCCAGCCGCATCCGCTGCTACGGCTCCGATGTTGCAGGCTTCGAGGACCAGCCCGCGGTTTGGGGCACGGCCAGCGTCAAGTTCTCCAAGATCCTCACCCGCGAATGCGACATGGTCATCGGCCTGCCCATCCTCAAGGATCACAACTTGGCCGGCGTAACCTTTGCCATGAAGAACATGTACGGCGTTGTCCAGCACCCGTATGAACTCCACTCCAACAACTGCAACCCCGGCGTGCCCGATCTGAACTGCATTCCAGTCGTGCGCAACAAAGTCCGCTTCACCATTGGCGACGCCATGTCTTCCGTCTATGAAGGCGGTCCCGGCTTTCACCCCGAACATCTCTGGCAGCCCAACGCCCTCATCGTCGGAGAAGATCGTGTCGCCGTCGATCGCACCGCGTGGCAGATCATCGAGCGCAAGCGCGCTGAAGTCGGCTTGCCCACCCTCGAAGCCGATGGCCGTCCCCCACACTACATTGTCACCGCCGCCGATGCCGAGCACAATCTCGGATTCAACGATCCCAAACGCATCAACCTCGTGGAGATCTAGATCATGAAGCTCTGAAACAATCTGGGTGCCCCACCCGCGCCACGTTCTTGTTTTTGTGGCTAGGGTGGGATCCCTTGGGACTTAACCGGGAGAAACACCATGGCCGACGAAACGAAGCAAAATCCGGACGGCATGCACGCCCAGCCTCCGGCCCTCACCCGCCGCGAAGCTCTTCTGCAACTCCTCCGCGTAGGTGGCGTGGCAGCGGGCGCGGGAGCAGCAGCCGTCTGGCTCAGCGAGCACAGCTTCCGCCCCGTCCCCGCCCATGCCGAACAAGCCCGGCGCGACCATCGCACTGCCTCCGATCCTCAGCTTCCCCATCTCACCGTCGTCCAGGGCGCGGAACCGCGCCTTCTCGTTCAGCGCGCTCTTGAAGATCTGGGTGGCATCCGCCGTTTCGTCAGCCGCCAGGATGTCGTCGTCCTCAAACCCAACATCGCCTGGGACCGCACCCCGGAGCAGGCCGCCAACACTAACCCCGACGTCGTCGCTGAGGTCGTCCGCCAGTGCTGGCAGGCCGGAGCCAAGCGCGTCATTGTGACGGACGTGAGCTGCAACGAGCCTCGCCGCTGCTTTCACCGCTCCGGCATTCAGGCCGCGGCCCACGCCGAGGGAGCCGAAGTCATCCTTCCCGACCCCGAGCTATACCGCGAGGTCGATCTCGGCGGCGTGGTCCTCAAGAGCTGGCCCGTCTTCACGCCCTTTCTTGAGGCCGACAAGATCTTCAACCTGCCC
>Ga0224559_1000551_pt1 | contig 24302 bp, 19 predicted proteins | sample 714S33034metaG_FD_180676 | JGI IMG/M metagenome (GOLD analysis project Ga0224559, IMG submission 180676) | Peat soil microbial communities from Stordalen Mire, Sweden - 717 S3 30-34 | ecosystem: Environmental > Terrestrial > Soil > Wetlands > Peat | place: Sweden: Norrbotten County, Stordalen... | reverse complement strand
GCGCGATGTCCGGCCAGAACTCGATGACCTCGGAACCCACAATCCCTTCGGCGGAGACGGTAAAGCCGTCACTGATCGTGTTGCTCACAGTACGCTCTGAAGCGGGATAGTAGGCGCGGGCAATAGCGGCGCCAATCAGGTTGCCCCCAACGTTGGCGTAGTTTGGCCCCCATCCGCCATTGTCCCGCCTGCACCATACCGTACTCGCCGCCGCCCATAGAACTCGATTGATGAATTTGCCCGAGCCCTTCTGAAAGTAGCGGGGATCTTCGCGGAGCAGGGACGTCAGCACCGCATTTCCGAAAAGATTGCCGATAAACGCGTCGGAGTAAGCTGCGCCATATCGCTTCGCGTAGCCTTGAAGGCCCTGTCCCCAAACGGCGTAGCTGTTGTCAGCCTGGCCGACTCCGGAAACAACACCTGCCAGCAGAAAGGGCCACGGATCGGTTTCGCTCTTGAAGAAAAGCTGGAACTTCTGCGCCGGGGTGAGAGGCAGAGCGTCCCTGTTGCTGGTGGTGTTGAAAGTGGCCATCACGCCCATCACCCGCTGGTGCTCTTGTGCCTTGAGCTGCTCTTCGGCTTTCTCGTGCTGGCTTTTTTCGGCGTCGGTCGAGTCAGCGGAAGGCTTTGAACTGGAGCTTCCCGGGGCTGGAACCGGGGAGGTATCCGGGTTTGGCTGCTGGGCGCTTTGGTTTTGTCCAGCCGGGCTCTGCTGGCTGGAAGATTCGGCATCGGCGACCGCGATTTGCGGCACGGGAGCGTCGGGAATTGCGCCAGGAGGGATTGCCTCCGCGATGGTAATAGGACGCCAGTCCGGCTCCTGCGCAAGAAGACGAGAGGGCAGGGCCGGAACGGCAATGTATGCAAAAAGCATTGCAAAGACAAGAGAGGAGCCTAAACGCATCCATTCACCAGGTGTTAGAGTGGGCGATCGCCAGCAAAGCTGACCTCGAAAAGAGGCAAACGTGGCCGGGGCTGACCAGGTTCTAGGGTAAATCACCCGCAGGGAGGCTTTCGTTCAGATTCCGCGGCGGGGCTACGTTGCATTGGGGGCAAAGGTACCTGTTTGTTAGACGCAGCTTCAGGCGTCGAGGACACAGAGAAATTGGTTTCGCGGTTTCGAGATTTCATTTGCCTCCTCGCCGCTTCAGAGCCTCTCTCGAAGCGCGTTCGCTGCGTCCGTCAGAGTGATCATCAGGGTCATTGGATCGACTGGCGATGAGGTGAACCCCTTTTTCTCATAGAATCGCTTTGCGCTCTCCGAGATCGCATGAACGAGAACTGCCCGAATTCCAGCGATTTCGGCGGCTTGCGCGGTTCGCAGCACCGCATCCTTCAGGAGAGCCGATCCGATTCCGCGTCCCTGATACCGGAGATCGATGGCAAGCCGGCCAATTACCATCACCGGCACGGGGTTCGGCATATTCCTGCGGACTCGGCCAGGCGCATTGGCGTGTGCCGCAACGCCTGCGGCAAGCGCGTAGTAGCCCACCACTTGCTGTCCTGAAAGAATTACATAGGTCCGGGATGCGCCTGTTTCTTCGTTCTGGAACGCTCTGCGCTTGAGCCAGTCGTCCAGGTCCGGCTCGCCGCATCGAAATTCCGATAAGTCGTGCGCTTGGGTCAACTTCTCCGGAGCGGAGAGATCGGGGGGCGCGTCGTTCATTTCTCCCACTGCGCTTTGGTCTGGAGCAAACGAGCGAGCCGGAGATTGCTTACGGGCGGGGCGTCCAGCATGGCCGTAAAACGCTGGAATGCATCGTCGTCCAGAAAGAAGTAGCGCCTGTCGAGCAGGACAGACTCCGCTTCCCGGCAGGCGGCCTCAAGCATGAAATCGGAGCGGTTGCGGCCTTGCGCCTTGGCTGCTTGGTCGATCAGCATCTTTTGGCTTCGGCTGACGCGAAGATTGATGTTCTCCTCGCGTAGCGGGCTCGATTTCGGGGCCATGGTGCTCATTGCCTTTTCCCTCATACGTGCTCACAATCAATGTACATCAATGTGCGCACGATGTAAACAGCGAGAGCGCCCCAAGTCTAGAAAGCGAGACCTGGGAGTACCTGACGGGCTACCAGGCTACTTTTGGGCAGGCTTCTCATGGGCTGGCGCTAAGGACTTGATAAGCTCCTCCATGTCCTTAGCCATCTCGTCGGTCAGGATTTTGGTGCGCTCCTGCGTGCGCTGCATGACCATCGGCATGTACTCCTGCATAATGGCAGGCTGCGCATCGAGTAGATGCTGACCTGCGGGGGAATTGTAGAAGACGATGAATGCGTCCACGTCCGAGCGGCTCAGATGACGCTGGTAGATTGACGCCATGTCGTCAAGCATCTCATTGACGGGATACATGTTGATGGCCTTCTCCATATACTTGTTCATCATCTTGTCGATGGCCGCCTGCTGCTCGGGAGTAAGCTGCTTTTCCCCTGGCAGTTTCGAGGTCATCTCTTCCATCTGGGTCTTGACCTGCTGCTGGACCATCGCCGGCATCGCCTTCATTACGCTTTGCAGTTGCTGCCGCAAACGCATAACCTCGAATAGCTTGGCCAATTGCTCTTTCGTCGGCTGTTGATCGGGTGGAATGGTGGGTGCCAAGGGGATAACTGTCGTGTGCTCAGCCGTGGCCTGCGCCAACGCGGTTGAGGCCAACAGCAATCCAAGGCCGAGTCCGGCAGCGAACCGATACGCTTTGTTCATGATCTCCTCATCTTTCTGTCGCGGCCGCAATCGCGACTTGCCAACCGGATTGTCTTTGTTGTTCTGGCCGATTCCGAGGCGCTCGCGGCGATGCCAAGGCAATGCCAATTGTAACTTGAGGCCGTTTCGCTACACAGCGAAGTCGATAAACCCTCGTTGAGGGTCTGTGGAGATCAGCTTCACAGTCAGCTTGTCGCCGACGTCGAGGCCTTTGCCGCCCTGGACCAGCATTCCATCGACGTGCGGGTCGAGGGTGCGGACGAAGGTGCCGTACTTGTTCACGCCGGTAACGATCGCGGGGAAGCTCTGGCCGATGCGTGGGCGGAGGACCACGGCGGCGATGCGCTTCTGCATGTCGCGCTCGACCTTGCGGGCAGCGTCTTCCATGAGCGTGCAGCGAATGGCAATGGCGTTGAGGTCGTCTTCGGAGTAGGGCTGCGGCGCGTTGGCCAGATGCGCCTTCATGAGGCGCCCCGTCACCATGTCCGGGAAGCGGCGGTTGGGGGCTGTGGAGTGGGTGTAGTCCTGGACCGCCAGGCCGAAGTGGCCGGGCGAGGGCTCGTTGGGCTTGACCAGAACGTATTCGCCGGGGCCCATGAGCTTGATAACGGCCAGCGACAGATCCGGGAAATGGTCTGGATCCTTTTGCTTTTGGGCGAGGAGAAAATCGTTCAGAGCCTTCGAGTCGGGCTGCTCGGGAAGGGGCGTGCCCAGGCCCGCAGCTACTTCGACAATCCGGTCCCAGCGCTTGGGGACGCGAACGATGCGCCGGATGGAAGCAACGCCGGCGTCTTCGAAGGTGCGGGCAACGACGCCATTGGCCGCCACCATAAATTCTTCAATCAGAGATGTGGCGCGGTTCTTCTGCTGGCGGACGATATCGACGGGTTGATCCCCGGTCATCTCGGGCCGGGTTTCGATGGTTTCAAGATCGAGCGCTCCGTGCTGGAAGCGGCCGCCGACCATGCGCTGGGCTGCGGAGTCCTGGAGCTTGAGCTGCGTAGCGAGATCGGCGCTGGCTGCGACTTTGGCCGGCGCGGGGCCGGTGCCCTCAAGCCAGGCGCCTACGGCGTTGTAAGCAAGTTGGGCGCGGTTGCGGACCAGCGCGGCGTAGACCTTGCCGTCTGAAGCTGCACCGGCCGGGTCCACCGAAAACTCGATGACGTGGGCGACGCGGTCTTCATTCTCGTTGAGCGAGGTAATGCCCTCGGAGAGTTCGGCGGGAATCATGGGAAAGACTTTGACGCCGGTGTAGACGGAAGTGGTTTCGCTGCGGGCGTGGGTGTCGATGACCGTGCCCAGCTTGACGCGCGCGTCCACATCGGCGACGCCCACAAGCACGCGAATGCGGCCGTCAGGCAGTTGCTCGGCCCACTCGATCTGGTCAAGATCTTTGGATGTGTCGTTGTCGATTGAAGACCAGAGCAGGCTGGTCAGGTCCTGAATTCCGGGGATGGATGGAGTTTCCGGATGGGCCTGAATTTCCGCTAATTGCGTGTCGGTTCCGGCTGAAAAATCCGGCTGGAAACCATGCTCGATCATGGAGGCGTGGGCGGCAGCGACAAGATTGAAGTGCACAGGCTGGCTGGAATGCATGAGGAAATAGGCTCCTTGAAAGTGAAGAGCAAGGCTACCACGTTAAGGCAGTGGTTAGTGATTGGTGGTTAGCGATCAGGTGCGGAAGGTGAGAAGCGAGGGGTGAGATGTTTGGCCTCCCACCCATTTCGCTCTTTTTCTCGAAGAGCGCGCGAAATGGATGGGGCGCCTGCTCTGTTGTCGGATCGGCTAAAGGCAGCGCTACTGGATGCCCAGGTCGGCAAGAACTTTGGGCTTGGCTTCGTCGACCGCGAGCAGGTTGTGGCAGGCTGCGCAGTCCTGGGTGATGCTGGTGTTGTCCTTGGCCACGTGGTCGCCGTCGTGGCAGCGGAAGCAGCCGGGATAACTCATGTGGCCGATGTGGTTGGGATGCGTTCCCCAGGTCACCTTCATATAGGGAAAGACGTTCTGGCTGTAGAGAGTGACAAGTTCCGCGCTCGCTGACTTGACCTGCGCGGACTTCGAGGCGAGAACAGTGGGGCTCTGGGTGCGATAGAAAGCCTCAAGCTGCTGGGGAATCTGGGTGGACGCCTCGGCTTCGCTGGCATAGTTGGCCTTGAGCAGCGCCAGGCCCTCCTTGTGGACCCAAGGCAGGTCAGGCGAGATTGCGCCGTCGGCCATGGCGCGGTTGATGGCGTCCTCGGCGGTTACGAAGGTGTGGGCGGCACGGTTGTGGCAGTCGATGCAATCCATGACGCGGCGCTCGCCCTGGGGCGTGCTTGTGCCCAGCGCGGAGGCGGCATACACGGTCTGCGAGCCATCGGGGTTCTGCCGTTGGACCCAGGGAATGCCGGTGCGGGATGGGTCGGTCGCGATGTACTCGATGTGACCGAGATGCACACCGTGAATCCCGGTGAGATGCGAGAAGGAATCCTGCCCGCCAAGATGGAGAACCACGACAGTCTGGGTCTCGGTGTTCTTCTCGTCGTCGGCAAAGTTGGATTTGACCAACAGTTTTTCACCGATAAATCTGGCCGGCGTATGGCAGCCCTCGCAGGTGTAGCGGGCCGGGCGCAGATTCTTGACCGGGGATTCAATGGGCGTGGGATAACGATCGAACGTGACCTCGAGAAGCTGCTTGGTGCCGTTCACCTTGGCAGAGAAGTACGCCGCGGCGCCCGCGCCGATGTGACACTCCACGCAGTCCACATGAGAGTGCGCGGAGATCTTGTAGGCCGTATACTCCGGGTGCATGACGTGGCAGGATTGGCCGCAGAATTGGGGCGAATCCATGTATGCCGCGCCACGGTAGCTGGCGAACGACACGACCAGCAGGTTGGCAATGGTGGCCACCAGCACGATATCCACGCCGTGGCGAAACATCCTGTCGTTGAAATCGATTTTTGGGAACTCGGCCGGAATCTGCCCGGCTTTCTGGAGGGTTCTGCGGCGCAAAAACACACCGACCGGGATCAACAGCAATCCAGCAATGAACAACGCCGGCAGAAGCAGAAAGAAGATGATTCCCAGGTAAGGGTTGTCATTGGGGCGGCCGAAGATTTCGACCGCCAATAGCCGATCATGGTCACGCCGGATGCGCTGGTAATGGCCCCGCCGGCAAGACTGATGGGGTTGTTGCCAAAGAACAGGGCCGGCCGTACCCAGCTTTCACGGAAACTCTGAAGCAGCGACACTTTCTCCCCCAAAACTCAAGATGGCCCGCCGTTTGCGGCGGGCCTGCTTTGACTCATCAAATCGATTGTACCGGTTATTTCAGCCCGCGGTAATAAACGGCCACATCCTTGATTTGCGCGTCGGTAAGTCCTGCGATGGGCTTCATCTTCCCTTTGCCATTCTTGATGGCGGAAATCGCCTGATCGAGGGTCAGCGCCTTGATGGCAGGGTCGGAGACTGCTTTAATCCCCATGGCTTTGGCCATTGCAGGACTGGGAGTCCCGGTGGCGCCATGACACATCTGACACTTTTGTTTGTAGGTCGCTTCGCCGGCGGATTGGGCAAAGCACGCGGCGCTGGTCAACGAGACAACGACGGCAAGCACCATTTGGGACCGGAACGTTTTTGTCATTGCGAGACTCCTTGGGGTTTGGCGGCTGGCAGCGCGGGTGCCGCCCTGCCGAATGGATTCTTTCACAAGCCGGGTACCCTGCGACAAGCAAAGACCGCTCGGGAACCCCCAAGATGATTTGATGGGTTTTGGGGCGGTAAGGATCTTGCTCCTGCAACTGCCCATTTACTCGATATACGTGCGGTCTGGCGTTGTGAGATGAACGAGCTGAGATCGTGGAAACGCTTGAAGAGGAGATGGACCGGTATGCGCATAAGTCCGGTCCATCTACAGTTTTCAAGGTTACGGCTGTTTCGGTCAGAACTCGTAGTGTACTCCGAGCGTGACGTTGTTGGCGTGGAAGACGCGTGGCGCTGTCGCACCCGCGGTCCCTTCGGTCAAACCGGTCGGAACCCCGATTGAAGCGCAGGGAGTGATGGTCGCCGTGAGAGACGTTGCGGTACTGCACAACGGTGAGCCGGATGCTCCGCCCTCTCCGTAGCCGTAATAGTTGAACTGGGCTTTCCAGATCAGTCCCGGATGCATGGTGTAAGACAGGTTCACAAACGGGGACTGGTAGGTCGAGACCATCGAGCCGTTCACGTCGCGCGCGTCGTTGAAGAAGCGGCTGCCATTGACGGCGCTGGCCGTATAGCCCAGATTGGTATGAACCTTGTCGGTTGGGTTAATGGCGAGCGACACCATTCCAAACTGGGTCGGCGCATCCATGAAATCCCTGGCAAACCAGGTCGCGTTACCAACGCAAAGGTTGGGCGCTCCTGTGCTGGTCACGGTGGCAGCGCCGGCGAAGGCGGGTGTGGTTGCGGTAGCGGCTGCCGCGCCGCTGCTGAAGCAAATGTTGGTCGCCGCGTACACATCGCTGTAGGAGTAGTTCAGGTTCAATCCGTAGTGCTCGTTCGGCATCAGCGCCAGGCCCATGCTGCCCACGCGGCTGTAGTCGATGTGGTTGATCGGGCCGCTGTAATTCGCATCGCCCGCAGCCACGGCAGCCTGGTTGTTGTTGGTGTTATTGTGCCGCTCGCGATCGCTGTAGGACCCGGAGATGGTCGCCCAGGGCCGGGGCTTGTAAAGCGTGTGCACTCGGTACTGCTTGAACTGCCGCTGGCCCACCGCGGTGAACGCGTTGTCGGCATAGCCCATTTCAACCGTGCCGTTCAGGTCCCATTCCTTGGTGAGATGCAGCGCGGCATTGAAGACGCCGGCATTCTCGTCAATGCTGATCGTTCCGCTTACCGGGTCACTCACTACGAGCGGGATCGCGCCTTGATGCGGAATGCCCTGACCGATGTTGCGGTTGCTGTAGCGGTACGTCAAAGCAAACCGCGCGCGCGCCGAAGCATCCCAGCTCGCCGTTAGATTGTTGATCACGTACTCCTGCCCGTAGTAGTTGTAGGTTAGCGTGCCGTTGATGCCGTGTGGCAGCGAACCGGTTCCCGTGGTCAGCGGGCCGGAGTAGTTGATGGTCTGGTTGCCCGCGGTACTGGGCGTCGACAGCGTGACCTGCGGAGGAATGATCGCGTTGCTTGGCTCGCGAACACTGGAGTAGGTCACCAGATCGGCAAGGGTCACGGTCGGAGTGGCCCGCCATGCGATGCCGAAGTCTGCCCCGACCACCGCCCGCTTCGCCGTGGCGTGGCCGCCCGACCAGACAACCGAGCGAACTGAACCGTTCAGGCCCTGGGCGCTCTCGTTGTAGTGCGGCATGTCCGAGGTGCCGTCGGTGTAGTGAACATTGCCGTTCACGCTGACGTTCTCGATCGCCGTGCTCTGCAGACGAATCGTCCCGGTCGGGGTCCAATTCCGGGTGGGCTGCGAACGCGAGTAGCTGGTCACCACCGCGCAGGCCGGATTGATGATCGGCAGGCCGCCCGGCTTGTTGGCGGGCGCCAGCATAGTGTAGACCGTCGTGCTGGTGTACGCGCTGCCCATGCTGCCCGTGTTGCAGGCCGCGATGCCGTATGGCGTAAAGCTGGTGAAGTTGCCCAGGTAAGCAGGCGTTCCATCCGCCTCCTGGACCATGAAACCGTTCGGATCCAGCGTGAAGGAGGTATCCGATTTGTAGTGATTCCCCTGCATCTCAAAGCTGATCTTCGTAGTCGACGAAGGCTTCCAGTCAACCGCGCCAAGGAAATCGTCGCTGCCGTTGCGCTCATATTGCTGCAGCATCGCGTTGTACTTCATGATGGTGTAGGAAGGGCTGAGGGTGGGACCCTCCATGGTGCTGTGCGAGTACCCAAACCGATAGGTGAGCTTGTCCAGCGGCCTGAGTGTGAGGTTCGTGTCCGTCATCCGGCGCACGGTGTTGAACATCACCGGCGAACTGTTCACCTGCGGCCAGGTCAGCGATGCCGTGCGGGCATTGGCCGGCCCAATGGGGACGGACAGTCCGCTGGGAATATTCGGGTTTGCCAGCAGATCGTAGTTCGAGTAGAGCCGGCCGCGCCGGAACATGCCCGAAAACTCGTAGGCCTTTCCCTTCGAGGCGGTGAGCTTGGCCATGATATTCGGATCGCCGCCGAACCCCGTGCCAAATGCGGAGAGATTATCGACCAGGGCGTGCTTGTTGCCCGGAAGCGCGTGCATCTCGAAGGTCTCACCCTCAACGCGCGGTCCGCTTTGGAGATTGACGAGGGTGTCGTACATGGCGCTGCTACCCGAAAGATTCGTCATGCGGCCGCCCATGTCGATCGTGTGATGACTTGAATAACCATCCGGGGTAGTGAACTTCGACTCCGGAGCCGGTGCGGCAGGATTGGCATCCTGCGCGATTGCGATTCCTGCAGCGGCGAGGAGCATGACTACTGCCATGGCGCCCGCAGCGCGGCGGACTCTTGCAGAACAGGGCTGTTGACTAAGAAGCCCTGAAAACCAACCGTTATTGTTCATATGAAGCCTCGCTTGAAAAAACTTGCCTACCTGAATCCTTCACGTTCCTGCGTCTTATGACTTCGTGCCGCGCCGCCCCATGAGGACGCGGCAGCGCTCCGCTACCGGACGAATGCCTGACTTGCGTTCGAGCCGTGGATGAATGTGTGACAGGTGACGCAGGGCGTGACAGTCGTTGAACCCGCATCCAGACCGTGTACCCCGCCTGCTGAAAGCGGGCTGTGGCACTGGTTGCACAGCGTGGCAACCGACGGCATGTTCAGCAGCCGCGGATTCTGCGTTCCGTGCGGCGTATGGCAGGTCGTGCAGCCCTCAGCCCTGACCGGAGCATGCTCGAACGTGAACGGTCCGCGCACGTCGGTGTGGCACTTGGTGCAGACCGCGTTTGAATCCTCGGTCGACCTGACGTTGTTGGCAAGGAACGAGCCATGCACGTTGTGGCAGTCGGTGCACTTGACTAGGCCTTCGTTGACCTTGTGATGTATAGGCATGTTGAACTGCGCCTTCTGGTCAGCGTGGCACTGGTAGCACAGCGTGGGCTGAGGCGCCTTGAGCAGTGCCTCTTCCTTGCTGCCATGGATGTCGTGGCAGCTGGTGCAGCCGACGTCGGCCTTGGCGTGAGGAGAACGGTCGAAGTTGGGATGCGCTCCCGCGTGGCAGGTCAGGCACCTGGCGGTTACCTCTTTTTGCGAGGCCTTGGCGGGGTTGAAGATCTTGGTGACGTCGCCGCCGCCTTCAACGTGAGCGCCGCCCGGACCATGGCAACCTTCGCAGTTCACACCGGCCGCGCCGTGCTGTGCCGCAAGCTTGGTATGCGGATTGCCCTCGAACTTTTTGGACACCTCTTCGTGGCAGGTAGCGCATACATCGCCACCGACATAGGCGCTGGGAGCAGCATCCTTGGCCTGCGAGACGGCCGCCTTGGCAGCTGAATCGGCTTTGGGCGCCTGAGCTCCAACCGCAGTGGCGCAGATTATGCTTGCGCCCAGCATCGACATCAAACAAGCTCGCAGTCCCGGCCACTTTCCCGGAGCCGCACCAATTCGCAATTGCGTTACAGGCCCTGCTCTATGCATGAAAAATACCGCCTTGTGTGATCTCATCGCGACTTCCTAAACAGCTGTTCCAGCTTCCCCTTCGGTTTACGGCAGATACCCTTGAGAAACACCGCACAAGAAGCCAGAAGCTGGGACTGGTCCTGCGGAAGTCGCTCTTTGTGCGGAGCATCACTTCATGGGCTGCATCCTACCGTTTTGTTTCTACCCCGTTCGGTGACGTTCATCACATTCGATGGGATGGGTGAATCCCGATCCGTGTTTCCTGTCCCAAGGTGACAGGGATTCCCTTTCGTGCTCTGGATGCTGGATGAACCGATAGGACTCCGCAACCATGTGCGCAAACGCTTTACCTGCAGTTCGGGGAAACAAAGTGTAAAGAAAGCAGCTTTGGCCAGAAGAGCAGAATTGTAGCGTTTTGGCTGTACAAAACTGAACATTGTTTGCCTAAATTGCGCTCTTTGACACGCAGCTCGGGGCATGTTGAAGATTTGTTAGGTTGTTGAAGAATCCGGCTTCCGGGCGGCCGGCAAAGGAGAGGCAAGCACCGAGGGGCAAAAGTCGGAAGGAAAAGCGGAAATGGAGGGAGCGCTGGGGAGAATTGGCATCCTGGCTGGGACCGCATAGACGTGAGGTCCGTCACATCCACAGGGTTATTTTTCCGGCAGACTCGGATTGGACAAGAGCCTCTTTTTCCGGAAGGCGCGGGCCATTTTCAGCTTAACTGTATCTCCTGCGTGGCTTTATGGGGGCAGAGAAGGCAGAGGCGAAGGTGGTTGTCGAGCGCCGGAAGGGCAGAACGATGACAGACGCCCAGATCACCGTCGAAACGCACGCTCGCCACAAGCACCTCAACCGGCAGAGTCCCGTGGGTTGCGCCGCTTGCTCCAATCGCCGCCCTGGCTGGTTCTGCTCCCTGGGCAGCGCCGTTCTTGCCGATCTGGAGTTGGCCACCAGCACCATTTCCCTTCCCGCGCAAGCCGCGCTGTTCACACAGGGCGAGGATGCGCGCTGCCTCTATTTGATTTGCGGCGGATATCTGAAGCTGACCGCGGGCCGCTTTGAAGATCGTCAGATGATCGTGCGCGTGGCCGGACCCGGCTCCATGCTCGGCTTGTACGCGGTTCTCTCCCACGGTGTCTATGAGGTTTCGGCGGAGTCATTGACCAGCGCCCAACTGCGTCCGGTCGAGCGGGAGCGGTTCCTGAGCTTCCTGCGCAGCCACAAAGAGGCGCAGATGCGAGCGGTCCAGTGCATTTGCCAGGAGTACCGCTTTGCCCTTCAGGACGCCTGCCGCATCGCGCTGGCTGAAACCGTAGCCGCACGGTTAGGAAAACTGCTGCTGGAACTGGCTCATCAGATTGGTGAGCACCTCGCCGACGGGGGTTACCGCTTTCCGCTGCTGCTTACCCACGAAGAGATGGCCTCAATGACCTGCACCACGCGCGAAACCGTTACCCGCACGCTGGGCCAGTTCCGCAAGGACGGCTGGGTTTCGATTGAAGACTCCCTGGTGACCCTGCACCAGCCGGAGCAACTGCAAACGCTGGTCTAGGAACCACTTGCAAGATTACGTCGGGCTATAGTTTGTGTCAGGGCACGACCGGGGTACCCTCTGGGTCGCGTGCCGTAGACAGCCAATTCAGATTCCGGCTTTAGCCGCTGCGGAATTGCAAATAACTGAAAAACAAAAACCGCAGGGGCTAAAGCCCAACATGATTTTATTGCTCTTCCGGCACGACTGAAGTCGTGCCCTGACACATTTTGCACTCTCAATGGAATTTTGCAAGAGGCTCCTCTATCGAAAAGAACGGAATCAAGAACCGTCGCCAGGGTCGATGCTCATGCAATGAGGCTAAAACTTGGCCGATCCAGGGCTCCCCGATCGAACGTTAACGTCGTGGGGCAGCCCGCCCAGGCATTGAGGGCCCCTATCAAGGCATCCTCGAATTCCCCGGTTCCGCGCTTCAGGGCGAAAGCGGCCTCGAAAACCTGCTGCCCGTTCTGAACTTCGAGAGAGTCTGCCGCAAGAAGGCGCTCAAGATGTGCGGCAATTTCAGTGCGGGTCTGTTTTAGCAGACTGCGTAACACCCATACAATCTCGAGGACGGTAACGAGGGTGATGAACCCCGGGTCTTGTCTGCTCAACTCCCCATCGAAGATATGGTTCGCCAGAAGTGTTTGTCTGAGGTCATCCTGAAGCAGATAGCGCAAAACAACATTCGTATCGAGACCGGTCATGAGCGGAATCTCTTCGTTGCGCCGGCCTCAATGGCCATATTCATCTCTTCGATCGAAACAGGGTGGTTGAGTTTTGGAACACTTCCCTTGAGCTCCGACATGGGAATTCTGGGCAGAATCACTACGGCTCCATCAGGCTGGAAAAAGAATCGAAACCGATCGCCTGGTTTGAGGTGTAGATATTCCCGTACCGCCTTGGGGATGACGACTTGGTTCTTGCTGCTGAGAGTAGCTTCCATAGATTGCCCCACGCTTTACATATTACTAGAAGTAAAGTTCATCGATCAAGTCCCAAAAGACCAAGATGAGACTTAATCAGAGGTTGCCAAAAGCTGGCGATTGCTTTTGCTGCTCCCGTCCAGTCCGTTCCCCAAGTCCAAGGGCTATGATTTCAGTAGCGCCTTCGTATTAAAATCGGAGTTCCTTGTGCGAATGAATCGTTTTTTTGCTTTCTTTTCTGTTGCTCTTTTCTCCTATTGCGTTGCGCATGGTCAGGGCTCGGCAGCGGGCTCGGCTGTGGTTCCGGCCGGCGCCACTTCCGCAGAAAGCCCCGAGATTCGCGAGTTCCAGAAGATTGAGGACTCTTGGGCGGACGCCATCAACACGCGCGATCAATACTCCTTGGAATTGGTGCTATCCCCGTTGTTTGTAGATGTATCCGCCACAGGCGACATCACCACCCGGAACCAGCAGGTGGCCTCGGTGATTACCGGCGAGGACAAAACAGTCCATCTGGATCAGCGGGTGATCACGGTGCGCATGCTGGGAGACATCGCCGTGGCCAATGGCACGTATACGATGCATCACAAGCTGAATTCGGCCGCAGTCAACGAGAAGGGCGTGTTTACCCACGTGTTTGAGCGGGTACACGGGGGCTGGCTGTGCATCAACTCGCAGCGCACGGTACTGCGCGAGGACTCGAACGCCAAGCCCAAGAAGCAGTCCAACAACGCCGAGCTGCCCTTCCATATTCCGTTGTTCTCAAGGAGCGACAAGAACAATCAATAGCGCGAACCGCGGAACGAGGTACTGCTTCCGCCGGCCCGCGTGCCGCCTGAACAGGCTGCGGAAAAGGCCTGTTCTGCGTCAAAAGCGGCAAAAAGCATACCTCAGGAACTAAAGCCCGCGTTGATTCTGTTGATGTTATACCAGGGATGAATCCCTGGCCTACCGCCCGAATCAGTTTTTCCGCAGCCTGTGAAGGCCGTCGGCCGGATGCTGCGCCAGCGCGGCCGCCATTCACTTAGAATCCACCAATCCTCGCCCAGGGTCGGGGGTCCCCCTTTTCCTTGTTCACGCGATTTCGCGCTTGGCCGATAGACGCACCATGAGTGCGCCTGCGTCCACGGGGTGCGCCTGCGTCCGCGCCTGGGCGAGACGGACATTTCGTTGAAGGAAGGATCCTTGCCTTGATCAATCGTTCGTCACTCGGTGTACGCATGATCCTCTCCACCCTCTCGGTGGTTTTCTTCACTTGCCTGCTTTGCGCGGGCGTGGCTTGGCGTATTGCTTCCAAGTGGATTTACGCTAACGCCGCGGAGGATGCCGCTCGCCAATCGGCTGAGGCGATCGGGCACATCGCTACCATGGACCAGCTCTCCCATGCACAGGTGGAGAGCGCGATGCGCATTCTCCAAGATCAGAGCCGGCTCAGCGGAGCACCCTCGCTGAAGGGCGAGTCGACGGTGGGTGGCAAGACCGTTCCCGATCTGCATTTGGGGCCAAAGTCGCAGGTGCTGAACTTCGCGATCGTGGACCACGTGAAGGAGTTGGCCGGAGGCACAGCTACGCTGTTTGCCTGGGACGGAACCCGCTTCATCCGCGTTTCAACCAATGTGCTGAAGCCCGATGGCTCGCGCGCCGTGGGAACGGAACTCGATCCGCACGGCAAGGCGTTTGCCGCATTGAGGCAGGGCAAGCCGTTCAGCGGAGTGATCGACATTCTCGGGACGCCCTACACCACCAGCTACGCGCCCATGATGGATGCCGATGGGAAGCTGGCGGGCGCCTGGTATACGGGCTACCGGTTGGACTCGATCAGCACGCTGGGCAAAAGCATCGAAGAGGCCGGCATTCTCGACCACGGCTTCATGGCGCTGATCAAGCCGACCGGCGCTGTTGTCTTTCATGGCAAACGGATCTCCGACGGGGACTTGGAGCATGTGCGCCAGCACCCCGAGGGATGGCTGTTGCGGGAAGACACTTATCCCTCCTGGGGTTACACGGTTCTAACCGCCTATCCCAGTTCCGATGTGCTGAAGCTGGAGCTAAAGGTGTTGAGCCTGCCGGCTGCCGGTACCATGATGATGGTCAGCCTCATCATTGTGATTCAGCTCGTGGTAATGAAGCGGCTGGTTTTAAACCCGGTGTGCAAACTGACCCGGCACCTATCCACCGCCGACCTGAATACGCTTCTTCCCACCGATCGCAACGACGAAATCGGCGCGCTGGCCCTGAGCTTCAACCAATATGTGCTCCGGCTGCGGCAAACGCTGTTGCAGGTGCGCGCGGGGTCGGCGGCCACCACGAGCAAGTCGAGCGAGATTCGCGGCATCTCGGAAAACATGGTTACGCGCATGGTGGAACAAAGCCAAAACGCGGGGGATGCCGCCGAAGCTGTCGCACGGCTTTCCCACCAGATCGGCGCTATTAGCAGCCACACGCTGGACGCATCGAAGCAGGCGCGTGCCGCGGCGGATGCAGCTCGTAAAGGAAGCGAGCTGGTCACCTCAGCAGTGAAGCACATCCAGGGGCTCTCAGAAGACACGCAGAAGAGCGTAGCCCGGATCGCGACTCTGAGTGAACGGGCAAAGCAGATCGGCTCGATTGTCGGCGTGATCCGGGAGATCGCGGCGGGCACAAACCTGCTGGCCCTGAACGCCTCGATCGAGGCGGCGCGCGCCGGGGAGCATGGGCGCGGATTCGCCGTAGTGGCCGGCGAGGTGCGCCGGCTGGCCGAACGCACCGCGGATGCGACCAAGCAGGTGGGCGTGCTGGTCAGCGGCATCGCGGACGAGACCGCACAAACGGCCAGCGGGATCGACTCCGCATGCAAGCACGCGGTCAAGGGCGCCGAGACTGTGGCCGGCCTGAACAGCACGTTCGACCGGATCGTCGGTATGGTGGTCGAAGTGGATGGACAGGTGGACAAGATTGCCCAGGCTGCCAATCACGAAACGGCCGCAGCCACCGCTGTGAGCGAAACCATCCGCCAGGTCGCAACGAGTTCGCAAGAGAGCTCAAGCGGCGCCCAGCAGGTGGTGGCAGCGACGCGAGAGCTGATGGGAACAGCCGAAACGCTGGAAGGTATGGTCGAACAGTTCCATCTCACCGAGTTGGCGCAGGATTACGCCGCTTGAAAAAGCAGGGAATAGGGCGTAGGGAACAGGGAACAGAATGCCGGACCAGCCGTTGCAATGTCTAACTTGCCAGCCGCCTGGCTGCCTGTAGCCGGATGGACACATGGACCAGGCTGAGCGCGGCTGGGGTTACGCCGGGAAGGCGGCTGGCCTGGCCGATGGTGATGGGGCGAACGCGCTCCAGAATCTCGCGCATCTCGCGCGACAGTCCGCTGATGGCGCGGTAGTCGATCCACTCGGGAATGGCGACGGACTCGGCGGCCTTCAGTTTTTCGATCGACTTCTTTTGCTGTTCGAGGTAGCCGGCAAATTTAATATCCGTCTCCACGGCGCGCGCCTCGTTGCGCAGAACCGCGGGCAGGGCTACCGCACTCTCGTTTGGTCCTTGGCCGTTTAGCGCAGCAGAATACGCCGCCAGCAATGGCTCCGCCGTGACAGCTTCGCGCATGGCTCCCAGCACAGGCTCGATGGTCACCTCGGGACGCTTGAGCAGTTGCGCCCAGGTGAGGCCGGCGGTGGCCGTTAGCGCGGCGAAGCCGGCCGAGGCAAGGCTCTCGGCGTTGACTTTTCCCGTGGTCAACAGGCGCTCGAGAGTTGCCATGCGGGCCTGCTTTCGCTCGTATTCCGCCCAGGCTTGGTCGCCGATCAGACCCAGTCGGCGGCCATACGGCGTGAGGCGGCGGTCGGCGTTGTCGATGCGCAGGTGGAGGCGGAACTCGGCACGCGAGGTGAACATGCGATAAGGCTCGTTGGTGCCCTTCGAGATAAGATCGTCGATCAGGATACCGGTGTAGCCTTCTGTCCGGTCCATGGTGAAAGGCGGCTGGCCCTTGAGCCAGAGCGCGGCGTTGATGCCGGCCATGATGCCCTGGCAGGCTGCCTCTTCATATCCGCTGGTCCCGTTGATCTGGCCGGCAAGATAGAGGCCCTCCATCTGCTTCACCTTCAGGCACCGGTCGAGCTCGGTGGCGTCCACGCTGTCGTATTCGATGGCATAGCCGGGGCGCAGCATCTCAGCCTGGTCAAGCCCAGGGATGGAGCGGACGATCTGCCATTGCACCTCCATCGGCAGCGATGTGGACATGCCGTTGACGTAGACCTCGTGTGTGTTGAGGCCTTCGGGCTCGAGAAAAAACTGGTGCTGGGTCTTGTCCGGAAATTTGACGATCTTGTCTTCGATGGACGGGCAATAGCGCGGCCCGATGCCGTGGATCTGACCCGAATACATGGCGGAGCGGCCCACGTTTTCGCGAATGATGCGCAAGGTCTCCGGGGTGGTGAAAGCGATGTGGCAACTGATCTGCGGCTGCACGATTTTCTTCGTCCGGAAACTAAACGGAGTAGGGTCGGCGTCGCCGGGTTGCTCGTCGAACGCGTCCCAACGAATCGTCCGGCCATCGAGACGAGGCGGCGTGCCGGTCTTCAGCCGGCAAGTCCGCAGCCCCAGCGCGCGCAGCGCCTCGCCAAGCAGCACAGACGCAGGCTCGCCGCTGCGGCCGGCCGGATAGCGCTCTTCACCGCAATGGATGATGCCGTTCAAAAATGTGCCGGTAGTGATGATGGTTGCGCCGGCCAGCAGACGGCGGCCATCGCGTAGCTTCAAGCCCAGGACGCGGCGACGGGGGCGAATGGGGCGCGGCAGCTCCGTCAGTTCATCCGGTCCATCAATCTCCGGTTCCTGATCCCTGATCTCTGATCTCTGATCCCCGATCTCTGATCCCTGATCCCTGATCTCTGATCCCTGATCCCTGTCTTCAATCACCAGGTCCACAACCTCGGCCTGACGTATGTGCAGTCCGGGCTGGGACTCGAGCACTTCGCGCATCTTCACGCGGTAAAGCTGCTTGTCGCATTGCGCGCGCGGACTCCACACGGCCGGCCCGCGCGAAGTATTGAGCAGCCGAAACTGAATGCCCACGGCATCGGCCACCTCGCCCATGATGCCGCCGAGAGCATCCACCTCGCGCACCAGGTGGCCCTTGGCCACGCCGCCGATGGCTGGATTGCAGCTCATCTGCGCAATGAGATCGAGATTCATGGTGATCAGCGCGGTCTTGAGTCCCATGCGAGCGGCAGCCATCGCCGCCTCGCATCCCGCGTGACCCGCGCCGACTACAACGACATCGTATTGTTCGGTAAATGCCATTCAACCTTATTCTACGGACATTTGCCATGTAACGCCGATCAGCCACGCCGGCGGTAGCCGAGTCGTCTCTTGAATTCGCCAAACATGCGTGCATCTGCCAAGCATCGGGTCATCAGCCGAACAAGGCGGTCATCAGGGAAATAAACGCGCATCAGCCGAACAAGGCGGTCATCAGGGAAATAAACGCGCATCAGCCAAACAAGGCGGTCATCAGGGAAATAAACGCGCATCAGCCAAACAAGGCGGTCATCCTGAGCGGAGCGTACTTCAGCGGAGTCGAAGGACCTGCATTTGCTTTTGACTTTTCGACCTTTGCGATGGGGCAATTCCTTTGAGCCGCATCAGTTGCTTGGCGTCCAGGTCAATTCCTCCTGCGTGTACCACTTCTCGCTCAGGTCGATCCACGTCGGATTTGTCTTTGTGATCATCGCGATCTTCTTCGCGCGCGTCCACCCCTTCAACTGCTTTTCGCGAGCAATGGCGTTGCTGGGATCGACAAATCGTTCGAACCAGACAAGGTGATTGCAGTTGTATTTTGCTGTAAAACCTTTGTGGAGCTTGCGCTTGTGTTCAAACATTCGCTTTTGCAAACTGCCGGTCACGCCGATGTAAAGCGTCAGGCTGCGGCTGGCTACGATGTATGTAAAGTACAGATCCTCATCCATTGCAGAACTCTAAGCGCAATGCACGAGACTGACAACGTGACTTGAGTGCAATGAAAAGCAAATACAGGTCCTTCGACTCCGCTGAAGTACGCTCCGCTCAGGATGACCGCCTTGAGAGGGCGAAGTGCAATGAAAACCAAATGCAGGTCCTTCGACTCCGCTGAAGTGCGCTTCGCTCAGGATGACCGCATCAGGGGGAAGCGAAGCGGATGACCGCATCAGGGGGGAGCGAAGCGGGCTGAAAAGCAAGCGCATGTCCTTCCGCGTGAGCGACTACACAGATTCGCAACAGAATCACATCTATAATTGGGCCGACTCCTGAAATTGAAATGAAAGGGCCAGTCGCTCCGATGGAATTATGTTCGTGCGGAAATCCGGTTGGCGAGAACGGCGTGCGGTGTCGCCGCTGCGCTGCTCTTCAAGTGCTCGAGCTTGGCGCGGATGCGACTGAAAGAGAAATCAAGGCGGCCTATCACGTGCTGGTCAAGGTGTGGCATCCAGACCGGTTCCAGAGCGACAAAGCACTGAAAGATGCCGCCGAGACGAAGCTGAAAAATGTGAACTCCGCTTACGTGTTTCTTTGTTCGGCGGCCGGCAATGCAGGGCGTTGGCAACGGACGGGACCAGCGTCTGCAAGCGGAGCGGCGCAGCGGCCTTCATCGGGAAGAGACTCTACGGCAAAGCAGCCTCCAATGGGCAGTTCAAGCCGGGGGAGCGGCCCCACGCAGGTCTCCGTTCCCTGGGTGTTTCCGGCGCTCAAGATCGGCTTCAGGATTGCCCTGGTGCTGATCGCGCTCTTGGTGGCGCGCTATCTCTGGATCGCCTTCGACGTTCAGGACTCCACAAGCCAGGTAAGCGGCGCATTGGGCAACAGCGAACGCACTGTCATGAACGTGCTTGCGGGACCAAAGAGAAGGTTCCTGGCCGCGGTGGAGCGAGATTTGCAGAGGTTGGATTTCAGAAGTCCGGCGCCCGGAGCATTGCCGCAAGCGGCGGAAATCCCGCCAACGGCCGCGACGCAATCGGGGCAAACAGCACCCGCAAAAGCAGTTGGACGGCAGCCGGCGAAGACTCAGGCTACGCCGCTCAAGCTCTATTCGTACATCACAGCCGGCTCTACCAGGGACGAAGTCATCGAGCAACAGGGAGCACCGACCGCATCCTCAGATACCAAACTTGTGTATGGCAGTTCCGAGCTTTATTTGAAGGATGGAATTGTGGCCGGCTGGAGAATCGACCCTCGGTCTCCGATCAAGGTGAAGCTGTGGCCGGAGTCCTCGGTGGATCCTAGCCTGGATCACTTTTCGATCGGATCCTCAAAGGATGTTGTGCTCGTGGTTCAAGGCACGCCGACGGCATTCACGCAAGATGAATTCGAGTACGGCGGGTCCGTGGTGTATTTCCAGAACAACCGAGTGGTGAATTGGAAGAACGACCCTGCGTCGATTCCGCTCAGAGCGCGACTCAACTAGAGCCTCAGGCGGCCTGCAGTTCGAGGATGATGGCTGCGCCGCGAGGTTCCAGGTTGACGGCGGAGGCGCGGCCGTTGTGGTCGCGCAGAATGGTGGCGCAGAGGCTCAGGCCCAGGCCGGCTGTTTCTCCGTTCGGCTGCGCGGATGCGTAGGGGTCGAAGGCGCGATCCGGTTGAAGGAAGCCGGGACCGGAGTGAGCGACCAGAATCTGCACCAGGTTGCCCTCGCTGGTGGCTTCAAGACGAATGGTTTTGGGGTCCGCGCCGGGTGCGGCTGGGGGCAGGGCCGGAATCGAGCCTTGGATCGAGTGCGAACCGTCGACCGCTTCAATGGCAAATTGCAGGCAATGCAGCACGGCGTGGCGCAAATGCTGGGCATGGCACAGGACCATGGGCAGCGCCGGGGCAATGCTGAGCCGGAAATCGATGGAGCGTTGCAAGAACTCGGGGCGGTGGAGTTCCTCCATGTCGGAAAGCAGTTCGGCCACGGAAACCGCGGTCAACTGGTCGCTGCGGTGGCGCGCGACGCGGGCCAGGCTATCCAGGGTGGATTTCATGCGCCGCGCTTCGACGAGAATCGCCTCCACGGCTTTCCGGTCAGTCGTTTCGAGCGATGTTCCTTCATCGAGAAGCGAGGCGTAGCCCAGAACCACGGTGAGGGGGTTGTTCAACTGCTCAGCGACGTTGGCGGCCAACTGGCCGACACCGGCGAACTTCTCCGAGTCGATGAGCTTCTCAAGCATCATGGTCTGGCTGCGCGCGGCCTGCAAGCGAGCGGTAAGCACCTCGACGGGCAGAAGATCGTCGGCGTGGAGCTGGTTCTGGACCGGGCCGCGAATGCCGGCCGGCGGCTTGCGCATTCCGGCCAGCAACAGAACACCGTCGGTTCCCAGGCGGCCGATGATGGGCACGGCCAACGCGCCGGTAAAGCGCAGGCGCTTGAGATCGTCGCCGGGGATGAGCCAGGGAGTGAAATCGAGCGCGACCGTTTGAGTGTGCTCGACAACAGGAGGCGCCGAACCGGGTTCGAGAAACCCCACGATTGGAATTCGCGGCGCCAGGCTGGCCAGAGCCTTGGCTATTGCGCCGTCAAACCCGGCAGAGCCGGCGAGCCGAAACTGGCCTTGGCTCTCCAGCAGCAGAGCGGCCTTGGCAAAGCGGCTGTTGTGGACCACAGTCTGGCAGATTTCTTCGCCCTGGCAGTCGAAGTCCTCGACCCGCCGGCGGGAGAGGATGAGGTGTGTATAGGCCTCGAGCTCTTGGCGCGCCCTGCGCTCACGCAGCTTTGCGGCCTGGTTGATGGCCAGTTGGTCCTCCAGCGTCAGCAGAATCATACCCACCGCCGCGACCACCTTGGACAAAATGACGACGCGGGCCATGTTCACATCGAGTGCGGAGTTGACACTCATTGCAGGGAAGATATCCAGGATGGAAAGCGACCAGGCCAAAAAGCCCAGCACGCTGAGGAACACGCCCGCCGAGATGCGCCGGAAGACGAAAACCAGCAGCAAGGCGGTCATGAAGTGGATGGTGCACTCGACAAAGATCAACGGCCATCCGGCTCCGATAGCGAAGCAGATCCGAAGACCGAGAGAGCCCAGAACAATGCTGACCGGAATTCCCACCCAGGCGGGCATGGGTCCCTTTGCGGCGCCCCAAAAGCAGCCGGCAACAAGAGAAACTGCCGCCAGGGCGGGAAAGACGAGAAACAGCCATCCAGCCGGCTGTACGCCGCGAAAAACGCCATTGAGCAGAATGGAATAAATCACAAGGGGAATCGCGAAAGGAATGACGTAAAGCACATTGAGGCGGCCGATGCGAAAGCGCAATGGAGAAAGGGAGGCAAGAAAGAGCGCGGAACTGATCAGGGCCGACGTCTGGCCGGCTGCTGCCAGCCAGGGATGGCTTCCGTTCGATAGATACCACGACACCAGGTTGTAGTGCTGGAGCATGCGCAGGGTGGCAAACAGAAACCCCAGGAACCAGAGCAGGGAGCGCGTGTCCCGAAAGCGCAGGAACATGTATCCGAATGCCGGCAGCAGAAGCAGAGTCAGGACGAGCGCCGGAATCTGGTAATAGTCGGGCATGGGGCCGAAAGTCTCCTTAAGTTCTCGTCGCCGGAAAGCGCACAAGCTTTGACGGTGACAGGCCCAGAACAGAAATGCTTGCAGAAACAGCAAGCCGGATGCGGGACTCCGTGAGCGGTAACTGGAAACCCGTAACTACCGCCGAATCCTGGCAGACTGGTTCTCGGCGGCACACTGGCAACTCTGGCAAACGCTGGGCGCCTCGTCCTTTCATTCTGAAATGTTCCCAGGCCGGGTGTACATGCGTCTAATGTTGTAGATTGACGAAAGAACGAAAGGGACCGGCGCTGTGATTTCAGCCCGGTTCCGGAGCTTCAGAAGGAGCAAACAGGGTGCGAAATCGATGCGGTATGGCGTGGCTGGTCACGGTGTGCGCGCTGGCGGCCACGGCACAGCAGAAGGATACCTTCACGCCCATGGCGCTGGACGCCGGATTTGGCCGCATGGACATCTCCGCGCCCACCGTTGCGCCGGATCGGATCGTCAAACAGTTTGCCGCCAAGGAGAGCGAGTTCCAACGGGCGCTGAACCACTACACCTATCGCCGCATCGCCCGCGTGAATACCATCGACGACGACAACAAGGTGGATGGAGAGTGGTACGAAGTCGATGACGTGATCTTCGACCCCTCGGGCAATCGCACGGAAAAAGTGGTTTATGCGCCGCCCAACACGCTGTCGCGCGTGCAAATGTCGCCATCCGATCTTCAGGACATCCAGCGCGGATACCCGTTTGTCCTGACGGCTGAGGATATCGGCCAATACAACGTGAAATATGTCGGACGGCAAAAGGTGGACGAACTGGACTGCTACGTCTTCGACGTGAGCCCCAAGACCATCGAGAAGAAGAAGCGTTACCTGCTGGGCCGCATCTGGGTGGACGCGACCGACCTGCAGATTGTGGTGACGAATGGGCGAATGGTTCCCGACGACACGCGTAAAGGCAGCGAGGACCTGCATCCGCCCTTCATGACCTGGCGGCAGCAGGTGGATGGGCACTACTGGTTCCCGGTGTATACCAAGGGCGAAGGGATTCTGCACTTCAGCGGCGGCAACGGCTACATGGCTGAGGATGTCCACATGAGGGACACGATCAAATACTCCGACTACAAGCAGTTCGGCTCAACCACGAAGATCATTTACGAAGGACAGGACATTTCTGCGCCGGAGCAGAAGCAGCCGGAAGCGCAGCCGAAAAAGTAGGGAACTATAGAGCCTCTTGCAAAACTCCATTGAAAGCGCAATAGGTGTCAGGGCACGACCGGGGTACCCTCTGGATCGCGTGCCGGAAGAGCAATAAAATCATGTTGGGCCTTAGCCCCTGCGGTTTTTGTTTTCAGTTATTTGCAATTGCGCAGAGGCTAAAGCCGGAATCTAAGTTGGCTATTTACGGCACGACTGAAGTCGTGCCCTGACACAATGCATAGCCTGAAGATGATTTTGCAAGTGGCTCCATATATTTGACTTCACGCGCAAAAAACCGAGCAGAGGTAAGAATCTCAGACCAGGCGAATCTCCAATGTCTTGTTCAGCGCCTTCGCCGCCGCAGCGATACCGTCGATTTTCGATCCATACCGCAGGTTCGTAAGCCGGTTGACTTCTTGCGGTGTCACCTTCATGCGGCGGGCCAGATCGGCAGGCCGCACCTTCTGCAAAACCATTTCATTCAACAGCAGGACTTTGGCGGACAGGCCCAGAGAGATTTCCACGGAATGCTGCCCCTTTTGGGCCCGCGAAGGAGCAGGGACCGGACGCTGATCATCGAAGTAGAAATCCATCGCGGATTCCAAGGCGTCCTTGGCATGAACAAGAGCATCTTCGATACTGGTTCCACAGGTGATCGCCTCCGGAATATCGGGAAACGTCACGGTATAACCGCCCTCGGGCTCTTTTGTGAGATTGACAGGGAATTTCATCGCGTTTTCTCCTTTATTTCAGCCCTAGTTGCTTTTTGATGGCCTCGACAGTCCCCTTCGGGATGTCTTTTTGGTGCATGGGGACGATCGACTTTTTCCCGTTCAGGACTAGTGGAAGTGCGAGCCTTTTGCCGGGGTGAACGTTGCGCCTTGGTTCGAAG
>Ga0224559_1000550_pt1 | contig 24351 bp, 15 predicted proteins | sample 714S33034metaG_FD_180676 | JGI IMG/M metagenome (GOLD analysis project Ga0224559, IMG submission 180676) | Peat soil microbial communities from Stordalen Mire, Sweden - 717 S3 30-34 | ecosystem: Environmental > Terrestrial > Soil > Wetlands > Peat | place: Sweden: Norrbotten County, Stordalen... | reverse complement strand
GTTGCTGCAGCATCGCACTCACTTTTTTAGGAGCCGCGCTGGCCAATGCTTCCGGCACGGGAATCGTGGACTTCCGGGCCATGTATTTCTCCACGCGATGCCTGATTCAACACAGTGATCCGTATAGTGAAAGCGCTGTTCTGCATCTGGCCCAGACGGAGGGTGGGATTCGTCCCTGGGATAGCGTGGATATCCACCATATTATTTGGCAATATATCTATCTGCCGAGCGTCTTTCCGGTGAACGCCGCATTCGTTATCCTGCCTTGGGGGATTGCCAGCTTTCTGTGGATGACGCTCTCCATCGGAGGACTCATCTTTGCCTCCTGGCTGATCTGGACGGCTGGAGCCCAATCGGCGCCGGATGTTTCCGGGATTTTGATTGGCTTTCTCCTCGCCAACGCCGAATTGCTGATGGTAACCGGCAACGCCGCCGGGTTGGCGATCAGCCTTTGTGCCGTCGGTGTTTGGTGCTTTCTCAGGGAGCGATTCGCGTGGGCTGGCATTGTCTGCCTTGCGGCCAGCCTCGCGATCAAGCCGCAAGATGCGGGTTTGGTCTGGCTCTATTTCGCGCTGGCCGGCGGAGTCTACCGAAAGCGCGCGCTACAGACCCTTCTGGCTGCGCTTGTCCTGGGTATTTCGGGAGTGGTGTGGGTCTGGACTGTGGCGCCGCAATGGATGTCAGAATGGTATTCCGCTGTTCAAATGCTCTCGGCGCATGGCGCCATAAGCGATCCCGGACCTGCTTCAACGGGCGGGCACGGCCTTACCATGATGCTGGGCCTGCAAACTGTCTTCAGCATTTTTCGGGACGACCCGCGCTTCTATAATTTGGCCACTAATCTGATCTGTGCGCCGCTGTTGCTGGTTTGGGCCTCTGCCACACTGCTATGCAGGCCCTCGCCAAACAGAGCATGGCTGGCGCTGGCGGCGATTGCGCCTCTTTCCATGCTCATTCTCTATCATCGGCAGATCGACGCCATGCTGCTGCTGCTTGCTGTTCCCGCCTGCGCGCAACTGTGGGCCGAGGGAAGACTGACAGGACGGATTGCCCTGCTGCTGACAATGGCTGGCTTTTTCGTAACGGGTTATCTCCCCTGGGTGATTCTGTTCGGAATCCTAAGACACCTTCACCTCCCCAGCCAGCTAAATATGGCCGTGCAGGCCTTTCCCGCCCCCCTCACCTTGTTGATCCTCAGCGTCTTTTATCTTTGGGTGTATCTGCGGCGCTGTCTGGCCCGACAAGAGTTTGAGGCCGATGGGCAGCCGGGCGCGGAATGGGTGGGTTGAGTGTTGCATTTCTCTAGGGCCGAATCAGTAAGAGTTCAAGATTAGTTCCGTGACCGCATGAATAGGTAATTACTGGAATGTAGCGCCGGTCTCCAGACCGGCTGTAGTGTGGGCGTCCTCGCCCACTCGTGTTCATGGGTAATTACCAAATCACACGGTCAGAGCACCATGCCAAACGGCTTGTTCTTCCGAAACAGGACGAATGCCAGTCCGAGTAGCCCGGTGCCCAGCAACAGCAGGGAGGAGGGTTCCGGGACTTGAGTAATATCCAGGTTGATGTCCGTATAGGTGGCCCCATACGGATCCGTTGAGATTGTCTCCTCCGCGGGAAGCCACGCCGCGATGTTGTAATTGGCGCCGCCCGCGTTGAAGGAGAGGCCGCCAAAGTTAAAGTATGGATCGCCGTTGGGATTGAAGGCGTTGTTGTTGCTGGCCCAAGTATTGACGCTATCAAGATACATCGCTTGACCGCTGGAAGATGGAGTCAGGTACAAGATTCCCGTCAACCCGACGACCACGCCATTGTCTACGTCGAACTCCCCGCTTCCTGAGATGCCTGGAAGGATGGAAGGATTCGAGGGATGGTCGGCGTCAGTAAAAGAGAAAGTGTAGTACGTGTCCGCCAAGGCTGCCGGGGAAATCGCAAGGGCCGCTGCCAATGCGAGTAAAGCCAGAGAGAACTTGTTCATCTTTCCTCCTGGAGTTGCCTTTGCGCGCATTTACTCTTCCCTTGCCCTCTTCAGAGGGTGCAAGGGCTCAAATTTCGACAAAATGCGATGCAATCAAGCGCCTTGCGCACATGGAAGTTCTCCGATTATCCATGATCCGTCTCGACCTGTCTTTGACAGTTTCGGAATAATGTATATTGATATGCACGCAGGATTCCAATTTAAGTACTCTAGTTTCAATGATATGCGAAACGCTATTTAGGGACTATGCAGATCTTTGCATAATTACTATCTTAAATACTTCCACTTCGGGCCAATTTAACATCCATGCACTCTGCGCTTTCGGTAAGGCTGGGCGTAGACAAGATGCTCTTTTCTGATTGACCCGGCCCAGAAGTCTTAAACTCTGTGCCCCATCCATTGCGCGCTTTTTGCGGAATGGGTGGGAGGGAGTGTTGCATTTTTTTGGGCCGGATCAGTAAGAGTTCAGGACTAGGCCAAACGGCTTGTTCTTCCGAAACAAGACGAATGCCAGTCCGAGAAGCCCGGTGCCCAGCAACAGCAGGGAGGAGGGTTCCGGGGCCTGTGTAAGATCGGCCGACAGATCAACGCCCGCGCCGCTCAATCCAGTCTGCGCCTCAATGATGGTCAGCGTGTTCGTTCCGGCCAACAGAGGAATGCCGGAGAGCGAAATCGTATCCACGCCACCGCAGCTCGGCGTGGCATTCGCGCCGGTTGTGGTGCCGGTGGCGCAATGGCCGTCCGCACCGGAGATGGCAAAGTTCACCAGCACGAGTTCATCGGCCGTTCCGGCATTGAGCACAACCTCCAGCGTGTCATCGGCCATCACGCTGATGCTGCCGTTATACGGTTCAAATCCGCCCACTGCGGTAAACTTCGTCTGAAAGTAGTAGAAGTCGTTGGGATCGCACTGGCTGCCGGAGCAGTTGGGGCCAGCCACGGATGTATTCGTGACCCAACTGGTTCCGGTGATGGCGTTCGCCCATATTCCATTGGGGTTGGTGGCATAGGTAGTCGAAGTAGCGCTCAGGGTTCCATTGCTCGCTGTCAGAACAGCCGGGGCGACCAGCGGCGAGTATTTATTTGCAACAAAACTCGCATTCAGCGGGCTGAATCCCAAGTATTCCAGCGCTCCGTTGCTGTCGCTGGTGGCTGAGCCGGCGGTGCTGTTCAGGGTGATGGTATCGGCGCGCGTGATGGAGGCAAAGGCAACCAGAAGCAGCAAACAAGCAAATTTCAGGACCGTTTTCATTTTTTCCTCGCAAACACGCAGCCGCATCAAAAACAGGCAGATCATTCCAGAAAGTGTGAAGGTTTCTGATCTGTATGGAGCACGTAAGAGTCCAAAGTCAGGAAGAGCAGAATCATTGAGTTGCGTGGGGACGATCTGAGAAACGTGCAATTACTTGCATAGGAACATCCTGAAATTTACCTTTTTGGGGGATATATTCTTTAAATAAGATTGTGCTGGGCGTGAACCAGCAAGACAAAGACGCTGCCGGAAAAGATCCCGGCAGCGTGGAGGATATAAATGCGCCAGAGGCGGCAGCCCAATCTGCGAGAGTCTGCCGGCCTCCGGAAATGATTACGTGTGCGCCGCCCGATACGCGCTGTGTCCCGCCGACTGGCTCTTGGCAACCAGTTTTCCGCCGATCTGGTGGTCTCCTTCCAGGCGGAATTGGTGGATCATGCCGTCCAGATCGCCGGCCAATGAAGCCAAGTTCTTGAGGGCTTCGACGGCTTCTTCCGCGCCTTGCGCATTCTCCACCGACAACTGCGAGATATGCCCGGCGGATTCGGAGATTTCGCCCGAGGCCGAGGTCTGCTCGGTGGCCGCCGTGGCGATCAGGTTGATCTGGTGTTCGACCTGCTTGGAGGATTCGATAATCGCTTCCAGGCTCTGGCGGGCGTGCGAGGTCTCGCTCATGCCGGTTTCGACAGCCGCGCGGCTCTCCTGCATCACTTGCAGAGTCTCGCGCGTTTCATCCTGAATGCTGCGGATGGTGCCGGAAATCTCTTCCGTCGCGCCCTTGGTACGCTCGGCCAGCCGGCGAACCTCGCCAGCTACGACCGCGAATCCGCGTCCATGCTCCCCGGCGCGGGCCGCTTCAATGGCCGCGTTCAGGGCCAGCAGGTTGGTTTGCTCGCTGATCTCCTGAATCACGTTGACCACCTTGCCGATCTCCTCCGAGCGGCGAGCCAGCGAGGTCATCTTTTCAGAAACAGAGTTAGTGGCGCCGGCAATCTTCTCCATCGTTACTGCGGCTGCCTGCATCACGGCTCCGCCCTGATTGGCGGTTTCGGCGGACTCGCGACTGGCGGCGGCCGCGCTTTCCGCGTTGTGGCTGATCTCGGCAATCGTCGCGGTCATCTCCTGCGCCGCCGCGGCAATCTGATTGGTCTTGCTCGACTGCGAGTTGGCGTTGCCGGCCGATTGCGTGGCCGCGGCAGTGATCTCCGTAGTGACTGAAGAAAGCGTTTCCACGCCCTGTGCAACAGAGACAAGCACGTTGCGCATCGATTCAACACAGATGTTGAATGCAACCGCGAGCTGGCCTATCTCATCGGTTCCGGTTGCCTTGCTGACCATGGTGAGATCCTTGGCCGCCATCCGTTCCAGCGCCGCCTTGAACTTGAGCAATCGAGGCGCAATCACCCGCGTCAGCGCCGAACCGATAAGCGCGCAAAGCAGCACGATCAGCAATGTCGCCGCGGTGTTGATCCATGTGGCGCTGCTGCTGACTGCGGTGACGGCTTTGGAATCCTCCGTGCCATACTTGGCATTCAAATTCAAGTCGTCCGTCAATGCCGTAAATCCCGTTTTATAGCTGCTTACCGCCGTTTCGGAAGTCAACAAATCAAGCGCGTCTCCGATCTTGCTCTGCCCCAGCAGTACATTGGCGCGATCGCTGGCGTCCTTGTATTGGCCGAAGGCGGCAGTGGCCTTCTGATAGAGTTCGCGTTCGCCCGGATAACTGATCATCGGCTCGTAGGCTTTGTTCCCGGCCACGAATTCATCAATCGCCTTCTGGCGAGTGGCGTTGTGGCTGGAGGTGCAGGTTGCCGTCTGACAGAGCAGAAGTTCAAGATCCTCGCGTCTCACCGTAGAGGCTGCACCGCGAATCTCCGCCAAAGTGAGTACCGACGGGAAGGAGTTCACACTTACGTCCTCACTTTTGTCGGCAATCCCGCGGAAGGTGAAGAAGGTGAACGTGCCCAGCACAATACACAATCCGCAAACCGTGCCGAAGGCGAGAAAGAACTTGCGGGAGATGGGTAGGTTGCGCAACCACTGCATGCCAGTATCCCTTTCTGAAACCACTCGTGGAGTTCATCGGCGGAACGCGGCAGGACTTGAATACTTTTGATAGACGGAGATTTGAAGGCGGCAGGCGGCCCAGGTCCGGCCATCCCAAAACGATTGGGCGCCCCGCACAGGCCTTCGGAGGTTCCGGAACCTGCCGAATAGGTCAATTGTTTCCTTCGGATCCTTAAGCATCCAGCGTAGCCCGTCACACAGATAGTCGTTTACGTTTTGAAAGGGCACGACTTTAGTTACGTTTTGAAAGGGCACGACTTCAGTCGTGAAGTAAACGGCCCAAAACAAGCCGGGCTTTACAGGCTGCGGAAAAACTCAATAATAGGCCTGTTCTGTAACAGGGTACGACTTTAGTCGTGCCGCAAGTGCCTGATAATAAACGTTGGGCTTTAGCCCCTGCGGGATGTTTTTTGGGGATTTCACTCAAGTCCAGGCCTTTTTCCGCAGACTGTTTAGCCCCTGAGGGACGTATGTTCTGCGAATTCATCTCGCTCAACGGTCTCAAACGACTCTATTTCCGGTGGCCTACACTAGCCTATTGGGGAATGCCATGCAGGGTAACGGCCAACCGCGCTCCGCCTGGTTCGCTATTGGCAGCGGCCACAGCGGCGATCAGGGACGCGACAATAAGATGCCATCCAACGTGCTGGATATGGCGCACTTTGCCGAAGGCGCTGTACATAAATAACCGCTTCAATCGTTTGCGCACTGTAACAGGGCACGACTTCAGTCGTGCCGAAAGAGCAGCGCAATCATGTCGGGCTTTAGCCCCTGCGGTTATTGTCTTCCAACATTTACAATTCTTCAGCGGCTAAAGCCGGAAACCAGATTGGCCGCTTGACTTCTTCCAATTGATCCGTAAGTCACGACCGGCGCCCGGTCACCAGGTTGATGACGAGCACGATGAGCGCAACAACCAGCAGAAGGTGAATCAGGCCGCCAGCAATATGGAAGCTGAAACCCAAGAGCCACAGGACGAGGAGGATGACAAAGATTGTCCAAAGCATACGTACTCCCTATTCTTTGCGAGCGCATGGGAGATGCAAATCCTCTCATGCGCCCACTGATCTTCAGCCTGTATCCCACCCTAGCCGTAAAAACAAGAACGCGGCGAGGGTGGGTCACTCAGACTTTCTGCGTTGACTGTTACTTGGACGCGATGGCTTGCGCCTTTGCATTTCTGACAGCATCAAGGAACGCATGAGCCGAGGCTGGCACGGCGATCTCGCCGCGCAGAATGCGGCGCGTGGAGATTTCATGGCCGTAAATGGCCTCGGTGGAATCGTCGTCGCGGCGAACTTCAGCGCCGGTCAGAGTCAGCCCGGCGAAAAGGCCCCTGGCCCGCGAGTAAGTGAGAATCTCAGTGTTCAGCTTCCAGTCGGTATCGGCTGTGGCATGGCGTCCCACCGGTCCGGCTGCCGCGGAGGCATCCGCGCCAATCTGGAACTTGCTGTCGATCAAGCGCTGAAATCCCTTCTCGCCCTGAACAATCATGACCAGGTCAACGCCTTCGACACCGATCTGCAATCCCCAGCTTCCGCCGGTGATGGTAAAGAAAGACGGCGCGCTCCAGCCGTTTTCCGTGCGGCAGGTGGCCACGCCCCGGCCATTCTCCGCGCCGAAGATAAAGCCGCCCTTGAGCAAATGGGGCACCACGGCTATGCACTTGGCGTGTTCCAGGACTTCTTCCGGAATGCCGCGATCGGGAGCCGACATGATCTCGTGCAGCACCGCGCCCGCGTGATCGAGCCGGTCAACCGTTGCTTCGGTGCCGGTTCCCGCCCAGCAGAAACTTGTCATGCTGAGTACTGCCGCTATGGTCATCAGTTTCTTCATGCATCTCACCTTTTCTGCCCATGCGCAGCGTCACTTTCTTTCCGCGCACTGAGGCGCAATAGGCACTTCCCACACTAGCGGCGAACGAGATCGCCGTCTGAGCAAGAAAGCTCAGGAAGTGATGCGCTCTCATTGCCGTTTGTGAACGCAATAAAAAATCAACGAATTGTGAGCAGATTTGAACATACCCTCTTGGTCCTCCTCCGGCTAAGATAGTTGTAAGTGTTGATGCAGGCGTATGCCGCTGTTAAGACGCGGCAGTTTTCCCCGTGGATTGGCCTTCTGGTTATCAATGGTCCTGATGTTTGCCGATGAATCTGCTTTCATCGGCGCAACTGCTTTCAATCGCCGAGTTTTTCAGTTGCACATCCCGCAGCAGTTCCCGCTTCATAGCCGTTTCCAGAATGGGATCTCGCCATGAATCAATTGTCTCCCCCGCCCTTCAATGCCGCCGCTTTTCTTGCCAACGCGGGCCTGGGACGAAGAATCGTTCAACTGGAGCCGCACGAAACCTTCTTTTGCCAAGGTGATACCGCCGACTCTGTCTTCTATCTTCAGAGGGGCCGCGCAAGAGTGACCGTTGTCTCTACCACAGGCAAGGAAGCCACCATCACGCTGGTCAACGCGGGCGAGTTTGTCGGCGAGGGAGCGCTTGCAGCCGTGCCGGGGATGCGTTTATCCACGGCCACGGCTGTCACACCCTGCAGCGCGCTCAAGATCGGGCGGGAGGAGATGGCCCGCACGATGCACGCGGAACCGGAGTTCTCTGATCTGTTCATGAAGTTTCTGCTCACGCGCAGCATACGCACGCAGGCTGATTTAGTGGATCAGCTCTTCAACTCCAGCGAAAAGCGCCTGGCGCGGATTCTGCTGCTGATGGCGGAGTTTGGCCAGCCGGGAGAGCCGGAGACTTTGATCCCGCCCATCACGCAGGAGACTTTGGCGGAGATGATTGGAACCACTCGCTCGCGGGTAAGCTTTTTCATGAATCGCTTTCGGGACTTGGGCTTTATTGAGTACAAAGACCGCATTCGCGTGCATAAATCGCTGCTGAATGTGATTCTGCACGATCAGATGCCGGGCGATAACGCGGAAAAGCCGGATATCACGGCACTGATCGGCAGTCACGAAAAGCACTCCGCGGCTCCCAGGCACGCACTGTCCTAAACTAGGCACGCACTGTTCTAAATAGAACAGAAAAATCATTCTGTCTTTGGAATACTGACTGCAATTCTCCCATTGAAGCAATTGGAGGGGCAAGAGATGCCAAATTCGAAAGCGACACTGCTCATCGCCGACGATGAGCCTTCCATTCGGCTTTCGCTTTCGCAGTCGCTCGCCGAGATGGGCTACAGCGTGCGGTCGGCTGCCGATGGATTCTCGGCGTTGCGCGAGATTCGTTATGAACTCCCGGAGTTGCTCATTTCCGATCTTGATATGCCGGGCATGTCGGGCTTCGAACTGCTGGCCGTGGTTCGCCGCCAATTTCCCGCGGTACGGACAATCGCCATGAGCGGCTTGTATTCTGGCGATAAAGTTCCCTCCGGGGTTGCCGCGGATGCTTATTTTCAAAAGGGAGGCAGCATCCTGGCGCTGATGCGGATCATGGAAAGCCTGCCCAGCATGGAGCGCTATGCCTATCAGCCCTCCACCCCTGAAACGCCTCTCTGGATTCAAGCCAACAGCCGCGGCATGGCACCGGATAAGCAGGTCATCATCACCTGCCCGGAGTGCCATCGAACCTTTCCCCAAACCCTCGGCAGTGTTTACCGGCGGCGCAAGACAGATTGCATTTATTGCTACAGCACAATTCACTACGAAATTGTGCCAACCGCGGGACAGATGCCTTTACAGGCTCTCCAGAGAAGGGTTGCGCCGGCCATGCCTTATCAGTTGAGTTCATCCAATTCCGGTAACTGAAATCGGACAAGAGAAAGAGTGAATCATGCGCGCCATCACGGAACAGAATTTGTTAATACGCGAGCGGATTGAACTTCCCGCCAGCCTCAGGATTGCCACCGATGAATTCCGCGAGGGATGGAACTTCGCCACCGTCAGCGCACAGCAGCTATCCAAGAAGATCAGCGCGCAAAAGTGGAACTTTATCAAAGTCGCGGACGGTGTGCAGGCAAGCGGCGTGGGAGAGACTTCGCAAGAAGCCATTTCCAGCGCGCTTAGATTGGCTCTGCTCCGCATGAATGCGGCCTTCAATGCCGTCGAGATTGAGTACATCGAGTTGTCCCAGTATCCATGGTTTTTTCTGGCGCGGCTGAGAGTCTGTCAGTATCGCATTCAGCAAGGCGCCGTGCCTGCCTTCTCGGATGAATTTGCATCTTCTTCCGTTGCTTCCCGGAAGAGGCGATTACCGCTTGAAGCAAATGCGCTGTATCCGGATTTCGGCAGCAGTATGCCCTTGATCAAGCAAATGCTGACTTCATCCAAGATGGCCCAGAGTGGCGCCCAATGAAATTCTGCAGATGATGTTGATGCTGTGCCTTATCGCAGAGCCGAGTCAGATTGTTCCGCGCAACCGTGCGTTTCTCCGGCTTCCGCTCCAACTCGTCATGCGGATCGCGGTAAAACTATCCAAAATCCAGAATCACTGGTCGTGGTCTCAATAGCTCAGACCCAGAAGAGTTGATCCGCTACTCTGAGCTACATTGAGGCAAAAAGCTATAGCATCAGCCGTGGCTTCCCCCTTTGCTTGAGGCGCTTGAACAGTATTCCAGCGCCTCATGCGAATTAAAAATCGAGCAATCAATCCACGGAGGTGGACCTGTGAACAAGGATCGAGTGAAGGGCAAGTTGGACGAAGTGGCAGGCTGCGCCAAGTGTAAGGTGGGCGAGTTGACCGGCAATTCAAAACTCCAGGCTGAAGGCGCGATTCAGCAAGTAAAGGGCAAGGCTGAAGGCACATGGGGTAAGGCAAAAGAGGCGGTCCAGGATGTCCTCGATAACACCAAGTTGCATCTCGATGCTCATGCAACGCTGGGCTTGAAGAATTCCTCCGCGGACGCCAGGCAAAGCAACTGCAAATAGAGTGGAGGGCACTCGAAAGACGATTTTGGAAAAAGGAGAAAAATGCGAACCTTCCGAACACTGCTGGCGTTTCTTGCCATTGCCATACCGGCGGTTCTCTTCGGGCAGATCGGCATCAGAGTAGCCATCGGCCCGCCCGCGCTGCCGGTCTTTGAGCAGCCCATCTGCCCCGGAGACGGCTATCTGTGGACGCCTGGCTATTGGGCCTATGACGACAGCATCTCCGATTACTACTGGGTGGATGGCGCGTGGGTATTGGCGCCGGAAGAAGGCTACCTTTGGACGCCCGGCTATTGGGGCTGGGGCGACGGCGGATACTTCTTCAACGATGGCTATTGGGGAGAAACTGTCGGCTTCTATGGCGGCATCAACTACGGCTTCGGCTACTGGGGCGGGGGTTATGGCGGTGGCCGCTGGGACCATGGGCACTTCTTCTATAACTCTTCCGTCAACAATCTGCGCGGCGGCAGCTTCCACAACGTCTACAACGAAAGAGTCGAGAACAACAGCAACAACCGCGGCAGCTACAACGGCGGAAAGGGCGGGATCGAAGCGCGTCCGACCACGGAACAGCAGGCCGCTGCAAGCCAGAAGCATATTCCTGCCGTGGCTTCTCAAACAGAACACGCGCAGACCGCTCGCGCCAATCCGGCATCGCGGGCATCCGTCAACCATGGCCAGCCGTCCACGGCCGCCAAGGCATTGCCGCTTGGTTCCAACGATCACCCAGCGGAGACAGCGCATCCAGACAATGCCGCCGCCCATGCTGTGGTTCATCCCAACGACCTAGCTCCGATTGCCCGCCCCGCGCCAGTCAACTCAGGAAATGCAAAGGCCGACAAGAATTACGAAGCCAAGCAGGACAAACTGATCGCCACGCAGACCCAAGAGCGGCAGAAGATGCAGCAAAAGCAGGAAGCGGAACATCAGCAGCCGACGTATAAAGCCAACCCTCAGATGGTGGAGCAGAAGCATCAGCAACAGACGCAGCAGTTGACGCAGCGGCACGCGGCGCAGCAGCAGTCGTTGCAGGCGCGCCAACCTCAGGCTCGCCCGTCGGGCGGAGGGGGACGGAGATAGCGGGATCATCTATCCACATTTTGATTTTCCAAGAAGTGATGATGGCCGGGGATCGTATCCCGGCCATTTTTTGCTCATGCTGAAGCGTTTTCAACTCAAGTGTTGACAAAATCTCCGTGTCCCATCCCTTGAGCGTTCTTTGCACAAAGGGTGGGAGAGCATGATCCCTGGTATCACCTGTAAACTCGAGCGGCGAAAACGCCCTAGTATATTGACATCTTAATAACGAAACATACAAGGCGGCTTGGAATTTGCTCTGCATGATGAAGCCCGTTCAGGGCAGCCGCGGAAGTACCAGACTAACCAAGAGTCCGTGGTTTGCGTCGATGAGAAGAGTAAGCCGGGATGGTCATGAATTCGGAAATGAAACGGTCCTAGCGGTTGCCCGCCAGCGCGCAAAGTCCATTTGGGAGCCAACCGCGCCGATGCGTTATTCTCAGGAACGTGGATACGGTCTCGCCCAAAACCATTGAACTTGCTCTGCCTGCGCTCGCCGAGTCGCAATTCACGGCGGAGCAGCGTCGGGAACTCCCGGTTTCTGGGCTTCCGCTGAGCCTGATCCAAGAGCTTTGGCGCGCGGCCGAGGCGGAGAGCTGCGGCCTCGGCGTGGAAGAGTTCAGCGTCGTTCTCGCCGCTGTTGGCGAGCGAGTCAACCATGGCCTACCGCACGGCGTTGCGCCCGGCTCCGTTCAGAAAGCCGCGTTCTACCGCTCCCTCCATCTCTCCGATCTCGCTCTCGCGCACGCTTGCGCCATGGGCCGTGAAGCCGCCTGGGAGATCTTTCTCAGCCGTTTCCGTTCTTCCCTGGCACACGCCGCCACCTCGATTACCGGCTCCGCCACTGTTGGCCATGATCTGGCCGACTCGCTGTACGCGGAGCTTTATGGCCTGCGCCAGACAGGCGGCGAACGGCGCTCGCCGCTGGCTTCCTACTCCGGGCGCGGCTCGCTTTTGGCCTGGCTGCGCGCTACTCTGGTGCAGCGCTTCAGAGACCACCACCGCCGCACCTATCGCGAAGGTCCGCTCGACGATCTTGACAGCCCCGCGCTGGCTGCCTCCCCCATTCCCTCGGAACTCGCCCATCTCGCCCAACTCACAGCCGCCGTTGCGCGCACTCTACAGGGCTTGGCTGCGGAAGACCGCTTTCTGCTCTCCGCCTACTATCTCGACCGCCAGACGCTGCTCCAGATTGCGCGGACACTGGCGGTTCATGAAGCCACCATCAGCCGCAGGCTCAAACGCCTGACCGCCAGCCTGCGCAAGCAACTTCTCGGAAACCTGATCTCCGGCGGCCTCAGCAAGGCAGCCGCGGAGGAGGCGCTGGGCGCGGACCCACGCGACATCGAAATAAACCTGCGAAGGCTGCTGCAAACTTCGCAAACCCCGGCGTTCATCCATCAGAGGACGAGCGCGGCCTGTGAAACCCTATGAGCGAATTTCTCCAATTCGGCCATCCAGACGCGGACCAGATCGGCGCATTCGTCGAGCGCGCCCTGCCTGCACACGAGCGGGAGCGGATGCTCGGCCATCTGGCCGTCTGCCCGGAGTGCCGCACCGTGGTTGCACTCACGCTGCCGCCGGCGGAAGCGCCCGCGCCGCCGCCGGCCTCCGAGCGCAAGCCTTGGTTTGCCGGATGGGCGCTCGCATGGCCCGCCGCCGCGGCCTTTGCCACGCTCGCTGTTATCGTTGTCTATTTTCACCAGGTCGCAATTGCACCCAATTCTCCAGCGCCCAGCCAGATTGCCCGCGTGAATCCGCCCGCGTCCATCGCGTCGCCAGCGGAAGCGCCCGCAGCTTCCGCAAAGCCGCGCACGCTCTCCCCGGCAATCCCTAACGGTGCCAGCCGCGAAGTTCTTGCTCCTGAAGAGTCCAAGCAGAATCCAGAAACAGCGATCCCCGCCCCAACCATCGAATCCATTCCGGTGAATGGCCGCAATACTGGCTCATTGAACGAGCTTGCCCAGGCTCCTGTCCTTCCCGCGGAAGAACTCAAGAAAAGCGTGAAGGCCAACCCGCCGCCGCGCGTGCGTGTGAGCGGTGATTTCGGTGTAGCGTCCGGAGTCGCAGGCGCGAATTTTGGGAATACTGCGAAGAGCCAGCCGCAAGAGACCTTTGCCGCCCGATCCCCAGGAAAGATCATTTTCGTCGCGCCGCAAGAAACAAACGCAAATGCAATAAAGCCACCCGTCCCAAACAGCCAGACCGTTGTGGAGATGAGAGCTTCTTCTGCCCAAACCGAATCCGCCAATGCCGCCGCCAGCTTGGAGACCACGCCGGTCGCCCAGTTCAAGCATCGTTTGCCCAGCCGCCTTCCCGTGCTCTCTATGGCTAGGCAGGCGCAACTCATCGTGGCCATTGACACAAGCAACGCAGTCTTCCTGAGCAAGGACGACGGCAAGCACTGGAAGGCTGTTCATGCGCCGTGGCCGGGGCGGCCTGTGAGAGCACAATTGGCGGGCTACACAGCCAACACCCCGGTTGCAAAGACATTCGACAACCAAATGAATAAAAAGGCGCAGCCCGTCGGTGAAGCTGCATCGCCGGAGATCGTGCGTCGCGCCGCCGCCGCGCCTCGGCCTTCCTTCGCGGCGCTGCCGGGTTCCATCCTTACCGGCATCGTGACGGACCAGACCGGCGCTGTCATCTCTGGAGCGACCGTTCGCACCAGCAATCCCGAAACTGCCGAAAGCCACTCCGTGCAGTCGGATCGTAACGGCCTCTATCGGATCAACGGGCTTGCGCCAGGTACTTACACTCTGAAAGTGGATGCGCGCGGGTTCGAACGATATGCGCAAAGCTCCGTGCCAATCACTGTCTCCACACCAACAGTAGTGAATGTCAGGCTGACGCTCGGCGCAGAGACCCAAACCGTATCGGTCGTAGCCGACGCTTTGGCCGTTCAAACCGACTCGAATGTTGTTTCGACGTTGATTGAAGAAGAGGATCAGCCGCTCGCCGTCTTCGAGATCATCACCGACAGCGGCGAGCGCTGGACCAGCACCGACGGCGCAACCTGGAAGCGACCGTAATGCTGATTTCAAAATAAATAAAATTTTTCTCCGCTTCGCTGCAAGAACTAACAATCACCGCGTTCCCCAGTCAGACAGCAGCCGGAAACCACTTCTCCGGCGCTTACAGGAGAACCCCCATGATGACCAGCCGCCTCCATTTTTCTTTGCGCAATTGCATTTCACTGGCAACGGTTCTGCTTCTCGGCATAGGCGTATTGCTCTCGAGCTTCATGGCGCGCGCAGAGCAACCCGCCGCTACCTATCAACACGGCAGCCTTTCGGTGACCATCCCTTACGATTCGCCGCAAGCGGGCGCTGGCAAGCTGATTGTCGAGATTCTCGACCCTGAAGATCACTCGTTGGGGCGCGTGGAATGCAATGTTGAAATCCGCAAAGGCAGCGGCTCCTGGCAGCAGCAGATTGCGCTCGCGCAGCCCATGCCTCTTGCGGAGATTCTCTGGCAACGTATTCGTTATCGCTTCGTCTTCGATGACGCGAAGCGGCCTCCCATCGAAGGAATCGAATCGATTTCACAGATCATTCGCCGACCAGTCGTTCACATCCTTGGCGAAAAAGAATACATCGCGGGCAGCACGGCAGCGATTCGCGTCATCGTCTCGGAGGCCAACAGCAATGCGGCTCTGACCGGCTCGCTGCGCATTGAACTGCTGGCTTCCAATCAAGAGCCGCAACTGCTCTTCTCTGGAAATCTCAATCGGCGCAGCACCGTGGAAGCAGGCTTTCGTTTTCCCGCGAAACTAATCGGCAGCTACGAACTGCGCTTCAGTGTGGATACACCCATTGGTTCCGCCGTAGCCACGCAGCCCGTTCAATTGAAGGATAAAGTCTCCATTCTTCTCACCACGGAAAAGCCCATCTATCAGCCCGGCCAAAGCATTCACGCGCGCGCGCTGGCTCTGGATCGCGCCGCCAGCCACGCGGCAGCCAACCGCAAGCTCACCTTTGAAGTGGAGGATTCGCGCGGCAACAAGGTCTTTCGCAAAGTCACTGAGACGGACAAATTCGGCATCGCCTCAGCGGAGTTCACGCTGGCCGATGAGGTAAATCTCGGCGCATATCATCTGCGCGCGCTGATGGGTGAGAGCGCCGCGCCCGCAAACACTGCGGAAATCACGCTCCAGGTCGCGCGCTATGTGCTGCCCAAATTCAAAGTGGCCATCGAGTTCACTGCAAAAGACAACAAGCCCAAGCGCGACTACCGGCCCGGCGAAGCTGTCACCGGCACAGTGCGCGCCAATTACTTCTTCGGCAAGCCCGTCAGCGATGCGGAGATAAGCCTCAAAGCAACCGGCATGGATGTGGCTGTCTTTGAAGCAGCCTCCGCCAAAGGCACGACCGATAAAGATGGCGCGTATCATTTCGATCTCAAGCTGCCCGCGTTTTTTGCCGGACATCCGCTCAGCCAGGGCGCGGCTCGCGCGCTCATCGAGGCCACGGTGAAAGACTCCGCCGCACATGAAGAGACGCGCGGCGAAGCCATCACCATCAGCGAGCAGCCGTTGCTGATCACCGCGATCCCCGAGAGCGGAGCGTTGATTCCCAGCATTGAAAACGATATTTTCATCCTCGCCTCCTATCCCGACGGCACACCGGCTCGCGCCACGCTGACCGTTCATCGCATAAGCGCTTCCGCCAGCATTGAGGGCCAGGATATTCAGCTCTCGACTGACAGCTCCGGCATAGCCCTGCTGCGCCTCGATCCGGGCGCTGGCCACCATGCGCACACCATCAATCTGCGCATCGAGGCCGACGATCATCGCGGCAATCGCGCCACCAGCACAGTTCCATTGCAAACCCGCGGTGGCGCGGAGCAGATTCTTCTTCACACCAACCGCGCCGTCTTCAAAACAGGCGACCGCATTCAGCTCAAAGTTCTCTCCACACGCGCGCATGGAGCAGCCTATGTGGACATCGTGAAAAATGGCCAGACGATTCTCACGCGCGACCTCGACCTCGATAACGGACAAGCCGAACTGACTCTGAACGCCACGCCGGAGATGGCCGGCACGCTGGACATCGATGCTTATCTCTTTGGCCGCGACGCCCAGCCCGTCGCCGATCATCGCCTGGTCTTTGTTCAGCCCGCCGACGAACTCAAGATTGAAACCACAGCCGATGCGCCTGAATACCGGCCCGGCGGTGAGGCTCGCGTAAAGTTTCACGTCACCAACGCGCATGGAGAAGGCGTTCAAGCCGCGCTGGGCTTGCAGGTGGTGGATGAAGCGGTCTTCGCGCTGGCCGAAAAAAATCCCGGCTTTGCGAAAACATTTTTCTATCTGGAACAGGAGGGCTTGAAGCCGCGCTACGAAATTCACTCGCTGTCAATGAATGATGTGGTTGAATCCGGCGACGCATCCAAGATTGAAGCACAGAACCTGGCCGCGCGCGCGCTTTTTTCCGCAACCGAAATGGCCAATCCCGCCAAGCTCGATGTCGAGTTCGGACGCGCTCTGCCGCAAGAAAAATTTGAGGATTATCAGCAGCGCTATCGCGCCGCCTTTGAAGATCAGGTCCATCAGATCAGCGACAAACTCAGCCAAAAGATTGCCGAGCAACACGCCTCCGCCGAGATCGTGAAGGCCTTTGCCGTCTTGGAGAATGGCGCGCCGCCGCGCGACGCATGGGGTACGCCTCTGCGCATTGAACCATACGGCCGCTATGGACAATGGAAGCACCTTTACCTGGTGCGCAGCGCCGGCCAGGATCGCAGCTTTGACAGCGCTGACGATCTCACCGTCTACATCGAAGATCGCACCGGAACCGTCGTCGATGATGTCAATCAAGGTGGCTCCTTCAATCTGCACATCGATCATGATCGCGGCCCCGACAATGGACGCGCGGAGATTGCGGGCGCGGTTACCGATGCAACCGGCGCTGTGATTTCAAACGCAACCATCACGCTTCATCCGCTCTCCACGGGCAATACGCGCACCACGCACAGCGATGCGTCGGGGCATTTCAATTTCGCAGGACTACCTGCGGGCCGCTATCAAATCAAAATCTCTTCGCCCGGCTTCGAAGTTCTGATCGACAAAAGCGTCTCTCTGGAGCCGCGCGATCTTGCAACAATCTCTGCCACTCTCAGCATTGGCTCCGAGACCGAGACCGTCACGGTCAATGCGGATGTGAACGCCAATGCCAATTTGATTGAATTACAAACGAAAAATCGCGCTGTTGCCACGGAAGCAAATGCTGTTAATTTTGGCGCTGCCGGTGGGGTTGTTGGCGGGATCTTCGGCGCGTCGCCTGCCCCGGTCAGAATAAGCGCTGGTGCGAAAGCGGACAAACTGAAAGCGAACTTCGCCGTGACGAATATCGAGCCATCCACGCCCGACGCGCCGCATATTCGTTCGTACTTTCCAGAGGCTTTATACATCAATCCAGAGATACTCACCGACGGCAACGGCAACGCGAGCATCTCAATTCCCATCGCCGACTCCATCACCACTTGGCGCATGGCGATGCTTGCTTCCACGGAGACCGGCGCGCTCGGTTCCGCATCTTCAAACCTCAAGGTCTTTCAGGATTTCTTCGTGGACTTGGACCTGCCCGTCACGCTCACGCAAGGCGATCGCGTCTCCATTCCCGTGGCCATTTACAACTACACCGGCAAGCGCGGAGATGTGAAGCTTCAACTCCAACCGGACGATTGGTTCTCCCTCGACAACGGCACACTGAATAAAACTGTCTCCACTGAATCCGGCCAGACAGGCAGCGCGCAATTCACTCTCAACGCCAACCGCATCGGCAAATTCAGGCTCACGCTCACGGCCCGCATGGAAGGCGCGCGCGGTGTCAAAGCCCGCGAAGATGTTGTCGTCCGCGAGATCGAAGTGATCCCCAACGGCCGCGAGCAGAACATCGTTTTCAACGGTCGCCTCGACACAAGCGAGCGGCGCGAGCTTGCATTCCCCGCGGCCTCCATTCCCGATGCGACAAGCATTCTGGTGCGTCTCTATCCAGGCCCGCTCAGTCAGATCGTCGAGAGCATGGACAGCATTCTCCGCATGCCCTATGGCTGCTTCGAGCAGACTTCATCAAGCACTTACCCCAACGTTCTCGCGCTCGATTACATGAAGCGCACCAAGAAACTCACTCCAGAGATTCACGCCAAGGCCGATGGTTACATCGCCAATGGCTATCAGCGCCTGCTCACCTTCGAGGTTCCCGGCGGCGGCTTCTCCTGGTTCGGCCAGGCGCCTGCCAACAAAATTCTCACCGCTTATGGCCTGATGGAATTCAACGATATGTCCAAGGTCTCTGATGTCGATCCGCGGCTCATCGAGCGCACCGGCGCGTGGCTCGCTCGGCAGCAGCAACCCGACGGCAGTTGGAAGCACGACACATATTTCATCAACGAAGGCGCAACCAATCGCTTCAACTCGGACACTCTGCGCATCACCGCGTACATCGCATGGTCGCTCGAAAACATTGGCTACAGTGGGTCGGCTATTGAAAAGGCCAAGCACTTCATCGAGTCTTACACAGGCTCCAATCCCGACACGTATACTCTCGCCGTCATCGCCAACTTCGCCGCGGATTACGGCAAGGATCGCGAGTTCACGCAACGCTCCATGCAGGCGCTCATCGATGCCCGCACAGAGCAAGGTGATCTAGCCTCCTGGAACGCAGAAGAAACCGGCGTCTACTCCACAGGCCAGAGCGCGGCGATTGAAACCACTGGCCTCGCAACCCAGGCACTGTTGAAATGGGGACAAGCCTCCGAGACGGCGCGCAAAGCGCTCAACTATCTCTCCTCGAAAAAGCAGGCCGCTGGCAACTGGGGCACCACGCAAGCCACCATCATGGCCCTGCGCGCGCTGTTGCTCGCTACGCAAATGAGCGCGTCCGATGTCAACGGCACACTTGAGATTTCTCTTGATGACAAGCCTGTTGAAACCCTCAAGCTGAATGCGGAGAACAACGACCTTCTGCATCAATTCAGTTTCAAAAACATCGACGCGCGGAAGCCGGCCTCTGTCGCGCTCAACTTCAGCGGCACCGGCACGCTCGCCTATCAGATTGTTGGCCGGTATTTCACGCCCTGGCACGAGAAGCCGGCAGCGGAAGCTCTCTCCATCGACGTTGCCTACGACCGCACTCGCCTTGCGCAGAACGATATCGCCACGGCTACAGCGACCATCCGCAACAATCTATCAAAGACCGCGAAGATGGTGATGGTGGACCTGGGAATTCCTCCGGGCTTCGAGTTGCTCAGCGAAGACCTGCAATCTTTCCAGGATAAAACCAGAGGCCAGGAAGGCGGCCGCCTGGAGAAGTTCTCGCTGACCGCCACGCAGGCGATTCTCTACTTCAACGCGCTCTCGCAAAAGCAAACGGTCACGCTCAGCTTCCGCCTGCGCGCCAAGTATCCCATCCGTGCCCGCACTTTCCCGTCGCGTGTCTACGAGTATTACGACCCAGAGGTCAACGCCACCGCGCATCCCGTGCAATTGGAGGTCACGGAACATCTACAATGAGGTTGCTGCGGCAAAAACATAAAAGCAGGTGCAGGAATATGTCGTTTGCATTTGCAGAATACTTCCCTGCCCCATCCCTTCCGCGGCTTATCGAGGAAAAATGCGGAGCGGATGGAGACCACGAACCTCAACCAGCCTGCTTCATAAAGCGGCAGCCCCACCCCCGCGACGCACTGATTGTCGCAAGGGTGGGGGCCGGATGTTCCAAGTGTTGAACTACTTCTTGGTAAGTGCCGTGAATGTGTAATCGTTGTATGCGATGACTCCATCGAAATTGGTTTTGAGCCGCACATAGAGCTTCTCGCCGTTGACCGGCAAGCCTTTGACCGTAAGTGTGGTGGCTGTCGTGTTTTTGTAATACAGATTCGCCGAGCCAACGCCCGTGCTTCCCACCCAAAGGGTATAGCCGGTGGCTCCGGTGACAGCCGCCCAGGTGAAAGTCTGGCTGGAGCCGGTAAATGTCGCTCCTTGCTTGGGCGAGGTCAGCGCGGCTGGAGAGGTCGCCCTGAAGGTGTAGTCGTTGTACACCACGGCTCCATCGAAATTGGTTTTGAGCCGCACATAGAGCTTCTCGCCGTTGACCGGCAAGCCTTTGACCGTAAGTGTGGTGGTTGTCGTGTTTTTGTAATCCAGATTGGCCGAGCCAACGCCCGTGCTTCCCACCCAAAGGGTATAGCCGGTGGCCCCGGAGATTTGCGTCCAGGCAAAGGTGGCGCTGGAGCCGGTCAGCGTTGCACCCGGCTTGGGAGAGGTGATCGCAGCAGGCGGCTCCAGCTTGGCGGACGCCTCGTTGGACTTGCTGCTGATTCCGCCGGTGTTCACCGCCGCAACTTTGTAGTAATATGTGTGTCCATTGGTCGCGGTCTTGTCGGTCCAGCTAGTCCCCGTGATTTTTGTAACGATGGGCGTAGCGCTCTCGCCTCCTGTTGTGGTTCCGCGATAGACGTTGTAGCTGGCCGCGCCGCTGGATGCCGTCCAACTCAAGGCTACGGCGTCGTTGCCGGCCACTGCATGAAGGCCGGTGGGCGCGCTGGGTTTGTCCGGCGTGACCGTGATGCTTCCGGCGTTGCTGTTCCAGTAGTAATCGTCGCTCCAGCTTGAGTTGAAGACGCCGATCTCCAGCGTGTAAGTTCCCGCCGCCACGCTGCTGGGCACAGTCCATGCCAACTGGCAGCTCTGCGTGCCGCCCGCGGTAAAGTTCACCGAAGTACACTGGGCGAAACCGGCTGCGTTGTCAGCCGTCTTGCCCGCTCCGACGGCATAGATGGCGATGATGCCGTTCGACAGCGCGCCGCCCGTATCCTTCACCGTGACCGTGACTTTGTCCGTGCCGCCTATGGCTACCGATGAAGTCGAGGGCGAGGCGGTTGCCGTGAAGGTAGGTGTTCCGCCACCCGATCCGATGGTGAGCGTGCCGATGGTTGTCTGATTGTATTCAGTGGCGTAGCTGTTGCTGAAGGCCAGGGCGACTACGTTATAGGTTCCCGACGCGGTTCCGGCGGGCGGAGTAAATGTGAAACTCAGCGTCTGGCTCGCGCCGCCGGCGATGGTCCATGCATTGTAATTCGGTGCATCGCCGCCGATAGAGTCGCCGCCTCCCGTGGGGAAAATCTGTATCTCGATGTTGCCGTCGGTTAGGGTCCCGCCGGTGTTTTTGAAGGTGGCGGAGATGCTGGTGCTGCCCGTAGCGCTGATCTTGGCCGGGGAAACGCTGCCGGTGATGGTGAACGCCGGAGGCCCCGCCGGATTCACCGTAAAGGTTCCGGCCGAGGGAATCTCGCTCCATAACTGGCCGCTGGAACCGGAGACACTCACCTGCACGGTGTAAGTGCCGACAGCCGCGGGCGTAATCGCCGGCGAATAAGTCAGCGTCTGGCCTTTGGTAAAGCTCTGCGATGCTTCCGGCGTGGTCTGCGCCACATTGCCGCCCGGATCGAGAACGACGATCGAGACCGAGCCTTTGGTCATCGAGTTTTCCGTGCAGGTTACCTTGACCGTGAGGGTGGTGCTGGCATTCTGCGTGGCCGGGTTAGGCGAGGCAGTTGCGGTGGCCGTAAACAATGGATCGCTGGCCGACGGCGTGGCCGAGGCTTCGTTGGACTTGCCGCTGCTTCCTTTGCCGTTGACGGCAGCGACCTTGTAGTAATAGATCTGGCCGTTGGCCGCTGTGCTGTCGATGTAGGTCACGGCATTCACACCGGTGGCGAGGGGAGTCGAGCTTTCGCCGCTGGCCGCTGTTCCGCGGTAGATGTTATAGCTGGTTGCGCCGGTGCTGGCGGTCCAGTTCAGCGTGACCTGCCCATAACCACCCGCGGCGGTCAGGCCGGTGGGAGCCGCGGGCGCGGCCGTGGCGGCTGGAATTTCGTAAAGCGTGACGCTCGGCCCCGGAAGCGAGGCGCTGATCGTGTGATTGCTGATAGTCACGCTGCCCAAGCTGTTGATCGAAGTCTGCGTGGCCGACGAAATCTGGTAAGCCTGTGCCTTGCCGGAGTTCGAAAAGTTCGCCAGACTGATCGTCACCGGCGTCGTGCCCGTCTGCTTGTTGATCACCATCACCGTCAGCGCGCCGTCGGACTTTCTTACCGCGGCAAACGAGGAGAGATTGTCCGGCTGGACCACCGTATCGGTCACGCTGGTATCGCCAAAGGTGGAGTTCTTGCCATCGTAGTTGCGATAGATTTGCAAGGCAAAATAAGTAGGCTTGGCGGGCAAAGTCCAGTAATTACCGAGGCTGAAGCCGTATGCGCCAAAGATACCCAGAGCATCGGCTTCCACGGTGGCGCCGGTCATGGTCGAGTCGGATGCCCCACCGAACGCCGAATATTCAGTGCAGCCGATCAGCGGACCATCGCCTTTGGGGAAGGCGGCTTTGACCCAGTTCTTCATTGTGGGAATATAGTCAACAACCCCGGTGCCAGCATCGCTGAACCAACCGCCCGGATCAGTGTAAGTGTCATCCCAAAGCACACGCGTCGCCTGGTTAGGATTTGAGTTGACATCGTCGTAGCAGTGAACAGTGAGAATATCGATCAGGCTGACGCCGTTGGCCTTCTTGTACGCGGCAAGCTGCTGGAGCAGCCACGGATAATAGTACAGATTGCCGTGCGTAGCATAGTCGGAGCCTGCGCCGGTTCCGCCCTTCATATCCTTCTCGGATACCCACATCCAGGCCCACATCGCTTCTTCTGGCCCCACAACAATCGCGCTTGGGTCGGCCTGTTTGATGGCTCCTGCATAGGCCTGGATGTCGGTCCACATCTCATCGTAATCCGGAGCGTCTGGATGGGCATCGCGATGAGTGCCGTCCCAAATATCAGGTTCGTTGTCCAGCATATAGTACTTCACGCCATTGGCTGCCGTTGCGCCGCCCCACTTGGCCACCAGATGCTGAATCCATGCCTTTTGGATCGCGGCGGTGTTTGCCACATAGTCGTCGCTGGGATTATTGACAATATCTTTTCCCGTGGAGGCCAGAATCCCATTGCCGGCATTGGCGTTGTAAGGGTCCGACCCCGTTTGCGCGCCATACACGGAAACCGGATACGACATTTTATATTTTGCCGCGGAACTGGAATTCGAGATCCAGGGCAGCATGGGCACGGTGATAATCGGCTCGGCGCCTACGCCGGCAGCCTGGGTTTTGCTGATGAAGTCATCCAGGCAAGCGCCATTGCCGCTGCCGATGGTAAAAAGCTCCCAATACCAATCGTTGCTCAGGTTCCATGAATCCGTCTGCCAGTTGAAGGTGCTGGTCAGGTCGCCGCCCCAGCGATGCGTGGGAGAATTCAGCGCGGTGAGATTCGCCGTATCGGCGTCGCAATCACTCCCAATCATCCCAATGCCGTAGATGCGCGGATCGATGGCACCATTGGGAAGGCTGTTGACATTAATCGTGCCGGCGTCCACCTTCACGGTGGTCGCGGCGTTCTGCGCATAAAGCGGCGTCCAAAGGGCCGCGGCAAGCAGGCTGAGCGAGAACCGCGCGAGCAGCCCTCTCATCGAAACTCTTTGACTCATGAAAGCAAACATATTTGGCTCCTTGTCGCGGCGCGCGCGTCTCAATACAACGCCGGAAGAGAAAATTGAACCAAGGAAATCAAATCGGCGGATGCCGAACGAAAAAGAAGAGAACTACCGGAGGAAAACGTATCCTTCAACGATCAACCCGTTATCCAGGGTCCGTTGGCTGAACAATCACACCGCTGAGGGCAAGCGGCATCAACTACCCACCATACGCTATATATCACACTTCCGAGCAAGGGAGCAAGCATTGGCCGGATGCCGCCAGGGCAATCGCATTTGGATTTGAAATCGTTAGACGGAGCGGTTTTGAAAGGGCACGGCTTCAGCCGTGCCGATTGCGAGGGCGCAAAAGTTCCGGCTTTAGCCGCCGAGGGATGGTTTTCACCTTCAAAACCATCCCTCAGGGGCTAAACAGGCTGCGGAAAAACTCAATCGATGCATCAGTTTTGAAAGGGCACGACTTCAGTCGTGCCGATAAAGCTCATAGAATCAGCAGGGCTTTAGCCCCTGAGGGATGTTTTTCGTGAACTTTGCGACCTTAAAAGACCTTTTTCCGCAGCCTGT